>Ga0182745_1000182_pt1 | contig 81186 bp, 86 predicted proteins | sample eDN3rd30CKraftBY_FD_128523 | JGI IMG/M metagenome (GOLD analysis project Ga0182745, IMG submission 128523) | Enriched backyard soil microbial communities from Emeryville, California, USA - eDNA 3rd pass 30_C Kraft BY (version 2) (version 2) | ecosystem: Environmental > Terrestrial > Soil >...
CCCGCCAGACTCCGCCAGAACCTTCGTGATCGCTGCCGTCAGAGACGTCTTGCCATGGTCCACGTGACCAATCGTCCCAATGTTGCAGTGCGGCTTATTCCGCTCAAACTTTTCCTTCGCCATTGATCTCTACCTTCACAGAGGCCAGGAACAAAAAACCCAGGGGCGTCCGATATTGCGGTTAGGCTCTTTGTGCAAGAGCCAATTTCGACATTGCAGAACGGAATACGCCACAACCTGTCCCCCAGCCCTGCCGGGAACCGGTTCGACGAACACCTCATCACCGGATCGTTTCGGCTTGTATAAAAGGATTCAGAGCCGAAATTACAAGCTAAGCTGGAAGCATCGCAGATAGTGGAGCGGGTGAAGGGAATCGAACCCTCGTATTCAGCTTGGAAGGCTGCTGCTCTACCATTGAGCTACACCCGCATGCCCATCTGATTGGGTGGTGGGGGAAGTAGGACTCGAACCTACGAAGGCATAGCCAGCGGATTTACAGTCCGCCCCCTTTGCCGCTCGGGACATTCCCCCTTAGAACCCAACCCGAACGCAAAACGCCGAGGCCGTTCTGCGGAGCGCCCGCCGTGGGGCCGGCGTTCCGTGGCGCTCTTATGGTGAGGTGGATGAGCGGTGTCAACCTCAAAGCGTCACGAAAACGATAGGTCGTGAACGGGCCCGCACTGTGCTATGGCCCCTTTCGTTTCCAACCGGGATCCAGACAATATGAGCGATCGCCCCTTCCCGCCCCGCAAGCCGAAATTCCAGCGTCCGCACGGGAAATCCGGCCGCCGCGATCCTCATGCGCGGCGCCCGAACTTCGAGATCGACACCACGATCCTGTACGGCTGGCACCCGGTCGTCGAAGCTTTACGCAACGGAAAAAGGACGATCCGCAGAATCCTGGCGACTGAGAACTCCGCCCGGCGGCTGAGCGAAGAGCTCGGCGCCCTGCCTATCGAACCTGAGATCGTCCGGCCGGACGAGATCAACCGCCTTCTCGAACCCGATGCGGTGCACCAAGGGCTCTATGCCGAGGCCGATCCCCTTCGCTCGCCCTCCGTCGAAACCCTGAGCGGCACGCGCATCGTCCTGGCCCTCGACCAGATCACGGATCCGCATAATGTGGGCGCCATCGTCCGCACGGCTGCGGCCTTCGACGTGGAGGCCATCATCACGACGGCCCGGCACAGCCCGGCGGCGACCGGCGTCCTGGCAAAGTCCGCCTCCGGCGGTCTCGAACACGTGCCTTTCATGATCGTGCGCAACCTCGGCGACACGCTCACGGCTCTGGGCGACAGGGGCTTCCAGCGAATCGGCCTCGACTCCACTGGCGAAGCGAATCTGGACGAGGTGCCGATTACTCTCCCGGTCGTCCTGGTGCTTGGTTCGGAGGGCAAGGGCCTGCGTCAGAGGACCCGCGAATGCTGCGACGTGATCGGTCGGCTGGACATGCCCGGAGCCATCAAGAGCCTGAACGTTTCCAACGCCGCCGCCATCAGTCTTTATGCTGTGGTTAAGGGCGCGGCCAGAACCGCCGCCAAGTAATTCAAGTATAGCTTCAAGCCATTGTTTTTGCTGATCTTTTGTAGCCTTTCTACCCCTTCTTAGACTGAAGTCGCAAATACCAATTGTGAATTGTGGAAAGAAAGGCCGGAGTTAGCCTCCCGTTCGATGGAATTCTTGACTGCTCTGCGCAGTCACGATGCCTCAGCCCAAAGCCGGTCATGCCGGCTCTCGGGCTCAGAACCCGGATCACCGGGCATGAATGGAAGGGAACTCTATGGCAACAGCAGCAACTACGCCGCATTCGGCTGCCGCAGCGCGGCCGATGACGCGGGAGGAGAAGAAGGTCATTCTGGCCTCTTCGCTCGGTACCGTCTTCGAATGGTACGATTTCTATCTCTACGGCTCTCTGGCCACGATCATCGGCGCGCAGTTCTTCTCTGCGTTCGACGTGACGACCCGTAACGTCTTCGCGCTCCTGGCCTTCGCGGCCGGCTTCCTGGTGCGCCCCTTCGGCGCCATCTTCTTCGGCCGCATCGGCGATCTCGTCGGCCGGAAATACACCTTCCTGGTCACGATTCTGATCATGGGCTTCTCGACCTTCCTGGTCGGCCTGCTGCCCAGCTACAATCAGATCGGCTGGGTCGCACCCGTCGTCCTGATCGCCCTTCGCATGCTCCAGGGCCTCGCGCTCGGCGGCGAATACGGCGGCGCTGCGGTTTACGTGGCCGAGCACGCGCCTGTGGGCCGTCGGGGGTTCTATACCAGCTTCATCCAGATCACGGCGACTGTCGGCCTGCTGCTCTCCCTCGTCGTCATCCTCGTGCTGCGCACCTGGATGGGCGAACAGGGCTTCCAGACAGGCGAAGGCTGGCCGATCGCCGGCTGGCGCATCCCGTTCCTGCTCTCGGTGGTGCTGCTCGGCATCTCGGTCTGGATCCGCCTCCAGATGCAGGAATCGCCAGCCTTCAAGAAGATGAAAGAAGAAGGCACGCAGTCGAAGGCGCCGCTGAAGGAAGCATTCGGCCAGTGGAGCAACCTGAAGATGGTGCTCATCGCCCTGATCGGTCTCGCGATCGGCCAGGCCGTGGTGTGGTACACGGGCCAGTTCTATGCCCTGTTCTTCCTCCAGAGCATCCTGAAGGTCGACCTGCTCACCTCGAACGTCTTGATCGCCTGGTCGCTGATCATCGGCACCGGCGGCTTCGTCTTCTTCGGCGCCCTGTCCGACAAGATCGGCCGCAAGCCGGTGATTCTCGGCGGCTGCCTGATCGCGGCGATCACCTACTTCCCGCTCTTCGGCGCTCTCACGGGCGTGGTCAGCCCGAAACTGGCCCAGGCGCTCGAGACCGGCAAGGTTCAGGTCGTGGCCGATCCCGCCGCGTGCGGCTCGGTGTTCGACCCGGTCGGCATCCGCACCTTCACGGCGAAGTGCGACGTTGCCCGCGTGGCTCTCGCCCGCTCGGCGGTGAAGTACGAGTTCGTCCCGGCCCCCGCCGGCACCGCTCCGAAGGTGACCTTCAACGGCAAGGAAGTTCCGATTGCCGACGCCATCCCGGCCAACATCACGGCGTTCACGAACGCTGCGGCGGAAGCGGGCTATCCGAAGGCAGGCGATCCGAGCATCCTGAAAGTCGGCGGCTTCTTCGACGCCCTCGGCAACGCCCAAGCACTTAAGGCCATCGGCATCCTGACGATCTTCGTGATCTACGTGACGATGGTCTACGGCCCGATCGCGGCGGCTCTGGTGGAGTTCTTCCCCACCCGTATCCGCTACACCGCGATGTCCCTGCCCTACCACATCGCCAACGGCTGGTTCGGTGGCCTTCTGCCTCCCACCGCCTTTGCGATGGTGGCGGCCACCGGCGACATCTATTACGGCCTTTGGTACCCGATCGTGATCGCCCTGGTGACCTTCGTGGTCGGCCTCCTCTTCGTGCCGGAGACCAAGGACCGGGATATCCTGACCTTCGAAGGCGTCGGCGCGAAGCGCTAAGCCTTCCGGTTCAAATCCAACAAGGAAAGCCCCGCGTCACGGCGGGGCTTTTCGTTTCTGACTTGCTCAGACCGCTGTTCAGTAGCAGGTCGCGACCCGACGAACGATCCAACCCTCGCCTTCCACGAAAAGACGCTTCCGAGCGATGCTGCAAGTCGGATCAGCGGCGGAATTCGTCTCGATCGATGAGGTGGTTTCCACATCCTTCGCGGCAACGGAGGTCGGTCCCTTGACCTGCTTCGCCGCAACCTCATGGCCGGGATGGGCGGCGTATGCACTCTCGGAAGCCAAAGCAAAACTCGCGACGATCGCCAGCACGCCAAGAACCTTCAAGCCACCACCAAGCAGCGAATTCTTTTTCTTAACGGAAGCCTCTGAGGCCTTCATCACGCAAACTCCTAATCGGACTGTCGTGACAATCCCAGATTCGGAGCTTGGTTTCGGTGTGCTGGAACACTTAATATTTACATTTGTACGGAACTTGCGTCCCGCTTCGTGGACTGCTACCTGACCACCCGTGGCGTCAGCCGGTGTAGCACAGCGGTAGTGCAGCGGTTTTGTAAACCGAAGGTCGGGAGTTCGATCCTCTCCACCGGCACCACTTCTCTCGGCGTGCGGATTTCGCCCGATGCGGCATGCATTCGGGGAGCTACGGCACCCTTAACGACCGACCTGCTTTCGTGCTGCGGCCGTCCTGCCCGAATCGGCTTTAGAACCTCGCCGGGAAATCTACGGAGCGACGATCGCCGCTGCCATGATCGTCGCCGCGTAGGCCGAAAGGGTCACGAAGGGCGCAAGCACGCTCGCGGCGATGACGAGGCCGAAGCAGGTCTTGAGATGTCGCATGGCGGGCTCCTCTGAAATCCAGCCCCGAGCCTGCCCCTATAAAGCTAATCTCCGGTTAACCTTAGCAGCGACTGCCGGGGAACTCGCCGATTAACAAGTGATAATGCAATAAGACTACGTTTAATTTTGGGAAACAGCCAAGCTTGGCTTAAATCTAGCGAATACTCATGAAGTATTAATCGCGGATTTCAGGATTGCGAACATTACGTCATCATGCCCTCATGCCTCTCCCACGGCCTAGGCTGGCCATGCAAGTTTCTAACAACAGGGGAATGGCATGGAATATAAGCTCAAGTCCCAGACAGACCTTGTCGCGGATACTTTCCCGGCGGGACCTGGTTCAGACATCGAATCGAAGCTGCATTACCTTCTCAACGCCCTGGAATGCATGGACAAGAGGACGGCGATCGAGTTGGAGCGGCTGGAAGGCAGCGGCGCCGAGGACGATCTCAAGGACTTCGTGAAGCAGGACATTCTATCCCGTGCTCAGGAACTGAGGCTCCCTCTGCAGGAAGCGGCAGAGGAACTGCGCTCGCTGTATCGCGCCTCGTTTCCAGGCGAAGGCGGCTGATCTCGACCGTCTAGTCGACCGGTTCGTTTCCTTCGAACGCACTGCGCCTTAGCCGATGATCCCTTCGGCTGAGGCTTTTCTTTTGGCGGCATCGCCTTTTCCCTTTGGAGCCTCCCTCCCCCACCAAAGGTGCCATCCGCCGGGGTAGCCCACCTGCCCAAGACGCCTTCCCTGGGATCGAGCGTAGGCTCCTAATAGGGGGTCAGGGAGGCGCATATGGACATCGTGCTGCTGAACGTCATGGGCTCCGCCGCCTTGGCTTCCGCCATCGTCGCAGGGATCATGACACAGCGACTCTCGCGGGAAATCGCCGGGTTGGCCACGATCAAGCCGGATCCCTTGCCGGAGAGGCTAAGGCACTCACGCCTGATGGCGTGGTGGCGAAAAACCTGACGCCGGTAATTGCCGTCCCGTCACGCGCTCCGCATAGGCAAAGCTACCCGCCGGTATTAGACAGGCTATTGATAGCCGATACCGGAACATCGAAGGTAAGCGATGCCAATTGCCGTTTCAGATCCCGACGATCCGCGGATCGAGGCCTATCGTGCCGTCCGCGAGCGCGATCTCGTCGGGCGCCAGCATCGTTTCGTTGCGGAAGGTGAGGTGGTTCTCCGGGTCCTGCTGCAACAATCCCGTTTCATGATCGAATCGCTCCTCCTGGCGGAAGGCCGTCTGGACAGCCTGAGCGATGCGCTGGCTCTGATTCCTGCCGAGGTTCCGGTCTACGCGGCGAACCGGGCGGTCATGGACGCCATCGTCGGCTTTCCGATCCATCGAGGGATCCTCGCCATCGCACAGCGTACGCCGATGCCGGCGGCGGAGGATCTGCTCTCCGGGATGCCGGGGAATGCCCTCGTGATTGGGTTGGTCGGCCTGGCCAATCACGACAATGTCGGAGGGATCTTCCGCAATGCGGCGGCCTTTGGCGCGAACGCCGTTCTGCTCGATCCGGAAACCTGCGATCCCCTCTATCGCAAGGCCATCCGGGTCTCCGTCGGCGGGGCGCTCGTGGTGCCCTTCACGCGGGTCTCGTCGGTGGACGCGATGGTCCGGGCTCTTCAGGCGGCCGCATTCGAGGTGATTGCACTCTCCCCGTCGGGCGAGGAAACCCTCTCCCGCGTCAGGCCCGCCCGGCGGACCGCCGTTCTCCTGGGAGCGGAAGGACCCGGCCTTCCGGCCGATCTGATCGCCCGGACCAGAACGGTGTCCATCCCAATGAGCGGCGGGTTCGATTCCCTCAACGTCGCGACCACGAGCGGCATCGTCCTGCATCACCTGTCGCAGAACGGCTGAAAGAGCGCCCGCTCGCTGACTTGTGAAAAGCCTCTCCCTTGTCTCCAAGCGTGGCCGTTCTAGGCTTCCGTTCCCACGCCTGGAGACCCTCATGACGATCACACGCCGCACCGTTCTTGCCAGCACCGCCCTCGCCGCCGCGCCCATCGCCGGACCGGCGCTTGCCCAAACCGCTTCGACACCCGCTCCGGCGCAGGCCGCCGCCTCGCGCCAGGCGCCTGGTTTCTACCGCTACAAGGCCGGCGATATCGAGGTGATCGCGATCAATGACGGCGCCGCGCCCCGTCCGCTCGAAGGCTTCATCCGCAATGCGGAACTGTCCGCCGTGCAGCAGGCCGCGCGCGATGCGTTCCTGCCGCAGAACACGATCCAGAACTCCTTCACCGCCCTCGTCCTGAACAACGGCGGCAAGCTGACCCTCATCGATACCGGCAACGGCGATTCCGGGACGCCCACGACCGGCCGCTGGTTGGAGAATTTCCGCGCCGCCGGTCTGGACCCGTCGCAGGTCAACACAATCGTCATCAGCCATTTCCACGGCGACCACATCAACGGCCTGCGCCGCAAGGACGGCACAGCCGTGTTCCCGAATGCCGAAATCCTGGTTCCGGCCGCCGAATGGGCATTCTGGATGGACGATGCCCGCATGAACCAAGTGCCCGAGAACATGCGGGGCGGCTTCCTCGGCGCCCGCCGTGTCTTCGGCCCGATCGCCAAGGACGTGAAGCAATACGCGATGGACAAGGAGGTCGTGCCCGGCCTGACGAGCATCGCAGCACCGGGCCATACGCCCGGCCACACGGCCTTCATGCTCGCCTCCGGCGCGGGCAAGCTGCTGATCCTGTCGGATACGGCAAACCACCCGGCCCTCTTCGTGCGCAACCCGGACTGGTCGGCGGTGTTCGACATGGATGCCGACGTGGCGCGGGCTACGCGCCGCAAGATGCTCGACATGGCCGCCTCGGAGCGGGCACAGGTCGCGTTCTATCACGCGCCCTTCCCGGCAACGGGCCATATCGCCAAGGACGGCGACGGCTTCCGCTTCGTGCCGGTGCAGTGGAGCCCGGCCGTCTAGAGCATTTTTCGGCGAAGTGGACCCGGTTCGCCGTCAAAAATGCGGTAAACCAAAGAAGAGAAGTGTTTCCGCGCAAGTGGAAACACCTCTAAGGCGGACTTTCGGAGGTTTCCGAGAACAGCCATTCCAGGGTGGCCGCATCGCCACCCGTCGGCTCGATGAAGAGGACGACCGGCGTCTCGTAAGGATGCCGCTCCTTGAGCGCCCGGTGCACCTGATCCTGAAGGCCCTTGCGGGTCTTCAGGATGGCGACCGCCTCCTGCCCACGCTCGATGCCGCCCTTCCAGGCATAGACCGATTGCATGCCCGGCAGCACATTGATGCAGGCGATCAGCCTGTCGCGAACCAGTTCCTCCCCGACCGAAAGCGCCGTGTCCAGATCGGGAAAGGTCGTATAGACGAGAAGTGGGCGATCCATGCTATGGCTGTCCTCCGCATCCGATGGGACGCCACGAGGGTAACTGGGCATGGCCCGCCGATTCAACAGCATCGCATTCGTCGCCAGCGCCGCGCCCGACGCCCAGGACGCCCTGAAGACCCTGCAGGAGCGCTACCCTAATGTTGTCCCCGAAGCCGCCGATGCCATCGTGGCGCTCGGCGGCGACGGCCTGATGCTGCAGAGCCTGCATCGGTTCATGGGCACGGCCAAGCCGATCTACGGCATGAACAAGGGCACGATCGGCTTCCTGATGAACGACTTCCGCGAGGAAGATCTTATCGCGCGGTTGGAAGCGGCGGAACGGAGTGTGGTGCACCCGCTGCTGATGGTGGCCTGGGACGTGCACGGCGTCGCTCACACCTCCCGCGCGATCAACGAAGTCGCCATGTTCCGGCAGACCTATCAGGCCGGCAAGCTGCGCGTGAGCGTCGACTCGCAGGTTCGGATCCCGGAGCTGATCGCCGATGGAATCCTGGTCTCGACCCCCGCCGGATCGACCGCCTACAACCTCTCGGTCGGCGGAACGATCCTGCCGCTCAACGCACCCCTTCTGGCGCTGACGCCGATCTCCGCCTTCCGGCCGCGTCGCTGGCGCGGAGCGCTGCTGCCGGATTACGCCAAGATCCAGATCGAGGTTCTGGAAGCGGAGAACCGTCCGGTCAGCGCGGTCGCCGACCACACCGAGTTCCGCAATGTCTCGCATGTGCATGTCTCCATGGATCGCAGCGTCGATCTGGTGATGCTGCACGATCCCGGCCACAGCCTGGACGAGCGCATCCTGCGCGAGCAGTTCGGCTACTGAAGCCATCGAAGGCATGGACACCAAAAGGCATGGGAACCAACATGCCGAGCACAACGATGAGGTCACGTCATGAACGATGAGAACAGGCACCCCAGAGGCGGTCTCTATTTCGAGGATTTCGTCGTCGGAACCACCATCCGTCACCGCCTGACGCGGACGGTGACGCAGATGGACAACATGCTGTTCTCCAACATGACCCTGAACCCGCAGCCGCTGCACATCGATGCGCATTTCTGCGCAACCGAGACGGAATGGGGCAAGCCGCTCATGAACTCCCTGTTCACGCTCGGCCTGATGATCGGCATCGCGGTCAACGACACCACGGTCGGCACCACCATCGCCAATCTCGGCATGACGGACGTGAAATTTCCCGCGCCGCTGTTCGAGGGCGACACCGTGAATGCGACGACGGAGATCGTTGCCAAGCGAGAATCCAAGTCGCGTCCCGATGCCGGCATCGTCGACTTCATCCATCGTGCCTACAAGCAGGACGGGGCGCTCGTCGCCGAATGCCGCCGCCAGGCCTTCATGCGCAAGAGGGCCGCGTGATGCGCTCGCTGCTCTTCGTGCCGGGCGACAGTCCGAAGAAACTCGAAAAGGGTTTGAGTTCGGGCGCCGATATTCTCCTCATCGATCTCGAGGATTCGGTTGCCCTCTCCGCCAAGCAGGAAGCGCGCCGTGTCACGGCCGCCTTCCTGGCGGAGCAGCGCGCGACGGCGGGCAGGCCCCGCCTGTACGTGCGCGTGAATGGGCTGACCACCGGGATGATCGATGCCGATCTCGACGGTGTCATGAACGCCGCTCCCGACGGCATCGTGCTGCCCAAGGCGGTCGGCGGAGCGGACGTGGCCCATCTCGGGGCGAAACTCGCCGTGCGCGAGGCTGAATACGGCCTCGACGACGGAGCGACCCGCATTCTTGCGATCGCGACCGAGAATGCCGCCGGCATCTTCGCGCTCGGCACCTTCGCCGGCGCCAGCCACCGGCTCATGGGGCTGACATGGGGCGGCGAGGATTTGTCCGCCGATCTCGGAGCCGAGGCGAACCGGGACGAGAACGGAGCCTACACGGAGCCCTATCGTCTCGCGCGGTCCCTCACGCTCTTCGGTGCAGCGGCCGCGGGCATCGATGCCATCGATTCCGTCTACACGAATTTCCGCGACATGGCCGGCCTCGAAGCCGAATGCCGCATGGCGCGCCGCGACGGATTCGTGGCGAAGATGGCGATCCATCCGGCCCAGGTACCCGTGATCAACGAGGCCTTCACGCCCTCACCCGAGGCCATCGCCCGCGCGCAGGCCGTGCTCGATGCGTTCAAAGCCAACCCGGAAGCCGGCGTCGTCGGCGTCGAGGGCGAGATGCTCGATCGCCCGCACCTGCTGCGGGCCGAGCGGCTGCTGCGCCGGGCCGGACGATCCTGAGAGGCGGGATCATAAAGCGCTGGAGCCCTCCTTCCCTCGCAAGCCTCGGTCCTGTCCAGACACACTATGCGGGCGGCAAATCGAGGCCGTTCGGTAGTGAGATCCAGATGACAGTTTGCGCCTCTGCGGAATGGCGTGACAGATGACCCTTGCCATGTGTGTCCTGCACCAACACGAAACTACCCGCCTGAACGTGGCGTACCTCACCGTCGCTCGTCTCGTATTCGACCGAACCATCCAGCCTGACCGTAAGCACCGGCTCTGGAACCGTATGCCAAGCAACCTGACGCATGCCCGCCGGGATTTGGGTAATGCGGACGCGGGACGCCAGATAGCTGCCCGTCACGTCGAACGGCACGGCATCGGGGTGCACCGACCTCTTCGTCGTTGGCAATTCGACTTCGTCGAAATGCGACTCGCCGTCCGGGGTGGCATAGATACGCAGGCACTTCATTGCGGCTGCCTCCTTCTGACTTAGCATGCCTATCATGAATGAAACGGGTACGGTGTGGGTCCTGAGCGAAACCTTGCCCTTCGGGGGGTTGAGTTCAGACCCCAAGAGGTAGGGAAGCACACATCACAGCTTTATGAGCCGGATTGTGAGCTTCAGCCCCGCTCCACAAAGCGCGACAGCAGGCTCACGAGCTGCGCCTGATGGCTCGTTCCCGTCTTCGCGAAGATGGACTTGAGGTGATAGCGGACCGTCTCCGCGCCGATCCGGTGATCCTCTGCGATCTGCCTGGTATCGAAACCCTTGAGAAGCGCGGCTGACACGCGCAGCTCCGCCGGTGTCAGCCGAAAGATCTCCTGCAGAGCATTCAGTGAAAGCGAGCGGTCCTCACCGGGGTCGCCGATCAGCAGCAGGCCGCGCGCTCCCTGGAAGACGTCGCAGACCGAGAGCGCGATCGGATAGGCTTGCAGCAGCAGCGGAAGCCCCTCGGACCGCTGCAGCAGGACGGAGCCCGGGCGGGAATCATGCTGTGAGGTCAGCGGGCGGATGCTGGCGTCGACGAGATCCTGCAGGGCCTTGTTGGTTTCCCGCTGCGGCGAGCGCAGACGCGACGCGACGATCTGCAGATGATCGCCGAGGGCGGCCTCGGCCCGCCCGTTGAGGCGGATGACCCGGCCGAGCCAATCGACCAGGATGGCTCCGCAGGTGAAGCGCTCCAGGCTGTCGACGAGCCCTTCCGCGTAGGACATGCGAACTTTCGAGGCGAGGCGCGCCGCTCGCCTCACATGCGTCAGGTCGTGGCGGATACGAGCGAGATCGTCGCTCGAGAAAGGCTCCCGGTGAGCCTTGCGATGAAGCGAGAGAACAATCTTGGCGCCACCGGCTTCCGCCAGGATCGTCCCTGCGAACGAGCCGAAGCCGACCGAAGGCAGGAAGTCGGTATAAAGGGGCAAATGCCGCCGCTCGTCGGATGTAACGAAATCGGCATCGGTGACGATGTCCTTTTCCTTGCGGGCCAAGGGAATGCCACGCCGCGAGCGGACATCCTGCGCCTCCCATCCACCCTCAAGAAACCGGGCGCAGAATTCCTCGACGCTTTCGGAGGGGATATAGCCGCCGAGCCTGTCCACATAGGATGAGAGCACGCCCCCGTCGGCACCCCATACGGAACAGGCCAGGTTGAGGGCCCTCCCCCACAATTCGGGGAGGATGGCAGCCTCGTAGAACGCTTCGGTCGCCGGCATCTTCACTCACGCTGCAGCAGGGCGCGAAGGTGTTGCGGAAGAGCAACCCGCCCCGAACACGCCTGCCTGTTAGGAATGCAAACGTTATAAACTACCCGATTGGGTAGTGTACAGCCCCAAGCCGTGTGTTTTTATCCGATATAACACCACAAATCGCCCTATCCCCGCGTGGTTGGAAGCGGCAGGGCAAATGAAAACTCACAAATCGCCGAAGCCGCTCGAGCGGCTTCGGCGCGACAATCTCGCCCAAACCGGGCGATTGGGGGAATTTTATGTCTGATGCTCTCATTGCAGCTTTTAATGCCGCCACCACTTGGCAGGCGGCTCTGGCTGCCATCAAAAACGAAGAATATGCAGCCCTCCTGCTTGAGGAGAGCCATCGCAACAAACTCACCGATCTTCCGGACGATGGGGGCCGCGAACAGGCCATCGGCCTCGGTGTCCTGGAGATCAAGACTCTGTTCGGAGACTATACCACCGTCGAAGAGATTAAAGCTGCGGTGCAGCTGCAGATTGAGGTCGAACACGAGAAATTCCGGATCATCGGGGCTGTTGGGACTGCCCAAGGTGTCGGCGAGATGAAAACGGCTCTCGAAATTGTCGAAACGCTGAACACACACCGACAGGATCTTATCGAGGCATGGTCCAACAGCACTGATCCCGATGCACAGGCTCGCGCTGCAGCGCTGGAGGTGGAGGAATATACCGTCGTTCTGAAGCGCCTTGCAGCGGAGCTCAACAACGGAGACTATCTCAATCGTCTGGCGGAAAAAATGATGGTGGCGCGTGCGGAGACCGGCCCCTTCTATGGAGTAGGCACTCTCGTCGCTGCTCTCGACAACGCAGATCGGGCAATCGCTACGGATCGTCTACTGGAAGCCTTTAACGACGCCGGCTCCTGGCAAGAGGCACTCGCCGCCATCAAGGACAACGCTTCAGCGCTCCTCGATCAAGAACATCAAGACATGCTCGATGACCTTCCCGAGGATGGGGGCCACGAGCAAGCCATCGGCTTGGGCGTCCTTGAGATCAGGACGCTTTTCGGTGACTTCGCGTCGCTTGAGACGCTCATCACCGAGGTGCGCTATCAGATCGAGGTCGAGCATGCCAAGTTCGCTGCACTCGGTGCGATCAACGCAGCCACTGAGGAGAACATGGTCGCGGTGCTGAAGGAGCACATCGCCAACCTCGATGACCACCGTAAGGAATTGATAGAGAAATGGTCGACGTCCGCCGATCCCGACGCACAGGCCCGTGCGGAGGAACTGTCCGCGGAAGAATATACACTCGTTCTGGCCGAGATCGTTTCGCATTTCGACGACGCGACCTACATGGCCGGGCTCGCCGAGGCCATCCTGGGTTCCGAGCAGTTCTTTGGTGTGGGCGCCCTCGTCACCGCCCTCAAGGCGGCCGATGTGGCACTCGACTCGCCGGTAGCGGCCGCCACTCAGAGCGTGACGACGGACGAGGACGCCGTGATCACGCATGACATCGGCGCGACCGATCCGAATGGCGATCAGCTCACCTATTCCGTGAAGACCGGAGAAGGGCCGCAGAAGGGAACCGTCACCTTCGCCGACGGCAAGTTCACCTACACTCCGGATGAAAACGAGAACGGCACCGATACCTTCACCATCGTGATCTCGGACGGCGAGCATTCAGTCGAACAGGTGGTCACCGTCACGATTACGCCCGTCAACGACGCGCCTGTCACTTCGGCAACCGGCAACAGCGCCTCTGGCGACGAGGACAAGGCCATCGTCGGCGAGCTTCCCACCGCAACAGATGTGGATGGAGACGACATCACTTACGAGCTCGTGAATCCGGTCGCGGGCCTCACGCTCAATGCCAACGGCACCTATCGCTACGTTCCGGCGGCGGACTCCAACGGCGTCGTGACCTTCGAGTATCGCGCCGTCGATGAGCACGGCGCAAAGAGCGAGCCTCGGACGTTCACGCTGACCATCAATCCGGTCAACGACACGCCGTGGGATATTTCGCTCTCGAAGGACAAAGTGGTCGAAAACGCGGCGGCTGGAACGGAGATCGGCAAACTCGTCGTCTCCGATCCGGACGGCGGAGCGTTCACCTTCGAGCTGGTGGACAATGCTGGCGGCCGCTTCGTCATCGATACGGCGACCGGCACCCTGAATGTTGCTGACGGCACCAAGCTCGATTACGAGCAGGCCACGTCGCACACGGTCAAGATCCGCGTGAAGGACTCGGCCGGCGCGACCTTCGAGAAGACGCTCACCATCGGCCTCACGGACGTCGCGAACGAGACTGTCACCGGTACGGCGGGCAAGGATGTTCTCGTCGGCGGCACCGGCAAGGACGTGTTCAACGGCGGCCTCGGCGACGACAAGCTCTCGGGCGGCCTCGGCAACGACGTGCTGACCGGAGGCAAGGGCAAGGACGTCTTCGTGTTCGACTCGAAGCTCGGCACGTCGAGTACCGACCGGAAGGTCAACTTCGACTCGATCAAGGACTTCTCGGTCAAGGACGACAGCCTGTATCTCGACAACGCCATCTTCAAGAAGCTGGGAGCAGGAACGGCCACAAGCCCGAAGCAGCTCAAGAGCTCGTTCTTCACCATCGGCGACAAGGCGAAGGATAAGAACGACTACATCGTCTACAACAACAAGACCGGCGTTCTCTCGTACGACGCCGACGGTTCGGGCAACGGCAAGGCGGTGGAATTCGCTCAGCTCACCAAGAACCTGAAGATGACCTACAAGGACTTCTTCGTCATCTAACGGTCGTTGCCTTAGGCTGACCTGCACGAACGAAACGGCCCGCGAGGATCCTCGCGGGCCGATTTCTTTTGCTTTGAACCGGAGATCGCGTGAAGACCTACCCCCCCGGCCGCGTGATCGAGAACTTGGTCTCCGGCGTCGCGACGAAATAATCCCGGTAGCCGGCGCGGGCGATGGGACGCATGGCGGCGGTATCGACGAGCCCGTTCACGAGGTAGCGGTCATCGATATGAATGCCGACCACCTGCCCGATCACGAGATGATAGGACGGCTCGCCGCCGCCCAGGGGCTCGAGCGGCACGGTCTGCAGCCATTTGCATTCGAGGGCGGCGAGCGCGTCGGCCACCCGCGGCGGCTTGACCAGACGGGAGGGAGAAGGCGCCAAGCCCGCATGCTCCATCTCGTTCACCCCGCGCGGCAGAACCGCGGAGGTGGCGTTCATCTTCTCCCGCAGATCGTAGGTTGCGAGATTGCAGACGAACTCGCCCGTCTCCTCGATGAAGGTCAGCGCGTCCTTCTTGCCCGCGGAGGAGAACGCCACCATCGGCGGGCGCTCGGAGACCGCGTTGAAGAACGAATAGGGCGAGAGGTTCACCTCCCCCTTCGCGCTCATCGCCGTGATCCAGCCGATGGGACGGGGCGTGACGATGGCCTTGAACGGATCGTGCGGCAGGCCGTGGGCGTTTGTCGCGGTTTCGTAGAACATGGGGTTAGAACCGTGTCACGATGTCGCTGAGGCTCGGCCGGTCCCGGTCGGTCGGCGTCTCTCGCGCCGTGCCGATATGGACGAAGCCGGCGATCCGCTCGTCCGCCTTGAGGCCCAGGGTGTCCAGCACCCGCCGGTCGAAAGCCGCCCAGCCGGAGAGCCATGAGGCGCCGTAGCCAAGGGCATTAGCTCCATTGAGCAGGTTCATGCAAACGGCCCCGGCTGATAAAACTTGTTCCCAGTCGGGGATCTTCACATGGGGCACGACGCGGGACACGACGGCGATCACGAGCGGGGCATTCGTGAAGCGCTGCCGCTCGGCGGCGAGCTGCTCCGCGGTGGCGTTGGGGTTGTCGGCCTGAAACGCGGTCGCGAGCGCCTCGCCGAGGCGGCCGCGCGCCTCGCCCTCGATCAGGATGAAGCGCCAGGGCACCAGCTTGCCGTGGTCCGGCACCCGGGAGGCGACCTTCAGGAGGGTCTCGATCTCCTGCTCGCCCGGTCCCGGCTCGCCGAGCCAGCGCGGGGGGACGGAACGGCGCTGCAGGAGACGGGAAAGGCTGTCATTCATGGGATCTTCATCCGGCTTGAATTATGTGGAACAATGGGATCGGACGCTTATGAAGGCGGCGGGCAAGGCAGGCAACGACTTGCCATCGTCTCGCCGTCTTGCTGCGCTTGAGGGAGCGCGGGCGTCCCAAGGGCGGGCCGCTGCCACAGAAGAAACAGCAGCGGATGTATAGGGGGAGTGCGGTCAGACGCCAAGCAGGTTTCACTCATGGCCAACCGGCATGCTTCTGCAGGCGGGAGAGGTCGTTGGGAAGGCGTGAGCAGGCGGGGGCACCGCTCAAGGGCAATGCAGACATCCATTTCAGGGCCTGACGGCCCACTATCCCAGCCGATCTGGTCGCAGCGCCAGACGCTGACCGCCTTTGCGCTGATCCTGGCGGCCTGGGCGATCGCGGTCTCGATCTGGCCCCTGACGGGGTCCGTGGTGCCCTGGGATTCCAAGAACCAGTTCTATCCCACCCTGCGCTATCTCGGCACGGCCCTCGCCAGCGGGGAACTCCCCCTCTGGAACCCCTACCATTTCGGCGGCCACCCCTCGGCGGCCGATCCGCAATCCCTCCTCTTCACCCCGACCATGCTGTTCTTCGGCTGGCTCGTCCCCGAGCCGTCGATGCAGGCTTTCGACGTGGTCGTCTTCGCCCATTTCCTGCCCGGCGCGCTGGCTTTCGTGCCGCTGTTCCGCCGCAGAGGCTGGCATCCGGCAGGCGCCGTGGCAGCCGCCCTCGTCTTCATGCTCGGCGGCTCGGCCACGGCCCGGCTTCAGCATACGGGCATGATCTTCAGCTACGGCTTCTTCCCCCTCGCCTTCTGGCTGCTGGAAGAGGCGATGGACCGTCGCTCCTATCGCTACGGCGTGCTGTTCGCGCTGAGCGCCGCGATGATGGTGATCGGGCGCGACCAGGTCGCTTTCCTCTGCGCGCTGACACTCATCGCGCTCGCGGCGCAGCGGATCTGGTGCGCGCCGCAACGGCTCGCCTATTTCAAGTCGCGCCTCGGCCTTCTTCTGTCCATGGGCCTGATCGGCGGCGCCCTTCTCGCCGTGCCGGTCATTCTGACCATGCAGTTCCTCGCCACCTCGACCCGGCCCTCCTTCGGCTTCGGCGTGGCGGCGATGGGGTCCCTGCCGCCCGAGAGCCTGGCGACGATCCTGTTCGGCAACGTCTTCGGCTCGCTGCGCTGGACCTACGATTACTGGGGGCCCGACTGGCATAGCCTGTCGGAGGGAACCTGGACCGACCGGGCGACGAACTACCTGTTCGTCGGCACGATCCCCGCTCTCCTTCTCCTCTGGCACGGGGTTGCCGGCGGGCGCCTGTTCGCCCGCGAGTTCCGGTTCTTCCTGGTGCTGGGCCTTATCGCCCTGTTCTATGCCCTCGGCCGCTACACCCCAGGCTTCGAAGTGATCTTCGATCACCTGCCGGGCGTGAACCTCTATCGCCGGCCGGCGGACGCCACTTTCGTGATCAACATCGCCCTCGCCTTCGCCGCGGGCTACCTCGTTCACCGCTATGCGACGGACGGGCTGCCCCGGTGGAACCGGGCGTCTCTCGGGCCGCTGCGGGCCATGCTGCCGCTGCTGGCTCTCGGCCTCCTGGTGGCCGCCGTCGCCAGCGCCCTCGTTTTCGCCATCCGCGGCGGCCACGTTTCCTCCGCGCTGACGGAGATCGGCATCGGGCTTGCCGCCGCCATGCTGGCCATGATCGCGATCGCAAAGACGAGCGCCACCGCCCAATGGCGCGGCGCCGTCGCGATGGTGCTGGTCACACTCACCGGTGCGGAGCTGATCGGCCGCCATGCCGCCTCGGCTCTGAATGCGGAGCCGGCCGAACGCTATACGGTCTATACCAAGCTGCCGCCCGAGCAGCTTCAGGGCATACAGATCCTCAAGCGTGAGCTCGCGGAGCGCAACGCGCGCGGCGAATATCCGCGCGTCGAGATCCTCGGCCTGAAGGGTGCCTGGCAGAATGCCTCCATGGTCCTCGGGATCGAGGACATCATCGGCTACAACCCCCTGCGCCTCGCCGATTACGAGCGCGCCATCGGTCCCGGCGAGAACGCCGAGGATCCCAACCTGCGCCGTTTCCCAACCAGCTTCCGGGGCTATGAATGCGAGCTCGCGAGCCTTCTCGGGCTCGACTACATCGTCCTCGACCGCCCCGCTCGCCAGCTGCCGCGCCATTTCCCGCGCCTGACCGATGCGGAGGTCGTCTACGGCACCGGGCGGATGTGGATCTATCGCCTCAACACCTCCGTGCCCCGCGCCTATGTGGCGCATCACGTGACGCCGGTGGATTCCGAGGCCGTGCTCGGCCAGGAGGAATTGCCCGAATTCAACCGCGAGACGGAAGCCCTCATCGACGAAGACGGCATGCGCATGCTCAAGGGCGCCTACGCGCCGGCCGGCGCCGATCAGAGCAAAGCGAAGGGAACGGCACGGATCGTCGCCTATCAGCGGAATTCGGTCACGCTGGAGGTCGAGAGCAGCGACAACGGCGTGCTCGTCCTGCACGACATCGACTATCCGGGCTGGGAAGCCTGGGTGGATGGCGAGCGCCGCCCGATCCTTCGCGCCAACCTCCTGTTCCGGGGCGTCGAGATCGGGCCGGGCAAGCACAGGGTTGAATTTCATTTCCGTCCGATGTCTTTTGAGAATCTGGTTGCGGCCGCCTCCAATCTCGTGAAGAGCGAGGAGAAGCCGATCCGGACGGCCATCGCCTCCCCGCTCCAGTGAGGAGCCATTCTTTCAACCGATGATTTTGCTTTTGAAGAAGCCGTTTACCCTCGCCGCCCTTTTCGCCTGTGCCGCTGTCTCCGCAGCGTCGGCGCAGTCGCCTGCCGTTCCGTCCATGTCGCAGAGCCTGCCGCCGATCACCCTCGGACAGGTGATGCTGAACGCGGCCGCAACCTTTGCCGGCAGCAACGAGCCGATCCGCTCCGGCCTCATCTGGCGGATCTACGAGGATCGCGGCGACGCCTCCCAGCCCACCATCGTCGCCCGCTCGACCGGCCCGACGCCGAGCTTCACCCTTTCGCCCGGCAACTACATCATCCACGTAGCCTACGGGTTTGCCAGCGCCTCGAAGCGCATCAGCGTCCAGCGCGGCAACCTGAACGAGCGGCTCGCCATCAATGCCGGCGCCCTTCAGCTCAAGGGCGCGGTGAGCGGCAGCCCGATCCCGGCCAATCGTCTCACCTTCTCCGTCTATGTGCCCGAGGCGCAGAATTCCGAAGGGCGGCTCGTCATCGCCGACGCGAAGGCGAACGACATGATCCGGCTGCCGGAGGGCACCTATCACGTGGTCTCCACCTACGGCGACGCCAATGCCATCATGCGCAGCGACCTGAAGGTGGAATCGGGCCGGGTGACCGAGGCCACCCTCAATCATCGCGCCGCGACCGTGACCCTCAAGCTCGTGGGATCGGCAGGCGGCGAGGCATTCGCCGGCACCGCCTTCAGCGTGCTCACGCCCGGCGGCGACGTGATCCGCGAGGCCATCGGCGCGTTTCCCTCGGTGACGCTGGCCGAGGGCGAATATGTCCTGATCGCGCGCCATGAGGGCAAGGTCTATACCCGCGAGTTCAAGATCGAGAGCGGGCTCGACCGGGACGTCGAGATCATCACCACGCCCTGACTGGCGCATCGTGCAGACCCAAAGGGCCGCGTCAGCGAAAAGCAGACCCAGTTTTCTGGGTAGTGACTCAGTTTGGCGCGGCCCTGTCATTCCGGGGCGCCGCAGGCGAGCCCGGAACCCATAACCACGACATTCCAGGAAGAAGCGAGTCGCGTCGAGTCAGTTTCTGCAGCGTTAGCGGCTATGGATTCCGGGCTCCGCTGCGCGGCCCCGGAATGACAGGGCGGGGGCCAAACTGAGTCAATACCGTTTTCTGCACGATGCGCCAGTCATGAGGTGAAGCATGAACCTTTCAGCCTCCGCGGCATTGACCGGTGGCTACTTAACGGTCGCGCCGCGCATGAGCCCCACTCCCAAAGGCGTGACCTTGCTGGAGAGGAAGCTCATGAAAATCGCAGAGATCATGACCCGCAACGTGCGCGTGGTCGCTCCGGACCGGTCGATCCAGGATGCGGCGCGTCTCATGGACGAGATGAATGTCGGCTCCCTTCCCGTCTGCGACGGGCGGCGTCTGCGCGGTGTGGTGACCGACCGCGACATCACCGTCCGGGCGACGGCAGCGGGCCTTGCTCCCGATACCACACGCGTGCGCGACATCATGTCGGACAATGTCTGGTGGTGCTTCGATGACGACGACGTCGATCACATCGTCGAGCTGATGAGCGAGCATCAGATCCGCCGCCTGCCCGTGGTCGATCACGACAAGCATCTCGTCGGCATCGTCGCCCTCGGCGATCTTGCGACCGACAGCGAAGGCGATGCGTCCCGTGCCCTGCACCGCATCTCCACTCCCTCGGAACCGGACCGGAGCGGCACGCCGTCGACGGCGCGCGCCGATCGGAGCCGCGGCGGACAATCCCGGCTGAGCGACGACGAGCGCCGCGAACTCGACCGTCGATCGAGGAGCGAGGATGACGACTGGCGCCATCGGCCATACGATTATCATGAGCATCGGCGGGGCCGTGAAGAAGGTTCGCGCAACCGCGGCCGCGGGCAGTTCCGCTTCCGCGACGAGGACGACGTGCGCGCGGCTTTCGGAAGCTTCGGCCATCCGGGTGAGGAAGGCGCCCGCAATGCGCGCATGCGCGGCGGTTATGGCGGCGAGGGCTACCGGAACTACGGCGACGAATATGCGGGAAGCGGCTCGGCCGGGAGGGGCTACCGCCCGAAGCGCTACGGCGCCTCGACCATCACGGGCGAACGCGCCCGTCCCGGCGACGACAGCAGCGAGAACGATCGCGTGATGCAGGATCGGGAGCGCACCTGGAGCCTCGTGAACGAGCGGCGCGATCACAGCAATTACGGCGCCGGTCCCGGCAATACGCGTTTCGGCAACGACGCCACCGCGAGCCGGGGCGAGGTGCGCCGGGGCGAGCATCAGGGTCGTGGGCCGAAGGGCTACCAGCGTTCCGACGAGCGCATCCGCGAGGACATCAACGAGCGCCTTACCGACGATGCTATGATCGATGCGTCCGAGATCGAAGTGCAGGTCCAGAACCGGGAGGTCACCCTCACCGGCACCGTGCGCAACCGCAACGAGAAGCGCCGGACCGAAGACCTCGCCGAGTCGGTCTCCGGGGTGAGCAACGTGCAGAACAACCTGCGCATCGGTGAGCGTCAGGGTGCGCGTGCGGCAGGAGCGGAAGCGGGCGACGCCACGGCAACTGCGGGCAACTCAGGCAGCGGGACGGCCGGTAACGCCTCGGGCACAACACCCGGCAGCCGAACGACGGGTCGTCAGCGGCAGACGAGTTGAGTGCCTCACGGTACTCCTCCCCTTGCGAGGGGTACGGGGTGGGGGTGGTGCGACTGGTGAAAGCGTCCCCTCATACCCACAACGTCATGGCCGGCCTTGTGCCGGCCATCCCGATACTGTGATGCTCAGCGCATCTCTTAATCGGGATCACCGGCACGAGGCCGGTGATGACGTGGAGAGAGTTATGAACCGAAGGGCTCTAACTTTTCGACCCATTTCGTTCTTCTCCCGCAGGGGAGAGAAACGCAGCATCAGGCAATCGTCCGCTCGACCACATGATGCCCATCGAGGGTCACATGGCCTTCCGGCTCCGACACGGCCTTCGCAGCGCGGCGGCGGTCTGGCGTGACGGCTTCGGCCGTGAGAGCCTTCAGCGCTTCCTCGAGCGTCATGGTCTGCTGGTTCGGGCTTCCCAGACGGCGGATGGAGACCGTCCGCTCGGCGGCCTCCTTGCGGCCGACCACGAGAAGCACCGGCACCTTCACGAGGGAATGCTCGCGGACCTTGTAGTTGATCTTCTCGTTGCGCAGATCAGCCTCCACGCGAAGTCCGGCGGCCTCTGCCGCGCGCACCACCTCCATGGCGTATTCGTCACCCTCCGAGGTGATGGTGGCCACGACGACCTGGGTCGGCGCGAGCCAGAGCGGGAAGTGGCCGGCGAAATGCTCGATCAGGATGCCGGTGAAACGCTCCATGGAACCGCAGATCGCACGGTGCACCATGACCGGCGTCTTCTTCTGTCCGTCCGCATCGACATAGAATGCGCCGAACCGCTCGGGCAGGTTGAAGTCCACCTGCGTGGTGCCGCATTGCCAGTCGCGGCCGATGGCGTCGCGCAGCACGTACTCGAATTTCGGTCCGTAGAACGCGCCCTCGCCCGGGTTGATCGAGGTCTTGATGCGCCCATTGGACTGTTCCTCGATCTGCTTCAGGACGCGGGTCATCACGTCTTCCGCATGATCCCACATCTCGTCCGTGCCGACGCGCTTGTCGGGCCGTGTCGAGAGCTTCACGATGATCTCGTCGAAGCCGAAATCGGCGTAGGTCGAGAGGATCAGGTCGTTGATCTTCAGGCACTCCTCGGCCATCTGATCTTCCGTGCAGAAGATATGCGCGTCGTCCTGCGTGAATCCGCGCACGCGCATCAGGCCATGCATTGCGCCCGACGGCTCGTAGCGATGCACGGCGCCGAACTCGGCGAGGCGCAGCGGCAGGTCGCGATAGGACTTCAGCCCATGCTTGAAGATCTGCACGTGGCCCGGGCAGTTCATCGGCTTGAGCGCGAAGACGCGCTTATCCTCCGCCTCGTCGCCCGCCGACTGCACCGCGAACATGTTCTCGCGATACCAGCCCCAGTGGCCCGATGTCTCCCAGAGCGAGGCGTCGAGCACCTGAGGCGCGTTGACCTCCTTGTAGTCCGCCTTCAGGCGGCGGCGCATATAGGCGATCAGCTCCTGGAAGATCGTCCAGCCCTTGGAATGCCAGAAGACGACGCCCGGCCCCTCCTCCTGGAAGTGGAACAGGTCCATCTCGCGGCCCAGGCGACGGTGGTCGCGCTTCTCGGCCTCCTCGAGCTGCTTGAGGTAGTTGTCGAGGTCTTCCTGGGATGCCCATGCGGTCGCATAGATGCGGGTGAGCATCGCGTTGTTGGAATCGCCGCGCCAATAGGCGCCCGCCACCTTCATGAGCTTGAAGGCGTTGCCGATCTTGCCGGTCGAGGTCATGTGCGGACCGCGGCAGAGATCGAACCAGTCGCCCTGGGAATAGATCTTGAGATCCTGGCCTTCGGGAATCGCATCGACCAGCTCGACCTTGTAGGTCTCGCCCTTGTCCCTGAAGACCTGCCTGGCCTTGTCGCGGCTCCATACGTCCTTCGTGAAGGGTTTGTCGCGCGCGATGATTTCGCGCATCTTCGCCTCGATGGCCGGGAAGTCCTCCGGGGTGAAGGGCTCGTTGCGGGCGAAGTCGTAATAGAAGCCGTTCTCGATCACCGGACCGATGGTCACCTGCGTTCCCGGAAAGAGCTCCTGCACCGCCTCTGCCAGAACGTGTGCGGCATCGTGCCGGATCAACTCCAGCGCGCGCGGGTCCTCGCGGTTGAGGAACTCGATCTTGGCATCCTGGGCGATCGGATCGGCGAGGTCCGTCACGGTGCCGTCGAGCGCCATGGCGACCGTGCGCTTGGCAAGCGACTTGGCGATGCCGTCCACAATCTCCCGGCCGGTGATGCCGGAATCGTACTGGCGCTGGGCGCCATCGGGGAATGTCAGGGTAATCATCGAATATTTCTCCTGGCTCACTCCTGCCAACGGAGCAGGTAAGCGGGGGCCGACGGTCTGTTGGATCGGAGGGCGAGTTCAGTCGCCGTCAGGTTCGACTGAATCGCAGGTGATCGCGGAGGCATTTTGAGGCGCGTTCACGCCCCGCCAGCGACCATAGGCCCAGGGCTTATACCAGGCGGCGCTCCCGGGCAACGCTTCCGGCACCAGGTCGATGCCGTGGGTGCCGAAGGGGCCGCAGCGGCAGATGCGGGCGACGCCCATCCAGCCGCCGGGCCAGAACCCGTGTCGCTGGATCGCCTCGTCCGTATATTCCGAGCAGGAGGGCAGATGCCGGCACTGGCGGCCGATAAGACCAGACAGGCTCAACTGGTATCCTCTGATCGCCCAATGGGCGGCCTGCTGGACGGGACTAGGCATTTATCCCACGCGCGGCTCGCCGGGCCTCGACCTGATCGAGCGCGTCCACGACGGCATCGAAGGTGAGGAGGATGGAGGCATGGCGCGCCTTATAATCCTTAAGGGGCTCCAACACCTTAAGGTCCTCCCATTTGCCCTGGGGCGGATCTCCGTCGGCTTTCAGCAGACGACTTGCCGCATCGCGAACCTCACGAAGCTCCTCTATGGTCGCGCCGATTATATTCCGTGCCATGATGGATGAAGAGGCCTGACCGAGAGCGCAGGCCCTGACGTCATGGGCGAACGCCGTCACGACATTGCCGTCAAGCTTCACATCGACCGTCACGGTCGAGCCGCAGAGCTTGGAGCGGGCCGTGGCGGACGCATCGGGCGCGGCCAGCCGTCCAAGACATGGGATTTCGGCCGCGAGTTCGAGTATGCGTCTGCTGTAAATGTCGTTTAGCATAACGGTCTATGACATAACGTTTGGGAATGTGCTCACATACCTATATAAGCACTGTGTCCGCGCTTCGCGACGGCCTTCGTCGGCGTTGCTCGGAAAGAAAATAGAAACTGCCGGGCGGCAAAGCTTCCTCGGTTTACAAGTTGAGAAAGAGGCTCCACGTGAGTGATGTGGTTAAGTCCCTGCCTACGCGTCTGACGGCAGCCGTCGATATGTCCTCGGCACCGTCCCGAGAAGAAGCCGAAGCCGCTGTTCGCACCCTGATCCGCTGGGCCGGAGATGATCCGACCCGCGAGGGCCTGCACGACACGCCCAAGCGCGTGGCCAAGGCGTTCAAGGAATTTTATTCCGGTTACGACGAAGATCCGTCGGACATCCTCGACAAGATCTTCAGCGAAGTGGAAGGCTACGACAACATCGTGCTGGTGCGCGATATCCCCTTCTACTCGCATTGCGAACACCACCTGGTGCCGTTCTACGGCGTGGCACATGTGGCCTATTACCCCACCAAAGGCGTGGTCGGGCTCTCGAAGCTTGCGCGCCTCGTCGATGCCTATGCCCGCCGGCTCCAGACTCAGGAGACCATGACCTCCCAGATCGCGAATGCGATGGTCGCTGCGCTCGATCCCCGCGGCGTGGCTGTGATGATCGAGGCCGAGCACATGTGCATGTCCATGCGCGGCATCCAGAAGGCGGGCGCCCTCACCCTGACCACTCAGTTCACCGGCGTGTTCAAGGACGATCCGGCCGAGCAGGTGCGCTTCCTCACCCTGGTGCGGAACAGAGGCTGACGCCTTCCATGAGCCTCCCTGCCTCCAACTCCTTTCCCGCTCCGGGCTCGAAGATCGAGCTCGAGGAGGGAAGCGTGCTCACGCCCCGGTTCGGCCCCGACGGGCTGATCACCTGCGTCACCACGGATGCGGCGAGCGGGGAGATCCTCATGGTCGCCCATATGAATGCCGAGGCCCTCGCCCGTACGATCGAGACGGGCGAAGCCTGGTACTGGTCGCGCTCCCGCGGCGAACTCTGGCACAAGGGCGCGACGAGCGGCCAGATCCAGACGGTGAAAGAGATCCGGACCGATTGCGACCAGGACGCCCTTCTCCTGAAAGTGCAGGTCGCCGGCGACGGCGGCTGCTGCCATACGGGGCGGCGCTCGTGCTTCTACCGCAAGGTGGAGAGCGCGAACGGCGAAATCCGCCTCATCGCGGACTGATCCCCCAGCAGCCCTCTCAGCTCGCAGGGCTGCCCTTGTCTCCTGGCAGGGTGCACATCTCGCGCTTTCCAGGCTAGGAAGGCCGTATGACACGACGCGATCTTTTCCTGGCGCGGGTGGCGGCAAGCGCCGTCTTCTTCGGCAACGGCTTCGGCATCGGCACCTGGGCCGCCCAGCTTCCGCGATTCAAGGTCTCTCTCGGGCTCTCGGACGGCCAGCTCAGCCTCGGGCTCCTGGCGTTCTCTCTCGGCGCGGTCGCCCTCATGCCGGTCATCGGCTGGGCGGTCGCCGTGGTCGGCAGCCGGACCATGACGCTTGCTTCCGCTTTCGCCTTCGCAGGTGCCCTGCTGCTTCCGGGCCTGGCCCCGAACCTGAGCCTGTTCGTCGCCGCCTCCCTCATTGCCGGCGCCTGCAACGGCACCATGGATGTTGCCATGAACACCAATGCCACCGTGGTCGAGCGGAGCTGGGGGGCTGCCATCATGTCGTCTTTCCATGCCTTCTACAGCCTCGGCGGCCTCGCCGGCGCGGGCACTTCGGGCCTGCTGATCGCCCTCGATGTCGGGATCGTGCCGACCCTGGTGATCTCCTGCCTCGCCATGGGCCTTCTGTTCGTGGTCGCGGCCTTCTGGACCTTGGGTGAGCGGGAGAAGATGGGCGAAGGCCATGGCTTCGCCTGGCCGCGTGGCGCCGTCATTCTGCTGGCCGTGCTCGCCATGTTCTGCTTCATGGTCGAGGGCGCCATGGTGGACTGGTCGGCGATCTATCTCCAGACCGTCGCGGGAGCGAGCCTGGAGACTGCGGTCACCGGCTTTGCCGCCTTCTCGCTCGCCATGACCGTGTGCCGTTTCATGGGAGATTTCGTCGTACGCCATCTTGGCCGCGCCCGGACGCTGCAGTTCGGCGGGCTGCTCGCGGCCTTCGGCCTGGCCCTGGCCATGCTGATTCCGCACCCCCTGATCGCCTCTCTCGGCTTCGCCCTCGTCGGCATCGGCCTCGCCAATGTGGTGCCGGTTCTGTTCAGCACCGCCGGGCAGATGAAGGAAATCACGCCCAGCATGGGCGTCGCCATGGTGGCGACGCTCGGCTATGGCGGCCTGCTGCTCGGCCCGCCGCTGATCGGGTTCGGGAGCGCGCTCTTCGGCCTGAGGGCGATGCTCGGCGTGCTGATCGCCTTCTCCTTCATCATCATCATTTTGTCGCAGAGGGCATTGCAGCGCTCCACTGTTCAGTTTTCCTGAACCAGTCCTACTTGAATCTTGAGGGCACCAGTTCATGCACCTTTCACGAGAGATGGGCATGAATGAGCAAGGATGCCTTGGAGTAACCAATGTTGTGGGACGGGATTGCCCGGCGCAGCGCCGGGTCAGGGGGCGGCGGGGGCGTGACGGAGAACAGGGCGCCGGTTGAACGCAGTCCCCGGGCGAAGGCACGGATCGGACTGGCTCTGGGGGGCGGCGCGGCGCGCGGCTGGTCCCATATCGGGGTGATCAGGGTTCTCGAGGAAGCCGGGATCGTTCCCGACGTCATCGCCGGAAGCTCCATCGGAGCCGTGGTCGGCGGCTGCTACGCGGCCGGCAAGCTCGACGAGCTGGAGGCCTTTTCCCTCTCCCTGACCAAACGCCGCGTCATGGGGCTGCTCGATTTCCATTTCAGCGGAGCGGGCCTGATCGCCGGCGGACGCCTCCAGCGCCTGCTCGATCAGGATCTGACGGACAGGCGGGTCGAGACCCTGCCGATCAAGTTCTGCACCATTGCCACGGAGCTGGTGAGCGGCCACGAGATCTGGCTGACGCGCGGTCCGCTCGTCCAGGCCATGCGCGCCTCCTACGCCCTCCCCGGCGTCTTCGACCCGGTGATGATCGGCGGGCGCTGGCTCATGGACGGCGCCCTGGTCAATCCGATTCCGATCACGGCGGCCAGGGCGCTCGGGGCCGATATCGTGATCTGCGTCAACCTCAACGGCGAGGTGCGCGTGCGCGGAACGGTCATCCAGTCCTACGATGCGGAGACCAGCGACCAGCAGGAGATCGAGGAGGTCATCGAGGAAGCGCCTCGCCGCTGGGGCTTCTTCCCCGGCGCGAGAGCGGAGAAATCGCGCAAGCCGAACGCCCCCGGCCTCGCGACGGTCATGGTCGATGCCTTCAACATCACCCAGGACCGCATCGCCCGCTCGCGTCTCGCGGGCGATCCGCCCGACATCATGGTCGCGCCCAAGCTCGCCAAGATGGGGCTGTTCGAGTTCCACAGGGCGCAGGAATGCATCGCGCTCGGCCGGCAGGCCACGGAGCGTGCCCTGCCGGACATTCTCGAATTGCTGCAGGAGACGCAGCTCGAATGATCAAAGCATCGGACCGATGCTCCGCTCTTTGAAGAGCGTATCGTTGGACGCGTAAAACCGGGTCGTGACTTAAGTTTGCCCCCTGTCATTCCGGGGCCGCACAGCGGAACCCGGAACCTATAACCGCTGAGGATGCAGAAAGAGGCGGCAAGCGTTTCGCGCTCTTCTGAACCGTCGGCGGTTATGGGTTCCGGGCTCGCCTGCGGCGCCCCGGAATGACCAGGGGGCACACTTAAGTCACGACTAAAAACCGGGTCCGCCCTTTCGCACGATGCGCTAGGCGGTCGCGATATATTCCTTGATGGCCTGCGTCTCCGCCTCGACCTCCTCGAGGCGCAGTTTCACCACGTCGCCGATCGAAATGATGCCGGAGAGCCGACCGCTCTCGACGACGGGAACATGCCGGAATTTCTGCTGCGTCATGAGCTCCATCACATGATTGATGGTGGTTTCGCTCGTGCAGGTCAGCACCTTCTCGGTCATGTAACGGGAGACGGGTTCCTCCAGGGCCTTGGCACCGTGCAAAGCGATCGCCCGCACGATATCGCGCTCAGTAATGATGCCGGCGACGGGACGGTGACCATCCACAATGAGAAGGGCACCTATTCTGCGCTCTGCGAGAACCCTGGCTGCCTCACTCAAGGTCTGACCCGGGTCGATGGTGGCGACGTCACGGCCTTTGAGCGAAAGGATTCGATTGACGATCATTTATTCCTCCCGTTGTGCGAACGGCGAGGACCGTCAGGCCCCGCATCCGCAAGGCTGAACCAAGAGTCCCGGACCCATGACCGAGGGTAAGGACCCTACGTCAGTCTAAGGATGATTGGGGCAAACAGCGTCGGTTTCAAGCCGAGATGCGTTTCGGCCGGGCCGGAAGCGGGTCCAGAAACGGAAAAATGGCGAGGCCGACCAGGAAGCCGCCGATATGCGCCTCCCAGGCGATGCTGGCATCCGCGAGCCCGAGGGGTTCCACGAAAGCGAAGACGTAGTTCGTGGCGAACCAGATCCCGAGAAAGATCAGGACCTGCCTGTTGCGCACCATGTGCCACAGGGTCTCCCGCGGCTTCTCGTGCGGCTGGGTCAGGCGCCCTTCCCAATGCCAGGCCGCCGGGGCGAACATGAACCACGACGCAGCCGCCATCATTCCGGATACGGCGCCCGACGCGCCGATCATCGGCAGGACCTGCAGGGGATTCATGACGGCATAGAAAACCGCCCCGCCGATGGCGGAGGCCGCGGACAGGGTGAAGAACCGCCCGGCTCCGCAGCGTCGGACGAGAGGCGTGCCGAAGGCGGCGAGCCAGACGCTGTTGATGAGCACATGAGCCCAGGAGCCGTGAAGGAAAGCATAAGTCAGCGCCGTCCAGGGGCGCCCTTCGTCGTTCGCAAGCACATACTGCGCCAGCCCCATGAGCGGCGTCACGCTGTCATCGGGCACCCCTTCGCGAAGCGCGCTCATCACCTCGCTCGCCTGAACCCCGCCGAAGGCCACGGACCAGCGTACCGGGATGACCGACCAGTCGATGATCAGCGAGAAATCCGATTCGTCGGACAGAAGCATCCGGACGGCGTGAATGCCGATCAGGACGGCCAGGCAAAGGGTGATCGTGGCCGGAAGGTTGAGGATCGGCTCGCGGATGCGGGGCGTCTGTGGGGGCATGAAACGCTTTTGTTCTGGGGCAGCGGGTTAGGAATTCCGATGCAGGCGACATTCGACGGGTTGCGGCGACTTAACCCTTAACCGGGCTTCCAGTCGAGCAAAACCAACGGGTTAGCAATGGCCAAGCTTCTTTTAGAGGAAAGGACTTCCCTCCTCGGGTCCAGGCGTTGAATTTTTTTGTTAACCATAACGGAACCCAATTCAGCGCGACGCGTTAACTCACCTTTTACTTTCCGCTTGAGCGGATAATTCAACCATGTCAGTTTGGTTAAAAGAACGTTAACCGGCTGGTGGGGCATGCGGAAGGTTTCTTTCAAGAACAGCCTTTTCTGTGGCGTAAATGAGAAGTTGGCCATTTCAGGCCGGTTCGTCAAAACAGCCGTCCTCGGGTTGTCCCTCATGTTTGTCGGTGCAGCTGCGCAGGCTCAGACCATGGCCTCCCTGCCCATTTCCAGCGCTCCCATTTCGGCAGTCGGAACGGCCAAGCCCCTGCAGGGCTGGTCCCAGTTCTGCGAGACCTTCCAGTCCGAATGCGCCGTCGATGTGACCGAGGATACGACCATCGATCTGACGCCGCAGGTCTGGAAGACCATCGTGTCCGTGAACCAGCGCGTGAACTCCAGCGTCAAGGCCGTGACGGATGCGGATCACTGGGGCGTCGTCGACGTCTGGGGCTTTCCCGATGACGGCCGCGGCGACTGCGAGGATTTCCAGCTCCTGAAGCGCCGCCTTCTCGCCGAGGCCGGCCTGCCCCGCCGCGCCATGCGCATGACCGTCGTGATCGACGAACTGGGCGAAGGTCATGCGGTGCTGATGGTTCGTACCAACCGCGGCGACTTCGTCCTCGACAACAAGACGTCGTCGATCCTGCCGTGGCACCGCACGGGCTACGTCTACATCAAGCGCGAGAGCCAGGACACGATCGGCTGGGTGTCGCTGGGCGGCATCATGTCGTCGCCGACCACCACCGCGAACCGCTAGAGCCGTTTCCACTTGCGTGGAAACATCTCCCTTCTTTGGTTCGCCGCATTTTTTGACGGCGAACCGGATCCACTTCGCCGAAAAATGCTCTAAAACCAAACCGGCCCTCACGGGCCGGATTCTCATCGGGTCGAATATGTCGGGCGGATCAGTCGATCCGCCTTAATTTTTTGGAAAAGAGCTTCCAGTTTTCCACGTAGCTGATCGCGGACAGGCGAAGCTGTTCGGCGGCGTGTTCGTCGAGCACCCGGATCGCCTTGGCGGGCGCGCCGACGATGAGCGAATTGTCGGGAAAAACCTTGCCCTCGGTGACGAGCGCGTTGGCGCCGACGAGGCAGTTCGCGCCGATCCGTGCGTGGTTCAGGATCGTAGCGCCCATGCCGACGAGGGAATTCTCGCCGATCGTGCAGCCGTGCAGGATGGCCTTGTGGCCGATGGTGCAGCCGGCCCCGATGCTCAACGGCGCTCCCATATCCGTGTGGAGCAGAGCCCCCTCCTGGATATTGGTGCCTTCGCCGACATCGATCAGCTCGTTGTCGCCGCGCAGAACGGCGCCGAACCAGATCCCCACGTCCCGGCCGAGCCGGACCCGGCCGATCACATGCGCGTCCGGAGCGATCCAGAAGCGGTCCTGTTCGGGCAGGATCGGGGAAATGTCGTCGAGGCTATAGATCGGCATCGCGAGCCTGGAATGAAAAGGCAGCAGAGCCCTTGGAAAGAAGCTCTGCTGCGGAACGCTGCCTAATCCTCGAGATCCGTATCGAGAATCGCCATGGTGAAGTTGTAGGAGCGGTCCCCGTCCTCGTCGTCGACGAACAGCACGCCGACGAATTCCTCACCGATGTAAACTTCGGCCGAGTCGGTCTTCTTGGGCCGACCGACCACGCGGATCGAGTGGTTCGCAAAGGTCTGGCGCAGGTAGCGCTCGACTTTAGCCATCTCGGGTTTGTCCACTACAGGTCCTTTCTTGAAATCACGGAAGCAGCACTTGCCACGCCCGGCAAACGCGAGCAAGCGGCGTTGGGTCCCGGATGGGAACTCGCCCCCTAGATTCCGTCGGTATCCGAGAAGCAGTGATCCATGGACCGGGCCGGTTCCTCGCATCCGGCCGTGCCGATGACCTTGGCGGGAACGCCGGCCACCGTGGCATTGTGGGGCACGGGCTTGAGAACGACGGAGCCGGCCGCGATTCTCGCGCAATGGCCGACTTCGATGTTGCCGAGGATCTTGGCGCCGGCGCCGATCAGGACGCCGTGGCGGATCTTCGGATGCCGGTCGCCGCGCTCCTTGCCGGTGCCGCCGAGCGTCACGTCCTGGAGCATGGACACATTGTCCTCGACGACGGCCGTGGCGCCGACGACGAGGCCGGTGGCGTGATCGAGGAAGATCCCGCGCCCGATCCGGGCTGCCGGGTGGATGTCGGTCTGGAACGTGTCGGAGGAACGGCTCTGCAGATAGAGGGCGACATCCTGACGCCCCCTCGTCCAGAGCCAATGCGCGAGGCGATGGGTCTGGATCGCGTGGAAGCCCTTGAAGTAGAGCACCGGCTCGATGGCGCGGGTCACGGCGGGGTCGCGGTCGATGACCGCGCTGATATCGGCCCTGAACGCCGCGCCGATGGTCCTGTCGTTCTCGACCGCCTCGAGGAAGATCTGTTCGATGATGTCGGCCGGGACGGCCGCATGGCCGAGGCGCGAGGCGACCCGGTGGATGACCGCAGCCTCGAGGCTCGGCTGATGCAGGATCGCACTGAGCACGAAGCCCGCGATGGCCGGCTCTGCCTGGACGATGGCCTCGGCCTCCGCGCGCAGGCGATCCCAGATCGGATCGACCTTCCCGGCGACGGGATTCAAGACCCCCGGCTTCAGGCGCGTCTGTGTCATGATAGTCTCCCTGCCCGCCTCACTGGAGCTCGAATCCGAAAAGACGGCCAATTGCGGGCTCCATCGATGCTTGGTGTAATGGCGCATTGTGATGCGCAAAATCGGTTCAACTTTTTCACGCCATCCGCAGCGCGTAGAAATTTTTCCGCGTGACGCGCTCTCACATAGATAAGAACTCTCTAAACGCTAAGACAGATCCGGCGCGCCATGACTTACTCCTTTTCGCCCTCGACGTCCAAGCTTGTCGTTTCGGTATCCGACGGTCTTGCGACGCTCGCCGTCGATAACCCCGCCAAGCACAACGCCGTCGATCTTGAGATGTGGAAGGCGATCCCCGAGATCGTGGCCGCCCTCGACCGGGACCCGGCGGTGCGCGTGGTGATCCTGAGGGGCGCAGGCTCGGAATCCTTCGCCTCCGGCGCCGATATCGGCGAATTCGCGACCGTGCGCGCCGATGCGGAAGGCGGACGGCTCTATGAAGCCATCAACGAGGCGGCGTTCTGGGCGGTCGCTCACTGCTCCAAGCCCGTGATCGCGATGATTCGCCGTTTCTGCCTCGGCGGCGGCTTCGGCCTCGCCCTCTCCTGCGACCTGCGCGTGGCATCGCAGAACGCGATCTTCGGCATCCCGGCCGCCCGGCTCGGAATCGGATATCCGCCTGGCGCCATGAAGCTCGTGACCGCGGCCGTCGGCGCCCCGGCCGCCAAGGACCTGTTCTTCACCGCAAGGCGGATCGATGCCCATGAGGCCGCACGCCTCGGGGTCGTGCAGCGGGTGGTGGCCGACGAGATCCTGGAAGCGTCCGTTCTCGAATTGGCCCGGTCGATCGCGGCCAATGCGCCGCTCACGATAAAGGCCGCCAAGGCGGCCATCGACGAATCCGTAGGCAATGCCCATCCCGCGGTCGATCCGGTCGCCCTCGCCGACCGGTGCTTCGACAGCGCCGATGCGGTCGAGGGGCGCAAGGCCTTCCTGGAGAAGCGCCAGCCGGTCTTCACCGGCCGATAGCTCAGGCCGCCTTCCGATAGACGAAATAGCGCCCCTCCGGCACATCCGTCTCTGCCGAGACGTCCCGGCACGACGGCATGTCGAAGGCGCGGTCTCCCAGGAGGAGTCCGCCCGGCTGGAGCAGGGTTTCGAGAAAGGGTGACAGGCGCCGGGCGAGATTGCGGTTCGCCTCCTCGTCGCCCGAGCCGATATCGATATGGATCAGGGCAGCCGATCCGGGTCCGTGCCGCTCGATGAAGGGCTCCAGGGTATCGAAGAGATCGCCGACGATCAGATAGCCTTCCGGCGGATAGCAGTCGGGATGGGCGGCCGGAGAGCGCTCGAAGGCGTAGATCTCGCGGCCCGGCAGCCGATCCCTCAGATGATCGTAGGTGCGTCCGTTGCCGAGGCCGATCTCCAGAACCAGCCCTTCGGGACTGGCCTCCCGCGAACCCCAATCGAGCAGGGCGCGCTGAGCGGACAAGCGTCGGATGGCACTGTCGAGCCTGGTCATTTACATCTCCTCCCCGACAGATTGGGAGGGGTGACGTTAAGTCAAGCAGCCAAGCTTCAGGGGCGGCTGGCGAGGAAGTCGAGAACCCCCTGCTTGTGAACCTTGTCGCCCACGGCGAGATTGTGGTCGCGGCCGGGAATGTCGAGCGCCTTCGCGTTCGGGATCAGCTTCGCGAGTTCCGGGCCCGAGCCCGAGACGTCGTCGCTGGTGCCGACGGAGACCAGGGTCGGCAGCGTGATGGAGGCGACCTCCTGCTTCGTCAGCACCTGCCGCGAACCGCGGATGCAGGCGGCGAGCGCCTTGAGATCGCTCCCATTCTGTTCGGCGAAGGCACGGAACATGCGCTGCATGGGATCGGTGAGATCATCGAGCGAGCGCGCTTCCATCGCATCGGCGATGCCGAGCGGCAGCCCGACGCCTTCGACGAGATGGATTCCGAGGCCGCCGAGAAGCATGGAGCGCATGCGGTCAGGCGATGCGATCGCCATATGGGCGGTGATGCGCGCACCCATGGAATAGCCCATCACATCGGCCTTCTCGATTCCGAGATGATCGAGAAGCCGGCGCCCGTCCTCCGCCATCCTGTAGGAATCGTAGGCCACCGGATCGTAGAGCTTCTCGCTATGGCCATGGCCGCGATTGTCGAAGGCAACGACCCGGTATCCCGCCCGCGTGAGGGTCTTCACCCAGAGCGTGTTCACCCAGTTGACCGCGTGGGTCGAGGCGAAGCCGTGGATCAGGAGGATGGGATCGCCCTCACCCTCGTGCGGCGGGACATCGATATAGGCGATGTTCACGCCCTCGGAATTGAAATAGCGCATGGACCCAGATGTGATTGCAATCGGAGGACGGGCGCAAACCTACGCACCCGCCCTGCCGATTGCAACGCCGTCGGATGCATGTCCGACAAGCGTAGAGCGATGCGCTAGGCAGCAAAGACACCTGCGTAGTCGCGCGCATAGGTCTCGACGGAACGCGGCGCCTTGCCGGTCAGAGTCTGCACCGCATTGGAGACGGACGCCGTCCATCCCTCGCGGACGGGATGGAAGATCGCGGCGAGGAACTCAGCATAGGCCTTCGGAACGCCGGCGTTCACGAGCGTCGAGACGAATTCGCCGTCCGTCGCGGGCTTGTAGGCGATTGCGCGTCCCGATGCCTGCGAGAGGATTTCTGCCGCGTCTCCATAGCTCAGCGCTTCCGGCCCGGTCAGATTGAAGGCCTGACCATCGAACCGGTCCGTCGTGAGGGCGGCGGCGGCGGAGGCTGCAATGTCGCGCACATCGATGAAGGCGGACTTGCCCTCGCCCGCAGGCACCGAGATCACGCCATGCTTGATTCCCTGAAGCCAGAAGATCTCGAAATTGTCCGTGAACCAGTTCGGCCGCAGGATCACGTAAGGCGTGCCGGAACGCTCGATAAAGAGTTCGATCTTACGATAAGGGATATCGTCATTGGCATCGGCGCCCGACACGGACTGGAAGACGATCTTCACCTTGCGCTCGACGGCGAGCCTGACGAAGGGAAGCACGGTGCCGAGAACGTCGAGCGTGCCGGTCGGTGCCAGGACATAGGCGCGGTCGACGCCATCGAGCGCCGGCGCGAAGGTCGTCCCGTCCGTAAAGTCGAACCTCACTCCCTCGGCACGGCCGGCCGCCTTGCCCGAGCGGGACGCCGCCTTGACCTGCTCGCCCTTCGCCAGCAGCTCCGCCACCAGCGGCCTGCCCACATTGCCCGTCGCGCCCAGAACCAGGATCTTTCCAGCCATTGCAATCTCCAGATATAGTTTCCAATAGATACTAAGCATCTATATTGATTATTGAACTCATATGGATATGCTGCTGTAAAGAACGCACCTTGAAGTGCGATGGTCACCTCAAGGTAACCGCGGCACTGGAACGAGGAGCACCGGCAGAGATGTCCAGCTACGACGTTTATGCGAAGAACTGCCCGACCCGACTGGTCCTCGACCGGCTCGCGGACAAATGGGCGCTGCTGGTGCTCAACCGCCTGACCGATGAACCGGTGCGCTTCAACCGGCTGCGCCGGGACATCGAAGGCGTGTCGCAGAAGGTCCTGACGCAGACGCTCAGAAACCTCGAACGGGACGGGCTGATCGCCCGCGAGGTCTTTCCGACCGTTCCGGTGACGGTGGAATATTCACTGACGCCTTTGGGCCGGACTCTGACCGAGACCGTGGCCGCCCTCACCCATTGGGCGGAGGAGAATTTCGATTCCGTTCGCCTCGCCCAGCAGTCTTTCGACGCCTTGAAGACCGGTCATGCCCGGCTGTGACCGGCGCTTATTTTTGCTCTAGGCGCATGCCCCTTCGGCCATTATGGTGCGCGCAAATTTCATCGCTTCAGAGCATTGGTCATGGCTGACAAAGGCACTCCGCATTTTCACAACGATCCGGGCGTTCCCGTCATTCACGTGGGCGCGAAGGAGTTCATGTGCATCGGCGCGACGCCCCCCTTCGATCACCCTCACATCTTCATCGACATGGGTTCCGACACCGAGACCGTCTGCTCCTATTGCTCGACCCTGTTCAAGTACGACCCGTCCCTGAAGGCCTATGAGGCCCGCCCGGCCGAGTGCGTCTGGGAGCCCGATTACGCCGCCGCGCGCTAGGTGTCCCGCCTGTCGATTGCCATCGTCGGCGCCGGCATCGGCGGCCTGACGACGGCCCTGGCCCTCGCACGAGGGGGCCACGAGATCACCCTGATCGAGCGCCGCACCGGCTTCAGCGAAGTCGGAGCCGGCCTCCAGCTCTCTCCCAATGCCAGCCGCATCCTGACATGGCTCGGGCTCGCGCCGGCCCTGCGGCGCGTCGCGACGGAGCCGCAGCGCGTCGTCGTGCGCTCGATCCGCTCCGGCAAGGCCATCGGGCGGGTCGCGCTCGGTCCCTTCATGCGCCAGCGCTTCGAGGCGCCCTATTGGGTCGTGCACCGGGCGGACCTTCAGACGATCCTTCTCGATGCCGTGCGCTCCGAGCCGTCGATCCGCCTCGTCATGGGCCGAACGGTGGAAACGGTCGAAGACGGGCCGGCGGAGGCCAGCCTCACCTGGATATCGGCCGGCGGTGCGCGCGAGACCGTCAAGGCGGACCTGATCATCGGCGCCGACGGCGTCTGGTCGCAGGTCAGGCAGGCTTTGGGCGACCCCACGCCTCCCACCTATCGCGGTTACATCGCCTGGCGCGCGACCTTCGATCGGAATGCGGCCCCCGCCGAATTGGCGGGCGACGAGACGGGCCTGTGGCTCGGCCCGCACGGGCACGTGGTGCACTATCCCATAGCCGGCGGAAGACTGGTCAACGTCGTTGCCATCGAGAGAAGCCCGACACCTGTCGAGGGCTGGGCCGCGCCTGGCCATCGCGACGAGCTGCTGGCCCGCTATGGCTCCGCCGCCCCCACCCTGCGCCAGTTGCTCGCGCAGCCGCAGGAATGGCTGCGCTGGTCGCTGTTCGACCATCCCACCCAGCGTTTCGCCAAGGGACGCATCGCCCTGCTCGGCGACGCCGCCCACCCCGTCCTGCCGTTTCTCGCCCAGGGGGCCGCGCTCGCCATCGAGGACGCCGCCACCCTCGCCTTCCTGTTGACGGAAAACCGGTCCGACGTCCCGCAAACCCTCGCAGCTTACGAGAAGCAGCGCCTCGACCGGGCGCGCAGGGTCCAGGACGAGGCGCGCAGGAACGGGCGCATCTACCATGCCGGCGCGCTGATCGGCTTCGGGCGCGATCGGGTCATGCGCCATCTCGGGCCCGAGGGCATGACGAAGCGATACGACTGGCTCTACGGCTTCCGCACGCCCGAATGACCGCGGAGCCGGTCCGGACTACTTGCACTCTGCCTCGGGGCCCGATAACCCTTCAAACTGACGCGGACGTGGCGAAACTGGTAGACGCAAGGGACTTAAAATCCCTCGGGCTTTGCCCGTGCGGGTTCGATCCCCGCCGTCCGCACCACGACTAACGGCCATTCCCATCCCCAAATCGACATGGTGAGCCGTGAGTCCGGCCGATTAAAAGCCGACTGTGACGCATGTCACAGAAGACAACGTCAGATCGTGTCACCATGGGTCTTGTATGATCCGTGGAGATGTTTATGAAACACGTCAAACGGGTGTGCGCTGCCATCGGCTTCATCGGCATCAGTTCTGCCGCATTGGCGCAAAGCCGCCCAGTGACCACGACGATGTCTTGCAATCAGGCGCGAGGCCTTGTCGCCAGTCAGGGCTCTGTCGTTCTCAGCACAAGTGCCACAGCCTACGAACGGTTTGTGGCAAATAGCACCCAATGCGGGATGGGTGAAGTGCCGGCGCCCGGATGGGCTCCCACCAAGGATGTTCCTCGGTGTCAGGTCGGCTCTCGCTGCGTCGGCGTCAGCCGCGGCGGGTGAGTTGACCTGAGCGATACCCTCATATCTTGGGGGGCCCTATAGGCGCCGCGGATTATGGCTGGTGCTGTGACGCAATTCACAGAATCCCGTGCCAGCCTACGCCATCTTGCAGCCCTCTCGGACGCAAGGAGGATGTCATGAGGGCACCGGACCACCAGTTTCAGAAAGACCACGGACGTGAGGCGCCGCCCATTTCTCTGCCGTTCGCCCTCTTTCTGGTCGTCGGATCCATCAATGTCGCAGCCACGGTCTTCTCGCTGCTGGCGGCTTGAGGATTATCCATTCCTCTCAATATGCCATCCCGAATGCCCTGGGCCTCAATCATCATCGAAGAAGAACCAAGGCGGATCGGTTTTGCACGTATATCCGACAGGGCATTGTGGAGTGTCGGCAGACGGCACCCAGGCTGGCCAAACCCATTCACCGACCAGGCAGAATTCTTGGCCGCTGACATATCGGTCGTAGGTGTAGCGCCCAGTACCCAGAACGATGGATCCTCGGGTGGCAACCAGATGCCTCGCCTGTCCGCAACTCATCGTCGGTGTTTGAGGTCTCGGCTGCCCCAACGCACCTGTAGCGATCACGGTTGAGGCGACGAAGATCAGGACCAACCTGTTCATACTGATCACCAGGTCTTAGAGCGGCGGAAGATGAGGCTGCGCCTAGGTTGAATTGGCTTCGGCGGGCGGACAGTCAAGAACCCGCGATCATGACCGGGTTCATGAGGCATCGTCAGTTCCAACCTTCAAATTCCTGACAGCTTAGCTGTGCAAGCTTGGGCATTTGATCACCACCGACCCACGAGACGCCTGTGACGCATTTCACAGCGCTCGCGGCGCGATTGCACCATCCTGTGCCCTATCCAATGCGGTCACCGAGAGGGTGCAATGAAGAAGATGGATTACTTCTCCGAACGCGAACCGAAGGTACGCTCCTTTCCCACGTCAGTTGCCCTGCTGCTCGTCATTGTGGGGATCAACGTCACGGCGACCATCCTGTCGTTGCTTGCGGCGATCCAGGGATGACGATGTCCCGCAGGCGATCTTAGGCCCGCTCGCCTCCCTCATCGTCGAGCATTGCCTCGACAAACGGAAACTCGAGGACGATGTCGCCGGCGTCGTCCGACACCTCGATATGGGACGCCGTCCAGTCGACGGGCTTCTCGAAGCGGGTCGACATGAGGCTTCGAGCCATGGCGCGGGCGGTTTCCCAGGCGCGATCGGGGTCTCGCAGGTCCTGACCGTCAGGATCGCGGACGACGTCGCCTCCGATATGGACGTTGAAGAAGTAGCGCGGCATGAGACGCCCTCGAATCCAGGTTTGGTCGATCACAGCTGCTTGGAATTCTCGGCAGCATCGAAGGCCGATTCAAGCCTTCGCGCCGGCCCTCAGTGAATTCCGATCCCCGCAACCGCTTTCTCCCAGTGCGCGCGTTGCGACGAGACCGTCGGCGCGGCTACGGCCGACGAACGGCATTGGGCCATCTGCTCACCGAGCAGCGCGATCGCCAGGCGTGCCAAATTCCTGAACCGGGCCCGGAGCGGCTCCGGGGCGTCCTTCCAGAAGCCTGAATACTCCGCGGCGTAAAAGGCCTCGGCGACAAGGTTCAACCTGATCCGGCGTCATGCAAGTCTCCCTGCATCCTCGTGCCGGATACGTGCCGGGACAGGTATTCGTTCCCTTCTCTTTGGAGGTACTGCATTGGATTACCTATCAAGTCATTGATTTTGCTGAGCAAAATACCTCTTTTGGATGAAAGGCCAGCATAGGATCATTTTTCCAATACCCGACACGGGGACGCATTGTCCCGATCTTTCGACATCCCGTGGAACAGCAAAGCCGGCAGCGCAGTTGACGGACACCACAACGACGCCGTCGGGTCTGCCCGACCTGCGCGAGGAGATGTCCATGCCGACCGTGATTGCCATTGAGGCCAAGCCTCTGGAATTCGAAGATATCAACAGCGGCTTCTTTCATCTCTATCTCGTCAAGACGCAGACCGATGACAACGGAAAGGTGATCTCGGAAAAGGTGATTCGGGGATCGTTGGAGGGCGGTGGCGACCTCGGCACGCTTGCCGGCGGAAATCTGGCGTCCTCTCCCGACAGGCGCGGCTCGGACACGCCGGAGGAACGGCACCGTACCGTTCTCGACCTCGGCGCGAGAAGTGCCGACGACGTCTGGAAGGTGATGGTTCAGCACGCCGTCAACATCGATAGAGCAGATCTTCAATACAGCATCGACATCTTCCGGCAGGCCCCGGGCGACGATCTGAACAGCAATTCCGTCATCGCGTCGGTGCTTCACACCGCAGGCCTCAGCCTTGCCACGAGCCTTCCGGTCGGCGTCAGCCGCTCCGAGGCGCCGCTCTACGGCCAGCTTCAGTTCATGGATGTGGACGACAAGCTGTCGGGAACGGCAAATGCCGATCGCATTCTCGGCGGCGTCGGCAACGATACGATCAGGAGCGGGCTACAGAATGACTCGATCTACGGCGAAGACGGCAACGACATTCTCTGGGGCAGCTCCGGCGACGACAACTTGTCCGGAGGGAACGGGAACGACCGGCTCTATAGCGGCTGGGGCAATGACATTCTGCGCGGAGGCGCAGGCAAGGACGCTTTCGTGTTCTATTCGAACCCGAGCAGCACCAACATCGACACGATCCGCGATTTCTCCGTTCGCGACGACACGATCTGGATGGAGAACAAGGTCTTCACGGCGCTGGGGTCGGCGGGCCTGCTGAAATCGTCGGCTTTCTGGACGGGAACCACGGCGCATGACGCGACGGACCGCATCGTCTACGATCGCGCCGACGGCATTCTCTATTACGATCAGGACGGTACCGGTGCGATAGAACAGGTAGCCTTCACGAAGATCGCAGCCGGTTTGCGCATGACGCACGCCGATTTCCAGATCGTCTAGCGCATCGTACGAAAAGTGGATCGGGTTATTCGCTGACGCGGCCCCTCGGGTCGCTCCGAACGATGCGCTCTTTAGAGATCGGAGCATTGTTCGGGACCGCGACGGCTGAAGTCGATGTGCAGCGACGCACCTCGTTCGACAGGATTTGTGAATAGTCTCGATGACGTCCATTGCACGATCGAGGAGAGGCTAATGACGTCCGGTTCGTTCGTCTTATACTGGGTCAGCCTGTTTACGGCGGTCGCTTTCGTCACCCTGAGTGCGGAAGCTTTCGCTCAAAGCCGTCCCCTGACCACGAGGATGTCCTGTTCACAGGCGAAAGGGTTGGTGGCCGCGCAAGGAGCGATCGTGCTTAGCACCGGCCCCCTCACCTATGACCGCTATGTGAGATCGAGCAGCGCCTGTGCACTCGGCGAAGTGATAGAGCCGGCCTGGGTCCCGACCGCGGATTCGGCCCAGTGCCCAATCGGCTATCGCTGCGCCTCCCGCAACTTCCCGTCGCGGAACTGAAGGCTTGCCGCAAAACCGGCCTCAGCGAGCTGCCGTCTCCGGACGCTGGATCCTGTTTTCATGGAACCGGCGTACCGCTTCCGACCCGAGGCCGGCTTTCAGCGCGTTCGTATTCTGATCACGGCCGACGACGTAGCAATCCTGCATGGCGAAGCTATCGTTGGCCTTCGGATTGTAGAACACCTTCTCGGTCCGGTTGAAGGACCAGGGCTCATCGCTGCAATTGCGGCCGAACGCTCCGACCGTGTTCTCGAACGCGGTCCACTTCAGGCTCGAATTCGGGCATTGCCCCTCATATTGGCCGCTGAACGCGCCGATACGGGGGTAGCAGGTTGTCTGAGCCTGGGCTGCGCCGAGGCCTGCGAGGAGAATGGCAGCGGTTAGGATCGATCGGGCCATGGAGTCATCCGGCGAATTTTGTCCTTCACGTTAGCAATGAAGGCCGCGACAGGGAATGCCCGAAGGACCGCCAGCGGTTCAGCGGCTGTTCCAGGCCCGCAGGGCGAGGATCGGGGTCAGGATCGGCCAGCCGAAACCGGCGATCAGGATGTGGTCCAGGCCGACGTCCTCCTCCCCATCGATCATGGTCGAGACCGCCAGCAGCAGGATGACACCACACAGATAGACCATCAAAACTTCACGCATCACCCGGCCCAGCCTCCACCAACGTCGAGCTTTGGACCAAGCCCCAGACAAATCCAATGCGACCGGCGGTCGCCTCACAGGGCGATGGGACGTGCAGCGGTGGTGGGAAAGCAACTGATAGCGGGGCTTGGCGACGGATGAGGCCAGGTTCTTTTCTACAAACTTGACCGCAACTCATCGCCGCCTCGCCCGTTCTTCGGCTCAAGGGGAAGCAATGGAGGGACCGTGAGGATGCCAAAGCGGCACCACCATCCGCACGCCGCAGGCAGCCATGGAAATTGGAGCATCGGCTCCAACAATCTGACAGCGGCGGGACGCTCCGAACTGCTCAAGGATCTCGGGCGGCAATTGCAGCAAAGCTACGGCGACGTTCTGAAGGAACCCACGACGGACCGCATCAAGCAGTTGCTGGAAAAGCTGGAAAGGAGCCAACGTCCCAATGACGAAGGCTCCTTGTGATAGCCGGATAACTGCGGCTTGTGATCAGCGCCCGCGTGTCCGGCGATGGACGGAGCGAACGTCCTCCCGCGGGAGCAGATTGTAGATCAGGAACCCTGCCAGAATGCCGGCACCGAGCAGGACGAGCGGATAAGACTTCGCCGTTTCAAATGCGCCCGAGGCAGTCTGCTTCACCACATAGAGCGGTTCGCCCGCATGGATCAGCCGTTCCGCGCGCCGCAGATTCTCCCGGCGGGTATGGATTTCGACGGCGTACCCGTCGCCATCCTCATCTCTGTGCAGCTCGATGCTGTTACGGGCGAAGCCGTTGGCGAGCAGGCGCTGAACGGCGAGGTTGGCCTCCTTGCGAGACGGAAACGATCCTGTGGCGATAGAGCTGTTTGGCATCAGTCAATCCTCGTGAAACTGCTGAGGCCAATTCCCGGCAAGCGCCAAGGTTCCAATGAACCGCGCGCAGCATTGGCGGACGAAGCGAGATCGCCCCGCTCAATTGCGGCGATAAGCTTGAGCCGCCTTCTCCGCCTCCATCAGGACGTCGAGAGCCCGCCACGGCTTCGGCATGAAACGGACCTCGCGAGGGACGTCGACAAATTGCTGCTCGAGCGGCCGGCCGGATGTGAGCACCGTGCGCACCCAGGGCCATTTCAGGCGCACCGTCCTGACGAGATCGAGACCGTCCATCAGGCAGGGCAACCGGACATCGGCGAACAGGAAGGCAACCTCCTCCGAATGGTGCCGCAGATAATCCAAGGCTTCTTCCGCGCTGGAGGTCTCTACGACCTTGAGATCGGTCTCCTCGAGGAGAGCGGCCGCTAAGCCTCTGACTTCGAAATCATCCTCGACGATCAGGGCTACACGATAAGGCTCCATCTTCTGTCCCATTCGGTCGTCTCCCTTTACCTTTACGGCTTTTGAGCCCCTGCAGTAGCGCGGTGGCGATCAAGGCTCGGCTGAGTTGAAAGCCGGCTCGAAGACGCAAAACGAGCCAGCGCGACGAAACAGAAAAACACCGCCGTCTCTCGGGATCCTTCGCTCGGCGGCGGTGCAAAACTCGCGGACCCGCGACAAAATGTGCGGAGGCCCTCATCACAGAACGGTGAACACGGGTCTGTGTTTCAGCTTGGCCATTCAGAAATTTTTCCAAGCTCCATTTTTTACCTTGGTGGAACCCCTTCGGAGGCTGTAGCTTAGGCAAGAACCGCTGTTCTGAAGTGAGATCCCCTCCCGTGTTCAAGGAGACCCAGCTTCACCAGGAATTCTTGGATCTGGAGCAGCATATGAGGCTCCTCGACAGGCGGCTGTCGGACGCTCTCCACCGGATCCGTCATGGTTCCTCCGAAGATCTGGTCGAACAAGCCCGGCAGGATGAACGGCAGCTTCTGACGGAACTCGACCGTCTGATGACGCGAATGCGCGCGATCGAGGGACAGTTGCTGCAGATCCAGAAGACTGCGACGCGACACTGACTCAGGGCGATCACCAAGCGGATTCACATGGAAATTGCCGCGTGTGCCGGTCCGTGTGTGAAAGCGCACCTCATAAAACGCATATCAGGTTCATGGTGCGTGCATGACGTAAGGTCATCTGAAAAGAGGATGCGCTATGGCGATGAATGCTTCTCAGTCGAGAACGCGCGCCGCAGCCGAGCTGGGAACGGCGCGTCGGTTCTGTATTCCGTTCTTTCCGACGCTGCTCGGCGCTTTGGCCGCACTGAATGTCGCGTCGGTCGTGCTCGCTCTGATAGAGTTCTGACCCACGTCCCGACCTGCCGGGACGGTGAACTGCAGGGCAGCGCATCTCAAGCGCAAAGCCCTGCAGGTTCTCCGACAGTCCTTACCTCAAGCCGAGGAAGGACAGGATCGCGAGGACGACGACGATCGCTCCGATCAGCCAGATGATGTTATTCATGATGTTGCTCTCCTGACGTGGATTTGACCTCATGCCAACGGTCAAGGTGAGCCTTCGTTCCTCCCGTCAAGCTGCGAGCGGCTAATTGGGCCCGCAGGATGTCGTCTCCTGACTTGAAACGCTGCCGCGTGCTTCGACCTGTCGTCTGACGACGCTTGTGCACGCTTCGCTGCTGAGCCCCTGCTCGGTATCGGCTTGGACGCTGCCCCCGGAGACGCGCTCGGTTTCGTAGCCAGGGCCGGACTGGTACTGCCAGGTGGAAACGCCGGCCGTGCCGACGCAACCGCCAAGCCACGGAGCCAGCAGCGCGAGGGCCACCATCCTTCTGCATTTTCTCTGCATCGCTACCTCTCGATCACCCAGGTTGATATGCGCCTCGCAAGCCAATCAGGCCAAGGTATGACGCGAACGATAAGGTATGGCGCAAAAGAAAAACCCCGGTGTCGCCACCGGGGTTTTCCGTTTCGATCGGTCGACCGATTAGAAGTCGCGCTGAACGCGCAGACGGCCTTCGATCGTGTCGTTGTCGAGGCCGAGATTGGGGCCGCGCGGATCGAGGTTCGAGTAGAGAACCTCGACACCGATGTCGAGACCGGACACCGGGGACCAGATCAGGTTCGAACCGGCGCGCCATTCGGTGAAGTCGAAGAGGGACGGGATGCCGGAGCCGTATTCGACGCGGGCATACGAACCGAACACGCTCTGGCGGATCGTCGGGGTCCAGTAGTGGTTCAGACCACCGGCGATGGACCAACCGCGGCCGGTCTCGATGTCGCCATCGGGACCGATGAAGGCATCGACGACGTCACGGCTGGTCGCGCCGCCCGTGACATTCGGATCGAAGCCGAGATAGCCGAGAGCGCCGTCGGCATAGGTCGCGGCAAGCCAGAGGGCATCACCCTCGGCCAGCATCGGCAGGGAGAAGGTGCCCTGAGCCGTCGCAGCCCAGCCGAGCTCGGTGTCCGGATACTCGAAGACGCCAGGAGCGACCTGGAAGAGGTTCGCGCTGCGCAGCTGGTGCAGGGCACCGCCGAGCTGCACCGAACCCCAGGTGCCTGCGTACTTCACGTTGCCGACAATGTCAGGCATCGTCTGGCCGGCGTTTACGAAAGCCGATGCGCCGTCGAATTCCGTGCCGAGGAAGACGCCCTCTTCGAGCGACAGGGTGGCCGAGAAGCCGTTGCCGAACGAGAAGGTGTAGGCGAACAGGTTGACGTCGGGAGCGTCGTAGAAGCGGAGCGTGCCCCAGTTCTCATTCGGGAGATCGCTGTTCATGAAGAACGAGGTGACGCGACCGGCGGTGAGGCCGCCGAACTGGATGAAGGCCTGGGCAACGTCCGGGCTCGTCGAGCTGAAGCCGTAGACGCCGGTGTTGCGGGTCAACTCGAAGCGCACGAAGGTGCGGAGCAGACCGTAGGCAGTCGCCGTACGAGCGTCGAGCTGGATGCGGCCGCGAGCGCGGAAGCCGATCGCGTCGTCCAAGCGGGTGTTCGGCTCGAGGTACTGGAACTCGGCGCGAACACGGCCGCCGATGCGGAGGCAGGTTTCGGTGCCGGGGACGTAGAAGAAGCCTGAACCGTAGGTGGAGCAGACGCGAACGTATTCGACGGCAGCGGCCTTCTTCGCGGGAAGGTCGGCGGCCTGTGCCCCTGCGGCAGCCGCGAGACCCGCGACCGATCCGAGGAAGAGGCTCTTAACGAGCTTCATGGTTGTCTCCAAAAATGCCTGAGTCCGACGAGGACCCGTGTACAAACGTGACCATAGTCAGGCCGAAGTTTCACGCAACCGCAGCAAACGCACAGCACGCTCAACCGGTGCGCAATCTGCTGAAAAGATAAGCATTTTCAGGGGCAGCATCGGATAATTTGGGACAGTGTGACAAAATTCCAACAGCGCTGATGGCCCCTCTCCATACGGCAGTGCACGCGTTACGAAACGTCATGTTTTCAAGCCGCTCGACTCGGCTCGTACGGCTCAATCGCCGAACAAGAAGTCGGCGTCGCGGCAGAGATATCCGACCGGGCATTGCGACGTATCCCGCGTTGGCACGACACCGACCTGTATGGTCTCGTTGATCTCGCAATATGCGCGGTCCCGGACATAGCGGTCATAGGTATAGGTGCCCGTTCCGAGCACGACCGCGCCGCGCGAGGCGACGATCTGCCGAGCCTGATTGCAGGTCATGCTGGGCGTCGAGGGCCGGGATTGAGCCTGTACACTTGTCGTGAAGGCGCACGCGAACAGAACAAGAGCAGCCTTCTTCACCTTCCGATTCCTCCGTCAGGCACCTGGAGACAACGTGGAAAGCCGAGCTTGGTTACGGGCGCTGGCTGGATACGTCCTTCAAAGAATTGAGAGAACCGAGGCCCCGTCTCGAAGTCTAAAGCATCGGCTGCAGGCGACGGGCCATTTCGACGGCGCCGGCATAATCGGTCTTGCCGGAGCCCAGCACGGGGATGCCCGAAACCAGGATGGAACGCGGCACCCAGAGTTCAGGAAAGCCCTGATTCTGGGCATGCGCCAGCAGCACCTCCCGGTCTGCCTCCGCACGATCGGTGATGAGCACGATCTGCTCGCCCTTGCGCGAATCCGGAATCGCCACGACCACATGGCTGTTGTCCGGCCAGAGCGCCTGGACCGTCGCCTCGATGGCCGCGAGCGATACCATCTCGCCGCCGATCTTTGCGAAGCGCTTGGCGCGCCCGCGGATCGTGACGATCCCGTCCTCGACGGTCACGATGTCGCCCGTGTCGTGCCAGCCGTCCGGCGGCGGGCTGATGTGGCCCGGCGCCGAGGGATCGAGATAGCCCTTCATGACGTTCGGGCCGCGCACATGAAGGCGCCCGCCCTCGTGGATGCCCTCGACCGGTTCGAGCCGCCATTCGATTCCCGGCAGGAGCGGCCCGACGGAACCGGGCCTGTTGCGGTCCGGCAGGCTGACGGCGATCACCGGCGAGCATTCGGTGGCGCCGTAGCCCTCCAGGATGACCGTGCCGTATTTCGCCCAGAGCTTGCGGGTTTCGTCCTTCACCCGCTCCGCCCCGGCGATTACGTAGCGGACGCTCGCGAGATCGTTCTCGCCGGCGGCACGGGCATAGCCCTGCAGGAAGGTGTCGGTCGCGAGCATGATCGTGGCCCGCGTGCCGGCGACGAGCTTCGGAATCTGCCGGTAATGCAGCGGGCTCGGATAGAGCACCGATTTCATGCCGTTGAGAACGGCCGTCAGGAGCCCTGCCGTCAGGCCGAAGGAATGGAAGATCGGCAGCGGATCGAAGAACACGTCGTCGTCCCGCAGCACGTCGCCGGCGAGCGCTTTGACCTGATAGGCGTTGGCGACGAGATTGGCATTCGACAGCACGACGCCCTTCGGCACGCCCTCGGATCCCGAGGTGAAGAGCAGGACGGCCGGATCGTCGGGCTGGACCTTCGCCCCGGCATGGACGCGCCGCGCGAACCAGGAATCCAACAGCCCGCGCAGCTTGTCGAAGCTCGTCAGGTCGCCGCGCACATCCTCGAGCCACAGGATGCGCCGCCCCTCGCCTAAGGCCTCGACGATCTCGTCGAGCTTCCCCTGCTCGACGAAGCGGCGGGAAGTGACGATCGTCCGCATCTCGGCGAGATCGCAGGCGGCCTTCAGGTTCTTGAGGCCGGCGGTGAAGTTCAGGAAGGCCGGCACGCGGCCGAAGGCATTGAGCCCGAACAGCGTCACCGCGATGGCCTGCACGTTCGGGAGCAGCACGCCGACATATTCGCGCTCCTGCGTCAGGCTCGCCAGCTTGCGGCCCAGCACCAGGGAGCCGAGGACGAGGCGCCCGAAGGTGATCGGCTGGCGCTCCAGATCCTCGAGCGCCTCCTTGTTGCGGCCGAACTTGTCCCTTGCGTCGAGAAGCGCCCCGAAGAGCGTCTTGCGCGTCCGCGCGATATCGAACTCCGCCACGGGCGCCCCCTGTTTCGTTAGCCGGCCGATCCCTCGCGGATCGGCGCCTGATAGGCCAAGCCCATATCCCAGGGGAAATATATCCAGGTGTCCTGGCTGACTTCCGTCACGAAGGTATCGATCAGGGGCCGGCCCGCGGGCTTGGCGTAGACGGCCGCGAAATGCGCGTTCGGCAGCATGTCGCGCACGATCTTCGCGGTCTTGCCGGTATCGGTCAGGTCATCGATCACCAGCACGCCCTTGCCCTGGCCGTCGCCGATGGCCTTGATCGACGGAGCGATGTCCTTGAGGACCTGGAGATCGCCCTGGTTCTTGTAGTCATGATAGCTCGCGATGCAGACGCTCTCGATAAGGCGCAGATCGAGCTCGCGGGCCACGATGGCGGCCGGTACGAGACCGCCGCGGGTGATGCAGACGATCGCCTCGAAGGGACCGGCGGAGGCAAGCCGCCAGGCGAGCGCACGGCAATCGCGATGGAACTGATCCCAGGAGACGGGGAAGGCTTTGGGAGAGGTCGGAGACATGGGCTTGCTCTTCTTGAGGCTCGAGGTGCGAGGATAACACTTACAAGGGTGCCCGGTCGCCCTTGAGGCGGCCGAGAAGATCGCGGACGGCGGCGGAGGCGCCGGCGACCGCCTCCTGGTCCTTGCCGCGCACGACGATCTGGTTGCGGAAGCCGCTTGTCGAGAAGGACGGGTAGGAGCCGATGGAAGCGTTTGGGAAAGACGACGCGATCTGGCCCAGACCCTCGGCATAGATACCCTCGGCCAGCCCTTCCGCCTCGATGGTCTCGATGATCATGCGCGCGCCGGTCTGCAGGCCCGACGCGATGTTGTCGAGCATGGCCTGCATGATCGAGGGCACGCCGGCCATGACGAAGACATTGCCGATGCGGAAGCCAGGCGCCTTGGAGATCTGGTTCTCGATCAGGTCCGCCCCTTCGGGAATGCGCGCCATGCGCAGGCGCGCCTCGTTCAGCTCGTGCGGCTGATAGCGCTCCCGCAGCAGGGCGACGGCCCTCGGATCGACGCCGATGGGAACCCCGAGCGCCTTGGCGACGGAATCCGCCGTGATGTCGTCATGAGTCGGGCCGATGCCGCCGGTGGTGAAAAGATAGGTGTAGCGGCTGCGCAGGGCATTGACCGCCGCCACGATCTCCTCCTCGACATCCGGCACGACGCGGACCTCGCGCAGGTCGATGCCGATCCCGGTCAGGTATTCGGCGATGTAGCCGATGTTCTTGTCCTTGGTGCGGCCCGTGAGGATCTCATCGCCGATGATGAGAAGAGCGGCTGTGACGGAAATGGCCATGCAGCGATCCTTTTCACGGCCTTTAGCCTCTGGGACGGCAATTCTCAAGCGCAAGCAAGGGGTCATCCCACCGTCATTCCCGGCCTGCGGCTTGCTGTAACGACACTCGCCACGTCATGGCCGGCCTCGTGCCGGCCATCCCGACCCTGTGAAGCGCTAGGCTTTTCCTAATCGAGATCACCGGCACGAGGCCGGTGATGACGTGAGCGGGCGGTTGAGGTTGAAGCCAAGCCTTCTCCCCTGTTACAGGAACTTTTACACCCAATCATCGGAAGTTTGATGCGTTTTCAGGAAACCCTGCTCGAGGGCCGTCTCATCGAGCGCTACAAGCGATTTCTGGCCGATATCGAGCTCGATACGGGAGAGGTGATCACCGCCCATTGCGCCAATCCCGGAGCCATGCTCGGCTTGAAGGACCCCGGCAGCCGGGTCTTTCTCTCCCGGGCCACGAACCCCAACCGCAAGCTCAAGTACAATTGGGAATTCGTGGAGGTGCCTGCGGGCGGAGGTCCGCTCCAGCTCATCGGGATCAACACCTCCCGCCCGAACCTGCTGGTCGCCGAGGCCCTGCGCGAGGGGCGGCTCGCCCCTTTCGCCGGTTTTGACCGGGTGCGGCCGGAGGTGAAATACGGCCGGAACAGCCGGGTCGACTTCCTGCTCGAAACGGATGGGGAAAGGCCCTGCTATCTCGAGGTGAAGAACTGCCACCTCATGCGCGAGGCAGGCTTCGCCGAGTTTCCGGACTGCGTCGCGGCGAGAAGCGCCAAGCATCTCTATGAGCTCGCGGACATGGTGGCGGCGGGTGCGAGAGCAGCCCTCGTCTACGTGATCCAGATGGACGCTGAACGGTTCGACGTGGCCCGCGACATCGATCCGGCCTACGACAAGGCCTTCCGGCATGCCCTCGCCGCCGGGGTCGAGTCCTACGCTTACGTCTGCCGCATCACGCCTGAGGAGGTCGTCATCGATCGGCCGGTGGAGATCGTGACCCCGCGATGACCGCCTGTCAGGGCCGCTCGAACACAAGGTTCATCTTGGTCTCGAGCACCTGCCGGTAGCCCTTGCCGGTGAGCAGGGCGATGACGTCGATCTGCCAGCGCTCGGGCACGTTGGCGACGATGAAGAGAGTGGGATAAAGCGTGGCCGGCGCATCACGGAAAAAGGGATCGAGCACCAGATCCTCCGCCCCTTCCACGTCGAGCTTGATGGCATCCACATGCGTGAGCCCCTCCCGATTCAGGAGCTCGATCAGGGTCACGGCCGGCACCCGGATCGCGTCGGTCTGGCTCGAGTTGACGATCTTCAGGCTCGCCTCGCCGCGGTTGCGCGGATCGAGGAACAGGGTGAGCTCGCCTGTCTTGTCGGCGATAGCGCAATCGACCGCCTTGATCGTGCTCGAGGGGTTCTGGCGGATATTGTAGATCAGGCGGTCGAAGATCTCCGGCTGCGGTTCCACGGCCAGAATTTGGGTGGCGACCGTGGGGCCTGCCTCCTTCGCCAGGAACAGGGCATACCAGCCTACATTCGAGCCCACGTCGATGAAGGTGAAGCCCGGGCGGACGCGGTCGGTCAGGACCTTGAGCTCGTCGGCGTCGAAATATTGCGGCGTGAACAGGATGCGCCGCTCGCACACGTTCTTGTACGGGTAGAGCCGCATGCGCACGCCGAAGGTTTCCAGGTCGAGCGGCAGGCCGTTCAGCATCTTCATCGCCAGATGACGCAGCATCAGGGCGACCCGGCGGCCGGCCCACCCCTCGGGCAACCCGCGCGTGCGGTCGATCACCCAGCGGGTGAGGCCTGAAGGCGCAAAGTCGCCGAAGGGGCGAGAATCATTCATTACCGAGGAATCCGAACCCGCGAAGTGGATGAACAGGGTTGCTCATGACACCCTCGGGCGCCAATCGCAAGCGGGGCATGAGGTCTTTGCTTGCGTCAGGCGCGGCGATCCTTACATTCCGGGCATCAGATCAAGGACGGACAATGACCGAAACCGACATCGTCGAGCGCAAGCGCGCAGCGGAGATCCCGCTTCACGGGCCGGAGGCCTTCGAGGCCATGCGCCGCGTGTGCCGCATGACCGCCGAATGCCTCGACATGCTGACCGACTACGTGAAGCCCGGGGTAACGACGGAATTTCTGGACAAGCTCGCCTTCGATTTCATCCGCGACCATGGCGCCTATCCGGCGTGCCTGAATTATCGCGGCTACACCAAGACGATCTGCACCTCGATCAACCACGTGGTCTGTCACGGCATCCCGAACGACAAGCCCCTGCGCGACGGGGACATCATGAACATCGACGTCACCCTGATCCTCGACGGGTGGCACGGGGATTCGAGCCGCATGTACTATGTGGGCGATGTGCCCCGCCGAGCCCAGCGCCTGTGCGAGATCACCTATGAATGCCTGATGCGCGGCATCGCCGCGGTGAAGCCCGGCGCCACCACCAACGACATCGGCGCGGCGATCCAGTCCTATGCCGAGGCGGAGCGCTGCTCGGTGGTGCGGGATTTCTGCGGCCACGGCCTGGGCCGAGTGTTCCACGATTCGCCGACGATCCTCCATTACGTGGAGCCCGCCTACAACGTCGAGCTGAAGCCCGGCATGCTCTTCACCATCGAGCCCATGATCAATCTCGGCCGCCCGCAGGTAAAGGTGCTCGCCGACGGCTGGACCGCCGTGACCCGCGACCGCTCCCTCTCGGCACAGTTCGAGCATACGGTCGGCGTGACCGAGACCGGCGTCGAGGTCTTCACCTTCTCGCCGATGGGCCTGGACAAGCCGCCCTACGCGGCGGCTTGACACTAGCCTAACGCGCCGCTTCAAGCCTACAACGTAACAATGATGCTTCGGGATCGATCCGAAGCTTTGTCACGGGCGACGGGCGGCGGGCCGGCATGAGCGACGACAATCCCCATTATCACGGCCATCGCGACAGGCTGCGCGCCCGCTTCATGGAGGTGGGCGGCGAGGCGCTGCCCGATTACGAGCTTCTCGAACTCGCCCTCTTCCGCTCGATCCCGCGCCGGGACGTGAAGCCCATCGCCAAGGAGCTTTTGAAGCGCTTCGGAACCTTCGCCGAAGTTCTGGCAGCCTCCCCGGCCCGGCTGGCGGAAGTGGACGGCATCGGCGAGAGCGTGATCACGGACCTCAAGATCCTGGAAGCCTCGGCCCGGCGCCTGGCCAAGGGCGAGGTGGCCAAGCGGCCGGTCCTGTCCTCCTGGACCTCGGTGATCGATTATTGCCGGACCGCCATGGCGTTCATGGACAAGGAGCAGTTCCGGCTGCTGTTCCTCGACAAGCGCAACGCCCTCATCGCCGACGAGGTGCAGCAATCGGGCACGATCGACCATACGCCGGTCTACCCGCGCGAGGTCGTCAAGCGGGCCCTCGAACTCTCGGCCTCGGCGCTCATTCTGGTGCACAATCACCCGTCCGGCGACCCGACGCCGTCTTCCGCCGACGTGAAGATGACCCGCGAGATCATCGAGGTGGCCAAGCCCTTGGGGATCGCCGTCCACGACCACATCATCGTCGGCCGCGAGGGCCATGCGAGCCTGAAAGGCCTGCGGCTGATCTAGATCAGCGACTCAAGCCCGGCAAAGATCGCGTAGACGAAGCCGAGGCTGAGCGTCATGCCCATAGCACCGATGACCATGCCGCCGATGATCACGAGACCATCGCGCTCGACCAGCCCCAGGCCGACGAGGCATACGGCGAGCCCCAGCGGGATCTGCCCGACGAAGGGCGGCGCGAAGAGCAGCCCAAGGGAAAGAATGAGGATCACCACGCCCATGAGCCGCATGGAGAGCGGGGTGTCGAGAAAGGTCATCCGCGGGCGGGAAATGCGCTCCAGGCGGCGGAAGGCCGGGATCGCTCGTCCCACGGCCCGCTCCACATCGGTGCGCGCCACCGAGCGGTTCAGGAGCTGGCGCGGCAGCCAGGGCGCATCCCGGCCGGAGGCGATCTGGATGGCGACGAGGGCAAGGAGCAGACCGCAGACGAGCGGGATCGGCGGCGGCATGGGCAGGCAGTTCGGCAGACCGAGCAGGACGATGAGCAGCGCGAAGGCCCGGTCCTGGAGCACCGCCATGATCTGGCGCACGGTCAGGCGCTCGCCGGGCTGGGAGGCAAGGGCGAGCAGGATCTGGGAGGTGCGCGCGTTGGAAAACAAGGAGCCCTGGTGGGTTCGGGGATGCTCAGGGCGCCCTCTCTACCCGAGTTAGGGGCTCGGGCCAAGGCTTTGCGGCGCCGCGCTTCAATGAATGTTGATCTCGCCCTGAACGGCGCGGAATTCCGCCGGCTTGATCAGCCGCGCATGGGTCACCGTGACCGAGTGCAGCGGCCCGGCGAGCTCGCGCTTCCAGAAATCGAGGAAGTCGATCAGGACGGGGAAGCGGGGTGCGAGATCGTATTCCTGCCAGATATAGGTCTGCAGGAAGGCTGGATAGTCAGGCATCCGGTAGAGAATCTTGGCGGTCGTCAGCCCGTAGCCTTCCATCTGCCGGATGAAATCCCTGGATGCCATGCGAACTCCTTCTCTCAAGCTCGGACGAGTTTGAAGGCAGGTGTTCGCCCCAATGGCACAGGCGGTTTCCTGCCCCATGCTCGAAGCTAAATCTTGCGGGTATCCGCCGGTTCCGGCAAGCGCGCCGGGCGGGGCATGAGGTCACTTTTCCGGATGAAAGACGAAAGCGCGGGGTTGCGCATCCGGGCGATCTTGCGTTGATTGCTCGCAGGAAAGCTTTCAGCGGAACATCGAGCAAGGGGATCGCCGGGAATGCGCTTTGCCTTCGCCGGAATCGATTTTCTCGGAGATGTCTTCGAGACGCTTCTCGCCAGGGGCTGGGAGCCGGTCAAGCTCTTCAGCCGGCCCTGCGACGGGATCTACGATTTCAACGAAGCGACGATCGCACGCGCCCGCTCCCTGCGCCTGCCGGTGCAGATGGCGCGCATCCTCCCCGCCGATCTTGCGGGCCTGAAGGCGCAAGGTTGCGAGGTCCTGATCGTGGCGGGCTATCCCTGGCTGATCACGGGCTGGGAACGGCACCTGCCCTATGCCGTCAACTTCCATCCCTCGCCCCTGCCCCTCGGACGCGGCCCCTACCCGCTCTTCCAGGCGGTCCTGGACGACGTTCCGCAATGGGGCATGACCGCCCACATCCTCGAACCATCCTTCGATACCGGCGCCATCGTGGCGCAGGAACTCTTCCCGCTCAGCGGCGCGGAAACGCACGACACCCTGCTCGCCAAGTGTCAGATGGCGGCGAAGGCGGTCGCCGCTAACCTCGCTGCCGACCTGCCCTGCCTCTATGCCGATGCACGGCCACAGGGAAACGGCACCTACTGGCCGCGGGTGACGCAGGCGCAGCGAACGGTCGACTGGACCGGAAGCGTCCGCGACGCGCTGCGCACCATCCGCGCCTTCGGCTCCATCGAGGCCTTCGCCCAGGTGGAATCGCGCTATCTCTATGTCTGGGAGGCCAGCGGCTGGGAAGAGCCGCACGGCTTCCATCCCGGCGCTCTCGTCCACAGGCATCGCAAGCACATGGTGGTCGCGGCCCGCGACGGCTTCGTCCAGATCACCGGATGGAGCCCCTATGCACCGGGGCCGGCGCGGGGACGCTAGAGCATTTTTCGGCGAAGTGGATCCGGTTCGTCGTCCAAAAATGCGGCAAAGCAAAGAAGAGAGGTGATTCCACGCAAGTGGAAACAGCTCTAAAGGATCGCTCAGGCGAGCGGCGCTTCAAGGCTGCACACGACGCCGGACGGCCCGAATTCGATATGCGCCGAACCGTTCAGTTCACGGGCGAGGCTGCGCTCGATCAGCCGCGAGCCGAAACCGCGACGTGCCGGCGGATGCACGACTGGTCCGTCGCGCTCCTCCCAGCGCAGAAGCAGCATGTCCGAAGGCTCCGCCGCTTTGACGTCCCAAACGATGTCGACCGTTCCTGTCGCATTCGACAGGGCACCATATTTCACGGCATTTGTTGCAAGCTCCTGAAGCGCCATCGACAGGGCAAGCGCCATGCGCGGCGACAGCCGGACCTCGGGCCCGTGCATCCGTAGGCGGTCCTCTCCCCGCACCGAATACGGAGCGAGGGTCTGCGTGACGATCTCTCTCAGTTCCGCCCCTTCCCAGCTTTCCCTCGTCAGCACGTCATGGGCGCGCGCGAGCGCGATCAACCGGCCCTCCAGCGCGTCCTTCGCGTCGCGCATGGTCGGCGCCGTGCGCAGGGTCTGCGTCGCGAGGGACTGGACCGTGGCGAGGGTGTTCTTCACCCGATGGTTCAGCTCGTGAATGAGCAGCGTGCGCTGCTCTTCCGCCTGCTTGCGCTCGGTGACGTCGCGCTGAATGCCCCATAGCCGGCGCAGCACGCCGCCTTCGACGAGCCCAGTCATGCTGTTGTCGAAGTATTTGCGGTTTCCGGCAAAATCCTGTTCGGCCGATTCCACGCCGGCCTGGTTGTATCCGCTGCGGACGACCTCGGCGAGATAGGCGCGCGCCTCGGGATCGGAGGACGGCAGCGGAAACTCGAGAGTCTTGCCGATCAGGTCTTCCGCACGGGCAAGCCCATACATTTCGGCCATGGCGTCGTTGCATTCGACGAAGCGGCCGCTTCGGTAGGCCTGCTCGACCTGCTCGTCCACCGGCAGCGACGTGTCGAGCGGCGGATCGAATTCCAGGAGCCAGATGCCCTCGGTGCTGTGCGCGATGAAGGAGCGGTAACGCTCCTCGCTTTTCCGCAGCGCCGCCTCCGCATGTTTTTCCGCGGTGACGTCCCATTGCGCACCGAGGGAGCGGAGGAAGCGGCCCTTGTCGCTGCGGATCAGCTTGGTGCGCGCCGTCACCCACCGAATCTCGCCGGTGTCGGCGCGAACGATCCGGAACTCGTAATCGAGCTGCGCGCGATCCGGGTCCGCGACGGCGGCCCGCGTCTCGGCCTCGATCCTGGGCCGATCCTCCGGGTGCACCAGGGCGACCCAGTCGTCGTAGGAGAAGAAGCCGGACATGTCTTCCGGCAATCCGTAGAGCTCCAGGTATTCCGGCGATGTGATCGCCGTATTGCTGGCGCGGTCGAATTCGAAGCTGCCGATCCTCGCCGCCTCCTGAACCTGCCGGAGCCGTTCCTCGCTTTCGCGGCTCGCCGCCTCGGCGCGCTTGCTGGCGGTGATATCGCTGAAAAGGATCGCCACCCGGCGGTATTCAGGCGCACCGACGCGGCAGGCGAAGACATTGTACCAGCGCCCGAGCGCCGCGGCCTCATGCTCGAACCGCATCGACTCGCCGGTCAATGCGACATGTCCATAGGCATCGAACCAATGATCTTCATGCTCGGGATGGAGGGAGCGCATGCTCCTGCCGACCGGCTCATGCAGGCCGGTCTGAGCCTCGAAGGCCGGATTGACCTCAACGAAAACGTAGTCGATCGCCCTGCCGTCATCATCGAGAACGACATCGACGACGCAGAAACCCTGGTCGATCACCTCGAGGATCGCGCGACAGGGAGCATCAGGATGGCATTTCACCGTCTCGGGCGCGGCTTCGGAGGCTCCCCTTGGAAATCCCTGATGCCGGTCCGGCGCGTCCTTCAAGGCGATCTCGTTCATCGCACGGGCATCCGCGGACGAGTTCCCGCCGCGTCGCCAATGTTCAGGAATAAAGCCAAGATAGCCATGGATCTGTTCGGTCTGCCAGACATTCCGTGCCTCTTGGATCGGCTGATCGCGTTTCGATGTGGCACAAGAGCATAAGGCGCGAGGGAGCGCGATCAAGGGAACGAGGCCAAGGCTCCTGTTCGCAAGTGACCGTGATGTCCGGGGCGATTATGCAAACTCGTCGGGAACCAAGCTCTCGCAACGGCATTGGAGTATCACGAAGGCCAATGCCCCCAGGTCTTCGAGACCCTCAAAGCCCTTCACCCCCGGTGGAGGGCTTTTTCTTGCCCGATGGCGTTCCCGCCAAGCTGCAATTGCCGAGGGGCGTCTCCCGACTCAGAGTTCCTGGTAATGCCGTCCCTGGTAGATCAGGGCCGGCTGCGCTTCACCGAGGCGGATCCTGACGATCTCGCCGATGATCACATGATGGGTCGCCACCACCCTGGCATCGCTGATCCGGCAATCGAAGGAGACGAGGCTCGTGGTCAGGGCCGGAGAGCCGGTTTCGAGCCGCTCCCATGCGCCTGCGAGAAAGCGCTCCTGCCCCTGAACTCCCGTGCGCCCCGAGAAGATGTCCGCGAGGGCGCGGTCCGCGGCGCTCAGGGCGTTTACGCAAAAGACGCGGTTCGCCAGCAGCGCCTGTGCCGACCGGGAGGCCGTATTCACGCAGACGAGAAGCGAGGCCGGGCTGTCCGTCACCGGGGTCACCGCCGTCGCCGTGAACCCGGCCCGGCCTGCCGTACCGTCAGTCGTGACCACGTGCACGGCCGCCGCGACCCGGCTCATGCCCTCCCGGAAGAGGAGGGCATCGGGACCACTGGCGCCTGTGATGGCTGAATCGGGAGAGGCCTGAGACTTCAACATCATATTTCGGATTAGCCTCTTCCATGCTTTTGCTGCCGAGGACAAGGCTCTTCACGGTCATATGGTTTCTAGGCGCCCCTCATGGAAGGCGTTCGGGGGCCTGGCCGCTGCTTCCTATTCGGTCAAAGGCTGCCGTTTCTTCCATCAATCGCGCAAATAGGAATCTTAACGGGAAGTTGTCGAACGAAAATTGGTTTGCTAGAGACCGCGCACCTTACGTCAGGCTTGGCGATGTTCCCGCATCGTGCTTTCCTGCATCGTTTCCCAAGAATGACCCCATCCAGAGGGGCAAGGGTAGGACATGGAAATCTTCGTGCAGCAGCTCATCAATGGGCTGACTCTCGGGTCGATCTACGGCCTCATCGCCATCGGCTATACGATGGTCTTCGGCATCATCGGCATGGTGAACTTCGCCCACGGCGACGTCTTCATGCTCTCAGCCTTCATCTCGCTGATCTTCTTCCTTCTGCTGACCACGTGGCTCGGGATCTCCTCCGTCGCGCTGGCGCTGCTGATCGTGCTGGTCGTCGCGATGGCCCTCACCTCCCTGTGGGGCTGGGCCATCGAGCGGATCGCCTACAGGCCCCTGCGCGGCTCGTTCCGCCTGGCGCCCCTGATCTCGGCCATCGGCGTCTCGATCTTCCTGTCGAACTTCGTGCAGGTCGCGCAGGGAGCTCGCAACAAGCCGACCCCCCCGATGGTGCAGGACGTGATCGTGCTGTTCCAGGGCGAGAGCGGCTACAACGTGGCCCTCTCCTACAAGCAGATCATCATCATGGTCGTGACCGCGGTGCTGCTGACGATCTTCTGGTATCTCGTCCAGAAGACGTCGCTCGGCCGCGCCCAGCGCGCCTGCGAGCAGGACCGCAAGATGGCAGCCCTCCTCGGCATCAACGTCGACCGGACGATCTCGCTGACCTTCGTCATCGGCGCCGCCCTCGCCTCGGTCGCGGGCACCATGTACTTGCTGTATTATGGCGTGGTGAGCTTCAACGACGGCTTCGTTCCCGGTGTGAAAGCCTTTACGGCCGCGGTTCTCGGCGGCATCGGATCGCTGCCGGGCGCGGTGCTGGGCGGGCTGATCATCGGCCTGATCGAAGTGTTCTGGTCGGCCTATTTCTCCATCGAGTACAAGGACGTGGCAGCGTTCTCGATCCTCGCCATCGTCCTGATCTTCATGCCTTCCGGTATTCTCGGACGGCCTGAGGTCGAGAAGGTCTAAGGAGCCTGACACCATGAACGCTCCTTCCATCACCTCCACGGCCCAGACCCCGGCCGTGACGCGCCGCTTCGACCTGAGAGCTGCCCTGAAGGATTCCTTCAGGAGCGCCCTGATCATGTTGGGGCTTTCGATCCCGATCCTGGCCTTCAGGACGGATCAAAGCGGCGGCGATATATTCCTCACCCCGCGCTGGGGCCTTGTCGCAATCATCTGCGCCATCGTCTTCGGCCTGCGCCTTCTGCTGCACGCCTTCACGGCCTCGAAGGCCTATCGCAAGGCAACGCCCAGCTCGCATCAGGCGACCGAGCCGGTCCATGCGGAGCCGAGCGCCTACCAGCACGTGTCGAAATTCGCCATTCCCTTTTTTCTCGGGGTGGCGCTCGCGTTTCCGCTTCTGGTCTACCTGATTCAGGGCGGCCTCAACGAATCGCGCTACTGGGTCGATCTCGGCATCCTGATCCTCACCTACGTGATGCTCGGCTGGGGTCTGAACATCGTCGTGGGCCTCGCCGGCCTGCTCGATCTGGGATACGTCGCCTTCTACGCGGTCGGCGCCTATTCCTATGCCCTGCTCTCGACTACCTTCGGCCTGTCGTTCTGGATCTGCCTTCCGCTCGCCGGCATCCTCGCCGCCTTCTGGGGCATGATCCTCGGCTTCCCGGTGCTGCGCCTGCGCGGCGACTATCTCGCCATCGTGACCCTGGCCTTCGGCGAGATCGTCCGCCTCGTGCTCATCAACTGGGTGGACCTGACCAACGGCGGCGCCGGCATCTCCTCGATCCCGCGCGCGAGCTTCTTCGGCCTGCCCTTCACGGCGGGCGAAGGCGGCTTCGCGGCCACGTTCGGGCTCGAGTTCAACGGCATGCACAGGATCATTTTCCTCTACTACCTGATCCTGGTGCTGGCGCTCCTGACGAATTTCGTCACCATGCGCCTGCGCCGGCTGCCCATCGGCCGCGCCTGGGAAGCTCTTCGTGAAGACGAGATCGCCTGCCGATCGCTCGGCATCAACACCACGAACACCAAGCTGACGGCCTTCGCCATCGGCGCCATGTTCGGCGGCTTCGCCGGCTCGTTCTTCGCGGTCCGCCAGGGCTTCGTCTCGCCGGAAAGCTTCAACTTCCTGGAATCTGCGATCATCCTGGCGATCGTCGTGCTCGGCGGCATGGGCTCGCAGATCGGCGTCGCCATCGCGGCCATCGTGCTCGTCGGCGGCCCCGAAATCCTCCGTAACCTGACCTTCCTGCAGGCCATCTTCGGCACGGGCTTCGATCCGAACGAATACCGCCTGCTGCTCTTCGGCGCCGGCATGGTGGCGATGATGGTCTGGCGTCCGCGCGGCCTGATCTCGGAACGTGAACCCTCGGTGATCTTGAAAGAGCGCAAGGCCATTTCCGGCTCGCTCGTGAAGGAAGGACACGGCTAATGCGCTGGCTGCAGGATCCCATCCTCGACGTACAGCATCTCACGATGCGCTTCGGCGGCCTCGTCGCCGTCAACGACCTGTCCTTCCAGGCCGGACGCGGTGACATCACCGCGCTCATCGGGCCGAACGGAGCGGGCAAGACCACGGTCTTCAACTGCATCACCGGCTTCTACAAGCCGACCGAAGGCATGATCGCGCTTCGCAAGCCCGACGGCTCGCACCTGCTGCTGGAGCGGCTGCCGGGCTTCGACATCAACTGGAAGGGCAAGGTGGCCCGCACCTTCCAGAACATCCGCCTGTTCTCCGGCATGACGGTGCTGGAGAACCTGCTGGTGGCCCAGCACAACCCGCTGATGATCGCCTCGGGCTTCACCTTCCTCGGCATTCTCGGCATCGGCGGCTACCGCAAGGCCGAGAAGGAAGCCATCGAGAAGGCCAAGTTCTGGCTCGAGAGGGCCCGGCTCATCCACCGGGCCGACGATCCGGCCGGCGACCTCCCCTACGGCGACCAGCGTCGCCTCGAGATCGCCCGCGCCATGTGCACCGATCCGCTCCTGCTCTGCCTCGACGAGCCGGCGGCCGGCCTCAACCCGCGTGAATCCCACGAGCTCAACGACCTGCTGCTTTCGATCCGCAGGGACCAGGGCACCTCGATCCTGCTGATCGAGCACGACATGTCGGTGGTGATGCAGATCTCGGACCACGTGGTGGTGCTCGATTACGGCACCAAGATCTCGGACGGCGCCCCCGCCGAGGTCAGGAACGATCCCAAGGTCATCGCCGCCTATCTCGGCGTGGCCGATGACGAAGTCGAAAAGGTCGAGGCGGAGGTCGGCGCATGAGCACCGCTGGAGCAAATATCCCGATGCAGGGCCAGCAGGCCTCCACCGCCCGCCAGCCGCTCCTGAGCGTCCGCGGCGTGAAGACCTATTACGGCAACATCATCGCCCTCAAGGGCGTCGACATGGACGTCAACGAGGGTGAGATCGTCACCCTGATCGGCGCCAACGGCGCCGGCAAGTCGACGCTGATGATGACGATCTTCGGCAATCCCCGGGCCCGCGAAGGCACGATCACCTATGCGGGTCAGGACATCACCAAGATGCCGACCCACGAGATCGCCCGCCTCTCCATCGCCCAGTCCCCGGAAGGGCGGCGCATCTTCGCGCGCATGACCGTGTTCGAGAACCTGCAGATGGGCGCCTCGATGAACGGGCTGGCCTATTTCGACCAGGATCTGGAGCGGGTCTGCACCTTGTTCCCGCGCCTGAAGGAGCGCCTGCAGCAGCGCGGCGGCACTCTCTCGGGCGGCGAGCAGCAGATGCTGGCCATCGCCCGCGCGCTCATGAGCCGGCCGAAGCTCCTCCTCCTGGACGAGCCGTCGCTGGGTCTCGCGCCCCTGATCGTGAAGCAGATCTTCAACATCATCAAAGAGCTCAACGAGAAGGACGGCATGACGGTCTTCCTCGTCGAGCAGAACGCCTACCATGCCCTCAAACTGGCCCATCGCGGATATGTGATGGTGACCGGCAACATCACCATGAGCGGTTCCGGAAGGGAATTGCTGGAAAACCCGCAGGTCCGGGCAGCCTATCTCGAAGGGGGGCATCACTGATGCAGGGCATCCTCTATGAAGAGCCGTCGATCTGGCTCTTTCTTCTCATCACTGTGGTCATGGGCGGCTGGGCGGCCTGGATGACGGGCCGGGCCATCGCCGTCACCTGGCGGCCGTTCTGGACCCTGGTCGTTTACCTGTTCATCCTCGGAGCGGCGGTACGCTTCATCCACTTCGCGCTGTTCCACGGGACGCTGCTGTCGATCCATTATTATGCGGTCGATACCATCGTGCTTCTGATCATCGGCGCCCTTGGATTCCAGTACCGCCGGGCCCGGATGATGACCACCCAGTACCGCTGGCTCTACGAGCGGACCGGGCCGTTTTCCTGGCGGGAAAAGGCGTCTGCTACCAAGGGCTAAGGCCTAAAAATTCCGGCGTGACATCCGCTTAAAAACAAGCATGATGTGACGCGGAAGGCGGGGTCCCCCCGCCAAACCGGCCCCCCGAGGAAGAGGGGCCTATAAAACCACCCAGAGGAGTGACCTCATGAAAAAAATGCTGTTGACCGGCGTGGCGCTTGGTCTTGGCCTCGCCTTCTCCAGCGCTGCCAGCGCCCAGATCAAGATCGGCGTCGCTGGCCCCATCACCGGCCCTAACGCGGCTTTCGGCGCCCAGCTGAAGAACGGCGTCGAGCAGGCCGTGGAAGACATCAACGCAGCTGGCGGCATCAATGGCCAGAAGCTGCAGATCGTCGTCGGCGACGACGTGTCCGACCCCAAGCAGGGCGTGTCGGTGGCGAACAAGTTCGCTGCTGAAGGCGTGAAGTTCGTCGTCGGCCACTTCAACTCCGGCGTGTCCATCCCGTCCTCGCAGGTCTACGAGGAAGCCGGCATCGTCCAGATCACCCCGGCCTCGACGAACCCGCAGTTCACCGAGCGCGGCATGTGGAACACGTTCCGCACCTGCGGTCGCGACGACCAGCAGGGCGCGGTTGCCGGCGGCTATCTCGCCGACAAGTTCAAGGGCAAGAAGGTCGCCGTCGTCCACGACAAGACTCCCTACGGAAAGGGCCTTGCCGACGAGACCCAGAAGGCCATGAACGCGAAGGGCCTGAAGGAAGTCGTCTATGAAGGCGTGAACCCGGGCGAGAAGGACTACTCGGCTCTCGTGTCCAAGCTGAAGCAGGCCGGCGTCGATGTCGTCTATTTCGGCGGCCTCCACACCGAAGCCGGCCTCATCATCCGCCAGATGCGCGATCAGGGCCTGAACGCCCCGCTCATGTCGGGTGACGGCATCGTGTCGGCCGAGTTCGTCTCGATCGCCGGCCCGGGCGCCGACGGCACCCTGATGACCTTCTCGCCGGATCCGCGCAAGAACCCGAACGCGAAGGACGTCGTGGCCAAGTTCAAGGCCAAGAACTTCGAGCCGGAAGCCTATACGCTCTACAGCTACGCCGCCGCCCAGATCCTGGCCGAGGCTGCGAAGCAGGCCGGCGGAACCGATGGCAAGAAGATGTCCGACATCATGAAGTCGGGCAAACCCTTCAAGACCGTCATCGGCGACATCTCCTACGACAAGAAGGGCGATATCACCCGTCCGGACTACATCATGTACGTCTGGAAGAAGGGCGCCGACGGCAAGATCGACTACTCCGGCAACGAACTCGCCATGTAATCGATTGGCCTGAAAGCCAACCTGATCGGAACCCGCCCTGGCAACAGGGCGGGTTTTCTTATGGAAATCAACCAGGACGTCATGGCCGGGCTTGTCCCGGCCATCCCGATACGGAAAAGCGCCGCAGCTCATTCAATCGGGATCACCGGCACTGATCCCCGGACTTGATCCGGGGAGGTGATGACGTGAGAAGTGATTTCCAGTCAACGTCGGAACGGTTTGACCATGCCCGCCCTCACCCTGTCCCTGCTCACCGAAACATACGCGGTCTGCCGCTTCCCGACCGGCACGCCGGTCGCGATGCCCCAGCCCGGCGGATTCTCGCTGCTGGTCCATGCGATGGAGGAGACGACCCTCGTCTGCCCGCAGGATGAGGTTCCACCCGATGCCGAAGCGGATGCGGGCTGGCGCTGCTTCCGGATCGTCCAGAGCTTCGACTTCAGCGTGCCCGGCATCCTTGCCTCCGTCCTCGCTCCTCTGGCGCAGGCCGGCATCGGCATCTTCGCCACTTCCACCTTCAGCACCGATTACGTGCTGGTGAAGGCGGGCGATGCCGACCGGGCGATGGAGGCATTACGGGCGGCAGGTCATCGCGTCGACGGTTGAGGGCGCGATCCGCGCCACATATCACCCCAGCCGCCCGAGCACCGGAAACGTCTCCAGCAGCCAGAACGACATGGTGGTGATCCAGCCGGTGAGGAACGCGATGCCGGTCAGCACGAGGAGGACGCCCATCACCTTCTCGACCATGGCGAAGCGGGAGCGCATGCGCTTCAGGAGCGCCACGAAAGGCTTCATGGCAAAGGCAGCGAGCAGGAAGGGAATCCCTAAACCCGCCGAATAGGCGGCGAGCAGCAGGGCACCGTAGGACACGCTGGCTTCCGAGCCCGCGACCGTCAGGATCGCCGCCAGGACCGGGCCGATGCAGGGCGTCCAGCCGAAGGCAAAGGCGAGCCCCATCACGTAAGCGCCCCAGAGGCCGACCGGCTTCGTCACGTTGAACCGGGCCTCGCGGTAGAACAGCCCGATGCGAAACAACCCTAGGAAATGCAGGCCCATGGCGATGATGGCGATGCCGGCGATCGTGCTCAGGACATCGAGATATTGCCGGATCGCCTGGCCGAGCGCCGAAGCGGTGGCGCCGAGCAGCACGAAGACGGTGGAGAATCCAGCCACGAAGAGGAGCGCCGCCAGCATCGCGCGCTTGCGGACGGCGCGGTCATCGCCCGCGCTGAGACGGTCGAAGGTCGTACCGGCGAGAAAGGACAGGTAAGGCGGCACCAGCGGCAGGACGCAGGGACTCAAGAAGCTGATGAGGCCGCCGAGCGCCGCGGCGGGAAAGGAAACACTGAGCATGGCAAGCCTTCTAGCTCTTTGCCCTTCCCGGCGAAAGGCGGTGAAAGGCCGGTTCTCCAGCTTGTGAAGGCCGCGGATTTTCGGTTTGCTGGCGCCATGAACCAGCCCCGCAATCTCATCACCGACGTGGCCGGCCTTCGCGTCGGCAATGCCGACGACGCCGCCCTCGGCTCCGGCGTGACGGTCGCTCTTTTCGACCAGCCTGCCGTGGTCTCCTATTCCGCCATGGGCGGAGCGCCGGCCACCCGAGAGACCGATCTGCTCGAACCCGACAAGATGGTGCCGGGCATCCATGGGGTGGTGCTGTCCGGCGGCTCCGCCTACGGCCTCGATGCGGCGGGCGGGGTACAAGCCTTCTTGCGCGAGCAGGGCATCGGCTTTGCCGTCCGGGACGCGATCGTGCCCCTGGTATCCCAGGCCTCCTGCTTCGATCTCGTCAATGGCGGCGACAAGAACTGGGGGCGTTACCCGCCCTACCGCGAGCTCAGCTACGAGGCGGCCCAGAATGCCGGCCTGGATTTCGCGCTCGGCACGGCGGGTGGCGGCTACGGCGCCACCACGGCGAACCTGAAGGGAGGTCTCGGCTCGACGAGCGCCGTGACCTCGGCCGGCCACACGGTCGGAGCCCTCGTGGTCGTGAACAGCGTCGCCTCCACGGTGATCGGCAACGGACCGCATTTCTGGGCCGGTGCGCTGGAGGAGGATGGCGAGTTCGGCGGACACGGGCATCCGCGCCGCGTCGATCCGGAGAAGCGCAGGCTGATCTGGAAGGGCGGCCCGCAGCCGGCTACCACCATCGCCCTCGTCGCGACCGATGCCGTGCTCACCAAGGCCCAGGCCAAGCGCCTCGCCATCGCCAGCCATGCCGGCCTCGCGCGGGCCCTTCGCTTCTCCCACGCCCTGTTCGACGGCGATACGATCTTCGCCGCGGCCACCGGCCGGCGGCCTCTGCAGGACGAGGCGGCCGAGTTTACCGAACTGACTGCCCTGGCCGCGGATTGCCTGACCCGCGCCATTGCCCGCGGCGTCTACGAGGCGACGGCCCTGCCCTATCCCGGGGCGCAACCGGCGTGGAAGGACCTGTTCGGGGCAGCCTGAGAGACTGGCTCGAAATTCGTTGAAAGGCGCGGTGCCCTCTCCCTCCCCCTTGTAGGGAGGGATCAAGGGTGGAGGTGCCAGCGCCACACGCGGATAGGCTATCGCTCACCCCCCCACCTCCAACTCCTCCCCACAAGGGGGAGGAGGGCTGAGGTCACGCCTCGAAAGTCCGGAGCGCCTTAAAACCGCTCCGCCCGATAGGGCTTCGGATCGATCACCGGGGTCTCGCCCGTGATCATTTCCGCGAGAAGCCGCCCGGTCACCGGGCCGAGGGTCAGGCCGTGATGGGCGTGGCCGAAGCCGAACCAGAGGTTCTTGTGCTTGGGGGCCGGGCCGATGATCGGCATCATGTCCGGCGTGCAGGGACGCATGCCCATCCACGGATGCGGATCGAGCCGCTCGCCGAGGGGGAAGAATTCCCGGGCGATCGGCTCCGCCCGGCCGAGCTGGACCGGCGTCTTGGGCGCATCGCGGTTCGCGAACTCGGCGCCCGTCGTCAGGCGGATGCCCTTCGACATGGGCGCAAGGAAGTAGCCGCGGTCGAAGTCGAGGGTCGGCCGGTTGAGCACCGCGTTGCCTTCCGGCTTGTAGTGCATGTGATAGCCGCGCTTGACCGCGAGCGGCAGATTGTAGCCGAGCTTCGTCGTCACGATGTCCGCCCAGGCGCCGAGCGCGATGACGACCGTACCGGCGTCCACAGGCCCCTTCTCGGTCTGGACGCGCCATCCCGTCGAGGTCTGCTCCAGCGTCGTGGCATCGCCGGACGCAAGCTCGCCGCCAAGCCGCTCGAACAAACCGACATAACCCATTGTCAGCATGTGCGGATCGGAGACAGAGGCCGGATCGGTCCAGTGGATGCCGCCCTTCGTCTCGACCTTCAGATGCGGCTCGCGCTCGGCCACCCCCTTGGTGTCGAGGGCGTCGAAGTTGACGCCGAAATCGCGCTTTACCTCCTCCGCGTCGGCGAACTGCTCGTCCCGGCTCTTCTCGTCGCGAAAAACCTTCATCCAGCCGGTCGGACGGATCAGGTTAGTTGATCCGGATTCCTCGGCGAGCGCCATGTGCTCGGTAACGCTGCGCTCGATGAGCGGCGCATACATCCGCGCGATCGCCTTGTGCTGGGCGGGACGCGAATGCATCCAGTACTGCCACAGGAAGGGCGCGAGCTTCGGAATGGCGGCCCAATGGTAATGGGCATCGACGGTGTTGTTGAGGGCATAGCGTAAGAGCGCGCCGAAATCATGCGGGAAGCCGTAGGGATAGACGCCCTCGCGCTGGATCAGGCCCGCGTTGCCGAAGGAGGTTTCCTCGCCGGGCTTGCGCTTGTCGATCAGCAGGACCGAACGACCGCGCTTCTGCAGATGCACCGCAATCGACACGCCGACGATGCCGGCTCCAAGAACAATCACATCCTTACGCATGAAGGCCCTGCCCCATTTCCAGTCGCATCCCCGAAGGAAAGCGTTCGTCTCCTTGAGAAGGGGCCATCTTTACTCCTCTTGGCTCGACGCCGTCCATGGCTTTCCCGCCGCAAACCCGCCTCTCCCCAGGCGAGTGGTCTTGAATTGGTCCGGACGGTGGCCCATTGCCCGGTTGCGGCGAAAGGAGGCTCGTGCTACCGCGCGGCCATGACACGCCCCCTTCTCATCGCCCCGTCCATCCTCGCCTCCGATTTCGCGAAGCTCGGAGAGGAAATCCGCGCCATCGACGCCGCCGGCGCGGACTGGATCCATATCGACGTGATGGACGGGCACTTCGTGCCGAACATCACCATCGGTCCGGACGTGGTGAAGGCGCTGCGGCCGCACACCACAAAGCCCTTCGACGTGCATCTGATGATCGCGCCGGTCGATCCCTATCTGGAAGCCTTCGCCAAGGCAGGCGCGGACATCATCAGCATCCACGCGGAGGCCGGCCCCCACCTGCACCGCTCGCTCCAGACCATCCGCAAGCTCGGCAAGAAGGCCGGCATCGTGCTCAACCCCGGCACGCATGAGGGCTCCATCGAGCCGGTCATCGACGACGTCGACCTGATCCTCCTGATGACGGTCAATCCGGGCTTCGGCGGCCAGGCCTTCATTCCCTCCGTGTGCAACAAGCTGCGCCGGATCAAGGAGATGGTCGGCGACCGCGACATCGACATCGAGATCGACGGCGGGGTGACGCCCGAGACCGCTCCACTGGTAGCGGAAGCCGGCGCCAACGTGCTCGTCGCCGGCTCCGCCACCTTCAAGGGCGGGCCCTCGGCCTATGCCGCCAACATGGCTGCCATTCGGGACGCGGCGGCAAAGGCGCGTTGAGATCACGGGGTGATCGTGCTACCGCGCGGACATATCATCCGCGTGGAAGTGGAAAGCCATGATCCCCCGTTACAGCCGTCCCGAGATGGTGGCCATCTGGTCGCCGGAAACCAAGTTCCGCATCTGGTTCGAGATCGAGGCCCATGCCACCACGGCGCTCGCCAATCTCGGCGTCGTGCCGAAAGAGGCGGCTGAGAAGGTCTGGGAAGAGGGCTCCAAGGCCACCTTCGACGTGGAGCGGATCGATTCCATCGAGCGTGAGGTGAAGCACGACGTCATCGCCTTCCTCACGCATCTCGCCGAGATCGTGGGTCCCGAGGCGCGCTTCGTCCATCAGGGCATGACCTCCTCGGACGTGCTCGACACCACCTTCAACGTGCAGCTCGCCCGCGCCTCCGACCTGCTGCTGCGGGACCTCGACGAGCTTCTCGCCGCCATCAGGCGCCGCGCCTTCGAGCACAAGATGACGCCGACCATCGGCCGCTCGCACGGCATCCATGCCGAGCCGACCACCTTCGGCCTCAAGCTCGCCCAGGCCTATGCCGAGTTCGAGCGCTGCAAGATCCGCCTGATCGAGGCTCGGCGCGAGATCTCGACCTGCGCCATCTCGGGTGCGGTCGGCACCTTCGCCAATATCGACCCGAGCGTCGAGGAATACGTGGCCGAGCAGATGGGCCTCGAGGTCGAGCCGGTCTCGACCCAGGTGATCCCCCGCGACCGCCACGCCATGTATTTCGCCACCCTCGGCGTCATCGCCTCCTCCATCGAGCGGCTGGCGACGGAAGTCCGCCACCTGCAGCGGAGCGAGGTTCTGGAGGCGGAAGAGTTCTTCTCGGCCGGCCAGAAGGGCTCCTCCGCCATGCCGCACAAGCGCAACCCGGTGCTGACCGAGAACCTTACCGGTCTCGCCCGCATGGTGCGCGCCTACGCGATGCCGGCCATGGAGAACGTGGCGCTCTGGCACGAGCGCGACATCTCCCACTCCTCCGTCGAGCGCATGATCGGCCCCGACGCCACGGTGACCCTGGATTTCGCCCTCGCCCGGCTCACCAACGTCATCGACAAGCTCGTGGTCTATCCGGAGAACATGCAGAAGAACCTGGACCGGCTCGGCGGCCTCGTCCATTCGCAGCGGGTCCTGTTGGCCCTGACGCAGAAGGGCGCCTCCCGCGAGGACGCCTATCGACTGGTCCAGCGCAACGCCATGCCGGTCTGGCGCGGCGAAGGCGACTTCCTGACCCTTCTGAAGGGCGATGCCGACGTGACCAAGTACCTGTCGCCTGAGGAAATCGAGGCCTGCTTCGACCTCGGCTACCATTACAAGCATGTGGATACGATCTTCAGGCGGGTCTTCGGCGCAGCCAGCGCATAGCTGGGGGGCTGGAAATATTTCCACGATGAGCAAGAATCCCAAGTAGGCATCGGACCCAAAAGTGGAGTCCACTTTTGGGATCCAATCCGATGCCTGTTTTTGAAGAGCGCATCGTCCGGGGCGGAAAACCGGAACCACTTTTCCGCCCGATGCGCTGAGAGATCAACGGCGCGGGGATTCTTGCCATGCTGTCGGAGAAACTTCTCGATCTTGCGTTCACGCGGGCCGTGAAACACGGCTCCCTTGAGGTGACGACGGCCGGGGGTCGGCGCTTCACCTTCGGCGACGGGGCTGAGCCTCAGGTCTCGCTCCGGTTCGCGGACGCCCCTGCGCAGATGGCCCTCTGCCTTCATCCGGAGCTGAAGCTCGGCGAATTGTACGTGGACGGCCGTCTCGTCATCGAGCAGGGTACCATCCTCGACCTGCTTCAGCTCCTTCTCCAGGATACACATGGGGAATTGAGTGAGCTGCCGCTGAAGCGTCTGCGCAGGATCCGCACCTGGCTGATGCGCCGGGCCGAGAACGATGCCAGCCGGTCCAAGCGGAACGTGGCGCACCATTACGACCTCGACGGGCGCCTCTATTCCCTCTTCCTCGACAGCGACCGGCAATATTCCTGCGCCTATTTCGACCATCCGGACGCCAGTCTCGAGGAGGCCCAATCCGCCAAGAAACGGCACATCGTGGCGAAGCTGCTGGTGGACCAGGGCCATAGGGTTCTCGATATCGGCTCCGGCTGGGGCGGAATGGGCCTCTATCTGGCCCAGATCGCCGGTGCGGGCTCGGTCAAGGGCGTGACCCTGTCGGAAGAGCAGCTCGACGTTTCGCGCAAGCGCTCCGCCACCGCCTGCCTGCAGGAAAGGGTACAGTTCGAGCTTCAGGACTATCGCGCCACGACCGGCACCTTCGACCGCATCGTCTCGGTCGGCATGTTCGAGCATGTGGGCGTGCCCTCCTACGATGCCTATTTCCAGGCCTGCCGGCGCCTCTTGAAGGAGGACGGGGTGATGCTTCTGCACACCATCGGGCGCTCCGGCACGCCCTACCCGACCAATCCCTGGATCACCAAATACATCTTCCCCGGCGGGCACCTGCCCGTGCTCTCGGAGATGATGCCCGCCATCGAGCGGGCGGGCCTGATCGTATCGGATCTCGAGGTGCTGCGTCTGCACTACGCCTACACGCTGAGAGCCTGGCGCGAGCGCTTCCTGGCCCATCGCGAGGAGGTGCTGCGTCTTTACGACGAGCGCTTCTGCCGGATGTGGGAATGCTATCTCGCCATGTCGGAATCCGCCTTCCGCTGGCAGGACGCCGTGGTGTTCCAGCTCCAGCTCACCCGCCGCAACGACGTGGTGCCGGTGACCCGCGACTACATCGCCGAGCGCGAGGCCGTGCTGAGGGAGGCGGAGCAGAACAGGGAGTTGAAGCGCACCGCTTGAACCAGCCCCTGCGGGACTTTATCTCGGAGACATGAAAACCTCCGATTGCGACATCCTCATCGTTCCCGGCCATGAAAATTCAGGCATCGACCACTGGCAGAGCCGGTGGGAGCGCCAGCTCTCGACCGCGTGGCGGGTCGAGCAGGAGAACTGGGATGCTCCCAACAAGGATGCCTGGGTCGGACGCATCGTCGACGACGTGAAGCGGGCCGAGAAGCCGGTCGTTCTTGTCGGACACAGCCTCGGCGTCCTGGCCATCGCCCATGCCGCTCCCCTTCTGCCGACCGGCAAGGTCCAGGGCGCATTCCTCGTCAGCGTGCCGGATGTGGAGAGGCCGGACTTCGTCCCCGCCATCGACCGCGCTTTCGCCCCGATCCCGCGCGACCCGTTCCCCTTCCCCTCCGTCCTCGTCGCCAGCCGCACCGATCCCCTCTGCGACTACGAGAAGGCCGAGGACATCGCCTATTCCTGGGGCTCGGTCATCGTGGATGCGGGCGATGCCGGCCATCTCAACACGGATAGCGGCCACGGCCCATGGCCCGAAGGGCTGATGCGGTTTGCCGGCTTCCTGAAGCAGCTTTGACCCTTCAGTTCCGCCGCAGCTCCATCGGCTCCACGGTCACGTCCGCAAGTCCGCTGTTGTTGCCGTAATAGGCGTCCGTCAGCCCGTCCCATCGGACGACGGCGTCGTTGGCGAAGAGGTGGAGCACTCCCTCTGCCTTGGCTACCAGTTCGGCCGAGCACCACGTCCCCTGCGGATCGCAGACCATGTCCAGCGCCTCGATGGGACCGCCCCTGCCGTTCGCCGGGACGATCTTCGCCATGGTCTGAAGCCAGTCGGAGGCCGGGAATCGGCGCGCGGGAATGCCGGTGTAATGCAGGTACCAGGGCATGCGCCCTGCCCCGAAGCCGGCCGGGCTCGTGGCGATGTCCTCGTCGAACCAGGGTTCGATCACGCGCAGGAGAATCTTATAGCGGGTGCCGGCCTCGACCGTCTGTCCGGTGGACCAGCACAGCAGGCGCGGGGAGAACTGTTCCGTGGCAATGGTCGGGCCGACGCAGAAGCGGTTGCTGTACTCGGCGATCTGGAGCTGCGTGCGGTAGACGACGCTCATGGTCAGCATGAGCGCCAGGGCGAACCCGCCGACGATGCCGGTCGCCAGGATGGCGATGCCGAAGACGTTCGGCACGGCCTGCCATTTGAGAAACTGCAGAATGCCCTGATAGGCCGCGTTCGTCCGCAGCCGATAGATCCAGCTAGCGGGAACGCCTTCGGTCGGAGGCTTCGGGCTGTGGCTCGGCCCGCTCATGCCGAGCGATCCGGCCCAGAGGTCGCGCATCCGGTCGTGGATCGCCACCTGCAGGGACGTGCTCTTGCGCAGCAGCATGGCGATCGCGATCACGCCGATCAGGAACCATCCCGGGCGGTTGGCGAAGGCGTCGAGCCACGGGGAGAGGAAGCCTGGCAGGTATTCTCCGATCTTCGAAAGAACCGGAGACGCCACGCAGAAGACGCCGGTGCAGGCTGATGGCGGCCAGATGCCTTCCAGCAACGGCATGGCAGCGATCAGGAGCGAGATGGCGACCGTACTGAAATAGGTGACGCGCCGTTTCCAGACGATGTTCCAGACCTCTTCCTGCTGTTGCGCGCGAAGATTGGGATGCGCCTCGCCGGAAGGCTCGACGGTTTCGTCGGATCGCACGATCTCGTAGGCGGCCGGCAGGACGATGGGGGCATAATCGTCGTCTCCCTGCCGGATGCGTTCGAGGACGCTCTCATGGATTCTGACCCCCATCAGCAGGCCCGCCCCTTTCAGGTCCGTGTCCTGCATGATCCGGGTGGTTGGGTCCGGCGGGTTGAGGCGGGCCGAGATCTTGCGCGGCTGGTACCGGTAATAGGCCGCAAGGCCGCGCCGCGAATTGTAGATCGGGCCGTAGGGATTGGCGATGCGCCTGATCTCGGCGACCGCCTCGTCGTCGAAGCGCAGCCCGGCTTTCGTCGCCTCACCGAGCATCCATGCCAGAGACACGTAGGACAGGCTGTCGTCCGGATAGCCGCCGCCGAGATTGGAGTGAACGCCGGCGAACCAGACCTGCCGCAGGCGGTCGCGCCGCACCCTTCCGAAGTCGATCATCTCGGCTTCGGCGACTTCGTCCCAGAGGAGTGGATGAAAGGTGTCGCGCTCGTCGTCGAGGGCGAGGGCATGCCGGGCGTGTAGAACCTTCTCCGACAACTTGTAGTTCGGCATCGAGAGCGGCCATACCCAATCGTCGATGGCTCGCGTCAGCTCGGCGAGGGGCAATCCATAGGCCGCGACCGTGTCCCACACGCCGACGAAGGCGATCTCGTCGATCTGCAGACGAGGCACCGCCTCGTACGGAGTTTGCCCGCGCCACTTCCGCCAGGTCCGGACGGCAAGATCCCGGACGAAGCGAAGCGGCCCGACCAGCCCGCCCGTCTGGTTGTAGCGCTTGCGATACTCGCGATAGGCATCAGCTGCATGCCTGCGGAAGGCGGCGTCCTGTTCGCACTGGATCAGCCCCTCCTTGACGACGAGGCCGACAAGGACCCGGACCGTGAAGGCACCGCGGCTGAAGCCGAAGGCGTAGATCCGGTCGCCGGGCTCGTAGTTGCGGCAGAGGAAGGTGTAGATGTCGAGAACGTTGCGCTTGAGCCCGAGCCCGAAGATGCCGCCGAGCACCGCGAAGAGCTTGAAGGTCGATGTGCCGACGCCGTCGTCGTAATAGGCGATCTGCCGGGCTTCCCCTGGCTCGGGCGGGGACAGGTCGAGCGCCTGGTAGAGGCGCCAGACATTGGTCTTGAACAGCGCCGCGGCGCTGTTTCCGGTACCGTCAGAGAACAGGACAATCGCTTTCGGCATGCCATTCTCCCCACAGCCACGATAGTTTAAGCTCGGCCGTTTTTCAACTTTAGATAGCCAATATTTCCGATGATTCTGCCCCTGCGCGAGTTCACATCCAACTCAACCGTCCACCCGCGAGGGCTCACATGACAAAAAGTTCATGCGGCAGTCACCTCCGAGAGAGCAGGATCGGAGCAATCTAATCCTATCGTCACAACGGAGGATATCCGCATGAAGACCATCGCCACCATCGCCCTCGTCGCCATGATGGCCGGCACCGGTACCTACGCGCTGGCCCAGCAGAATCCCGCGCCGAATGCGCCCGCTGCCTCCCAGGACCAGGGCCAGCAGCAGAACCGCCGTCCCCGCATGAGCCAGGACGATTTCAACCGTCTCGTCGATGCCCGCATCGCCTCGATCAAGGCGGGCCTCAAGCTCACCCCGGACCAGGAACGCCTCTGGACTCCCGTGGAGACCGCGATCCGCACCTCGGCCGATCAGCGCTTCTCGCGCTTCGAGCAGCGCCCCACCCGCGAGCAACGCCAGTCCATGGATTTCATGCAGCGCCTCGAGCAGCGCAGCACCAGGATGAACGAGGGCGCCCAGCGCTCGGCGGCCGTCACGAATGCCCTGCGCCCTCTCTGGAACACCTTCAGCGAAGACCAGAAGCGGATCGCACCGCGTCTGATGCGTGAGGCCTTGAACACCGACGGCCCGCGCTGGAACGCCCGCGACGGTCGCCGCGGCCAAGGCCGCGATCATCACCGCATGGGCATGCACCAGGGTGGTCCCCGCGGCCCGGTGCAGCAGCAGTAACCCAAACAGCAAAAAGGCCGCCCGATGGGCGGCCTTTTCGTTTTCCGAGATCGCTCTTTCGCAGATTAGCGCGAATAGAACTCGATCACGAGGTTCGGTTCCATCTGGACCGGGTACGGCACTTCCGACAGGGTCGGGATGCGCGTGACGCGGGCCGTCATCTTGGAGTGATCGACCTCGATGTAGTCCGGAACGTCGCGCTCGGCGAGCTGGCTCGCGACCACGACGACCTCGAGCTGCTTCGACTTGTCCTTCACCTCGATCACATCGCCGGCCTTCACCTGATAGCTCGGGATGTTGACGCGGCGGCCGTTGACCTTCACGTGACCGTGGTTGACGAACTGGCGCGCAGCGAACGGGGTCGCGACGAACTTCGAGCGGTACACGACCGCGTCGAGACGACGCTCGAGCAGGCCGACCAGGTTCTCACCCGAGTCGCCCTTCAGGCGGATCGCCTCCGCGTAGTAGCGGCGGAACTGCTTCTCGGTGATGTTGGCGTAGTAGCCCTTGAGCTTCTGCTTGGCGCGCAGCTGCGTGCCGAAGTCGGACATCTTGCCCTTGCGGCGCTGGCCGTGCTGGCCGGGGCCGTATTCGCGGCGGTTCACAGGGCTCTTCGGGCGGCCCCAGATATTCTGACCCATGCGGCGGTCAAGCTTGTGCTTGGCCTGAATGCGCTTCGACATCGCTGTTCCTCTTTGTTGTCGAATTTGCGAGGAACGCGCCCTCCTCTTCCCCGAAGGGACGACAGGCCGACTTAGAGCCGGGCCACGGGAGCGTAAAAAGTTACGCGGCCCGTGAGGACCGCGCGAACGGGATTGCCATAATCGAGAAGGTTTGCCCTGTCAAGGAAGACAGGGTCATGGCAGTGACTCAGTTTGAGATCCGCCCTGTCATTCCGGGGCCGCGCAGCGGAACCCGGAACCCATAGCCACGACGGCTCAAGAGAGATGAGCGGCGTTGCGTCGCTTTCTGCAAGGGTGGCGGATATGGGTTCCGGGTTCGCCTACGGCGCCCCGGAATGACGGGGCCGATGCCAAACTTAAGTCATTACCAGGGTCATTCGGCGGCCTGGGCGCTCCGATCGGGCTCGGCCTCCGGATGGCGGCCGGACCACCAGGAGCGGACGGCCAGGGAAAGATTATCGAGATAGAGATAGACCACCGGTGTCGTAAAGAGGGTCAAAGCCTGGCTGACGATGAGACCGCCCACGATGGCATAGCCAAGGGGTTGGCGGATCTCGGAACCTGTGCCGTGGCCCAGCATCAGGGGCACGCCGCCCAGAAGGGCCGCCATGGTCGTCATCATGATCGGGCGAAACCGCAGGATCGCCGCCTTCCGGATGGCATCGTGGGGAGAGAGCTTCTCGTCCCGTTCGGCGCTGATGGCGAAGTCCACCATCATGATGCCGTTCTTCTTCACGATGCCGATCAGCAGGATCACGCCGATGAAGGCGATCAGGCTGAAATCGAATCCGAAGAGCATGAGCGTCGCCATGGCGCCGAGACCGGCGGAGGGCAGCGTCGACAGGATCGTGATGGGGTGGACATAGCTTTCGTAGAGGATGCCGAGGATCAGGTAAACGACGACGAGGGCCGCCAGGATCAGGAGCGGCACGGTCGCGAGCGAGGCCTGGAACGCCTGGGCATTGCCCTGGAACGTGCCGGACAGGGATCCCGGAGGGTTGAGCGAAGCCACGGCCCGCTCGACCGCTTGCGTCGCTTCTCCCAGGGCGATGCCGGGCGCAAGGTTGAAGCTGACCGTGATCGCGGGGAACTGGCCCTGGTGATTGATCGCAAGCGGCGCGATCTTCCGTGTCGTCCAGCTCGCGAAAGTCGAGAGCGGAACCTGCTGTCCCGTGATCGGAGACTTCAGATAGATCCGGCCCAGCGTTTCCGTATCGCCCTGCAGGTCCGGCAGGACCTCCATGATCACGTTGTAGCTGTTGAGCTGGGTGAAGTACTGGGTGACCTGCCGCTGGCCGAAGGCATCGTAGAGCGTGTCGTCGATCTGCTGCGGCGTGAAGCCGAAGCGGGAGGCCTGATCGCGATTGATGGTCAGCGTGAGGGTCGTGCCGCTCACCTGCTGATCGGTCGCCACATCGCGCAGTTCGGGCAGCGTCCCGAGCTTTTCCAGGACCTTCGGAGCCCAGTCGTTCAGCTCGTCCAGATCGGCGTCCTGAAGGGTGTACTGGTACTGGGTGCGCGACTGGCGTCCGCCTACATTGATGTCCTGCGAGGCCTGCAGGAAGAGGCGGATGCCCTCGACCTTGTCGATCTGCGGCCGCAGGCGGGCGATGATCTCGGTGGCGGACGAGGTTCGCTCAGAGCGGGCTTTAAGGCTGATATAAATGCGGCCCGTATTCAGCGTCGATGCCCCGTTCCCCGCCCCGATCGACATGGCATAGGTCGCGACATCGGGGTCCTTCTCGATGATTTCGCCGAGCAATTGCTGGCGCTGATACATGTCGTTGAACGAGATATCCTGGGCCGCCTCCGAGGTGCCGACGAGAAAGCCCGTATCCTGCTGCGGGAAGAAGCCTTTCGGGATCGCCACGAAGAGAGCAACCGTCGCGGCGAGCGTCGCGAAAAACACGAGGAGCGTCACGAAGCGGTGGCGCAGGACCGCATCGAGGCCCCGCTCGTAGCCGCGCTCCAGCGCCGTGAACGCTGCCTCGAGCCAGAGATAGAGCCGGCCATGGCGCTCGTTTTGCCCATGCTGCGAGAGCAGCCGCGACGCCATCATGGGCGTCAGCGTCAGCGACACGATCGCGGAGACGGCGATCGTCATGGCCATGACGATGGAGAATTCGCGGAACAGGCGGCCGACGATGCCGCCCATCAGCAGCAGCGGAATGAAGACGGCGACAAGCGATACGCTGATCGACAGAATGGTGAAGCCGATCTCCCCTGCGCCCCTGTAGGCGGCGCTCATGGGCGTCTCGCCGTTCTCCACATGACGGACGATGTTTTCGAGCATGACGATCGCATCGTCGACCACGAAGCCGACGGAGATGGTCAGCGCCATGAGCGACAGGTTGTCGAGGCTGTAGCCGGCAAGATACATCAGGCCGCAGGTGCCGAGGAGGGCCAGCGGAACCGTGACGCTCGGAATGACCGTCGCCCAGAGCCGCCGCAGAAACACGAAGATCACGAAGACCACGAGGGCGATGGTGATCAGAAGGGTGAACTGCACGTCGGCCACGGATGCGCGGATGGTCTGCGTCCTGTCGCTCAGGACGCCGATCTTGATGGCCGGCGGCATCGCCGCTTCGAGCCGGGGCAACTGAGCCTTCACCCGGTCGACCGTTTCGATCACGTTGGCGCCGGGCTGCTTGAAGACGATGAGGAAGACCCCGCGCTTGCCGTTGGCCCAGGCGGCGAGCTTCGTGTTCTCGGGGCCGGACACCGCCTGGCCGATATCCCGCACCCGGATGGGAGCGCCATCCGCATAAGCGACGACGACGTCGTTCCATTCCTCCGCCCGAACCAGCTGGTCGTTGGCATAGATCGTGAAGCTGCGGGTTTGGCCGTCGATCGAGCCCTTGGGTGCATCCACGGTCGAGATGGCGAGCTTGGCGCGCACGTCTTCGAGGGACAGGTTCTTGTTCACCAGCTTCGTGGGATCGAGCTGCACCCTGATCGCGGGCTTCTGCTGTCCGCCGATCACCACCTGCGCAACGCCCGAGATCTGACTGACCTGTTGCGCGAGCTTGGTATCCGCGTTGTCGCTGACCTCCGTAAGCGGCAAGGTGTCCGAGACCACGGAGATGATCAGGATCGGCGTGTCGGCGGGATTGACCTTCCTGTAAGTGGGCGGGCTCGGCAGATCCTTCGGCAATTGTCCGCCGGCCGCGTTGATGGCCGACTGGACGTCCTGGGCGGCCGCATCGATGTTCCGGTCGAGATCGAACTGGATCGTGATCGAGGTCGAGCCGAGCGCGCTCGTGGACGACATCTGGGTCACGCCCGGGATCTGCCCGAACTGCCGTTCGAGCGGCTGCGCGACGGACGAGGCCATGGTCTGCGGGCTCGCTCCCGGCAGCGATGCGGAGACCTGGATCGTCGGAAAGTCGATCTGCGGCAGCGGCGCAACCGGAATGAACGGATACGCCGCGAGACCGGCGAACAGGATTCCGATCATCAGCAGCGTCGTCGCGACCGGATACCGGATGAAAGGTGTGGAGACGCCGCCGCCTGAGAATGCAGCCCCCATTTCACTTCGCCTCCCTGGCGGCGATATGTTCCTCGGAAGCGTTCGTGACCTGCACGGATGCACCGGGCTGGAGGCGGAAGTGCCCCGCCGTGACGACGCTTTCCCCGATGCTCAGACCGTTCTCGATTACCGCCTTGTCGGCGGTGATCACCCCGACTGTGACGGGACGCATCTCCACCGTGTTGTCGGGCTTCACCACATAGGCGTAGAGGCCCTGAGGCCCTCTCTGAACGGCCGTGCCCGGCACTGCGATGACATTTTTGAGCGTGCGCACGAGCAGGCGGGTTTCCACCGACATCCCAGGCCAGAGGCCGTGATCGTTGTTGGCGAACTGCGCCTTCAGGCGCACCGTTCCGGTAGCAGTGTCGACCTGGTTGTTCACCAGGGTGAGTTCACCCTCGGCCAGAACCTCCTTGCCGTTCGATGACAGCGACCAGACCTTGAGAGGAGCCTGGCTCTGGGCCTTCAGAATGCCGGGAAGCTCCGCTTCGGGAGCCGTGAAGATGACGGCGATGGGCTCGATCTGGGCAATCTGCACGATGCCGTTCGTATCAGTGGCATGGACGATGTTGCCCTGGTCGACCTGACGAAGGCCGGTGCGCCCCGAGAGCGGGGCCTGGATCGTCGTGTAGCTCAATTGCGTGGTGGCGTTGTCGATGGCGGCCTGATCCGCCTGGATTTGAGCTTTCAGGGAATTCACATTCGCCTGCTGGATGTCGAATTGCTGCTTGGACGCAAAATCCTTGGTCAGCAGCTGGCGCGTCCGCTCAAGATCCGCGTTGGCGCTCACGAGCTGCGCCTCGTCCTGCGCTTTCTTGGCGGTGGCTTGATCGAGAGCAGCCTGGAATGGGCGCGGATCGATCTGCAGCAGCAGGTCGCCCTCCTTGACCATCTGCCCTTCCTGGAACGCGATCTTCTCGATCTGCCCGTCGACGCGGGTTCGCACGGTCACGGTGTTCAGGGCCTGCACGGAACCGAGCCCCGTCAGGTAGATCGGGATGCCGCTTGCCTCCACGGTCGCTGCCTGGACCGGCACGGGAGCAGGTGCGGCAGGATGTGCGGCGGCAGCTCTTTGGGAGGTCCGAGCCTCATAAAAGCGCCAGGCACCCCAGCTGCCGGCGGCAAGAATGAGGATGAGAAGAGCAGCAACGAGGCTTCGGGACCTTTGCCCGGACGTCGGCGTCGGCTCAACCATGGAGCACTCCCGCACCTGCACTCGCCCAATATGTAGGAAGTGCGGTCGAGAGAGACAGTTCCTGCCTCACACGCTTTCGTGCGCGATACGCCTGTCTGGATATCGGCCGATCGAATCTAGGCCGCTTCGTCGAAAGCTAGAGGCTGTTATGGACCGCCATGTAGTTGACGGCCTGTCGCAGCATAAGACAGACCAGCGCAATGACATGCAGATCAGCAAGAGTTTGAGGTAGACGCTCGTAATCACGCACGAGCCGGC
>Ga0182745_1000183_pt1 | contig 80887 bp, 70 predicted proteins | sample eDN3rd30CKraftBY_FD_128523 | JGI IMG/M metagenome (GOLD analysis project Ga0182745, IMG submission 128523) | Enriched backyard soil microbial communities from Emeryville, California, USA - eDNA 3rd pass 30_C Kraft BY (version 2) (version 2) | ecosystem: Environmental > Terrestrial > Soil >...
TATTGGTGTCGTGGGCGCTAACGGCAAGTACTTTTTGTCGCGCCGTAATCAGGCGGGACAGTGGGAGAGAGTTGCACCGGGAATTCTTCCAGCAAAAGGCAAGCTCATCGGACACTGCGTCGGAATCCTCTGGCGGAATCTGATGGCAGCTGACGCAACATGAAGACCTGTCATGGAACACCTGCATTCAGAGTGGATACCAGTCACACACAAAGGGTTGCGGACAGTCCAACTCCTCCATCGAGGCATAGAATGCATCCATGTCGACATGCCCTTTCATCGATATCAAAGGGCACAACCAACCCAGCGGGACCGGTTCTTCAACGGTTGAAGACTATCGACGACTGGCTCCTGATTGCGTCAAACCTCACTGGCCGTCGGCCGTGAAACATCGCGGCATTTATCCGAGATTGACAGTGACCGTTTTGCATTCCGTATAGTTTGCCAATGCGGCTTCACCGAGTTCACGGCCGATTCCGGACTGCTTGAATCCGCCGAATGGAGCGGCCACGTCAAAGGCGTTATAGCAGTTCACCCAGACGGTTCCGGCGCGGAGAGCAGTCGCAAGGCGATGAGCTTTGGACATGTCTTTCGTCCACACCGCCGAAGCCAGCCCATAACGGGTCAGATTGGCTTGTTCAATCACCTCGTCAACATTGTGAAATGGGAGGACACTCAGGACCGGACCGAAGATTTCCTCCCTGGCAATGGACATCTGACTTGCGACGTTGTCGAAAATTGTCGGTTCAATGAAGAGTCCGCTCGCACCGTGCCGGTTTCCACCGAGCGCACAGTCCGCTCCCTCTGCTTTCCCTTTGTGAATGTAGTCCATGATTTTGTCGAATTGATCACCGTCAATTTGCGGTCCATGCGTCGTCTCATGATCGAACGGGTCACCGATCCTTCGCTGCTTCGCGCGGTCAATCAACTCCCGGATGACCTCGGCATGAATGGATTTCTCGACAAAAAGTCGGCTTCCCGCACTGCAACATTGTCCCTGGTTAAAGAAGATCCCCGCTTCGGCAGCGGGAATTGCCCGCTCCAGGTCGGCGTCTGAGAAAATAATGTTCGGACTCTTTCCTCCCAGTTCCAGTGTCGTTCGTTTCAATGTGGCGGCCGCTTCCCGCAAAATTGTCTGACCGGTTTCCGTCGATCCCGTAAACGCGATCTTGTCGACGTCGGGATGTCGGACAATAGCCGCACCGGTGTCGCCGAAGCCGGTCACGATATTGATGACCCCATTCGGAAATCCCGCTTCCTGAGCAAGTTCCGCCAGCCGAAGACACGAAAGGGGAGTCTGCTCGGCAGGTTTCATGACGACGGTACAGCCCACGGCCAGTGCGGGTGCCCATTTCCATGAAAGCATCACCGCAGGAAAATTCCAGGGGATGATCTGTCCGCACACCCCAACCGGTTCGTGACGGGTATATGAAAAATAATTCCCTCGAACCGGGATTGTTTGTCCATGAACCTTGTCAGCCCAACCTGCATAGTATCGAAAAACTTCAACGACCAGCGGAAAATCCCCTTTGAGTGAATCCGTGATGGGCTTCCCGTTATCGAAAGTTTCCAGTGCCGCCAGTTCTTCAAGATGAGTTTCGATCAGGTCGGCAAGTCGATAAAGCAATTTCCCCCGGTCCCGGGCGTCCATCTTCGGCCAAAGACCGGATTCGAACGCTCGTCGGGCCGCCTGAACCGCCAGATCGACATCCATTTCTGTTGCCTTGGCGACATCCGCAATCTTCTCTCCCGTTGCCGGATGGAATGTCGAGAACGTTTCCCCGGAGACGGAATCTCTCCATTCGCCATTGATCAGCAATTGCGTTCGACGAATTTCCGGGCGGGCAGACATCTTCTTGGAAGAATGGGCGATTGCAGACATTGAGCACTCCTTGATGACGGAATAATTCAGGATTTTGACAAAGGAACGCGAACAATTTCACAGGAATGAAACGGCGGTCAGACGCAGGTCTCCTCGACAACGGGATTGGTCAATTGGCCGATCCCGTTGATCTCAATCGTCACCCAATCACCCGTCTGAAGATAAACCATCGGATTGCGGGCGGCTCCGAGACCATGCGGCGTTCCGGTCAGAACGACCGTGCCGGGTACGAGTCGGGTGCTGCCGCTGAGAAATTCGATCAGCGTTGGAACATCGAAAATCATGTCCCGTGTGCTCCAGTCCTGCATGACTTCCCCATTGAGAATCGTTTTGATCTGTAACCGGTTCGGATCAGAAATTTCTTCGGACGTCACCAGGCAGGGGCAGAACGTGGCGAAAGTCTTGCCACGGCACCATTGGCTCCCGCCCCATTCATCTGCCAGCCTCGCGCGCTGACATCGTTTGCACAGGTGTATCCCAGCACATGAGACAGGGCCTGATCACTCGAAACGTTGTAACACTCCTTCCCAATGACGACCGCAAGTTCACATTCAAAATCAACGGCATTTCTGCGCAGTCGTCGCGGAAGCAGAATCGGCTCGCCCGGGTATTGTAACGCACTGATGTTCTCCATGAATACGACGGGAAATTCCAGGATCGGCAGGTTCCCTTCTTCAGCATGCTTTCGATAGTTCAGGCCGATGCAAATAATGTCGCGAGGTTCGACAGGAGCGAGTCGCTTCGCAATCTGCACGATCTCCCCGTAATCCTGATAATCGCCAAACAGATCCCCATCAATACGAGTGACGGTTCCACCCACATGTTCCTGACCCCAACTGATTTTTCCGTCGACACTTTGATAGCGCAGTATTTTCATAGCGTGGTTGACTTACTGAGAGGTGAAAAAATAGATAATTACAACCCGTTCACAATGTTGCGTAGCGGTTTCCCCTGTAGTGCTCGACGGCAGTTCTCGCTTCCTTTGGTACGCATGTCAGTCAGCCCCTGTTCCGAATAGAACGCCGAATGCGGATTGATAATAATTCGGCCATAAGCAGGATGATCGGGGTTTCGCCAGGCGGCAATCAGCGGATCATTTGCCGGGGGCGGTTCGATTTCGAGAACGTCCAGCGCGGCGGCTCGAAGGTGGTTGGACTCGATCGCACGGAGAACAGCGTGCGCATCGACGACGCCTCCACGACCGGTGTTGACGATGTATGACCCCGGCTTCAGTTTCGCGATCGTTTCATCGTTAACCAGGTGCTGCGTTTCTGAAGACCGAAGACAATGGGTACTCAGGACGTCTGTCAGCGCCAGAAGTTCATCGAGTGTTTCAACACGTTCGACTCCAATGGCCTTGTCGGTTCCGTCCACGACATACGGGTCATAAAAGAGGACGCGCATTCCCAATGCTTTCGCGCGAACTGCTGTTGCGGTTCCAATGCGTCCCAACCCGACGATTCCAAAGACCATTCCACGAAGGCGGGTGAGAGGAACCACCTGCTCGTAAGTCCAGGCTCCGGCGTTTCGTTGCAAGCGGCTGTTGGCGTAATGGATTCCGCGAGTCATGGTCAGCATCATGCCGATGGCACTGTCCGCCACTTCTTCTGAACCGTAGTCCGGAACATTGGCAACGGGGATTCCCAACTCACGAGCGGTATGAATATCCACGTTGTCGTACCCGACCCCGCATCGAACGATCAGTTTGCACTTCTTGAGAGACCGAATCGTCTCCGCGGACAAACTGATGAAGTGGTACAGCATGATGGCGTCCGCTTCTTCGACTCCCCCCCGCAGTTGCGACTCTCCGACAGCCTTCAATGCCGTCACGTCGGCAATGTCCCCCAAAATGCTCTGTTCCTGGTCGAGAGGAGGTTGAATGAAATCGGTGACGACGACTTGAAAACGGGACATTGGTGTGTCTTTCTCATTGAAAAAGGAAGAAACATGGTGACAACTCAACAGGGATTTTTCGTCGCAATTCATTTGCCTAATATGAGTTAAGGACATTTCAATCCGATCAGAAAAGCCAATCTTCACAGAAACGAATTGAAATACGTTGACACACAAATAGACATTATGCATAATCCATAATCATGTCAACGGCGTCAGATTATTGAGTACAGAAAAATGGCAACATCCCTTTCAGCCACGTCAGCGCGTCTTGAAATCGGGTCACTGAAGTTGGACGTGTTCAGTCAAATACTGCTTTCGATCTTTCGTGGCGAACTTCCGACCGGAGCCCGATTGAAGGTGCAACACTTGGCAGATCAGTTCGGAGTCAGCAGTACTCCGATTCGTGAAGCGATCGTGGAACTGGCCGGGTTGGGGGTTGTTGAGCTTTCAACCAATCGCGGGGCTTCAGTCGCCCCATTTGGCGTCAAAGAAGTCCGCGAGATCTACCACGTCCGCAAGCTGCTTGAAGTGGAATCAGCCCGCATGGCCTGCCAGTGCCAGGATCTGAGTGAAATCGAAGCGGTTCACTCCGAAACCCTGTTACTCCAGACAGCCCCCAAAGACGAACATTGGATTGCTAATTGTGTTGATAACGACCGGCGTATGCACCAGGCCATCGTCAGGGCATCCGGCAGTTCACGATTAAAAGCAGAGTTAGAGCGATACGGGAGATTAATGCACATTATTCGTGGAATGGTAAAGTCGGTCTATCATTTTCATGATCAAATTCTTACTGAACATGTTGTGGTGTTGCAGGCGATTCTCAAGCAGGACGAAATTGCTGCATCACAGGCAATGAGACAGCATCTGGACAACACGTGCGAACGGGCTGTTGAGGGGATCTTCGCACAATAGCCTTGCCTTTCATTTCATTTGTAAATCTAAAAATGTCACTCTCCACTTCTGGAGAACTTAAATCGTTATCACTTCCATCTCTTTTGTTGCCACAGGAGCAAGTTCATGTCACGCACTTCTCGGGGGTTTACATTAATTGAATTGTTAGTAGTCATTGCAATTATTGCCATTCTTGTCTCGCTTCTCCTTCCGGCGGTGCAACAGGCAAGAGAGGCAGCGCGGAGAAGCCAGTGCAAAAATCACATGAAACAGATAGGACTGGCAATGCACAATTACCATGACACACATGGTGTATTTCCGTTTGGGATGTTCAATCCAACAAACGGAGATCTTCCTGGTTCGCCACGTCCAGCGACAGATAATACCGGCTGGTACCCAATGATTCTCCCTTTTATTGACCAGGCAGCATTGTACGCGACTTTTATGCAGGAGCAGAGAAATACATCTCGGACAGGAGCAATCTATTGGAGTAAGAAAGAGGCGATTGTTTCAACGATGATGTGCCCAAGCGACCCAGCTAACCCAAAGATTATCACGTTTGGGCAGACTAGCCCTACGCACGATAATTCTCAGGGATTCCACGGGAATTATGCGGTGGTGTCAGGGAATACTCATTTTGGGGCGCAAGGTGAGTATGCACAATTGAATGGGATATTCTATTCCCGGTCTCGAACGTCGTTTCGAGACATTACGGATGGTTCGTCCATGACGCTCATGGCAAGCGAACTGATTCTGTCGGCGGATATTTCAAAACATGATGTTCGAGGGCGTTTAATGAATCCACGATGCATGGGGACATTTATCACGACATTGGAAACTCCCAACACAAAGGTTGGAGACGTCCTGATTGCTTGTGCCTCCATTCCCCATGCTCCCTGCGGAACGGACAGCGTCGAAAACAGCCGTACATTTGCCCGAAGTTATCATGTTGGCGGAGTTCATGGACTTCTTGCGGACGGTGCTGTCCGATTCGTCTCCAATAATATTCATCTTCAGACTTTTCAAAATCTCGGCACTCGATCCGGCAGTGAAGTGATTGGAGAATTCTAAAAAATGTCTGTCCGATCCACCTGCGATAACATATTGCAAAGAAAATGCAAGATGCGGATGCAAGTCATCATTCTCTTGACAACGACGTTTGCCTGGGGTTGCGCGAGTGATTCTCGGTTTCCTGAGTCTTCAGTAACCGGGGTCATTCAATATAACGGGAAACCTCTTCTAGATGGCACGATTACTTTCATCTCGCAAGATCGTTCGACTTCATCAGCTCAGGCGGAAATTTTGAACGGAAATTATTCCGTTCGAGTTCCCCATGGAAGTAAAAGAGTCGAGATCCACAGCTCCAAGTGGACGGGAAAGCCTTATGAGGAGTTTGGAATTAAAGAGATGATTCAGTTTCTTCCAGAGAATTACAATGAGAAAAGTACATTAACGGCTCAAATTGGTCCTCAGAAGAAATTACAGCTGAATTTTGAACTCCAGGGACCTTCGGGGTGACCAGAGTGACTCTCGTTGTGAAAGGTTTTTTAAGTCAGATGAAACAAGCGTTTCGAACATTGATGCACATCTCGGTAACAGGGATCTGCTTGCTGTCTGGGGCTATTACCACTTTATCTAGTGAACAAATCAGCCATCCAGAACGTGGTGTTCGAGCTTTCATAAGTCAATCTTGCGCTGACTGCCACGACGATACTGATCCCGAAGGGGGATTGAATCTTTCAGCATTGGCATGGAATCTCAAAAATAATTCAACACGCGACCACTGGATTCGTATCTATGATCGCGTGGCAAAGAAAGAAATGCCGCCAGATCCGGATTCAATTTCTAATACAGACCGCAATGTTTTATTATCGACGTTGAAAGAGGCCATTATCACTGCGGATCTGGCGGACATCCGCGAACAAGGCCGTGGGCCGATGCGGCGTTTGAATCGGGATGAGTATCAACAGAATCTAAGAGATCTTCTCCATCTTCCTCTTCTCGACATTCGTGATGTCCTCCCAGAAGACCGCGAGTCGCATCATTTCAACAAGACAACAGAGGTTCTTGACCTTTCACGAGTGCAACTGACGGCGTACCTCTATGCCACCGAAGTGGCATTACATCGTGCGATCGCAGAAGCTCCCACTTCTCCTCCGGTAACGACGTTTCGAGCGATTGGACGAAACCTGTTTGCGGAACTGGGGACCTTCGGCAACCGTGAGGCAATGTTCTTCTCCAAGGATTCACAGGCTCTCGAAAACAGTCGAGTCAAAGAATGGGAGAGTGATCCCACGGTGGAAATGGCGCTCTTTCGTTCTGCGGACTGGCCTTATTATGGATACCCAAGAGGATTTGTCGCTCAGAAGGATGGTGAGTATCGAGTGAAGTTTAAAGCCCGGGCGGTTCGTCAACTCCCGGGTTATCGACTGGAACCGGCAAAGCATCCCGTGCCGATGACGTTTCGAGCCCGTAAACCTTCCGGACCAGATGTTTCCGGGGACGTCCGGGTGACTGGCGGCTTGTTTGATATCCTTCCGGAACAGGCGGAATACGAAACAACCGTGTTATTGAAGGCTGGTGAAACCTTCGAATATAGCTTACTGGGATTACCTGTTCCATTAGCACGAAACGTAAATGGTGGAGAACCGACTTATCGTTATCCACCGTTTCCTCCGGGAGGGCAACCGGGGATTGCGTTTCAGTCTTTAGAGATTGAAGGGCCGATTCCATCTCAAGAATGGCCTCCTGCACCCCATCGAATTCTGTTTGACGATCTCCCGCTTCGAGCCAGTTCTGGCGAATCGATCCTGCTGGTCGAAGTCGTTCCGCTGAATCCACAAGCTGATGCCGCTCGGCTCTTGCGAAGATTTATTCAACATGCAGCCCGAAGCCCGGTTCCAGAAGAATCGATTGAACAATTCGAACAGTTAATCAATGCTCAATTAAGTAACGGGACAACGTTCACCGAAGCAATGCTGATCGGATATCAGGCGTTTTTATGTTCCAGTCATTTTCTCTATTTATATGAACCGCATCTGGATCAGAATCAGTATGCCACTGCGAATCGCCTTTCACACTTTCTGACGAACAGCCGTCCTGACGACCAGTTAATCACATTGGCACGAGAACAACGTCTTCGCGATCCCGAGACGCTCCGGGAGGAAACGAATCGTCTGATCCAGTCTCCTGAGTTTGATCGATTCGTAAAGAACTTTACTGATTATTGGTTGAGCCTGAGACATCTCCACCGAGACGAACCGGATATTCTGCGACATCCTGAGTACCGGTTCGATAACTATCTGATCGAATCGATGGAACGGGAAACACGTGCCTTCATTTCCGCGATGATTCGAGAGAATCTTCCTGCCAGTACGGTAGTTGATGCCGACTTCGTCTTTGTGAATGATCGACTCGCGGCGCATTACGGGTTCCCGCCTGTTGATGGTTCTGCGATGCGGAAAGTTTCCGTTCCTCCTGATAGTCCTTATGGAGGACTACTCACTCAAGCCGCAATCCTGAAAGTGACGGCGAACGGAACATCGACTTCTCCGTTTATTCGGGGTGCCTGGATGATGGATCGCCTGATCGGCCAGCCCCCGCCCCCTCCGCCTCCCAATGTTCCTGGAGTCGAACCGGACATTCGTGGAGCGAAAACAATCCGTGAGCTGCTGGCTCTCCATACAAATTCCGCATCGTGTGCAAGCTGTCATGCGAAGTTTGACCCGGTCGGATTGGCGCTGGAGAATTTCGACATTCTCGGGGGATGGCGAACCCGATATCGCGGATCAGAAGAAGGGGAACGTGTGACCGGAATTGATCGGGCGGGACACGACTTCTCCTACACTTTGGCGAGCGCCGTCGACGCCAGCGGGCAACTCCTTGATGGTCAGCAGTTTCACAACGTCCGCGATCTGAAACGAATCTTTTCAGCGGACTCCCGCCCTCTCGCCCGCAATCTTCTGCATCAGTTTATCGTTTATTCCACCGGAACCTCGGTGCGATTCTCGGAGCGAGAAGAAATCGAACGGATTCTGGACGAGTGTGAGGATCACGATTACCGCGTCGGCGACTTGTTGCGTGGACTGGTGACCAGTCCGATTTTTCTCGGAACAGGTGAGCGTCAAACGGAGAACAACTGAAATGACATTCGTTCAAGATTTTCCTGCACTGCCCATTCGCCGTCGGACTTTTTTACGTGGTCTTGGCGTGAGCCTGTCTCTCCCCTGGCTGGAGTCGTTCACGAGTGGTCGGACAATGGGGGGACAAGACTCAGAACGGCCTCCCAAACGCATGCTGTTGATCTCGAACAATCTGGGAGTTCTTTCTGATCAGTTCTTCCCCCAATCTCCCGGCCCCCTGGAAACACTCTCTCCATATCTTCAGGAGTTAGCGGAGTTCCGTGACGACTTCACAATTCTCAGCGGACTGTCTCATCCCGATGTCACCGGAGGTCACAGCACGGAAAACTGTTTTCTGACTGGAGCACGAGGACCAACCCGGAGTGGATTCCGAAATACGATCTCTCTGGATCAGTACGCAGCCGACGCCCTGGGACCGGTCACCCGATTTCCCTCCATCAATCTGGGAGTCAATATCGACAAGGCGAATCGCAGTCTCTCCTGGACGCGAGACGGTGCATTACTTCCAGCAGAGGACAGTGCTCCGGCATTGTTCCACAAAATGTTTCTTCAAGGAAACCCGGACGATGTCTCACGCCAATTAAGGCGATTAGAGCAACGTGCGAGTATTCTCGATACGCTTCGCGACGACGCCCGCCTGCTCAATAAAAAAGTGAGTCGTACTGATCAATCAAGGCTCGACCAGTATTTCACAGCAATTCGAGATGTCGAAGCCCGTCTGCATTCGGCACGCGAATGGGAACAACGTCCCAAGCCGGTGACCGGTGATGCTGCTCCGGAAGAGTTTCACGACAATCGACTCTTCTTTAAAAAGTTCGAATTGATGCTCCGCATGGCACGGCTGGCATTCGAATCTGATTCGACTCGAATCGTGACATTGATGGTTGATGCCTTTGCCACTCCGGCATTTCAACTGGAAGCGAAGACGACAACCGACGGTTATCACAATTTAAGTCACCATGGCCGATCTGAAGAAAAGCTCGCGCAATTACGTGAGGCCGATCAGAAACAGATGCAGCTTCTTCGTGGGCTCCTGCAATCTCTCGCGGAAACCCAATCCGGGATCGACCGGTTGCTTGACCACACCATGGTCCTGTTTGGCAGCAATATGGGAGATGCCAATACGCATGACAACACCAATCTCCCGATCCTGCTGGCCGGAGGAGGATTTCGGCATGGACAGCATCTTGCCTTCCGGCCTGATCACAATATTCCGCTGTGCAATCTTTTCGTCTCAATGCTCCAACAGATGGGAATCGAAACTGACCAGTTCAGTTCCGGTACTTCAACTCTGACCGGGCTGGAGGTGAACAGAACAGCTTGAATTCGGGTTACAGCCCGATTCCTGACTCCCTAGACACTTGATCGCAAGTCCCGCCTCAATCACTGCATCCCAGATTCTCACTCTCTGACGGACTCCGGAGGTTCCAGTGTCCCGCGTATCACTGACAACGTGCCGGGGCAATCCAGCCAGCACGAGCGAATACACGATTTGCAACGCCAGTTCTTGCTGTTCGGCAATCTTGTTTCCTCGGAGTTTCAACAGTTTCAGGACTTTCTGATTGAAGAACTCTCTGAAGTCATTGACGATGAAGCGTTCCTGGAAAATGTGGCTTTTCTTTTCTCGCAGATAGTACCGTTTGTGTTCCATGTTCGTGTCCTTGTCTGAAATACTTCTGTGAACTCTTCTCTGATCGTGTTCTTCATCGCTACGATCGAGTCAACCGAATTGCTGATTGCTCACAAGTGTTTGTGTCGCTCTGGGAGTGCCAGACACGGAAAATGAAGCTAGAAACGCATGAAATCGAGAACTGAGTACCTGACGTTCAACATTTCTGAACGAATGGGATTTGTGAACATCACGCCAAAGATCGAAGAAATCGTCCGGGAAAGTGGTGTTCGCGAGGGACTTCTGCTTTGCAATGCGATGCACATAACCGCGTCTGTCTTCATCAATGATGACGAATCGGGGTTGCATTCGGACTACAAAAAATGGCTGGAAGAACTGGCACCATTTGACGCTTCTCCCCAGCGATACGCCCACAATCGCACAGGGGAAGACAATGCCGACGCCCACATGAAACGCCAGATCATGGGGCGTGAAGTGGTGGTGGCAATCACGAATGGAAAACTGGACTTCGGTCCGTGGGAGCAGATTTTCTACGGGGAGTTCGATGGCAGCAGGCCAAAGCGAGTCCTTGTGAAAGTCATTGGCGAGTGACATTCAATTTGCCCTTCTTGTGATGCCGGAAAGCGAAAAATGCAGTGAGTTATGCAATGTGCTTTGTGAAGGCTAGACACAGCACTGCTCCCTGTTTTTTCACTATCGGCACTCATTCACGGGGACTTCATCAGGGAGCAGGAAACACTGCCAGTTCTTTTCCGCTGGAAGTGTCCCAGATTCGGAGTACTCCATCCTGGCCTCCGGCAGCGCACACCGTTCCGGAGTTGGAAGAGACAATGGAGTGCATAAACTCTGGGAGGTTTTCAATGACCCGGACTTGGGCGCCGTCATCCTTCACGAAGCGGACTTTCTGATCTCCGGAAGAAGCAACCAATTGAGAAGTGGCTCCTAAAAACTGCAACGCAGTGACTTCCTTAGACCATCCTTCAATCTTTCGTAATCGTTCGCCCGTTTGCAAGTCCCAGATAAGAACGGAGCCGTCTCCACCGGCTGTTGCCAGTGTCCGGCTGTCGGATCGATAGGAAAGGCCCAATACATGGTGCGTATGCCCTTCCAGAACGAGTGACGGCTTTCCGGTCGCAACATCCGTAACACGAGCAAGCTTGTCGGCCCCGCCGGATGCCAATTGTCGACCATCTGCAGAGAAAGAAATACTCAACACGTTGTCTGCGTGATGTCCTTTCCAGTTCGACACCATCTCACCCGACTCAACACCCCAGAGACTGATTTCACCGGATCGAGACGGGGTTCCACTGGCAACCGCCAGCTGTTTTCCATCAGGGCTAAAATCGAGTGCCGTCACCCGGTCCAGCAGTGGGAAGGATGACGACTCGCCACCGAGTACATGTTCCAGTTTCCATTGAGGATTGATGTCGAAAGTAACTCGAGTTCCATCCTCCCGGCATATAACAAACACGCCGTTCGCTGGGGAATCGATTCGAACGGAACCCTTTGCTAATCCCGCTGACGCCAGAGTATCGACGGAACCTTCGCCAACGGGCGTTCCTGTTGGAACTGCCCAAACCCGGATTTCGCCTGACGAGTACCCTGCTGCCAGAAAATTTCCATCGGAAGTCAAACAGAGCGAAACCGGCTTCGGGTTGCCTGACGTCAAGGAAGACTTGAAGGCCTCTAGTTCAGTTCTGGCTTTCTCGGTTTCCAGTTTGGCGGCCGCCGTCTGTTCTTTCACGCGAATGATGGCGGCGCTGTTCTTCTCAGTCAGATCCTGGCCTCGCTGCACTCCGGCGTTGGAATCCTTGAGTTGATTCTGAGATTCCCGCCGCTTGTTTACCGCGTCTTTCTGCTTCAATCCCGCGGATGCCAGCGTCTTGGCATGACGGTCTTTCTCCTCTTTCAATCTGGCAAGAGAAGCTGCATCGATGGGTTGCTGTGACTCTGCTTCACGAATCCGAACGTCCACGTCTTCCAGTAATTTGTTCGCTTCGGCAACCGCTTTGTCTGCACTTTGAACGGCTTCTTCCTGCTCAGGAAGAGCTTTCGTCGCTCTCTCAATCGTTTCCTGTGCTTTCTTCAGAATGGCCTCAAGGTCCTCGTTCTGGCGTTCCATTCGGGCGATTTCACTTTGTTGAAAACTCTCTTCCAGCTGGCGTCGCTCAACGTCCAGGTTCAGGGTGGCAAGCTGCTTTCGTGAGGTGACATTCCCTGTCAGTTCCATAATAACCTTGCCTGACTGGATATTGGAAACACGAATGACTCCCTCCGGAGAAACAATCGCGATCAACGAGTCAGCCGTTGCCATTGTCGTTGACTCCGGGGATGGAAAGACGTGTACCACCCTGCGTTCATTCCATTTCCAGACACGTCCTTCTCCATCTTCTTTAATGGTCACGATGTGCTCATTGCCGGAGACTTGCAGGCATTTTAATTCCGGCTGCCCGACCGAAAAAATGAATGGCGGGTTTAATGTCTGTTCGGGGGAGTTCGGCCATTGCCAGACATGAATTCCAGAAACGTCACCTGCAGCAATCACGGCCGCACTACCCGGGGTCCATTCCAGAAACTTCGTGACGAAGGTGACAGGAACCGAGAATTGCTTCTCCCCGGTTGTCAGATTCCAGACGGAAAGTTTTTCATCCGATGTGGGAACTGCAATGAACTTTCCATCGGGAGAAAACCGCAGGATTGCCCCCGGCGCGGCATGGGCCGGCTGCAGGGTCTTCACCAGCGCTCCATTGTTGGTGCTAAGAATCTTCAATGTTCCTTGTGCATCCAGAAAGGCCTGTTGTTGACCATTGGAACTGATGCTGGAAGCAATGCATCCAGAGACTGGTGACGGCGTGACTTTCGGCAGATTGGAGAGCTCATTCTTCCAGATTTTCACTTCGCTATCGGTTCCTGAGGCGAGTCGCTTCCCGTCCGGACTGAAGGTAACACTTTGAATGAGACTGCGATGGGCGATGTCATTCTTCTCCGATGGATTCTGTGGAATGCAATCCGGATCGCTGATTCGGCCTTGGTATCTAATGAGAGCGAGATCATAGAGATCCAGTTGATTGGAGCGTCCACCCACAACCCAGCGTCCGTCCCCTGTCATGGCCACCGAGTAAATGGGGCGAACTGTTTCGGAGATGGGCTGCCAGACAACCCGTTCCATCTGTTGAACGGACTTTTTGGCTCCTTCATTGATCCACGCTGCAAGAATCTTGAGTTCGTCCTCGGTCAGGCGGACCGCTCCTGACTTGTTATTCTTGGGAGGCATTACGAAGTCGCCCAACTGCGTGGCCGCTTCGTAGATCAGGCTTTCGCGAGCGTTGCCTGAAATCATGGATGGGCCAGAATCTCCTCCCCGCGCGATTGTTTCCGGGGATTCAAGATTCAGGCTTCCGTCAGTTGTCGTCTTGTTATGGCAGGCAAGACAATTTGACTTCAGGATAGGATAAACATCGCGATAGAAATCGGTCTCAGCGCATGCAGTACCCGACCATATGCTACATAAAGCCATCAAGTTACATACCAGCAGACTGAAGCGAAGCAACGGTCTTGAGATTCGTCTGGAAGGACGATTAAGAATCATGAGCCGGTTCCGGGTTGAATCACGATGTGAATCGGTTCTGAGACAATGATATCGATGATATCTTTGGGCGTTGAGGTTGCCATCGCCGCTTTAAATGTTGCCGCCGTTTTCTCTTTCATCTGTTTGGCCTTTTCCAGAGCAGCGTTCGCATGATCGGCAATGGATTTCACTCCCTGCTTTTGCTCATCGGGAGCCATGGCTAGATCCGCGCGAGTCGACTCGACTGCGGCAACCAGTTCCTGAAGTTTCTTCTCTGCAAGCTGGTCCGCCTCTTCGGCCGCTTTCAGACGGTCAGGGCGTTCTTTGTGTTTCGCGACGACACCGCCAAACAAGGCGATGGTGTATTTTCCGGGTGGTAACTTCAATGAGGCTGTATCGAAAACGGCATCCAAAGTTGGAGCGTTCAATGCAACGCTGATTGGCTTGGCACTCTCAAATCCGTCTCCGATCGGTCGTAGTTCCAATGCCCCGGAAAACTCGCTTCGCCATGTGAACTTCAAGGGAACCGTCAGCTTCTCCCCTTGAATGGCAGTGTGGACTTTGCCTTCAGCGGCAGCAATCGTTAGCGGGGAGACTTCTGCATGCCCGACGGAAACAGGAACTTCTTCCATCAGTCTGGGAGACATCATCTCCCGATATCGGTCCCGGATCGGCCATGCCATGGAAGCGACCGCAGCTTCTCTATTGCAGGTCTGACCATTGATGACGGATTTCCCCAGAATGCGACCGGTACTCCAGCCATGTTGAGCATTCTCGTTTGCTGTGATCACAAGCCAGCCCATATTCTTACCTGTCGGAATCTTCAAACCGGTCGCGCTGATTCCTGAGGGAAGACCTTCCATTGAAATCTCAATTTCTCCGTCAAAGCCATCCTTCCGAAGTGCCACAACTTCGAACGCCATTGTGGCTCCGGGGCGAAGGGCAATTGGTTTGGAAAGGGCATTACGATCGCCGTTCCTCAACTCCATATGCATTGCCCAGGCGACAAGCGCAAAGTCGGGCGTCGCTCTGCGAACGATTAACCGGTACTGATTTAAAGGATCGCTACGCGTCGCACCGTACAGATCCCGCAGTTGTAATCGATAAGTCCCATCTTCAGGAATCACTAATTTTCCAAGCACATCCGCACAGCCTGGTTGATAAGGAGGCCCATTATATGTGTATCCGAATGTCGAAATTTTAATGGGGTGACGGATGTCAGAAAGTTCGACCACGTCTTTCAATTGTTCCGGTTCTCCGTTCGACGACGGAATGACCCGCTGAACGAGAACGAACGGATTGGTAGGCAATCCCAGTCTCTGTGACACGACTTCAATCCACCATTCTTCCGATTTCTTCGCTTCGAATTCGAATGTGTCGACATCAGCCGCGGGGAAGAATTGACCGGCACAATCAATTGGAAGCGAAACCTTCTGGGCTTGAGCATGTTCATCGTTCGGTTCCATCTCGCGACTGGAGTTTGTTGTCGGAACTGGAGCAGAGAAGGAATGAACCTGCCGTGTCTTTGCCTGTTGAGCAACCTCAACATCCGGCAACGCACGAGTTAACACCAGTCGGTAGAAGCAGGACGGTCCCCCCTGAAAGGTTTGTCCATGCACTTTGATCACATAGGAACCGTCATCAGGAGCCGTAAACTCGATTCGCCCATTCAGGCGATCCACCTTCAGGTCCTGTCCTTCCGCATCGCCAACGATGAGAACCGGGATGAGTTGTGAATCAATCTGAGAGGCCGCACATTCTATAACTGTCCGTTCACCTTGCCTGCTTTTGAAACGGTAATAGTCGATTGATCGTTCTGTCGTGAACGCATTACAGACGCAACTGGGATTCAGCGTCATCGCGGTTTCCAAGGAAACGTTCGGCGTTTCACGAATGACTTCCGGAAGAGTTCCGACGGTAAACGTCCGATCCGAAGAGATCCCCAATGGGGTCATCATTCTGGCGTCGTACTGCCCCGGAGGCGTCCCCCCTGCGATGGTGACAAGAAACCGACCGGTAACCAGTTCCCCTTCGGTCACGAGAGAATGAACTGCTTTAATCCCAGGATTGGAGAATAAAAGTTCTGACTCCAGATCATCAACGTGCTCACCGGTGACCGTCACTTCAAACGTGGTTCCTGCTTTCCCACCCATTGGCATCATTGTTAGAAGTCGCGGCGTCGGAAGCCCGACCGTCTGTGCTATGGAAAAGGAAGGCATCGTCATGATGCTTCCACAGATCACGACCGCAAGGGAGATGATCGAAGAGAACGGACTGTGTCGAAACATGATTATAAAACCTTGACTCTTATCAATGGCGATGACACCAATCTGCTTTAATGAATTCTGTTATCATTCATTAGCAATTGAAGTGCGATATTAATGGTTAAATGTGAACTCCTTAGTGTTTACCAATGCCCAGATCAGATCTTCCAGAGCCATTCGTTTTGCCTTTTGCGGATCCAATGCCGTTCCTTTTGCGTCCAAGCGAGGTTTGGTTAGATAGGCTTCCGCAATCTGCAATTCTGCTTCGTTTGGTTCGCGGCTGAATGCAGTGAGATACAACTCCTGAACCCGCTCGCGGTCTGTCTTTTTGTTACGCGACAGTACGTCAGCCCGGCTACCGTCCGTGGCAAGCTTCTTACGGATTTCCTGACTGTTTAGAAGGTGCAGGCTTTGCGCCAGACTTGAGCTGTCCACCCGTTCGCATTCGCAAACGCTACTCGAATCAGGACGTCCGAAGACCGTCAAGAAATGGGTGTCGGCGTTATAACTGTTATCCGGAAGTGAAACGGCATGCGTACCGATGGGCAAGTCGATGAACTCTGTCACGGTTCCGGCAAGCTGATTAATCGAATCCAGATAAACTTCAGCCGTCAAGTGTCTTGGATAATACCGGGAATAGTTCTGGACATCAGCCAGATTATCATCGTTTGGATTGGATCCGAATTGATAAGTCTGTGACTGAACAATCACTCTGACGACGGACTTCATATCAAATCCAGAGTCAATAAAGTGCTGCGCCAGCGCATTCAGTAATTCAGGATTGGAGGGAGGATTGGTGTCGCGGAAATCGTCTTCGGGATCAACCAATCCCCGCTTGAAGAAGTGCTTCCAGTAACGATTCACGAACGCATGAGCAAAGAACGGGTTCTCCGGATTACTCATCCAGTTTGCCAGTACCAGACGCGGATCATCGTCAGGAGCAATGACGAGTTCTTCATCACCGAGTGGCGTCGGTTTCACCTGAAGTCGTGTTTTCCGGTTTTCTGCCGTTGCGATTCCCCGACGATGAAAGATGACATCCTCTCCAACAATCGAAGTCGGTTCGCGGCCGATCCTCGTGAAGAAGGCCGAAAAACCATAGTAATCCTGTTGACTCCAGCGTTCGAACGGATGGTGATGACACTGTGCACATTGCATTCTCACCCCGAGAAACAATTGCGCGACATCTTCCAGTTGGCGATCGGGTTGCTTCACCCGTTTGTACCAGGCGACCGCAGGATTTCCGGCCACGTCCCCTGTGGCGACCAGTAATTCTTTGACCAGCTGGTCATAGGGTTTATTCTCGAGAATTCCGTCTCGCAGCCATGAGTGAAAGGCGAAGTTCGATCGTTTGTCGTTCTTTTCATCACGACGATTCTTCAGCAATGACGACCATTTATTTGCAAAGTAATCAGCATACCCCGGACTTCGAAGAAGGGTCTCAACCAGTTGATCCCGTTTGCCCGGATTCGTGTCATTCAGAAATTTCTGAGTCTCTTCGACAGTGGGAAGTTTGCCAGCAATGTCTAATGAGGCACGTCGAAGAAATGTGGCATCATCACAGGTCGGTGATGGAGGAATGCCGATTCGCTTTAAGTTTGCAAAAACAAGCTCATCGACAAAGTTCTTCGGCTCAGGCAATGTGCCAACATCTGCTCCCAGCGGAACGTAAGCATTATAAACAGAGACCAGTCCTTGATAACGGACCATAATGGCAAAGTTCCCCGGGAGCGTTCGGGCGCGGATCAGTCCCGATTCCTCTGCCTCCGCCATACTTTTGTCGTTGGACTCAAAACTGGACAGCTCGGTGACATTACGCACCTGACCATCTGAGTAATGCGCGGAGACCTGGAGTTGCTGAGAACCGTTCGGAGGCATGGCAATTTGCTGCGGTTGGACATCAATGGACACCAACTTGGCATCGGTTTCCAAACCATACGGCATCCCTCGTCGAATCCATTCAACGATGCGTTGATGATGGACGGAATCGGTGTCAAACCGTTTTCCTCCTCCGTGCGGAATCGAATTCGTTCCTTTCAATAACAGCAGACTTTGTTCCGGTGCTGCCGGGGAAACACGACGTCCACGTCCTTCCTTGACGATATGTTCGTAGTCTTCGTCTGGATCGAATCCAAACAGGGAAAGTCGAAACCCGTTCTGTCCCTGCCCTGCCTTGGCGTGACAACCGCCGCTGTTGCAACTGGCCTTTGTCAGGATCGGAGCGATGTCGTTAATGAACGTCAGACGCTCCGGCAGATCGTCGGCTCGACATGCGACAAAAGGAACTTCGGCCCAGAACAGGATGAGGAAGACGCATCCTCCGAAAAACGATTTCATCAGGAGACCCTCGCCAGTTCTGGAATTGCTTTTCCGTCATCCACAATTGCCGTGGGACGACCGTTAAAGTCTTCAATCATGACATGCGAGTAATCAATTCCCAGATGCTGATAGATGGTTGCCAGGAAGTCACCCGCCTTGCATCCACGTTCAATGACATCTTCACCCCGTCGGTCAGTCGCTCCAATAACCTGTCCTGTCCGCATTCCCCCTCCGGCCCATAGATTCGAGAACGCCCGAGGCCAGTGATCCCGCCCCGGTTGAATCACTCCCGTCGGAGCACTGGCGTTCCCCGGTCCAGTGCTGCGGTCGTATTCGATTTTGGGAGTTCTGCCAAATTCCCCGGTGACGACAACCAGAACCCGTTGATCGAGTCCCCGTTCATAAATGTCTTCGATCAGAGCCGTCACAGCCTGATCATAGGGTTCGCTGCGAAAACGGAGTCCATTGAAAATGTGATGGTTGACGGCATGGTCGTCCCAGTTGGCAACGCGACCACAGAGCGGCCCGACCAGAGCACTGGTCACAATATCGACTCCCGCTTCAATCAATCGTCGGGACATTAATAGCTGCTGTCCCCACTGATTTCTCCCGTATCGATCTCGTGTCGCAGGGTCTTCCTGTGAGAGATCGAACGCATCGCGAGTTTGCGGGTTCGTCAGGAGTGTCATTGCCTGTGCTTCAAACTCATCAACCGCCTGTAATTCCATAGCACGATCAAAACGACGCTCCAGCAGGTCAAGACTCTGCCGCAAGGCGACACGATCTCCCAGTCGTGCTGCTTCCGCAACGTCTGACAGACCGACATTGGGAACTTCAAACTTCTGTTGAGTCAGGTCTCCTTCCACACCAAACGGAAGATACGCATTCCCCAGATAGGCGGGACCGATATACTCCTGCGGATGGCAGACACCGATGTAGTTCGGCAAAGGATTTGTCCGTTGCCCCTCTGCCTGCGAGCGCATGTACGAGGCAACGGACATCCAGTCTGGAAACTTCGGCTTGACCCGACCACGTGCTTCAAAGTCCCCGGAGAGGAGATTCATCGTTCCCGCAGGATGGTCTGCGGAACGATGATACATGGACCGGACGATATTGAATTTATCGGCGATTCGTGCATGGTGAGGAAGGAGTTCCGTGATCTGTACGCCGGGGACGTTGGTATCGATCACATCGAACGGACCACGATACTCACTCCCGATGTCCGGTTTCGGATCGTAGGTGTCCATGTGAGAGAGACCACCATGCAGCCAGACCATGATCACGGCCGTCTTTTCCGAACCGGATTTCTGGGCATTCTCAGCTTTTAACTTGAGAAGCCCAGGCCATGTCAGACTTCCAAATCCTGCCAGTCCCAGCTTCATGAAGTCACGTCGCTTGACGGGACCGCAACAATGGGAACGTTGATCATGATTCATGAATTCTCCTCTGCAGTCCAAAGTGTGACCTGACTTGAAAATCTCTGTTTCCAGAGAATCAGTAGGCACCAACAACCTGTCCGTCCAGTTTGTTTGCCAGATAACACAAAGTCTGATAGTCAATGTTGTCGTTCAGAAAACGAACGGATCCATCTGCAAGGGCAACCGTAGCGCCACCGGTATGAAAGCTGGAAAGCCCATAATTGACATCCCACTCCGGAGGGACCGGTCCCGATAACGGTCCACTGGTCGATGCCAGTTGACTTGCATCAGACGTCAACGGCTCTTTAATTCGAGGACTGTTAATCATCATGGCGACACCGAAGCCGTTCGCCTGTTCGCACCAGTAACCGCCAAAGCGAGTCAGTGCGCGTGTTTCCCCAAAGATCAGCGTATTACTGGCACCATCAGTGATGTCACGCATCCGACTACAGACGGCAATGTGTCCCGGACGGAAAATTCCTGAGTCCCTGTGATTTCCGGGCCCTTTCTTGCAATAGGCTGGCCCTCCCATCAGGTGGCAATCGGTTGGAACATCCTGGTCTGCATTTGCCCAGGTTTGAGTTCCCGCGTGCTGTCCCACATACCAGGGAGTCGAAACTCCCATGCAAGGCTTATAAGACATGGGATACTGGAGTCCGTTATCATGCATTAATCTGGTTCGAGTACGGTGATTGCTGGGACAAGCCTGAAGTTCCAGATAAACCGGCAACAGGTTCAGGTTATTCGGAGAGGCAAAATTATTAACATCGAACACAATCTTCATATAAAGAGGTGACTGGTCGATAAACGGCAGGATGTACTCCATCAGAGAATGATAAGGAACACGGTTCGCTGCGTCCGCGTTATAGCACCCCGCCATTGGAAAGACGCCATGCGTGTCATGATAGTTGTGAAGAGCAAGACCGAATTGCTTCAGCTTGTTTCGACAGGTTGTTCTTCTGGCCGCTTCTCTCGCCTGCTGCACCGCTGGAAGCAGCAAGGAAACCAGAATAGCGATAATGGCGATAACAACTAATAATTCAATCAGCGTAAAACCGGCATGTCGTTTTCTGTGCATGTGACACCTTGTTCAATCAGAACGAAACCTCTCCGAACAGGGGAAGAGGGACGATCCCAAATCTGCGAGGCGCTCGGAGCAGGGAACTACAAAAAAACTCAAAATTCATGTCAACAAAATTCAGTCTTTATCAGAAGAATCAAAAGCGATTTCAGTGCTGTCGATGGTCTTTTTGAAACCGTCAACAATGCCTTTCAAGCGATGTTTTTCATTATTCGAGATTGAAGGACATTTGCGGCATCCGTGCTGTGACTTCCACCTCAAGACCGGACTCCAGTGGGTTGGAGTATTTCCTCGGAATCAGGCTGACCACTTCTATGGCCGATGGGGATTCCATTGAAGGGGCCGGGAGATCGTCTGTTGATTGATCTGCAGCTTGTCTGGGGGCCGCCTGTTTCGTTTTTGCAGGGACTCCATTCTGTGAAATGACCAGAACCCGATATTTTCCAGGCATCACTCCTGGAGAAGATGCTGTGGTCATCATGGTGAACTTTCCACTGGCAATCGTGGCGGTCGCCGGACGGATATTGCTTTCTTCCACGGGCACGAAGCCAATCGTTCCTTGCTCGATTGGTTGTCCCTGATATGTAATCACCCCATGAACCGGAACCAGTCCTTCCAGCGATCCATTACGACTGCACCCACTTCCATTCATCAGCAGACTTAGGGAAGCAACAGAACTTATCAGATACAGGACATTTGTTTTCATGGCGGATTCAGACCTTATTCAATAAAGTCATCTAACGAATCAATCAATTTATAGATTTTCTCTATCAATCAGTTTCTGGTTATCCACATGTGATCCGAATGACGTTTCCCGAACGAGCTGATTCCTCCGCTGCCAGTGTTGCTTCCAGTGCAAACATGGCATCCTGCGGCGTTCCGATGCGGGGGTGTTCTCCCTTTAATGCGTGATCTGCAAAATAGATAAATTCTTCACGCAGCGCCCCGCCACGTTTTCCGTCAAATTCAGGCCAGTATGTCGAATCCATACTGTGCAGCTTCTGTGAATCAACGATACTTAAATTAGGGAACGTGTCCTGTATCTGGATGATTCCTTCTGTCCCGACAATCGACATGCGTTCGTCGATATCAAAGGGAGTTTTTTCCGGCATGCACCAGACTGTTTCCAGCATCGCAGTCGCGCCCCCAGCGAAACGATACATCGTCTGGCCAATATCCGGATGCTTCAGTCCGCGCACGCTGACCGTCTGAGCATAGGCAGAGACAATGCGGTCCCCCGTCAACCATAGCATGATGTCGGTATCATGAATGGCGTCTCCAACGATGGGCCCGATCTTTTCGAGAATGGTCGGCGTCCACGCGGCGGGAATGTTTCGGCGTGACGACATGGCAACGATCTTCCCGATTCGTCCGGCGTCAATCGCCTGCTTGGCCATTCGGTATCGGGGATTAAACCGGACAATATGACCGACAAACAGAATCCCTGATGATTCCCGCGCCGCGGCGATAATCTTCTGGGCATCCTCCCCTGTCGATGCAATCGGCTTTTCCAGAAACACATGTTTTCCGGCGCGAAGTGCGGCAATGGCAGGTTCGGTATGCTGATCCCACATCGTGCAGATTGAAACAGCATCGATCTGGGGATCGTTCAGCAGGTCGTGGTAATTCTGATATCTGCGGGTGACATTGAACTTGTCTCCCATGGCGGCCAGTCGATCGGGATTGCGGGTACAGAGCGCCGTCAGTTCGAGGTGTGGAACTCCGACGATGGTTTCGGCATGAATTTCGCCGAACCAGCCCAGGCCAATGATTCCAATTCGCAGGCGTTCCATGGAGTTACTCAGAGGTCTTCCTGTACCAGTTCACGTGTCATGACAATGTTGCCTGCCGTTAATCCGCAATCGACCGGAATCGCGGCTCCAGTGATCGCACTGGCGGCATCCGAGGCGAGAAACGCAACCACATTGGCAACTTCAACCGGTTCGACAATCCGACCAAGCGGATACCAGCGTTCTAATGTTTTTAGCGTTTCGGGATTCTTTTTGACCCGTTCATCCCAGAGAGGAGTTCGCACAGTTCCCGGGAGGAGAATGTTTGCCCGAATTCCGTAGCGACCGTATTCCATTGCCAGCGTTCTGGTCAACGAAATCAAAGCCGCTTTCGACGCACTGTAAGCAGGGTCTCCCAACGCAGAGAGACCATTAACAGAACCGATGGTAATAATCGATCCGGATCGACGTTCCACCATTTGCGGCAGCACGGCGTGAGCACAATGAAAGGCTCCGTTCAGATTTCCGTCGAGATGTTCGTTCCATCCGGCCGGGTCGGTTTTGGAGATCGTTGGCTGGGTGGAATATCCGGCGTTGTTCACCAGCACATGGATGTCGCCAAACTTCTTAAATGCCGCAAGAACCTGATCGGGAACGCCGATGTCGACAACTGCTCCTTGTGCGGGAGTTCCAGCGGCATTCAGAGAGTCTACGAGCGCTAAGACGGTCTCTTTTCGATCGATCGCCACAATTTCGGCCCCGGCTTCGCCGAGATGTCGGCAAAGTGCCTGACCGATTCCCCCTGCTGCTCCTGTAATGGCGAAGACTCGTCCGGTAAAGGGCTTGCTCATGACGCGGTCCTCCCCATTGCTTCAGCAATCCACTCCAGATTCGAGCGTCGGAGGTGTCCCCAGTTATAGAACGCAAAATCTTCAATTCCGCCATCTCTCAGAACATCTACTGCCGAGAGGAAGCTGGCTTTCGTCGACAGGTCCGGGTAGGAAGGACGGAGAATGGCTCGAATTCGGCTGTTCACGGGGAGTCGTCTTTTGAGATCGAACAGGTCCGATTGAATTCGATCGACACTCGGTTCATAGAAGCAGGCTTCAATAATCCCGGTGGCCTCAGCCAGGGCTCGCAGGTCACTTCCTTCGTACCAGCAACCCGATGTTGGCCGGGCGACGGAAGGAATCACCGCCACGGCTGCATCGGCTCGGACAGCGGAGCGAATCTCGGAAACGAGCGATGTGACTTCGGTGTTGCGGAAGTCAAGAAATCGTCGCAGGTCCCCATTGGATTGAACGTCGGCGAGCCAGAAGGCTTCGGCCATGTCATCCGGGAAATTGATATCAGAATCAAGGTAATTCGAAATATCATGGGCAACCTGGGCTCGTAGTCGTTCCGCATCAATTCCGGCCGCATTTGCCCGTTTCATTGCATACGGAGAAAAGTCGAGTCCAAGCAGATTATCGAGCCAGCGATTATGGCGGAACAGCGAAAACTCATGGTGATAGCCATGGGCGTACGGTGCATATCCAGGACTTTCCATTGACAGTCCACTGATCGGATAGGCTTCCGAAACATCACGAGCCAGACCGATCGCATATTCCCGGGCATTAGGATGGGACGGACTCAGGCTGTAGATGTATCGATCCCCAAATGCGTTCTGCACACATGCTTCCGGATGCGCCGCTCCGAGACGGGAGTTATGCAGCAGCACCAGCCAGACATTGACGTTGAGAGTTCCTGCTTCCGTTAATTCCCGCAAGACGTCCTGCTGTTCCAGAATGGAGTTCGCCACCGGCTGAATGCTGCCGTAACGAGAAGAATTCGAGCGAAAATAGACCGTACCATCTTCAGGAAAATAGATCTTTCCCTGTTTGCCATGGGGACGCAGGAACTTTCCTGCATGATAAGACCCTGCGATCGTCACAGTGTTTAAGCCGAGATCCCGAAACGAACGAAGAGCCGTATCCACTCCAGCTTCCGCGAGATCCCACGCATAGCAGTAGATGGCTCGATAGTTCGCAGGAATTCCGTCGACAACCACTGACAACCCCTTTCTCAGGGCATCCTGGATTTCAGTTTCCGAACCATCCGTCTTTCAGGTAACGCATGTACTCAAAGACGGCACCATGTTTCAGCACAAAGACGACTTCAAGAAAATCTCCAACGATGAATGGAGGGATCAAGATTTCCACATCCTTGAGATGTGGCTCCAACTCTTCCACCCGAAAAGCAATATGCGGGTTCTCACGAACAATTGATGGAACCGGAGAGTCCTCCCGGTAGCGGAGGAACTCAATATGTTCAGGGTGGTTTCGCGGATCAGTGACCCAAAGCCTGCTCTGTTCGACCCAATTCTCATGGGGCTGCGGCTTTGTGGTGGTAATCCCGACGTGATCAAAAATCAGCACGGCAACACCTCTCAAGACGACACTTGCAATCGGAAGGCGCTCAACCAGAGTGCGTGAAAGTCGGCCTTGAATCGTCAGAAGAACTCACCTGTGGTTCCGGGCTTCAGGGGCAGGTGGCCAAGTGACGACTTGATTCAATAAGTAATAATATTACACAAAGGATTGGTTTGCAAGCATCTTTTGATGTCGTATCGAGGGATTGCAGATTTTGAGACTGATTCTCGTAAATTGTTTGATTAAGTACGAATACCGATCTGTAAAACATTGGACGCGATCTGATTTCGCCTGTTCGTGAGATTTCGGTTTTTCTCAATTTCAGGTTGAAGCCAAAGCGGAAATATTGTAATTTTATTACAGATAAAATAACAAAACACGATCAGGGGCATTTGAGCCCTTATTTTTGATTCCACCTGTAACAACCTGTGCAGAGCGCTCTCGGCAGGTCATCATCATCGGGATACGGTTTCTCCTTATGACCAGGCCCTGGAAGTAACGACAGGGCACCACTTGATGAAATCTTCTTCGCATGCCTACGTCGAAACCTGATGCCACTGGAATGGTCGATGTCGTCTCTCAGATGCGACGCATTGAATCTGAATTAAGCACCGCCGCACGCCGGGTCTCCGACGTGATCCGGTCGGATTACGAGGCGGCAACACGGCTGACGATTGCAGAACTGGCGGAACTGGCGGGGGTCAGTCAGCCGACAGTCACCCGTTTTTGCCGATCGGTGGGATGTGAGTCGTACAAAGAATTCAAAATCCGCCTGGCTTCAACGCTGACTGTGGCGTCAGCCTACCTGCGCACCGACCGAGTCTTTCATGGCGGAACTGGTCAGATGGCTCAGATGGTGATGCTGCGTGCTGCCAATGCGGTACGAGACTGCTTGAGTCAACTGGATATCCCGGCATTGGACGGGGCGCTGGAAGCCTTGTCATCGGCCAAACGGATTGAGATTTACGGTCAGGGGGGAGGATCGGCCAGTCTGGTGGAAGATGCCAAGTTGCGCCTGTTCCGCTTGGGGATTCCTGTCGCCGCTTATGTGGATGGGCATCAGCAACGCATGTCGGCTTCCACGCTGAGTTCGGGAGATTGCGTTCTGGCCATTTCCAACAGTGGCCGTTCGAAAGCGGTGACACAAGCCGTTGAGATTGCGGCCAGTTTTGGAGCCCGAACGGTGGCGATCACCCGACCGAAGTCTCCATTGGCAAGCGTTTCAGAAATCGTCATTCCGGTCACGATTCCGGAAGATGACAACGTGTTGATTCCAACGCCCTCGCGGTATGCCCATATGGCTGTGATCGACACCATTGCGGCTGGCGTCGCCGCACGATTGGGAGAACGGGGACTCGAGGCATTACGGCGGGTGCGTTACACCGTCGCCAGTATCGGCATCGCCATTCCAACCCCTTCTTCCGGGTCTGCTTCCCTTATGAAGCCGAATGGTTCCCAGGAGTAATTTCGAATGATCAGTCTACCCCCGCAGTTTGGCGAGAAGTACGATCTCCTGTTCCGCAATGTTCTCATTTATGACGGCAGCGGGCTCCCTCCTTTCTTCGGAGATGTGGCTGTTCAGGGAGATCGAATCGCGGCGGTGGAACAACTGGGAGTCATCCCTCAGGGAACCGCTGCCAGTGAAGTGGATCTGGCCGGTCTGGCACTGGCACCGGGCTTCATCGACTCCCATACACATGACGACCGGATCATTCTTGACGCCCCGAACATGCTCCCCAAAATCAGTCAGGGAGTGACAACCGTCATTGTGGGGAACTGTGGGATTTCTCTTGCCCCGGTCACGTTTTCATCGGGATCGCCTCCTCCTCCCATGAACCTGCTGGGGGATGAGGGTGCCTATGAATTCTCCTGCTTTGCCGACTATGCAGAACGTGTGCGCAAGACAGTTCCTGCAGTGAATGTTGCAGCATTGATCGGGCATTCGTCACTGCGTCTGGCAACGATGGCGGACATTCAGAAACCCGCCAGTGAACAGGAAATCTCCGCGATGTGTGCCCTTGCGGATGAAGCCATGGAACAGGGAGCGATCGGATTCTCATCAGGTCTGTTCTACTTGACCAATGCCGCCGCGACTCCACAGGAAGTCATCGCTGTGGCAACCCGATTTGCGCAACATGGGGGCGTTTATGCCACGCACATGCGGGATGAGTTTGATCAGGTTCTGGAGAGCATCGAAGAATCGCTTTCCTCGGCAGGCGCCGCCAGCATTCCATTAATTGTCTCGCATCATAAATGTGCCGGTGTGGCGAACTGGGGGCGATCGCTCGAAACGCTGCCGGTCCTCGAGGCCGCTTCATATCGTCAGGAAGTCAATCTGGATGTGTATCCTTACTCTGCAGGGTCGACTTATCTGCGCCTTGATCTCGTGACGGACACCTATCCGATTCGCATTGCCTGGTCGAAACCTTATCCGGAAATGAGAGGTCGGGATCTGGTGGAAATTGCGAAGGAATGGGGAGTCGACATTCATGAAGCCGCTGAAAAACTGCAGCCAGCCGGAGCGATTTACTTTCAGATGAACGAAGCCGATGTACGAAGGGTGCTTTCGTCACGACTGGCCATGATCGGCTCCGACGGACTCCCGCTCGACGACCATCCCCATCCCCGACTCTGGGGAACGTTTCCCCGCGTCATCGGTCATTACGCGCGGGACTTACAGCTTTTCAGCATGGAAACGGCCATTCACAAGATGACCGGCTTGACGGCACAGGTCTTCCGACTCAAGGATCGAGGCCAAATTCGTCCGGGGGCCTTTGCCGATCTGGTGGTCTTTGACCCGGCCCGCATTATCGATCGTGCCACGTATGATGAACCGATCCAACTTTCCGATGGAATTCTCAGCGTCTACGTGAACGGGGTCCGATCCTATTCTGCCGAAGCCGGAGTGGAATCCCGTGCCGGTCGACTGATCGGAAATTCAAACGAAGAGTTCCGTCGTCCCGTAGAGTGCGTCCAGACGCACCACGAACAGGGCACCGAGTTTCCTCAATGAATGTCTTTGGTCAATAACGACGGTGGGAATCCTGTCCCCATGTGAGACGGTATGTCGCGACGCACCCTACGAAATGCATACTGCGAAACTGTTACGGTAATTCAATGATCGATTTTCTTTGTCGAACTCACCCATTGCGTCATTCCATTCAGTGTCTCAACTATTGTTGCTGGATCATTTCATGTTGCGCCGTTGCGGTTGCCGATGAACCGCTGCCGGGGGACTTGCTGCTTTCAAAATACTTTCAACAACAATGTGAAAGTCTTTCGAACCGCTGTCTCGCCGACATTCATACGGCAGAAGACTGGTCATCCCGACAGGCAGGTTATCGGGCGGAGTTGCAGGAGATGCTGGGACTCTCTCCCTGGCCCGAGCGAACTCCTCTCAACCCGACAGTCACCAGTCGGGTTGAGCATGACGAATTCGTCGTCGAGAATCTTTACTTTGAATCACTGCCAGGTCTGTATGTTACCGGAAATCTGTTTCGTCCACGTGAAGTGGCGAAGCCCCTTCCTGCGGTCCTGTATGTTTGTGGTCATTATGTCATGCGAAAAGGAAAAGTGAGTCTGGGGGGAAAGACGATGTTCCAGAATCATGGCGCCTGGTTCGCCAGAAATGGTTACGTCTGCCTGATCATCGACACAATCCAGCTCGGCGAAATCGAAGGGATTCATCACGGCACCTATGATAAAGGGCAATGGTGGTGGCACTCACGAGGCTATGTTCCAGGAGGTCCAGAAACCTGGAATGGAATGCGGGCGATCGATTACCTGCAATCACGCGATGAAGTCGATCCCGAGCGGATCGGACTGACGGGGCGAAGTGGCGGCGGTGCGATGACCTGTTACCTCGCGGCTCTTGACGAACGGATTCAAGCAGCGGTCCCTGTGGCCGGGATCACCACGATCAAAAATCATATTGTCGATGGCTGTATCGAAAACCACTGCGACTGCATGTATCCCGTTAATACATATCACTGGGATTTTCCGCTCCTCACTGCACTGATCGCCCCTCGCCCGCTTCTCATTGCAAATCAGGACAAAGACCCGATCTTCCCATTGGATGGAGTTGTCGATGTCTATTCGCGGACGAGAAAGATCTACGATCTGCTCGGAGCCCGCGACAAGATTGGATTGTTCATTGCGGAAGGACGTCACCACGACGTTCAGGAAATTCAGTTCGCTTCCTTCCACTGGTTTAACCGGTTCCTGAAAGGAGAGAAGTCCGAGATCTCGATGCTGGCAACATCATTCTTTCCTCCGGAACAACTCATGGCGTTCGAAAGCCTGCCGCGAAACGAACGGGTGACACGGGTACAGGAATGGTTTGTTCCTGAAGTTGATTTGCTCGAACGGACCGGATCTGCCGATGAGTTTATGAAATCGCTGCAACCGGCGATCGAACTCCTCGAACGATCCCGACACACTGGCGGAGATTTGCCCGAGTTGGATCTGCAACTTGTCTCTACGCAGACAGATCCCAACGGGAAACTCCGACTTCGAGTGTGTCAGTTTAATAGCGAATCTCCTTACCGTCTTTCTTTTTCTGTTCTCGATCATGGAGAACAGAACGCGGATTCCACAGTCCGGTTTGAAATTCTTGACGAAGCCGCTTATCAAAAATGGATGGCGAAATTCGAAACGATCTTCAATTCACAGACTCAGAAAGATGGCGACAAAGAATCGGTCTGCGAGTTGTCCGCGTTCAAAGGAACCAGTGTCTTCTTCGCCCCGCGCGGAGCCGGAGAATCCCGTTGGTCATCCGATCCGACCAGACAGATTCACATCCGTCGACGATTCGCCTTACTCGGAACGACGGAAGACCTGGCACGGGTGAACGACATCATTCAGGCCCTCACGGCAGTGCAAGAACTGTTTGAGGGTGACCGAACTCCGATCACACTTGTTGGAGAGAAAGCGGGTGCGAGCTGGGCGTTACATGCCGCATTACTGAGCCAGTACCCGTCAGAGTTGATCCTGACCAATCTTCCGAAAGACGATCAAGACAGCCCGCAATATCTTTCTTTAAGGCAACATGCCAGTGTTACAGATGTCGTAGCGGGTGTCGCCGCACTTCGTGGTCCGGTCACGTTGCAATGCAGCGACGCACCATCGATCGAGTTCTGGAAAAATTGCCAGGCCAAGACTAGGAAGGTTGGCGCCAGCAAGATCACGGTACAGTTTCAGCCGGAGTAAAGCAGTTTGCTTTACTATGTGCCCGCGCAGCACACACTTCGATAGCTAGAAACGCCGAACTCCGCGTTGAGGGAATGGGGAAGTTATTTTGCAAGTTGCTTTAGGTTCTGTCCCTAAAGTCATGTAGTGATCATTTTCAGGTCTCTCTGGATGAACGCCATCTTGATCATGCCAGTGAAGTTGATGGCGGCTTTTTCATAGCGGGCGAAGACGCTTCGGCATTCCTTCAACCAGCCGATCAGGCGTTCCACGATGTTGCGTTGACGATCACGCTCCTTGTCAAATGTCACCGTACGGGCATCACGATTTTCATTCTTCTTCGAAGGGATCACCGGCGTAATGCCCATCTCCACAAACATCTCGTCGATCCCGTTGGCACGGTCACCTTTGTCACCGACGATGGCGATCGGCCAGGGAACCAGGGCTCCTTCACCGGTCCTCATCTCATCATCAATGCCGTTGAGCAAATCGATCAGACATGTGTTCTCATGAGTTTGTCCCACCGAAAGTTCAAAGTGAATCGGGCATCCATTCGCATCACACACCAGGTGAATTTTCGTGGAAAAACCACCTTGAGAGCGGCCTGATGCATGATTCTCGGGTTCCCGGAGATCCCTTTTTTTCCGCCCCCTGCGGCACAGCGGGCGGCTCGAATAATTGTCCCATCCACGCACCACAGATCGTTGTGGATCCCATCGGCATCCACGATTCTCTGAAGTAATCGTCGTTTCACATCATCCAGAACGCCGTTGGAATTCCACTTGTCGAAATGATTGTAAACCGTTTTCCAGGGACCAAATTCCTCCGGAAGATCCCGCCGGGGAGACCCTGTTCGCAATCGCCACACAATGGCATCCATCATCTCCCGAGGGTTCACCGGAGGACGACCCGTCGCCGCTGGCCCAGGAAAAGGTTCTTCGATTTGTTCCCACAGGAAGTCGGTTAAACGATGACGCACCATCCTTGGTCTCCTCTGTGAAATGATCCCGCCTCGAGAAGTCTCCCCCATCGGGAAAAAATGCAAAAGACCAGTTTAGGGACAGAACCTAGACGGACATATCCGACTCCATGTCCTCAAGGAAATGGGACATACGGACGTCGACTGCCTGGTCGCCCATGATGATGAAGCATTCACATGTAATCACAAGGTTAACCATCTCTCGCCAATACAAGAACATTTCATGATCATCAAAGCCATCACCAATGGAGTCTCGGAGAAGCGAATTGCGGAAGCGCTGAATGTGAATATCGCCAGCATCCGCAAGAAGAGAGATCTCCTCGAGGGAATTTGTTCGGAAGCGGGGGAACTGCTCAAAAGTTATCCGGCACGATCAGAAACCATTCGCGAAATGAGGCGTGTCAAGCCGATTCGTCAGATCGAAATGGCGGAGATGATGAAGTCGTTCAACAACTTTACATCCGGGTATGCCAAGTGCCTAGTCGCGGCGACGTCGGATGAACTGTTGGTGGACGCGAAAAAAATCCAAGAAGGCTTACGGTCTGTCACCCGAAGATCTGACCCGCATCGAGCGGGAAATGGAGGGCCTCAATCAAGACTTTAAGGCGATCGAAGAACCCCATGGCAAAACCGTCCTGGATCTGACGGTCGTGGGCAGCTATCTGAGAAAACTGCTCGACAACACTCGAGTCGTGCGCTATTTGTCCTCAAACTATCCTGAGATCCTCGCTGAATTTCAAAATCTCGTGAAAACACGAACACTCGCGGAGGCGGCAGAGGCTTCGTTATGCCCCCAATGATATACCGCCGACTGGGCGCACTGTTAAGTAGATTTGTGTGTTTCACATTTGACGTTCACCTGTCGAAGGCCGCGAACGGGTTTGCTTTCGAGGAAACAATCTCGATTATCCTCATAAATAGAAATAAGGGATTAAGACGAAGGCTCATTCCCACAAAGCACATTCATCAGCCGCAAGTGTATTCTCGACAATGATGTTCGCCATCATTGCTTCTGGCCATCGATCTTCCGCATTGTATTCACCGAGTTTTCGTCCTTGGGCAGGTGGTTCTTCAGCACGAACGCAGGGCGGGGTGGGAGTTCACGTAGGCTGTAATGTCGATCGCTCCCTGTTCGGTCAAGTCCGGATTGTCCAGGGGCATCGCCACCTTCAGCCATGCAACCAGTTCATCATTATTGGTCAGTCCCGCTCCCCGGTTATAGGACTGCTCGCTCCTGACTGGTGGGTTTTCGTCATCTTCCGCTCCGTCTTCGGCGGGGCATGACGCACATTTCGCCGCGTACAGCTTCTGGTCTCATTCGAGATCAGCCTTGCCGTCTTCATCCTCAGAGGTGGAACCACAAGCGGCTCATGTGGGGCTTTGCTGTTCTGCCTGATCGGTTGACCGTCGGACAGCCAGGTGATGTCGGCGGTGATGGCGACAGACGTGTGGCGGACGAGTGCCGTTGCAACTCCGCATGAAACAATCCTGTATTCTATGAGGTCAGGTCATCAGATCGTCGACTGTGCCAGGCGAGCAGAGTCTCGTGTCTGCATATATTCAGCGGTAAGACGGGGGGAAAATATATTGCCAATCATGGGATGCTTGAATTGTTGGTGGAGTCTGCAATCGAATTTGGATTTGAGCGTTTCGTGGCGCGCGATTGCTGAATGAATTTCACCAACTCCACCAGCGCCACCGGAAGGAATGAACAGCCGAGAATGACAATCCAATCGCTCCAGGAAGGAGAAGTGGTCTTGAGCACCACCTGCAGCAATGGCAAGTTGACGGCAGCAATTTGCAGCAACACGCAGAAGAAGATGGCCCCCCAGAGCCAGCTGTTTGTAAACAACCTGGCAGTGAATGCGGAATCGTGTTGCGACCTTGCGTTAAAGACATGGAAGATCTGAGAAAATGCAAGCGTCATAAATGCCATCGTTGTCGAGCGCACAAGGCCTTGCCCTTCACTGCCATGCCATTGCATCCCGACTGCGAACGCCACCAGCGTGGCAGCGGTCAGTAATAGCCCTTGCCAGGAGATCAGCAGGATAAATCCTCGTGTCACCAGTGGTTCCTGGGGATCTCGGGGCGATTGTTTCATAACATCGGGCGCAGAGGGCTCCAGCGCCAGCGCGAGCGCGGGGAACACGTCAGTCAGCATGTTCAACCACAAAATTTGCAGTGCACCTAACGGTAACGGCCAGCCGAGAAGCAACGCCACGAACACAACCAGAATTTCGGCCAGATTGCAGGAGAACAGGTAATGCACGAACCTGAGAATATTCGCATAGATTACCCGTCCCTGCTCAATCGCTCTGACAATTGTGGCAAAATTGTCATCGGTAATGACCATGGCTGACGCTTCTTTGGCAACTTCGGTCCCTTTAATTCCCATGGCAATGCCAATGTCCGCCTGTTTCAGCGCGGGTGCATCGTTCACGCCATCTCCGGTCATGGCCACGATGTCTCCATTGGCCTGCATCGCTTCAACGATTCGTAACTTATGTTCGGGGGAGACACGAGCAAACACTCCGACTCTCGAGGCGATTTCCTGCCAGCCTGCAGTCTCCAGGTTGTTGAGATTACGACCATGTGCCGTCTTGAGCGGTTGCCCTTTCTGATCACGGTTCAAGCCGAGTTGCCGTCCAATTTCTGCTGCTGTTTCTTCATGATCCCCGGTGATCATGATGGTCCGGATTCCCGCCTGCCGACAGGTTTCAATTGCGACCTTAGCTTCATTCCGCAGTGGATCGATCATGCCGACCATCCCGACGAAGACCAGATTTTCATTCCATTTCGCTTCATCGTTCTCAATGCCTTCAGGAACGTCTTTGCAGGCCAGCGCCAGCACTCGGAGTGCCCGCTTTGCCATGTTCACACTCCCTTCGAGGACCTGACTGCGAACATCTTCACTCATGGGCTGAATGCCGTGTTCGGTCAGAATCGAGACGCAGTCCTCAGTAATGACCCCCGGGCCTCCTTTGACATACGCCACCTTCTTTCCATCGGGAAGACGATGGATGGTGGTCATTCGCTTGGATTCACTGCTGAACGGAATTTCGTCCACCCGGGGGAATTCACGATCCAGTTCTTCTTTCATCATTCCCGCTTTGGCAGCGGCAACGAGTAGCGCCCCTTCTGTGGGATCTCCCAGGAGAGAGGAATCGTCATGAGAATTGTCAAACTTTGCATCGCTGCAAAGAGCGCCGATACGAAGTGCCAGCGACAATTGTGGGTCAGATTCAGCCTTGAGAACACTCTCGCCTTCGCGAAATTCGCCCTGTAAGGAGTAGCCCACGCCCGTGACTTCAACTTGTCGAGTGCCGAGTTGCAGCTGCCTTACGGTCATTTCGTTTTTCGTGAGGGTTCCGGTCTTGTCCGTACAAATCACGGTCGTAGAACCCAACGTTTCCACGGCAGGCAATCTGCGAATCAACGCCCCCATCCGGGCCATCCGCTGCATGCCAATTGCCAGCGTCATTGTGGTTACCGCAGGCAGCCCTTCCGGGACGGCCGCAATGGCCAGAGAAACACCAACTTCGAGCATGTACAGAAAGCCATTTCCCCGTAACCATCCCACACACACGACCACCCCACAGAGAGCGAGTACAACTCCAATTAAAGAATTGCCAAGGTGTTCCAGCTTGCGCTCCAGCGGAGTCGACCGTGTGCCGGCCTCTTCGATCATTGTGCCAATGCGCCCGACTTCTGTCAGCATCCCGGTTGTCGTCACGACCAGGCGTCCACGGCCATCGGTCACGGATGTGCCGAGAAACGCCATATTTTGTCTGTCACTTAATGGTGCCTTCACATCCGATATCGGGTCGCACATTTTGGAGACAGCGTGCGACTCTCCAGTGAGAGCAGATTCTCCAATCTGCAGTTGCACGCTCTCAACAATTCTCCCATCGGCTGGAACACGTAATCCGGCAGCCAGAATGACGATATCGCCAGGCACCAGTTCTGACGCTGCAACTTGCTGCTCACTGCCATCACGAAGAACGTGGGCAGTGGGAGCTGTTTGTTTTCCCAGGGCCGTGAGTGCCTGTTCTGCTTTCCACTCTGTGATAAATCCAACAGAGGCATTCAGAACGATGACGACCAGAACGGCCACCGCCTCAATATTTTCACCCAGTGCAAATGCAATGATGGTGGCGACGATCAGCAATGCGACGATGAGACTCTTGAACTGATCGAGCAAAATCAGGTAAAGCGGGCGTCCTTGGGATTCTACAAGGGAATTTCGTCCATATTGCTCTCGTCGGCGAGCAACCTCTGCATCGGATAGTCCGTCGCTGATACGCGTTTGCAGCGTCTGTTCCACTTCTGCAACCGATAATGTGTACCATGGGGTTTGTGCTCTACTTGAGGAGCTTCGCTGAGCAGTGGTTTCAGAGTCCATGGTAGAATTCACCCCTGAATGATCTTCATGGTTCGTCCGCACAGGTCCTTCGCTAACCACTGACAGATTCTTGCTGCCAATCGTCAAAGAACAAGCGGATTGAACATCTGCCTCAACAGTGTTTCACAGGATTTCGTCCCACAGTGGACAGTGTTTCTGTCGAAAACCGTGCAGAGCAGGGCACTCGGGAGAGCCTGCAGCTCTTGGAAATATGTGCGTCCGTGTCACTTCATCGCCCCTGGCGCGCCAGAACAGTCCATCTCGGCATAATACAGGAGAACTCGCAAAAGCGGCAGAGAACCAAAATCTCGATCTGACAGCTCTGAAATGGTTCGCTGCCACGATAAACTGTATTGAGTGCCGCAGGTTTGTCCGTAATCACCTGATTGTGAAGTAAAGGAACAGGAACAACTGTTCAAGACCGATCAGGCAAGTTTCTGAAAGGGAGATCAAACGATGAAGGCAGCTGTTTTCGTCGAACCGGGCCGAATTGTGCTGGAGGACAAGCCCATTCCACGCGTAGGACCGCGTGATGCTTTATTGAGGGTCACCACAACCACGATTTGCGGCACTGACATTCACATTCTGAAGGGAGAGTACCCTGTTCAAAAGGGGCTCACGATCGGTCATGAGCCGGTGGGAGTCATTGAAGAGCTGGGGAGTGCCGTCTTGGGATATCAGGTTGGCCAGAGAGTGATTTCGGGCGCGATTACTCCCTGCGGACAATGCCATGCCTGTCTGGATAACCAGCATTCCCAGTGTGGCGATAAGGTCATGGGGGGATGGAAATTGGGAAATACGATTGATGGTTGCCAGGCGGAATATGTACTTATCCCGGATGCCATGTCGAATCTCGCACTCGTTCCTGACGGACTCACCGATGAGCAAGTACTGATGTGCCCCGACATCATGAGCACCGGGTTCAGCGGAGCGGAAAGCGGCCGCGTTCGTATCGGCGATTCCGTCGCTGTGTTTGCGCAAGGACCGATCGGTTTATGCGCGGCTCTCGGTGCGAGGCTTTCAGGAGCGACCCAGATTTTTACAGTCGATGGGGTGCAGCAGCGTTTGACGATCTCGCGTCAACTCGCCGCCGATGTCACGATCGACTTTCATTCACAGGATCCCGTCCGTGTGATTCGAGAGGCAACAGGTGGTCGCGGGGTGGATGTTGCGATCGAAGCATTAGGAATGCAATCAAGCTTTGAAAGCTGCCTGCGTGTGTTGCGACCGGGAGGCATACTCTCATCGTTGGGGGTCTATTCAGGAAAATTAACGCTGCCGCTGGACGCCTATGCCGCTGGGCTGGGGGGCTATAAAATTGTTTCCACGCTATGTCCGGGTGGCAAGGAGCGCATGCGGCGACTGATGAATGTTCTGGGATCCGGTCGAGCCGACCTGCGACCGCTGGTGACGCATCGCTTTAAGCTGGATCAGATTGAAGAGGCTTATGACCTGTTCTCACATCAGCGAGACGGCGTTTTGAAGATTGCGATTACCCCCAATTGATGCGGGTGTGTTGATCATGGATCCCGTCTCCACTGATGGCCCGGGCCAACGTCTCGACAGCCAGAACAGCCGGAGTGTCGTCGCTTGCCAATGAATCGGCCAACTCACGTATTTTGAGCCAGATGCTGATCACGCATCAACTCATTTACTGTCACGCATTGAGCCCGTTCCTTCTCATCCAGCGGTTCGTACGTGGCCCGTTGAGTTTCCATGACTTCGATTGTGGCGTCTGAAGCATCCTGGCCGGCGCGAGCCCGTTGTTGAATTCGTTCCCGCAAGACCTGCACTTCGGCTTCAAAGGAAATAATTTGAAAGGCGACATTCAGTTCTCTGGCCAGTTTCAGAAAGCGGGTACGATCCGCTCGATGTAAGAACGTGGCGTCGACAATGACGGGAAAGCCAGCCTGAATCAATTCCCGGGCGAGTTGTGCCAGTCGATCATATGTCCGCTGCGTCATTGCGGCGGAATACAATTCGGCAGGGGAGGCGGTCTGCAAGGGGGTGGAGGTGATTCCATAGATTCGTTTCCGTTCCACATCAGAACGGATTCGAATGGCTCGAAGGGATTCGATCAGACTTTCCGTTCCCCAAGTTTTCCCGCTTCCCGACAGGCCATGGGTGATAATCAGGCGTCCTGTTCCGGTTTGGGTAGAGCGAGTCGCCAAGTCAAGATAATTCTGTAAGACGGATTCGCCACATTCGCATTTGTTGCTGCTGTTCTGAATTTGCTGAAGACGCAATAACTCGACTTTAGCCCGGACAACGGCGCGATAGACAAGATAAAACCGGAGAACGGAGAGACCGGAATAGTCGCCGGATTGTTCGAGATAACGGTTGAGGAAGCAGGCTGCCAGATCATAGCGGCCATGTTTATCCAAATCTATGACAACGAAAGCGACTTCACTCATCGTATCGATCCAGCGAAACGCGGGATTGAATTCGATACAGTCAAAAGGCGTGACATGGCCTCTCCAGACCACAATGTTTCCGAGGTGGAGATCTCCGTGGCACTCTCGCACATGACCATTGCGCTGGCGATGATCGAACGTCTTACGCAGTTGTTCAAAGGTGACCAGTGACCACTCTTCCAACCGTTGAAGCTGGGTTTTCCTCGCCGGGAAACTCGTTCCTTGCTGGAGTTCGACAAAGTTTTCGGTAATTGGTTTGAGAATTTGCTGTGAACTGCCCCAGTCATCTCTCAGGCTAGCTGCAGGTGCAGCCTGATGTGCCTGATTGATTCCCCGCGCCAGTTCGGCAAGCATCTCCCGTGTGACTTCACCGGCAGCCAGCAGATTCGATAATAACCATTTCTCATTGAATTGGCGCATCCTTAATGCGACTTCAATGGCAGGTCCTGGCCCCGCCATCTTTGGATCTTCGGGAGAGCCAGTAATGGATATCACATCCAGATACAGGTCAGATGAATACCGACTGTTCAATCTCAATTCTTCCTCGCAGAAGTGCCGCCGCTTTTCCAGTGTCGTGAAATCGACAAAACCGAGATTGACCGGTTTTTTGATCTTATATGCATAACGGCCAGTCAGCAGGACCCAGGAGATATGCGTCTCACGAACGATAATTTGATCAACTGGTTCGGCATATGCGGTTGATTGCAGCAGGCCGGCGACGTATGGAAGAGATGTGTGATGAGTCATATGAATATCTCAGATTGCGAAATTCCTTGCCTTATATAGCAAGCTGTGTTCAGAGGAGGCAGGACACCATCAATCAATGCTTTTGAATCGCAGGGCCGGCTGTTGTCGATGCAGAAACCAATTTTCGAGAACGACCCGCCGCACGAACCATCGCGATTTCAAAAGGTTTTTCGCGAGTGACTTCCTCCAGGCTAGGGGGATCAAACCGAATGGATTGGCGGCTTTCGTTGATCGCACTTTTCCGAAACGGCGTTCGAGTCCATTCTGATAGGGCAACAATTGGGATCGGTCATAGGCCCCTTCTGCTGAGAGAATTGATTGAGCTGCCAAAATCCCGGACTCGATGGCCGGTCGAATCCCTTCCCCACTCTGTGGGTACGCCAGACCGGCGGCATCGCCAATGAGCAGGAGGCCATCATCGATGACGGGCTGACCGGCCCCTGCATGCAGATGATAGGCGTGGCCGTGGAAGCGAATGGGGACTTCCCCTGTAAATCCGCGATCCTCCTTGATGGCTTGTAGTAACTCAGGTAATCGGGACGATGTCTCATGCGAGTCAATCAGTCCCAGTCCGATGTTCAGAAACTGCTCCTTGCGGACGCACCAGCCGTAGCCACTCAGATCGTCGCGGAAATAGAGCTGAGGAATCATTGGGGACACGTTGACCTGATCTTTCATCTGATCAACGGAAAATTCCGCTTCGACGGCAGTAACTAATGGTGCCTTCGCAAGGGCTGCGTTTCGTAGCCGACGCGCTACAGGACAAAAATGCCCGCCGGCTCCGATAAGAAGTCGAGATTCAATTTTTTCATTGACCAGCCAGCCTGTCGAAGTACGCTCAATAGAGCGCACTGGAGTGTTGAACTGAGTGGGCGCGCCACAACGACGAAGCAGATACTCATCGAACTCAAAGCGACGAATTCCGTAACTCACCGGCTGATCAAAATCAATCTGCAGCCCTGGTTGGTGGAAGCCACTGACTTGAAAGGCGGTGATCGGTTGAAAGACACGTGGGCCATCTGCGTACTCCGTGATATCCAGTTGGAGCGATTCGATGACTTGGGGAGTGATCCAGCCCGCACACGTTTTGTCACGCGGGAACTGGCTTTTGTCCATGATCAGTACATTGAGTCCGGTGTTTCTCAACGCCCAAGCACAAGTCGATCCAGCAGGTCCCCCACCCACAATCAATACATCGTAAACTTCGGACATGACTGTCTCCCAGCAATCCGACAGGACTCCCTGCGAATTCTCCATCAGATGACATCAGAGAAGGGAATAAAGCTCTTATGCAATTTTCAGCTTACTGCAAATTCAACGCCAGAAAAGTCGCATCGCCTGACATCGTCGCAGCAAATTTTTGTTGATTTCAACAGATCGATGACTGGCAATCGACTGAAATGTGCCCTCAAGATGCCTGTCAGAGCTGGCCATATCTCGCTTGCGGTCTGGAGCTCCCCATCAAGAAACCGCCAGAGTTTTATCAACGACATGCAGAAATGGTACTCAAATTGCTTATCGCGGAGTGAAACCGTACTGCCAATTACAAAATTCCTGGGAGGTGATTGTTGATGTCCGTCCCACTTCATGTCTCATCCGCAGAAACGGAGAAGTCCTGCGACTCCTCAGAAAAATCGCAACATCATACAGAGAAATTCGACACGACAACGACATCCTGCTCGCAAGTGGAGAAGGCACGGGGCTATCGGTCTCTGTCGTCCTGGGTTGAACATTTTTTGCTCCGAAAGTTTCTGACCGTATCTGGGGAGTGTCCAATTCAAGTTGTGCTCTGGGACGGATGGGAGCTTGACCCAACAGCAAACTCATCGTTGCCGACCGTCCGTATCCTTGACCGCCACACGCTTTGGCGGCTTCTGATTCATCCGCACTATCAGTTCATGGAAGCCTATGCGCAGGGGAGACTGAAAGTAGATGGGGATCTGACATCCGTCGTCGGAAACCTGCTCCAGCTGGTTCGTGTTACAGGAGGACCTCCCCGGCGGAAAGTCTTTCCACAAATACCCCGCATGAAATCAGATCTGGCACGAGTGAATCGAAGAAATGTGCATCATCATTACGATTTGAGCAATGTGTTTTATCGCCTTTGGCTCGATGAACAACTGCTGTATACGTGTGCCTATTTCAGTGCTGAAGACCTCACATTGGAAAGCGCTCAGATTGCCAAGATGGACCATATCTGCCGCAAATTGAGACTGCGGTCCGGTGAAATGGTAATTGAGGCCGGTTGTGGATGGGGAGCCTTGGCCTTGCATATGGCTCGTCATTATGGAGTTCGTGTTCGCGCGTATAATCTTTCTCGTGAACAGTTGCAGTATGCACGAGACCGGGCACAGGCTGAAGGGCTAACGGGGCAGGTAGAGTTCATTGAGGACGATTGGAGCAATATTCGTGGTCAGTGTGATGCATTCGTATCAGTCGGGATGCTGGAGCATGTCGGCCCGGAGAATTTTCCACAGCTGGGAAAAATTCTCCAGCAAATCCTGCGACCGCAAAGCCGGGCCCTAATTCATACGATCGGGCAAAATTTGCCGGAGCCATTGAATCCCTGGATCAAACACAGAATTTTCCCGGGGGCGCAACCGCCGACTCTCTCACAAATGATGGAGTTCCTTCAACCATCCGGTTTCACAGTCTGGGATGTTGAAAACCTCCGCCCGCACTATGCGAAAACATTAAAACATTGGCTTGATCGTTTCGAGACGGCTGCTGAGAACATTCGAACGATGTTTGACGACGTCTTTGTACGAACATGGCGAATGTATCTGGCCAGTTCCAAGGCCGCATTCGATACGGGAGAACTTGAACTCTATCAAGTTCTGTTCGCCCCCTCTTCATTCAACGGCTGGCCTGCGACGCGGACCGAACTGTATCAGTAAGAGGGGCGAACGGTTTGCAGATGCACTTTAAATGTGGTTCCCCATCCGGGCTCGCTCTCCACAGACAGACGTCCTTCGTTTTTTTCGATGATCGCAGTGGCCATGGGCAAGCCCAAGCCAATTCCGCGTACCTTGGTCGAATAAAACGGCTCCATAATTCGTGCCAGAAGCTCGGGGGCAATTCCCGGGCCGGTATCTTGCACGGAGATCTCGAGATATGACGCTGCGTTTTCCACTCGCAACCGCAGAATTCCCCCATCAGGCATGGCATCCATTGCATTGCGAATCAGGTTTTCCAGCACAATGCGAATCTGGCCGGAGTCAGCCAGAGCGCACGGCAAGCCTGACGGACACTCAACAGTCATCTCGATATTTTCAGGCCGATCGGTGCTTCTCATCAACTCTTCCAACTGCATGGCGACGTCAAACGGCTGGCGATCAGCCAACTGCATCCGGGCAAAGTTTGTCAGCGACGTAATGACTTCATTGGCGATACCGACCTGCCGCTCGATCCGCTCCAAATGCTGCGATATTTTTTCGGGCGAAGCACTGTGGGCATTCAGCAGATAAAATACCGAGGTCTTAACGACATTCAGTGGATTTCGAAGCTCATGCGCAATTCCTCCCGCAACTTGACCAATGAGTGCCAAGCGTTCCGTGGCTTGCTTCCGGAATGTGTATTCCGTTTGATATGCATCTTCGATTAACGCAAGATCCAGATCGATGAGCGTGTTCAAGATTGCCCGAACGTCGAGCAATTTCGCGGGAGTGTCTCGCCACTCCTGTTCCACAATCTGTAACAACCCTCTTCTTAATCGCGAAAGCGCCATATTGGTGTAGACCTGGTCCAATCCAATCTCGACATGGCGGTAGCCGATCTTCCATCTTCGAAAGACGTAATCAGCATCGTACTCTCCGGAAAACAGTTCGCCGAGCCAGCCGATCAAAGTTCCTTTCAGCCTCTCGATTTGGGCAGTACCACCCGTGATGACCTGTCGGGCCGTGGGATGCTGTTCAATTTCCGTGTAAAAATCCTCAATGAGAGCTGAAAAACTCGGTTCAACCAATGGGAAGAGAGAGTGAACCGTCACTGCATCCGTGCTGGTCCAGCCAACATACCGCTGTAATTCCTGGTAACGACTGAAAATCTGTTGTTTGTCCATGACATTGAGTGGGATGGAGATTTGCAATTGCCGAATGAAAATGAACCTCTCCCCGACAGGCCGAACTATTTTTCTGATCATCGAATGCGACCGACTGGAATTGTTCCTTTGCCGAACTTCACCAATGCAAATCCAGGACCGCAAGAGCGACAGCAGAAATTGCGGCGAGTTTTCATCTGAAATGGGATTGCTGATTCTCCTGGCCGGACTGTGCGAAATACGCATCCTTATATGCGATACCGCGCGCTTTTGATCGATCTCGCACGCTTCATCGTTTGGAGCAAAGGAACAGAGGATTCAGGATCGGAATCTCAGTTCGCCACAAAGCACTGTGTGGATCTATCTTTTAGCGAACCCGAAAGCCTATCGATCCTGCGAGATCCCCCGTTTTGGCACGAGGATCGCTCCCCAATCCTGGTCTGTGATCTCCCGTCCTCCAACGGTCGCAGACACTCGCGGCGAGCGTTGGAATGGACCTTATGTCGCACCATCGTTTTCAATATTTTCAATCCGGAATCTCTCAATCAGACGGTACAGCTTCCGACGGTGAATGCCCAGAGATCTGGCCGCCTGGGCCTTGTTTCCCTTCTCCTTTTTGAGCACCGATACAATATGGGCGCGTTCAACAGCACTGAGATCCATATGGATTCCATCCGATGACGGCATCACTGGGACAGGCTGAGGGGCTGCCTGAGCAATTTCATGCGGTAGATCATCCAATGTGATGACATCGTCATCCGCCAGAATCATGGCCCGGTCCAGTGTATTGATCAACTGGCGGACATTGCCCGGCCACGAGTAATTTTGTAGGGCGAACCGGGTCTCCGGTTCCAGTTCCCACTTGGACCCGAGACAGGAGTCGATCAGGAGATTGACATCCGCTTCACGATTTCTGAGAGGTGGCAGATTGAGACCGATCACGTTGATACGATAGTACAGGTCTTCACGGAATCGGCCTTCGCGGACTTCCTTTTGCAGATCACGATTGGTTGCTGCGATTACACGCACATTCACACGCCGTTCCTGATGAGACCCTACATGCCGGAGTGAACCATCTTCCAAGACACGCAACAGTTTGGGTTGGAGCGGCAGCGGGAGTTCTCCAAATTCATCAATGAATAACGTCCCGCCATCAGCGATTTCAAAGAGTCCGCTCTTGCGGTTCATAGCACCCGTGAAGGCCCCCTTCTCGTGTCCAAAGAGTTCGCTTTCCACCAGCGATTCCGGCAGGGCTGCACAGTTGATCGTCACGAACGGCTGGCTGGCGCGAGAGCTTTTTTCCTGGATCGATTTGGCAACAAGTTCCTTCCCGGTGCCGCTTTCACCATGAATGAGAACCGTTTTGTCCGTTGCCGCCACTCGGTCAATCAGGTGAAACACCTCGAGCATTGCCGCAGACTGCCCGATGATTTCTGTTTTCGTTTGCTGTCGTTGGACCAGTGCCTTCAACTGGCGATTTTCCTTGACGATCTGCCCGCGTTGAGCCGCCATACATGCCCTACGCTCCAGTTCGGCAAGCGCAAACGGCTTGGTGAGATAATCACTGGCACCCAGTTTCATGGCCGCCACAGCGTTCTCCACCGTGGCTTGCCCAGTCAGAATCAGAATCTCTGTTTCCAGTTCGCACTCTTTGAGCCGTTGCAGTAATTCCAGGCCGGTGATGCCCGGCATGTTCATATCGATAATGGCGACATCAAACCGTTTCCGATCAAACTGCAGTAAGGCTTCCTGGCCATTCGCCGCTTGCTCGACGCGATGCCCTATTTTGGCCATCCACTGTGCGGCAGTCGTTCGGAACGCCTCATCATCTTCGACAAGCAGCAGGTCAAGTAGATAGTCAGCCATGTCTTCGTCCGAATCTGAATCTGAGTGATACTGCAGTAAAGAATAACCGCAGAGTCTTCAAAAGAGCATTGATCGTTCCGCTCTTGTAATCGTGAACGAGTTCATACTGTCCGTGGGGACGACTGTGACAGAACTATTGCCAGCGTGCGAATCCGCACACCAGCTGTGCTGTCTCTCAGGTGCATGTGAATCCGGTTTGAATGGCAATACGTTCCCCGGACAAGCTGGACGCGATTATTGATACGACACTCTCCTGGACGCCCATCGCAGAAGCCCTGGTCAACCTCAAGCGTCGCGGCCGGTTGGTGATCAACGCGATTCGCAAGGAAAAGAGAGGCAAGCAGATACTGCTGAACCTGAGTTATCACGAACATCTCTGGATAGAACGGGAAATCAAAACCGTGGCCAATGTGGCTCATGCTAATACCACGAAGTTCCTGAAGATCGCCGCCAAATTCCCATTCGGCCGCAAATTCAGGTTTATCCACTCAGCGAGGCGAATCAGGCACTCAGCCACCTTAAGCACAAGCCGATTCAAGGGGCAAAAGTCCTCAGAATCTCTTCAGATTGACTTGGGGAGCTTCAAACCTGAAATGAGAGATCAAGAAACTTGGAGTTCCCCACGAACAGTCAACGCGTCAGCGGTCAAAACTCGAAAATCGGTCAGGTCAGAAGGCGTCGTCATTACAAGGATTTTGATTCGGTCTTGGGCTTGCAGATGGATGCACTTCCAGACTTTTCGTCCGATAACCCCCAGGGGGGCGCACTGGCGATCAACGGTCCGCGAGTCAGTTGGGCAAGAATTTCCCGCCGTAGTTTTTCCGCGACGACTGGCCATAATGTCAGACGACCGGTCGAGGCGCTCCACAGGCGTTGCGGTCCTCCATTCGCACCATGATTCACGATGACAGGCCGCGACACTGATCCGGGCGTTACCTGATTGCTCCTCATCGCTTGCGTCGTGGTAGCCGCCCACTCCCGTTGATGACCCAGTGTCGACCGGTTCAGTTTAGGGAACAGGGTCTGAATATCATCCCAGAGCCGCGCCATCTCGTGGGGATCGATCTGGGTATCGTGTCCATCCTTCGTCGGAAGCCATCGCCCGGAATGAAAGACAGATGTCTGCATGTGTGGAATGTGGTTCAACTCATGCCAGTCAACAAACGTGAACGGCATGTGACTGAGGTCTGGACGGATGGCGGCCAGATGGGTTTTCACGTTCACCCTTTCAAAAGCTGGTTGACCATATTCTAACTGTTTACGAGGTGGAACGAGTTCATCGAGCACACTTCCGGTGGACAGAATGACATGGTTGGCTGAGAGTATTTCTCCCGTCGATGTTTTGACGCCTTGAACGGCGCCATCGGCAATCAACAGCTCAGCCACCTTCGTATGCGTGCGAATCTCAGCACCCGCATTTCTCGCCAGAGCCGCCAGATCCTCCAACAGAATCTCAGGGCGAAATGCCCGATCTGGAAGCAGATACACCTGCTGAATCAGTTCTTTGTTAACATGCGGAACATCTCTGAAAAATTCATTTCGCGTGACAACTTTGAAAGGGATCCCAGCCTGGTCCCATGCTTTTCTCCACTCAGACATTACTGTCCCGGCCTGCGACGACACGAAATACATGCCTGCGGCTTCCGATTTTCGGCCATGTTCCAGGCACTGCGGAAAATCCCTGATTGTTTTCTGAGCGGATTGCCAGCAGAGCTGCGCAAATTCGACATCTGTACGAGCAAAAATTCCACCGCTATACAACCAGCCTTGGTTGTGTGTCGATGCTTGAGCACCTAGTGCCGCTGCTTCGAGCACGATCACCGGTACTCCTGCTCGGGACAATTCCGCAGCGGCGCCCAGCCCGGCGCCTCCGCCTCCCACAATGATAACCTGCTCAGAATGATGAATATTTGACATGCGATCACTCCCCCTAGAGCAGTTGCTCTACCGTGTGCAGTCGTTTGGAGGCCTTTGGGCACGCGAAAGCCTCCAAACGACTGCGGAAACCTGAACACTTGATGTTAATGCGCTATAATTGGACGAACAGGTCTTTTTAGCGATCCCGGGAGGGGATTCTTTGGATCCAGACAGAGCAGTGAGCGTGCCGCAGCACTCGAGTAGAGACGCTGCCCAGCAGCAGACGTTCCCAGGTATTCTTTCCCGTACTTCCCAGCACGATCAGATCCGCACCCTGTTCTTCGGCGGCTTTAAGAATGGCATTCGCTGTGTGTTCGGATTTAAGCAGCTGTGACTGGATGGCTGCCTTCGTGGCAGCAAGCTGCCTTTGGGAAGATAATAAATGTCCCTCAAGTTCAGCTGCCTGAGCTTTCCAGAATGGGTTGTTCTCGATGAACTCCTGCAAGACTTTGTTATGGGTGAATTCCAGAAGGCCAAGTAATGACACCCGCCTCTCCGGCCCTAAGGGAAGTTGGGCAAATGTTTCAATTGCCAGAGAAATCTCATCGGATGCATCATCCGCAAAAAGAATTGTCCGGGAGATCAGAGCGTCGGCAGAGTGCGGAGATCGGACCACGAGCACGGAACAAGGTGCATAGAGAGTCACCTTTTCTGAAACGCTTCCAAGAAGAAAGCGATTCACGCTTCCCAGACCGCGACTGCCAATGACAATCAAGTCCACATGTTCCTGCCGGGCACACTTCAAGATTTCTTTCGCCGGAATTCCACTAAGCAGACGCGTTGAAACATGCTGCGCCCATGTTTCACATTTTGTTGCCGAGAGTTTCAACAGGTTTTCACCTTCGGTGCGAAATTCATCGACGAGACGATTCACGTCGGCGGTGACCACACTTCCCAGATCGTGCAAATTCGGAACAAAGCACGCATGCACAACGATGATTTCGGGCGGGCTTTGAAATGGGAATCCAGTCAGGAAGCGGATCGTCTCCTGAGCATGCGGCGAACCATCAATCGCGAGCAGGATCTTCATAATCCGCCCCCTTTTCTTTAAGTCAGCAGCAACATTTTTACGGTATCGTTTGATGTTCTCGGAGAGGGCAAAATGAGCGCCATTTCAGCGAATATGGAACATTGGCTGCAATTTCCAGACTTTGTGCGGTCTGACAACAGTTCCCGTACGAATTGAAATGTCGAAGTGTGACGCTACGGGGCGCTCGATGACGACGCTGTGTCCAGACCGCACATCACAAATTTCGTAAGACGGTCCCGTTGTCTGCCTGCTAAAAGTAAGGTTCGACCAGATCGTCTCGCAATCTGAACAAGAGCAGATGAGGCATAAGCTACAAATTGCCTGTCCGACAGCACCCCCGAGATGTCGGACAGGATCTGCTCAAAGAAATTGATCGGCTTTCAGTCGGCATCGTGGTCAGGGAGGCATTTGGCAAAAGTGCGGTCCACGAATTCTTCCTGGGATCTGTGTCCCAGACACTGCTGAACGTACTGCCGGTGCCACTATGCACGGGATGCACAAATCAACTTGACCATCATGGGAGCTCATGGGCGTACTGGTTTGAAACATGTTTTTCTGGGCAGCGTTGTCGAAGCTGTCGTCAGTCAATCTCACTGTCCGGTTTTGACAACACGCCTGACTGGCCATCAATTTCTCATGGTCGGATCGAGCATCATGGTGATGTCGCGACTCACGGCAGTCCCCATGTTCAGGCGGTCAGACTTCTCCGAGATTTATTCAAAAGCTTCCTCTAAAAAGTGCTGGTGATACCAATATAACGAACGAAGAAGAGGAGACCTGCAGTGTTATTGCCGAAACTCGAGCCAACACCTCATGACGCCACTGACTGCGGCTGCGGTCGACGAATGTCATCCGTCGATGGTATCATCACCTCTGTTGCAGCCTGCTTGCGGGGGATGCCTGTTCAGTCGCCTGATGCGGCTGCGAGTGATGCGAGTCAGTCGCTTCTCTTTCTCGGCCTGTTTCTATGGAAACTTCTCGTGCTCCTTCTATCCTGGTCGTCGATGATGAGCCGGATCTCTGCCAGAATCTGGCGGACATTCTGCAGGAATTTGGAGATGAGGTCGAAACGGCCCTCTGCGATGAGACGGCAATTGAGATGATTCGCGGTCGCTCATATGACGTCGCACTGCTGGACTTGGAAATGCCGGGGATGGATGGGCTGACGTTGTACAAGACCATTCGATATGAACAGCCCGACATTGTCTCGTTGATTGTCACAGCATATGCAAATTCAGGAATCGGCCGAGAAGCGTTTCTGGCAGGCGTGTGGCAAATTTTGTCCAAACCGGTGGATCTGCCGCAATTATTAAGTTTAGTCGGTCGGGCGGTGCAGCGGCCGGTGCTTATGCTCGTCGATGACGACGTAGACTTCTGCAAGAGTCTGCAGGATATTCTGTGCTGTCAGGGCTATCGTGTGTATACAGCCCACACTGACCAGGAGGCCATTCGACAACTGGACCAATGGCTATTCCAGGTGGTTCTCGTCGATCTCATTCTGCCTCCAGGTGATGGCCACATTGTTCTGGAAGCAATTCGCAAACGGACTCCCGAGACAAAGGCCATCCTGATGACCGGATATCCAAACGAATTGGCCATTTCTACGCAGGTATTATGCATTCCCGATGCTGTATGCCTTAAACCTTTTGATATGCCGCAGCTGCTCGAAACAATCCATCGTTTCACAGAAAATTAAGAGCCGCGAACAAAACTTGCCAAACGATGAAGATTCCCTTTCCGCGAGCGGATCAGGGTAAGTTTTGTTAGGGGGGCTAAAGCACTAAGACGGTATCGAGGAATCACTCGGCAAACACGCCCCTTCATTCTAAAGGCCCGCTTTCCAGCGACGAAACTTATGGAAGGTCCTCCTCCACTGTGCATCTTTATTATCGAGGATGATCTCGATACCTGTGATAATCTGCGCGATATCCTGGAATTGGATCAGCATACGGTCTACTCCGCAAATACAGCGAGACAAGCCTTGCAGAGCGATGCGCTGACCACTGCAGCCGTTGTTCTCCTCGATTGGAAACTCCCGGATGCCACTGCCCTGGAATTGTTGTCTCAGGTAAATGTCATTGCTCCAGAAGCGGATGTGGTCATCGTGACTGGCCATGGCGATTTTGATCAGGCTGTCACTGCCCTTCGTCAAGGTGCCGTTGATTACCTGCTCAAACCGATCAATCCCCAGGCACTTCGCGGCAATCTGCAACGACTGGCCCATCGACGTTGGCTCGCCCAGGAAAAAGCCCGCTCTGATGCCATGTTTCGCAACCTTGTCCGAGCGGCCCCCTGCCTGATCGTGATTCTCAGACAAGACCTGTCGATCAGTTATTTCAGTCCATTTGCGGAAAATTTGACTGGCCACCATATCGACAATGTTCTCAATAAGAATTTTGTCCAAGTCTTTTTACCTGAGGTTTATCAGTCCGCTGTTACGCCAACGATCGACAATGTTTTTGCTCAACGGCTTGCCGAAAGTCATCAGACCGCGATCCGCTGCGCGGATGGAACGCAGCGATGGATCGTTTGGAACACGCAAGTTATCGATAATGTAGACGGCACTGCAGGCATGCTCGCCATCGGACAGGACGTCACAGAATCCCGTCGGGCGACCGAGCAGCTCGTTCAAGCCGAGCGGCTTGCTGCTATTGGGGAAGCAATGACCGGGCTGGCTCATGAGAGCCGCAATGCACTGCAGAGGAGCCAGGCCTTTCTTGAACTGCTGTCCGTGGAAGTCGTCGGACAGGCCGAAGCATTGCGATTGGTCGACTGTATCCAGCATGCCCAGAACCACCTGCATCAGCTTTATGAAGAGGTTCGTCAGTACGCCGCGCCAGTCCGCCTGGAACGGCATTCTTATGTACTCAGCGAACTTGTGGAAGAAACCTGGGCCCATCTGGAGCAGGCACGAGCTGGGCGTCAGGCGCAGCTGCACATTGAGGAGTCGGCCCGGTCATTGAAAGCCAACGTGGATCGTTTCATGATCCAGCAGGTGTTCCGCAACATCTTGGAGAATTCGCTGGCGGCCTGCGCGGATCCGGTGACAATCCTTCTAAGAGGCAATATTTCCAGCAAGCCCGGGCAGAAGCAGTTTCAGCTTTCGTTACAAGACAACGGCCCAGGGCTCAATTCAGACCAGCGTGAACGGATCTTCAATCCTTTCTATACCACAAAAACCCGCGGCACCGGTCTGGGAATGACGCTCAGTAGGCGTATTGTCGAGGCTCACGGTGGTCAGATTGATGTCGGTCCGGGGCCCGGTACCGAAATTCTCATTGTGTTGCCCGGATGATCATCAGGCTTTCCAGAGTTTCAAGAGAGGACCTTAATGATGAGTGCGATCCGATTTGGGTTGTGGTTACTGGCACGCATTCTTGTACCTCTCCGCTATCGCATCCAGATGCATGACTGGGACCAGATTCGTAATCTCAAAACTCCGGTCTTGATCCTGCCGAGCCATCCTGCTTTTATTGACCCCCTGCTGATTCTGACTACGTTTTTTGGTCGGTTCCATCCCCGATCCGTTCTTTATGAAGGAAACTTTCCCGGCCCCGTCCGCCAGTTGCTCGTCAAGCTTCTGATGGCGGTTTCGGTTCCAGACTTGGCACGGCCCAGTCAGGATGCACACCAGCGGGCTGAGCAAGCTATCGCAGAAATCATTGCGGGACTTCATCGGGGAGAGAACTTTGTACTCTGGCCTTCAGGACGAGCGCAACGCGACGGTGTTGAACGAATCGGAGCTGCCCGCGCACTGGCGGATATTCTGCGTGCCGTTCCTGAGGCAAATATTGTGCTCGTCCGAACATGCGGGCTTTGGGGGAGCATGTTCAGCTACGCGCGAACCGGGCAGGCTCCGCACCTGGGGAAATGTCTTCTCAACGGAATCCTCTTACTGGCAGCAAATCTGTTTCTCCTGATGCCGCGCCGACGCGTAGACATTCATGTCTCCACCGAAGCTTCCACCACAGATATGGTTTCAATCGCCGTCCAATGTTGAACGACTCAGCATCCTGGAAGAGACCATCCCTGCGGCATTCGTTGCTCGAGCGCTCTCGGCTCCTCGCAACATTGCTACCGCCGATGATTTCTCCGGTGTGGTCTCCTACGAAAAACTGCTGGTAGGAGCGTTGCTGATGGCACGGCGTTTTCTACGCCTGCCAACGACGAATATTGGACTGATGCTGCCCGCTTCGGTCGCCAGTGACATCATGCTGCTGGCGCTTTACCTGGCAAATAAACGGCCCGTCCGATTGAACTGGACAACGGGTCCGGCAAACCTGCAGCATGCAGTACAGTTGACCGGCTTGACGCACGTTGTCACCTCACGACAAATGCGGGATCGCCTCGCTATTTCGATCCAAAATGTGCATTACCTGGATGCTGAAGATTTGAATAAAGAATTCGGCTGGTTTCAGAAGTTAAGCACGCTGCTTCTGATCCGTTGCCTGCCGAATTACGTTCGTAGATCCGTGCCACAGCAGGATCCTCAAGCAGATGCAGTGATTCTTTTCACAACCGGATTTTCCCAAGAGAGCAGGAGGAAAAGCATCTTGTTTCTGGTGGGTATCGACAGTGCCTTTGAACTCTGACCATGCCCGAAGGGCGTGGGTTCCCACGTTCCACGAAATTTCGCAAAGAGTGGTGACCTAGACGAGATTCATCTTGACAAGGCGGTATCGGCAGTTAGCCTGTTGATTTGAAAACGGCAAGTAGTGCGGAATGGATTCTCCGCGCGTCTTTTCAGACGCTCGACAAGAAGTCGGGCGCTTGCCTGCCCAAAGAGTTAAAGAGCAACTGCGGCATTTGGAAATGCCAGCAGTGAGCATCTGGTCCTCAAGGCAGGGGAACGCCTGGAACAGGCGTTTCGTAAAAGGAGTTCTTGCCATGCTTGTGCTTTCCCGAAGAGAACGTCAACGCATTCTCTTTCCCAATCTCGGTGTGACCGTCGCCATCGTGCGGATCTGCGGAAATGTCGTCCGCGTCGGAGTCGAGGCTCCTCCCCATGTCCGGGTGCTGCGGTCCGAAATTGCGAGTGATGCTGACCAGCACGTCAGTGCGACCCCGGATGCCCGAGCGGCCCGGCATGAGCTGCGAAATCGGCTGAACTGTATCACTCTGGCCTTGTCTCTGATTCAAAAACAGATTGATCAGGGACTTCTCACCGATGCGGCAGAGACATTGCAGAGTGCCGTCAATGATCTGGGCGCGTTGGATAAAATTGCCGCCGCCGCATCACCCGCCCCTGTGGAATGTCCCACCTGTCGCCACCGGGCGTTGTTGGTGGATGATGACGCCAATGAGCGGGAACTGCTCGCCGGACTCTTGCGATTGAGTGGGTATGAGGTCGACGTGGTGGAAGACGGCATGGCGGCGATGACCTACCTGTCCGAGCACAGCCCTCCGGACTGTGTGCTGCTGGATATGCAGATGCCACGTATGGATGGGCAGTCCACCGTCACCGCGATCCGCAGCATGCCGGGGCTGGAGGGGATCAAGGTCTTTGCCGTGACTGGGTTGGATCAGGGTACTACTGATCTGCCGCTGGGGGAGAACGGCGTCAATCGGTGGTTCTCCAAGCCGCTCCAGCCAGCGGAGTTTATTCAGGATCTGGAGACGGAGTTGCATCCGCAGATGACGGTGGCGTAGCCCGCTCTCGTGCATGCGACTCGGAACGCAGCAGGATTCTTAAGCGTCTGATGTCCAGCGGTTTCACCATGTGGACGTCGAATCCGGCTTCCAGCGTGGCCTTGATGTCCTCGGGGCCACCATGCCCCGTCAGGGCGATGAGAAAGATCTGGTCCCCCAGACGGGACCGGACATTTTTCGCCACCCCATAACCGTTGATCCCCGGCAAGCCGATATCAATGATGGCGGCCTGCGGGCGTTCGCTCAGGATCAGTTCAATTCCGGCCTCGCCGTTTTCGGCAGCTTGAATTTCGTATCCTTCCATCGTGAGAAGTCTGCGCAGCATTTCCCGGTTATCGCGCTGGTCTTCGACCACGACGACCGAACGGACCACCTCGGGGAGTTTTTGTGGGAAATGGGGCTGCGGGGACAATAGAGTCTCATCGGCAGCGGGGTGGTCGTCCTGCGCCGCCGCCAGTGGAATCCTCATTGTGAACCGGCTTCCTTTGCCTTCTCCATCACTCTGCGCTTCGATCCGTCCCAGGTGACGCTCGACAATGGATTTGGCCAGCGACAGACCGACTCCCATGCCTCCTTCGCGGGAATGTCGAGCGCGCGAGGATTGGGTGAACGGCTCGAAAATCGAATCGATGAGGTCGGCCGGGATGCCGTGCCCATTATCCGAAATCCGGACCAGGGCCTGCGAGTCTTCCGCGGCGACCAGCAGATGAATTACTCCTCCATCGGGGGAATATTTGGCGGCATTGATCAACAGGTTGACGACCACCTGGCTGAGTCGGTGTTCGTCCCCCAGAACAAAGAGCGGATCGGGACACAGATCGAGTTGGAGCGATTGACCATGCTGTTGAATAGCCGGTTGGGCCGTTTCGATGGATGCTTCGACCGCCGAACGCAGATCCATCCGGCCCATCCGCAATTCCAGCTTGTTCTGCGTCATGCGGGAGACGTCGAGGAGGTCTTCCAGCAGCCGCGCGATGTGCCGCGTCTGGCGCTGAATCACCGCCGCCGCCTGGTCCAGCGTGGAGGTGTCCGTCTGACCTGAAGAGATCAGATGCGCGGCGCTCAAGACCGCATTCACCGGATTGCGGAGTTCGTGCGACAGGACCGCGATAAAGTCTTCCCGGTCCTTCAAGGCTTCCGCGAGAGACTGCTGCACCCGTTTGAGCATGTCGATGTCGATGAGCGTCAGAACCACCCCCTTGACGACCTTCGCGGAACGATAAGGCAGCACGCGGAGGTGCAGCCAGCGGCCCTGGTTCGTCTGGATCTCCTCTTCGAGCCGCACCCCTGTTTCCAGGACGCGGGTGATCTCGGGAATCAGATGGGGACGATTGAGGTGATGGGCAAAGTTGTCGATACACCGTCCCACGTCCTGCGACAGGAGTTTGAAGATCGGAACGATCTGCGGCGTGAACTTTCGAATCCGCAGTTCCTGATCCAGGAAAACGGTGGCCACGTCAGTGCATTCCATCAGGTTTTCCAGGTCGGAAGAAAGCTCCGTCAACTCGTCGATCTTTTTCTGATATTCGGCATTGACCGTGTAGAGTTCTTCATTGACGGAATGCAGTTCTTCGTTTGTACTCTGCAACTCCTCGTTCGAAGCCACCAGTTCCTCGTTCGCCGCCTGCAACTCTTCATTGGCGGTTTCCAGTTCTTCCACGGTCGCCTGCAGATTCTCCTGGGTGTAGCGGAGATCGCTTTCCAATGCCTCAATCCGGTCTCGCGAGATCACGTGGGGATCGACGTCCGGATTCTCCGGGGGCGGTAACAGCGGCATCTCCGCCTGGGCGGGAAGGATAGTAATCAGGTACTGCGATCTCAACGACAACGGGTTCTCGACCGGCTCGACGCAGACCCGACAGGTTGTCGCCGAGTCGGAATTGAGCCGGACTCCGTTGTAATAGACGGGCATCCCTTCTTTCTTGACCCGTTGCATCGCCCCCAACACCGCCATCCGCAATCCGCCGTCGAACAGTTCCAGAGCATCGCTGCTGGGACGGCCCGGCTTCATGTGCAGGTACGAGTGGGCCGCGCCAAAGATATGCAGAATTTCATGGCGGTCATCAATGAGGACTGCCGGAGGCATGTGCCTGGCGAGAATCCAGTCGTAAGTCTTCAGTAAGGCCGTATCGATACTTCCCCGTGGGGAGGGGAAATTTCCCCCGGGTCGGCCTTCAAACCGGGGGGGCGTGTTCCGGCTCAGCGGGAGTGAGAAGCGGAGATCCGCCGGAAGCCGGGTATCACGGCGTTTGCGGAACATCTTCCAGTGTCCGTCCAGCGGATCAAACTCATCGAGCAGTTCGCCGGGAGATTCACTAGGACCGAGAAACAGCATTCCCCCGGTCTTCAGGCCAAATTGAAATAGCGACAACGCCTTCTTCTGCGCCAATGGCTGAAAATAGATCAGCAGGTTGCGGCAGGCAATCATGTCCAGCTTTGTGAAGGGGGCATCCTTCAGCAGGTTGTGCGGTGCGAAGACGATTTGCTTGCGCAATTCCGGGATGACGACGAACTTGTCACGAATCCTCTCGAAATAGCGTTCCAGTCGCTCCTCCGACACGCCGGCGACGGAGTCTTCGCCATACTCTCCCGTGCTGGCGACTTCAAGTGAGGTATTGTGGACATCCGTGGCAAACAGCTTGAACGCCGGGGCACGGCCCAGTGCCGTGAAGTGTTCATGGAACAGGATCGCGATGGAGTAGGCTTCTTCACCCGTCGCACAACCGGCCACCCAGATGCGGACATCGTCATCATGACCCGCCAGTTCCACAACCTTTGGAATGATCTGCTTTTCGAGAACTTCGAAGGCTTCGGGGTCCCGGAAAAAGTGGGTGACGCCGATGAGCAGATCGCGGTAGAGTGAATTCAATTCCATCGCATCGTGCCGCAACCGGATGGCATACTCGTCGACGTCCGAGGATTGATGCATCGCCAGACGCCGCTGAATCCGCCGCCCGACCGTACTGGATTTGTAGAACGAGAAGTCGATGCCGTATTCGTCGTGCAGCAGCTTAAAGATCACATCCAGGCCGTCGGCGAGCAACTCGCCATCGGGAGCGGGAGCCGATGATCCGGAATGGTGATGATTGGCATGACGAACCAAAGTCTCCGGAATCCTGTCAGGGCGAAGGACGAGATCGACGACGCCGGTTTCCTGGGCAGCCAGAGGCATACCGTCGAACTTCGCCGTCTCTTCCGACTCGCACACGACCAGTCCACCCGCTTGATGGACGTCCCGGATGCCCCGCGACCCGTCACTGCCGCTGCCAGACAGGACGACGGCAACTGAGAGACTTCCTGCGGCCTGGGCGAGCGATCGGAAGAAGTGATCAATCGGCAGCGCCAAGGCCTCACGTGGTTCCTTATCGCGCAAGCGGAACTTCCGCCCGGACAGGATCGCTTCTTTCTTGGGAGGAATGAGGAAAATTGTATTCGGCGTGACCTCCAGCCCTTCTTCCGCCTGACGGATGGGAATGTCCGTCTGCCGGGCCAGCAATTCATCCATGACGCTACGAAAGTCAGGAGAAAGATGCTGCACAACGACATAAGCCATGCCACTGTCAGGAGGGACTCGGGCGAAGAGTTTTTCCAGCGATTCCAAACCTCCGGCGGAAGCGCCGATGCCGACGACGTGAAAATCATAGTCGCCGTCGGCCTGTCCCTCGGACCCGGTTTCGTCCTCAATCGCATTGTGGGTCTGCCGTGGAGAGGCAGACCGTTCCCCGTTGTTGTCGGGCTTCATGATTGACACCTTTCTTGAGGAGAGTCTGTGACATTTCGAACTCCGAGTGAAAAGAGCAATCAATTAATTGAGAACCAGACAACGCACCTCCCGTGCCGAAAAGACGTTTTGACACAAGTCGTGTGAAAGAAGAATCATGAGAGACAATTGGAGCGATGAACACGCAAGCTGATAGATTTGCAATCATCCGCTGTCCATGAACGTGTGTTAAAACAAAGCGGTTGCTGATTCAAAGTTGATCAGCGCAGACTGGAATCGTTCTTTGCGACGTTGAAGAAAGAACTGGTCCACCACGAGAAGTATCAAGCCCGAGCCGAGGCCCGTCAGAGACTGTTTGAATACATTGAAGTGTTCTACAACCGTGTCCGCAGACACTCAGCATTGAATTATCAATCCCCAACTCAGTTCGCCGAGGCCGCATAACCTGAACCCAGTGCCCACCATTCGTGGGGAACTCCAGATCGGGCAGCCGTTCACGAATGTGCCAGTTCGTGAGCCATTGTCGGCGATCCAATAGGTCTGCGTCTTCCACTGCCAGATGATCACGGCATGCACCATGTCGACCAGCGGGTCCGGGAGGACAATGGCGTGTGGCTGCCCCTGTCGCCGTCCCACGGTGATCGTCGGCTGCCGGGCCGTCGGCAAATGGATTTCCTGCCAGGGGGGCGCCCCGGTCGGCAGGACCGATGTGATGGGAACCGCTTGTTTTCCGGAGGGGGGCAACGGTTCTTCCGATGGTCCCCGTGACAGCAACATGTCCCGCATGACAGAAGCAGACCGCAACCAGTCCAGGTCGGCTCCGCATTGCCAGCAACCCTGCGATTGTTCGTCGCAGGTGTTATGACAGTGCGGACAGAAAGGCAGGGCGTTGGAATCCGCAAGGGGGAACGGGTTCATCAGATGCGGCTCCCGGAGGGACAGACGACAGTCAGGTGTTCAGATTATTGAGGAACGACCGGCTCCATCCGTTTCGCATTATACCGTGTTTCCAACTTCAGGTTCCAAATTCCCTCTGTCCTGAACAGCAGCGGCGGAAAAAGTTTCGCAAAAAAACATAAATCCTTCTTGAATCTCTTATTTATCCTCCGTACCATCTAGATTCTAGATTTGGAATCTAACAGGAAGTATTCACGTCAGACATTTTAAAATGGCTTGCGATGTTCATCGAAGAGGCGTCGTGTTCAATCCCGGTCAACCCAATGGAATTGTTTAAGAATTCCATTGGGACCAGAAATCGTCGCACGGGCAAGTGACATGGTGAGATGCTCGAATTGGAGTTTTGATGTCTTCAGTTGATTCTGTTGTTGCTTTCATCCGCGAACAAATTGATGGTGGAATCATGTTGCCAGGACAACGGCTTGGGCGACGTGCTTTGGCTCAAAAAATGGGAGTCAGTGAAGCGGCCGTTCTCAAGGCGTTCGCCCAGTTGGAACGTGATGGTGTCATTGAAAGCCGATCTCGTAGCGGCACCTATATCAGGGAACTCACGGAAGAGGAGTACGTGAACCTGTGTGATATGAGGGAGCTGATTGAGCCATACGCCGCAGCCTGCGCGGCGGAGAAGATTACAGAAGAGCAGGTTGAAATCCTGAAGGGATCCTGTCGTCGATATCATCAGCTCTGCGACACGCTTCCCCTACCGATGAATGAAACAACGGCTTGGTTGCAACGGTGCCAGGCGGTTCAGGAAGAACTTCTCTTTCACGGCACGATCCTGAAGGCCGCTGGGAACCCGTTGCTGGTGCAATTTGCCTCAATGCTCAGGCTTCTGAATCAGGTGAGACCGCAACTCATGTATGCGGAAGGTCACAGTAAAGGGTGCGATCTGGTTGTCACCGTGTATGAACATGAAGGAATCCTTCAAGCCATTCTCGATCGGGATCCCGTCTTAGCTCAGGAACGAATGCTTCATCACCTCCGTGGTGCACGCATTCCCCTGGAAGATCGCCAGCTTCTAAACAAGGTGGATTAACACTTCTGAGGCGCCCTCTGAACTGTCGCCGAATTTAACGTATGTTTGACTCACTATTTGTTTTACCCCTATTGGATCGTTCTGATTGCGTCATCAAGTAACATGTTTCCTAATTCTCTTTCGAGGTGCCATTATGAAATCGAAACCCCATTCAGGATTCACTCTTATTGAACTCCTCGTGGTGATTGCAATTATCGCGATTTTGGTCGCCTTGCTCCTACCGGCAGTACAGCAGGCAAGAGAAGCGGCGCGGCGAAGCCTGTGCAAGAATAATTTCAAGCAGGTGGCCCTGGCCTTGCACAATTACCATGAGACGCATGGCGTGTTTTCTATTGGGGTCATCTGGTCCAATCCAGCCGCTTGTGGCGCCCTGTCGACGGACGGCAGGCAAGGGTTCAGTTGGGGTGCAAGGATTCTGCCGATGATTGACCAGGCTCCTCTCTATAACGTCTTGAATTTCAGCAAATCCGTCCACAAACAGGTGCAGGCTTCCTCTTCACCAGAGATGTACAATACCAAGGGAAACATCGGGGAATCCATAGCCACATATCTTTGTCCAAGTGATCCCTGGGGAAAGCGACGAATGTCTTTTGCTTCGAATGCCGCTTATACAGGAACCACCGATACAGCGGATGATGTCGCAGTTACAAATATCAGCGGCGTCGCCAGTTCCACGATACGAACTTGCAGCGGAAACAATTTCTTTACGAAGCCCGAGGATGCGCACGGAATTCTGTTTGCCTACAGCAAAATTTCATTTGCAAAGATTACCGACGGATCAAGCAACACTTTCCTGCTGTCTGAGAACGTTAATAAAGCGGAGGATCAGGCCGTCCCTTGGGCCTCTTTAAATGTGGTCGATCTCACGAGTGGGATTAATGGTTCCACCGCAGGTGCTTATGCCTATACCTATGGACCAGCAAGCCACCATGCTGGCGGATGCCACTTTTCACTAGCAGATGGTGCCGTTCGCTTTGTTTCTGAAAATACATCTCAGGAGATACTGTACGCTCTAGCTACCCGGGGCAAGAACGAAGTTGTCGGGAATTATTAGAGTCCCTTGTTGTAGAAGCCGGCGAAGTGAATTCATTGTAAGTATGGTTCCCGCCGAGTTTTGTCTTGAGTTGGGTTTCGTTGATGTGTTTACCTTGACTCCAAGCAGAAATGGCGTCGTCGTGAAAAGTGCGTCAAAAGGGTTTTGGCAGATCGGGATCACATACTGTATCGCCGTCTGCCTGCTCGTCGGATGTTCAGGCCGTTCCGGAGAAAACCACCAGAGAGCAAAGATCACAGGTTCTGTTACTTATGACGGTGAATCTTTGCAATATGGGGTTATCAACTTCGTTCCCAAACCAGGTTTTAATCTGCCGACGGGTTCTACGGAAATCCGGAATGGGCAATATCAGCTTGAAGTTAGGGGAGGACTTCTCTTCGGAACGTATCGGGTGGAGATTACCGGCTGGAAACAACCGCCTGATGGAGCTTTAGCGACACCCGAGTCCACGGACGATCCGCAGTCCGGGCAAATCGTCCCCGAAAAATATAATACTCAGTCGACGCTGGAAGTTGTGGTCAGTTCTTCTGCACCGATCCGTCAGGATTATGTTCTGGAGAGATAAGAGAAGAATTTAAACGCGTTGTTTTAAGTTTGACCATGATTATCACGGTTCATCACATCGACTCCACTTTCACAAGAAATGTCAGAGGACATGAAAAAACTTTCCGGCATGATTGCCGCCGCTCCGACACCCATGAAACCCAATGGGGATTTGGATCTGGATCGAGTACCGGCCCTTGTTGAACACTTGCTGCGTGATGGAATTGATGGAATTTATATTCTCGGATCGACCGGCGAAGGGGTCTCAATGACCTCTGAGGAACGGCGCCAGGTAGCTGTTACCTTTATCGAGGCCATGAAGCATCGGAAGCCGGTGATTGTCCAAGTAGGGCACACCTGCGTGGCAGAGGCCCGGGAGCTTGCAGCCCATGCAGCCGACGCCGGGGCGGATGCGATTTCGGCCACGCCTCCTCATTATTTTCCAATGGGAAGCATGGACGCCCTGATCGACTGCACCGCGGAAATCGCTGCGGGAGCGAAGGCTCTGCCGTTCTATTACTACTCCATCCCCCGTTTGACTGGCGTCAATGTCGATATGCCTGAGTTTCTTACCAAAGCTGGCGATCGTATTCCAACTCTGGCGGGACTGAAGTTCACTTCTCATTCGATTCATGAATTTCAGGTTTGCCTGGAACTCGATCAAGGCCGTTTCGATTGCCTGTGGGGGAGCGATGAAATGCTATTGTCCGCACTAACGATCGGAACTCGGGGAGTGGTCGGAACAACTTATAATTTTGCTGCCCCATTATATCACGAAATTTTTAAGAGCTACGAACAGGGTGATTTGCTGACAGCACGTCAGACTCAACTGCGTGCTGCCAAGATGATCCGAATTATGATCCGATATGGAGGATTGCCCGCGTTTAAGGCTGCAATGGGATTCGTCGGCATGGACTGCGGACCGGTCCGGCGACCGTTGTCTGCTTTATCGGAATCGGCAAAAAACGACCTCCATCGAGAATTGAAAACACTGGGCTTCTTTGAATGGCTTTCCAGAAAGGCGGCTTAATGAACCTGCATACGATTCGTTTTATGTCTTCAAGCCTAAAAATATTATCCTTCATGACAGCGTTGACCATTGGACAATTCTGTCTCTCAGCGGAAGACAATGTTATTGAGCAGCGGCCGCGCGAAATCCGAGAGGTGGTTGCGGTTGATAACGTGTGTGCCTGGCCGAATCTCACATTAATGAACGATGGTCGACTTGTCGCCACGATCTTTAACCAGCCCAGTCACGGCTCCCAAAGTGGTGATGTCGACTGCTGGGAAAGCCGCGATGGAATCACATGGACGCTTCTGGGAACTCCTGCCCCTCATGAGCCCAACACAAATCGGATGAACGTCGCCGCAGGACTGGCTGGGAATGGCGACCTGATCGTTCTGTCTTCAGGGTGGTCTAACGAACAGCAATCAGGCCAGCCGAAGAAGGCAAAATTTCGAGATGCCGTTCTGGACGTATGGGTTTGCCGGTCAGCAGATGGAGGAAAGACATGGACGCAGGCTGCGACATTTCCTCCGGCCCCGGCAGGATTTCACCCATTGATTCCCTTTGGTGACATCGTGATTGCCCGGGATGGTTCGCTACGGACGACGGCTTATACCACGATTTCCACACCTGACGAGCGTCGGAAACGTGCGGTCTGGATCGTCCGTTCTGATGACGACGGGCGAACCTGGAAAATTCAATCGCAAATTGGCGAAGAGGCAAATGAAACGTCCCTGTTCCGGTTGGACGATCAGACCTGGCTTGCCGCAGCCAGGACCGAAGAGTCGGTGATCGTCTTGTACCGGTCAGTTGATGACGGACAGAATTGGACACGGCAGGGACCGATCTCAGGGCCCAGTGAAATCAACGGACACTTAAGCAGACTCAATGATGGCCGCTTGTTATTGACCTATGGAAATAGAGCTGCGGGAAGATACGGAGTGCTTGCCAAATACAGCAGTGATTCAGGGGTGACCTGGAGCACACCGGTGCGGTTGACGGACGCTCTGAATCTCGATTGTGGTTATCCTTCAAGTGTCCCGTTGCAGGACGGGAGCATCGTGACGGTCTGGTATTCCAAAAGTTCTAAGAATCACGATCGTTACCACATGGGGGCAGCCGTCTGGAAGCTGAACGCAGACAAGTGAATTTAATGTTTTTTATTCGAATCCCCTGTTTATGAATTCTCCATCAATGACCACTCCTCGTTATACGCGCCGCCTGTTCTGTTCCCGCGTTGGTGTTGGTGCTCTGGCACTGATGAATCGTTCTTCCTGGGGACAGGAGAGCCGTGGGAAATCGCATCTTCTCTGGCACGATGTGCGCGATTGGGGAGTTGAAGGGAAAGGCTGGACTGACACGTCAAAATATTTTGATCGCCTCCCGTCCCGAGCCCAAGGGAAAGTTCCAGACAAAGTCTGGAAGCTGAGTCGCCAATCTTCAGGGATGCTCGCCCGGTTCCGGACAGATGCTTCTGAAATCTGGGTGGATTATGCAGTGACGTCGAAAACACTAGCGACACCGCATATCCCGGCGACAGCGGTCAGTGGAGTCGATCTGTATGCGGAAGAGGAATCAGGAAACTGGCGGTGGATGTCCGTGACCCGCCCCACTTCACATGCCGTTCACACTCGGATCGCCGACAGAATTCTTCCAGGCGAACGCGGGTATGCAATTTATCTCCCAATCTACAATGGAACAGAATTTCTTAAGATCGGTGTTCCGGATGGAGCCTCTTTTGAGCCGATTCCCCCACGGAAAGAGAAGCCTCTGCTCTTCTATGGGACCTCCATTACTCATGGGGCCTGTGCTTCCCGTCCAGGCATGCCGCATGCGGCCATTCTCGGCCGTCGTTTGCAACGGCCGATTTTGAACTTCGGGTTTGCCGGGGCGGGACGAATGGAGTCTTCCGTCGGCGAGTTTCTGTGCGAACTCGATCCCGCTGTCTATGTCCTCGATTGCCTTCCCAATATGACGGCCGAGTTGGTGGACGAACGAACCATCCCGCTTGTCAAACAACTCCGCGAGGCCAGACCAGAAACGCCCATCGTGCTGGTTGAGGATCGGACCTATGCCAATGCCTCGCTTCTGCTCGCTCATGGTGAACATAACGAATCGAACCGACGTGCGCTACGGGATGTCTATCGACGACTCCAGCAGGAAGGAACACAAAAGCTCTTTTATATTGACGGTGAATCACTGCTGGGTCAGGATCGTGAGGACACCACCGACGGCTCACATCCCAGTGATCTGGGCTTCTACCGGCAAGCCAATGCTTTCGAGCCGGTTCTCAAGAAAGCTCTTGAAGTCAGCCAATGAACGCCGAATCAATTCATGCGTCCGGAAGAACTTTGGGACGTCTGGCTGGAATGGGATGTGGCCGATCTGACTTGAGAGGATCGCAAGACCGCTTATGCAGGCAAGCTGTTCGCCGTTTCCAAGCGGCCACTCAATCGCGAGGAAACCAAACAGCTTTATCGGAAACTGAGGTAACGGCATCGTTGAACGGACAAGTTGATCATTCTCTTTCGACGCCACGATAACTCCTGACGTCCGCCCAGGTCAGTCCGAACCGTCCCAGAAACTTTCTCAGCCGGTCGGCGTCGTTGGGATTTTGTTTGTCGAGGCGGGAGACGGCGAATAACCGGCGGCCTGCGTCCGACAGGGAACGGGAGTCACGGCAGATCTCAATCACATGCGCCAGTTGGAACTGGTCGAACAGGTCGTGGATTGCAATTGATTGTCGCTGAAGACTGTTTTGAGGATTTCCGATTGGTCTGAATGGCCGGTGCGAGACCAGGTCTGCTTCAAGCGGGTGATTTCGTCGGCAACTTCGTTGACCGTAATTCGTCCACTGGGAGCCAGCGTCGCCATGCTGATGACGGCGGCGTTCAGGTCCCGGAAGTTGGCGTCCCAGGTGGCCGCAGAGGACTCCGCGAAGCTCAGGAACTTCTGACGGGCTTCCTTGTTAATGGTGACCTTGCGACCGGTGGCCGAAGTCAAGCGGTCGAGTTCGTAGTCGAGATTCGGTTCGATGTCTTCACGGCGATCTTTCAAACCGGGAAGGCAGAAGGTCCATAAGTTGATTCGAGCCAGCAAGTCTTCACGGAACGTTTTCTGTTGCACGCACTCTTTCAGATCGCGATTCGTTCCAGCGAGGAGTTGAAAATCGCTTTTCGCTTCCTTGTCGGCTCCAACGGGAAGGAAGCGCTTCTCTTCAATGGCTCGCAAGAGCATGGCTTGTTCGTCGAGGCCGAGTTCTCCGATTTCATCGAGAAACAGGAGCCCCTTGTGAGCCGATTTCAGCAGACCGGGACGGGCTCCGATCGCTCCGGTGAAGGAACCTTTGACGTGGCCGAACAAGGCGGACATCGCCTGATCTCCACGTAATGTCGCGCAGTTCACTTTGACCATCTCTCACACCGCCGTGAGCACGGGGATAATCCTGCCAGCACCAGAACCAGTCGAGTTCACGACCAACGGCCTGAAGCCCGGTCAGTTCTGTCACGGGGACCGTCTTGAATGGTCCTCCTGATGTACTCATCACTTCTCGTTTCACGCCATCCGGAGGGCCGATGCCCGGCCCCCAGAACCTTCGCACCTGATTGCGGGGGCGACATAAATCTCCTCTCCCTCGGTGATCCAGACGGTGACTTCACAGACGCGAAGTCGCTGGCCAGGTTTCAAGGCATACCACTCACTCTTCTCCACCAGGATCAGATCACCCGGCTGCGGGAATTGAGTTTCCATCGAGAATCTCCTCTCCTTATTGACATAAGAAACAGAAGCCATGCCGATCGGGCGATTGTAATCGTGACCGGGCGACATGGCCCAAAACATTCCGATCGAACTCGCCTTGCAGCATTCGTTGCAGAAGCTCCAGGGCGCGTTCTGTCGATCAAACAAAACATCGGTGTTGGGCACCATCCTGGTTGATCACAATGACCTGCGGTCCAATCAGGAACGGATTCAGACGCAGCAAAATCTGGAAGCGGGCTATCCGGTTCACCGACTTGCTCGAATTCTGATCCCCGGGCGTCCACTGAAGGCCATTGTTCTGCAGAAATGGATTACGGCGGAGCTGCTGGTTGCCAAACGGTATGGTCGGATGCGAATCGTGTCACCAGCGGAAATGAATCGGTTTCGGAAGATCTACTGTCTGGCGGATGAAGTCTGCTCCATTCTCGGGATCAGCCGCACGACTCTGTCTCGCTGGGAGGAAGTCGGTCTGATCACTGCCGTCTACAGCAGACGCGGTCATGAGGGGGCCGGTACATCCGTTTTCCTGCGGGAGGAAATCGAACGATTGGACACCAAAGGCACCACCACCTGTGCCGAGACGATTTCCAAAGTCGGATAACCAAGCCAGCCCGACCGTCGAAAGACGGTTGGGCTGGCTTCTCATTTTTTTATCCATCAGCCGACGGAAGAAGATGTACTCTTCAAACTTTCATTTCGTGAGTCGGTCGTGAACAACAATGTTCGCAGGAGAAAGAAACTCCAACGCGGCGATGGATGATACGACCGCGCACTATTTGATTCCGTTCGGCCTCACTGAATCTGAATCGAAGCGACCGTTAATAGAGAAAGAATCACGCATGCCTGCCGCAGTCGCCGGCGCACCGGCTCGAGTTCCTCCCAGGTAGGCGCGCGCTTTGGGCTCGCGTCTATCGAGGTTGGGGTGGATTCGGTCGGCTGCTGATCATCGCTTGGGCCCGACTTGGGAAGAAACAGCTTGGCCGAAGGGAGTGGATCGTCGGCGTTTTCAGGGAAATGCAGGTCGAGCAACTCCTTACGATGGACAAGTTCCTTTCCGAATCCATGCACCATGGTTTCATCGAAGTTCAGCTCGACCGCTGACTGCGAAAACTCGTCTGCCGCGATGAGATGGCCTTCGCGATCGCGTCCCCCGGCCCAGAAGCGGATAGACGTGAGAAACTTGCCGAATTCAAGCTGGGTGCCCTGAGAATTGTCGGGCACTGCCGTTCTCAACTCCTCGAGCAACATTCGCAGCTCGCGCAAGTCCGCCGCGTCGCGAAGATCGAATCGCTGGACAGCATCAGCGATTCGATGGGTTGCTAGCGCTCTCGCATCTTCAACGGCGCGGGCCGCTGCATCCTGCGCGCTGTTGACCTCGCGGGGTGCAAGCATTGCATCCAGCGATCCTGCTCCACCAGCCACTGCCACCAGCTTCCACAGGGAATCATTCTCGTGCCGATCGCCAGCGGTACCTCGAAAGGCTGCTACAATATCGCGAAGTTGCTGTTCGCTGAGATTCTGCCGTACGTCGAAAAAGCATCGAGAGTAAAGTTCAACCACACGAGCGGATTCCTGAACCCGCTCAGCAATCTGTTCAAATGTCAAATCTGTTAACAGGTATGCTTCGATTTTCGAACGGCGAACACCGTGTTCTTCATAGATTTCGAGTGCACGACCAAGGTCGGCATCATGGCGAGCATGATCTGAACTTCGACGAGGAGGCGAGGAATGACGCTGCCTCAATAATTCAGCCAGCGATCTTGTTTCCAGATCAGAGCAACTGCGGCGCGGGTATCTGCCATTGCGAACATACGCTCGCGCCTCCTGAAAGCGTCGATCAACAAGCTCGGGCAACCGCAATGAATTCTCGCAATTATGACGCATGGCGATCTCCTTGAACCTGGAATCAGTCCAGATAGAACAAGAAGATTATTGCGTAGTTTTACGCAACTTGCAAGTCACCAGCGATTCACAAAGAAAAATAGCGCCTGAGCTTCGCGGTGTCCACACTCACTGTGACAAGCGGCTCATAGTCCTTGAGGTCAGCTCCTGTCTCGACCTGCTTCCAACCCGTATCCAGTGTTTTCCGATGCAAGTCTGCTGATCCTCGAATCCTCCAGTTCACCTGATCGCCAATTTCAAGAATGGACACCTCGCGCCGTTGGAAGGCCTGGTAGAGCGGAACGGCCTCAAAACCGCGTTGCCCGAGATTTCCAGCGCAGACACGCTCCAGAATGGCTTCCACCGTTGCCCGTCGAAGCCCAGCCGCCAACAGGAGGGCTGCGCAGGCAATGCCAAAAGCACTGAAAGGAGTATATCTCCGAGCAGTTCCGCGCCCCCTGCTTCCGCTAAAGGTGATCCCCTTCGTACGGCGGTCACCAGGCAAGAGAGCTTGGTCGACAACGTACCGTAGCTTCTCGTACGAGATCCCAGTGGCGGCAGCGATGTCTGTCAATGAATAGGATTCTTGCATTTCTCCTCCTGGTGCGTGTTTTTACGCAATGTTGTCGTGAGGACACAAGCCTCCTTCAGAGATGAACTGGTCGCTTCTATATGCTCCATCGTTTCAGCCAGACACTCTCTCACATCTCAGCAGATCATTGGCTTTTCCCAAAAATCCCATGTTCAGCACCAGACAAAACTTATGAGCAGGCACTGCTGGATGGGATTCAAGGCTGAATCAACCAGCAGTTTGGTGCTGAAGGCTTTCTGATTCTGGATGACACGGGTTTCCACAATCAGGGACCGAACTCTGCCGGCATGGCGTAGCAGTACATGGGGGCATTGGGGAAGGTCTGCAGCTACCAGGTGGTCGTGATACTGCAGTTCGTCACGCGGCGGGATCAGAACAATACGGTCTGTCTGAAGACTTTTGTGCTCGCCTCGCTGCAATTCTGCTTTTGGTTCTCCTGTATGGCTGATCAGAAGTCGCCGGAGATCGAACCCAGGTACCCCGCCTTGGCGGTATCTGAGTTCAATCGACTTGTACTGACCTTTGAAGACTTCGAATGAGAGTTCACGGCTGGGCCCGGTTTTGGATCATGCTCCAGTAAAGGTCAACTGATGTTTTCCAGGATCGAAACGAGGTGCTCGACACCGCGACCATGATCTTCGGCTTGCCTGGCGTCAATACCTGCGTGGGCATCGTGCACAGCGATATTGCGGCGACGAATCAGTTCTTGGCCGTAATCGGCATCCGCTGGCTTGAGATATCCCTTCTGCCGCAAGAGCGCCAAGTACTGAGCGGGCTGCAATCCTGGTTTGGCGATCCCGCGACTGACAAGCACCCGTTCCATCGTCTGCTCCAAGATGCTGGTGGACAGTACAACCGAGACGGCGGCGTCGGATTTGGCGAACTCATGAGCCAGCTCGAGCGGATTGTCGCGAGCGGTTTCGCTGCGGGCCTGATGCGGCGGGCCCATTCTGAGGCGATCCAGTAACTCGGTCACCGCTCGTTTCCAGTAGTCTGACATGAGGAACACGTCGCGCAGTGCCGCCGTTTCCTTGAACGCCAATTCGCGGTCTTCCAAAACGCCACGGATCGCATCCGCCCATCGAGCAGCATCAGTGGCCACGTTGTCGCGGACATCCACCACATACTTCGCGGCAAACGACAGGTTGGGATCGGCTTCGATTCGTTCAAGCAACAACTCGCCAAAACCGCTGCGTTGACTTACGAGAATCGGCACTCCCATCGCTAAGGCCTCAAGGGCAACGAGCCCGAAGCCCTCCACGCGGGACGGCATGAGCACAACTGAAGCACGGGCAATGTCTTCGCGAACTCGGCTTTCGTCGTGAGTGAACTCTTTGATGTTGCACAGGATGTTGGTGTTGGCCTGTTTTCTGACTTCTTCCCAGAGCTTATTGGAGGTATTGAGAGTTGCACCTCGTAGCACGAGAGTCGGTTCCCTGGCGCCGCGAAACCGGTCGTCTCGGGCGAGGATCCCCAGCGCCGCGGCCGCGATGTCGACGCCCTTGAGCTCCATATCTTCCAGGCGTCCGAGCAGCAGGCACCATGATGACTGGGGGATTTCAGCGACCGGTTCGGCCTCCGGCAAGCCTGGTGTCAGGCGATGCACGACGATCCGCTCCTTGAGTCCCGCCAGATGCGTATTCCACTGGCGTTCCAGGCGCGGGCCCACCGCCACCGCCAGCGCCGCGGACTGACACAGAGCCGTTTCAACCTCTTGCTTCCGCTGAGCGCGCTGGGCGGCGTCTGTTCCATTTCGCTCTTTGAACCACTCGATTTCTTCCGGCAACGTATGTAGAAAATGGATGCGACGGGCGCCGCGATGAAAATGCGCAACCCGCGCGGCCGCCGCCGCGCCGGTGATGTGTCCGTGTCCGACCACAATGTCGGGTTGAAATGTTGACGCGATGGGGAGGCACAAACTGGCTTCCGACGAAAGTCCAGCGATCAACGGGGCCGGAATCAGTTGTACCTTGACCGCCTTGGCATCTTCTCGCTCTTCGGCAGAGACGGCTGGCATCAAGCAGACAACTTCATGGCCCCCCGCCGCCATCGCAGTGCAGAAGGAGCGATTAAAGGTTGATAATCCGCCGTGATAGGAGAACCATTCCGAGGCGACGGAGAGAATGCGCAGTCCCATGTGAGATGTTCAGTCATGACAAGCTCTTGTCGAGCCAACGATGTAAAATGAATTACCTTCATTTTATCAAGTCTAGCTCAATTCTGGTACGCGGGCGAGTGCCCGATCGAGGATCTTGGTTTGTTTCCTCTCGAAGAGTAGCTAACGATTCTCTATGCATCTTCGGCTCGAGCTATGCCTCCCAAAAACCTCGGGACCCGGGCAGTGCTCCCCGATCGCAACACTTCACATTTGAACTACAAGGCCGAGTTCATGCAGATAAAATTGAGGGTCTGCATGAACTCCGGAGATGTCAGCGTGTCTACTATCTGTGGGGAGGAGGCAAAAATGACCGTCATTGGCAGAGTCGGTATCCGGGCCAAGCCAGCCAAGAATCATCCTGAATTCAAGGAGTGGGATACCGCGAACGTCGTGGCACTGGTCGCGGCGAATGATCAGGAGTACCGCCTCATGGACGAAAGACTCTGGTAGCCAATCATCGAAAGGATATGCCTCGCCATCGTCAGAGGCCACGTCGACATGTGGCGACCGGCGGCGGTGAGATCACACGGACGGTCGCAAACCGAGTCGCCTGCCCACCGATCGACGCATTGAAGTGCCCCACTGGCCCCAAATTCGGGATCAACTGCTTTCGACTCAATGGGGTCGGACGATCCCTTCGGACTTGAGCGCGACCAGGTCGAGTTTGGCAGCGCTGACGAGCAGCCAAACCGGTCCATCAGGTGCCGGATCTGAAGTTTTATCCGAAGACCGGAGGCCCAACTTCCGAGCCTGATCGATTGTTTTAAGAAGTTCCTCCCGGGCTGCTGAGTAGTTCATGGGATGACGAAGAGCGGCCACTTTTACGACACATCGTTCAGGATATGACGAATCGTTCATGCTCTGTCGGATGAGATTCCGGGCCAGTCTCCGATCCTGGAGCTCTGCAGTTGAGCAGATACGACGAAATTCGGTTTCGCTCGGTCGCCAAATTTTGAGACGATTTGAAGTGTCGATGCCAAATAGAAGCAGCAAAATAACACGGATTTGATCTGTTGCCCGGTCAAGCCATCGTCTCGGAACAGCACCCCATGCGCTCGACGAGAGATTCGGAGATCATTTCCAGAGCGATAGGCCAGCAAAAGCACCTTGCGTTCGTGAGCTGTGAGCTGGATACTGCCATCCGTGGCTTGGCTTCTCGGAAATGGTTGTGTGAAAACTCCCCGAACCAAAGGCCAAGCCAGTTTTCTTTCCTATGCCAACTGAAAACATCACTCCGGTTCCGAATGGAGCTATTTAGTGTCAACGGAGTGGAGCGTTCTTAGCAAACATTTGTGAACTCACCATGCCCAAGAACATCGTCATTTGCTGTGACGGCACAAGTAACGACGTTACGTGCGACTCCACGAACGTGTTGCGTCTCTATCGCTCGTTGGAGCGCAATTCGGAGCAACTGACTTATTACGACGCGGGCGTCGGCACCGTCGCCGATCCCACGAAGCTGACGTGGTGGGGAAGACAACTGAGCCGTAAGCTCGATATGGGAATCGGGCACAGTGTCCGAGAGAACGTCTGCAAGCCTTATCGCTTTCTGTGCGAAAACTATCTCCCAGGCGATCGAATCTTCCTGTTCGGTTTCAGTCGGGGAGCTTACACCGTACGTGCCCTGGCGGGAATGATTCATTTCCTGGGGCTGGCAAGATCCGAATTGGCTAACCTTGATCGCTTAGGGTGGTCAATCTTCGCGGACGATGATCAAAGTCTGCCGGTCAGTAAGCGGTTTGCCTCGGGAGGACGATTTCGTCACGCCTTTGGCAGTGAGGCGCCAGTTCGCGTTCATTTCATGGGCGTTTGGGACACCGTCAGCGCCTTCGGCTTCGTTTGGAACCTGCGGACAGTACCTTACTCCGCAAACAATCCTTCCATCGATCACATTCGGCATGCCCTCTCGATTGATGAGCATCGGGCGTGTTTCCAAGCAAATTTGTTTCGCCCCAAGTCAGAGACGCAGCATCAATCCTACAAACAGCGCTGGTTCGCCGGAGCTCATGCGGACGTTGGCGGCGGTTATGAAGAACAAGATAACGGCTTGGCGAAGATTGCACTCGAATGGATGTATGACGAGGCCGAATCGCAACAGTGCAGGTTCATCACCCATCAGAAGGACTATTTTCTGGGACGAACGAATAGCAAGAACTCTCGCCCCGACGTGAAGGCCACGGCTCACAATTCGACCTTGGGGCTTTGGCACTTTTTGGAGTTCCTGCCTCGGAAGCAATGGGATCATGAATCTAAACCGGAACGAATGCGGTGGTTCTGGCCCAATCTTTACCGTCGGCGCAGAATCCCTGCCGACGCCGTTTTCCATCCGTCCGTACAGGACAAACTGAGCCAGGATTCAAGTTACCAACCTGGCAATTTACCAGCGTCGCCGACCTACAGCATTTGATGCCGATCGCCAGTTCTCAACCGACCTTCGAAGGCTTGTCCTCCATGCCGCAGATCACACGCCCTCGCACCCAGTTATTCACGATTATCGCTCAAGATCCGGGAGTCCGAATTGGCAAAGGAAAATCGGCAAAGATCCTTCGTGCTCAGGTGGAAGTGCCCGCGGAACAACTCGCTGCCGGTCCCTGGGGCTATCGCATCCATGTCATTGATTACGACGCCACGAGCGACACGTTGTGGCAACCTCAAGAGTATCAAGTGGAGAGCGACCTGCTGATAGATCCGTTCGTGAATGCGACGGACGCTGAACTGCTTTCTGATCCAAAGTTTCATCAGCAGAACGTCTACGCAATCGTGATGCGGATCCTGGCTCGGTTCGAGTTCGCGCTTGGCCGGCGCATACGCTGGAGCTTTGGAGGACATCAGATCAAAGTGGCACCTCATGCGTTTGCTGATGCCAATGCTTTCTATTCGAAGGAAGACGAGTCGCTACTCTTCGGATATTTCGCCGATCCTCAATATGCGCACCGTCGGCGACTCACACCAGGAAAAGGGATTGTGTTCAGTTGCTTGTCGCATGATGTTGTGGCCCACGAGACGACTCACGCACTTGTGGACGGGCTCCGCAACCGGTTCACCGATCCGTCGTCGCCGGATCAGGCGGCGTTCCATGAAGGCATCTCGGACGTGATCGCCCTGCTGTCCGTGTTTTCACTGCGGGAGGTCACACAAGCTTTGTTGCAGCGACTCCAAATTGACTCCACCACAATGGTGACAGACTTCTCGCCAGATGCTCTGCGTCGCTCGGCGTTATTCACAATGGCAGAGGAGATGGGATCCGCGCTCAATCAAGTGCGCGGCAGCGCGCTGAGACGTTCTACCGAAATTCCGCCTACCGCCGATTGGAAAGATGATCCTGAATACCTGGAGCCGCATCATCGTGGAGAGATTCTCGTCGCGATGATGCTCAATGCCTTGATCCATATTTGGTCAGTTCGTATTTCCGGTCTGAAGCAGGGTAACCAAGGGGGATTTGATCTGAGCCGTGTCGTGGAAGAAGGACAGCGAGCAGCTGACTGCCTACTCACTATGGCGATACGTGCCCTAGATTATTGTCCACCGGTGCACCTGACGTTTGGTGACTACCTCAGCGCCTTGCTGACCGCCGATCGCGAAATTCGACCAGACGATTCCATCTATCAATTTCGCGAACACCTGCGACAGAGCTTCTTGACCTACGGCATCACTCCCGCTTCATCTGACAGCACGGTCGAAGCAGGCATCTGGGCTCCTCCGGAGTTCGAAGGGAAAGCGGAACTCGACTACAGCCGCACCCACTTTGAACCCATGCAGCATGATGCCGACGAAGTGTTTCGATTCATTTGGGAGAATCGAAAAGTGCTGGGACTTTGCCCTGATGCTTACACCGAAGTCCAATCGGTTCGCCCCTGCGTGCGCGTCGGAGAAGACGGATTCATACTTCGCGAGACAGTGGCAGAATATGTGCAGATCCTGCGCATCACCGCCAAGGAACTCGCAAAAACACATCAGGAACTCCCTGCCAGCGAAGTTCTACCGCAGGATCAGGAACTGTTCTTATACGGCGGCGGGACACTCATTTTTGATGAGCGCGGACGGCTGAAATACCACATTCACAACCGCTTGCTCGACAAGCATGGTAAACTCACCAAGACTCAAGTTACTCGGCTGCACTATTTGGCGCAATCGGGCTACTTCGTTCAGCGTGCAGGGCGCTCAACGACCCGCGCCAGTCGCCTTCGTCCATTCGGGCAAATGCACTTCAACCGCGCCATCAATCGATCCCATCGGCCCCTAGAGGGGTGGTGTGGAGTTGAGCCGAAAGGAACAGATGAAGGCCCGCACAGCCATTCAAATTCCAATAGTGATGTTGCTTTCCAGGAGGTCACCGAACATGGCGAAGAGTAAGAGCAAGGTGCCAGTCAAATTGACGGTTCGTTCGTATCAAGTTGGCTTCGGAGACTGTTTTCTGGTCACATTCCACTATCCAACGATGGCTTCGGGCAAGTCAGACAACAAGCATGTCCTGATTGACTGTGGGAGTACGGGTAAGCCGAAGAAAGGCCCTACCCTGAAGGAAATTACCGATCAGATTGCTGCTGACTGCGAAGGAAAACTGACGGCAATTGTGGCAACGCATCGCCACGCGGATCACGTCAGTGGTTTCGCCACCAACACGAAAGCGAATGCCCCCGGCGATGTCATCCGGTCATTGAATCCCGAACTTGTCATGCAACCCTGGACAGAGCATCCGGACTTACCAACCAACGCCCACTCGCTTCCGGTAAAGTTGCGGTCGAATGGCAAATCACTTGGCGCCGTTAACGTCGCCCAGAGTTTGAACAGCATGCACAAAGTGGCAGCGTCGGTCTTGCAGGAAGTCCGTCGCAATGGACATGGTTTGTCGGCATCTGTGCGCAATCAACTTTCGTTCCTGGGCGAGGAGAATCTCGCAAATCTCTCCGCAGTAAAAAATCTCATCGCGATGGGAACGGCAGGTCGCGCCGAATATCTCTGCTATGGCGACAAGACCCACCTGTCAAGACTTCTCCCTGGCGTAAAAATCCACGTCCTGGGACCACCCACGCCGAAGCAGTATCCAAATGTCGCCAAACAGCGTTCAAAGGACGCGAACGAGTTCTGGCATCTGATGGGTGTTTCCGCGAATCGACTGTCGGGCAATGTGGAATCACCGTTTCCCGATGCAAAGAAATTTCCTCGTCAGAATTACCCACGTGAAACAAAATGGCTTGTTGGTCGCATCCGTGCGCTGCACGGCGCACAACGGCTGGCCCTTGTCCGGGCTCTTGACGATGCCATGAATAACACCAGCTTGATTCTGCTATTCGAGATTGCCGGGAAGAAGTTTCTGTTTCCCGGAGATGCCCAACTTGAAAACTGGTCCTATGCCCTGCATGACGCACCGGAGGCTGCTCAGAATCGGGCGCTGCTCGCCGGCACCGACTTCTACAAGGTCGGCCATCACGGAAGTTTAAATGCAACTCCGAAATCACTTTGGAACCTCTTTACAAAACGAGGGACTAAGTCGAAAAAAGGACGGCTGCATTCGGCGGTCTCGACAATGACGGGCAAGCACGGATCTCATTCGGCCAGGACGGAAGTTCCTCGCGGGACGCTTGTGGCGGCACTCAAGAAGGAAACCGTCTTCTCCACAACTCAAGACCTGAAGTCCAAAGGGACCGCACCCCAGATCATTGAGTTTGTACTCAATTGAGAGAAGATCTTTGGGCTTTGAATGATTGCCCGCGATTGAAAAATCGGCCGGACAAATGACTGGGAGTGCTGCTGAGGACATCTCCTTAAGTCACAAGCAAACCGAGATGCAAGCCCAACGATCTGCGGTTTCGTCGATCAGATCATTACGCTGAAAAGATGGACCATAATTTGTTCATGACCAGGAGATTTTCTTCTCCCGCCATCGGCCTCCCCGCAAGTGCTGGCCATTCTCGCCGCCGCCGAGCATCCCAGCACACGCGGCGAACTCCAACAGGCCGCATGGCTGAAGAATCGGGAGCATTTCAAAGTGATGTGACTGGAGCCTTTAGAGGCGGCCCGCTGACTTGGAATGACGATTCCGGACGAGCCTCGCAGTTCGAAGCAACGGTATCGGATGAGAGATACAGGCCGACACATCCAGGAACGGAAAGAACCGAGGTAAGTAGCGGCACAGGCTACAGACTTCTTCTAATGCCACTGCATCGCAGTTTAAGCAGGATCTTCCGACGGGAGAAAGATGCCTCTTAGGAGAGGACACCGTTTGAACTTTTTGTCGCCGGGGTACGGGCCTGGGAAGCCGATCTGTGACGGTGGTTAGATGACGACAAGTCCATTGGAAATGAATAGTCGCAGTTCATTTCCCGGGCAAACTGCAATAGTGCTGGACGCATCTGAAACGAGACGTTCAGTCGTTGATCGATCACGCAAATCATCAGGCGAGACGGCTGAGCCACGACCTGATGAAACTGGTCAGAGAACTGTTCCGCCAATGGGCGAGATGCCGCGACGGAACCATTTCACGAGCACAGCTCAAGTAGGTTCTTTCACCAGTTCGCGATCGGGTGAATGCCTTGCTGCTGCGCGGACACGGAACGCAGGTGGATGGCATGTGCCGGGAGCTGCACGCCCATCGCGACTGGCTGTGGACGTTACTCGAGACAGACGGCGTCGAGTCGACGAACAATACGGCCGAGCGCAGTCTGCGGCACGCCGTGATCTGGCGGAAGCTGAGCTTCGGGACCCAGAGTGAAAAAAGTAGCCGTTTCGTAGAAACGCTACTGAGCGTGATCGAAACCTGCCGACAACAACACCGCAATGTTCTCACGTACGTGAGGGAAGCCATCACAGCCCACTTCGCCAGAAAAACAACACCCTTACTCTTGATCAGAGTGTGCACGGTTAAGGCGCTGTCGTAATCGTTGGAGCCGTTGCTGTTAAGTTGTTCCACCGATTCGTCATAAGATCTGCAGAACAAAAAACGCATTGAGAATTTCAAATCCGACCTCTTGGACGGTTAGAAAGTATGTAAGTTGCATCGAAACAATCAACGGCTGTGCCTTTGAATTTCTGAATCAGCCCCTGCCTGATGGCTTGATGATCGGAATAAACAGTCATCCAGACTGAAAAAAAACCTAATCCCACGGCAATCTCTATAATAAGTTCTTGGGCAGCAGGAACGTCGCCAAGTTGGGTTAAGCGTAACCTAGACTGCACTGCCGCGTCCCACGCATCCTTGCGTTGCTGCCATCTCTTATCTCGCTTTGCGGGGACGGGATTTCCGGCCGATATGTGACGATCTAGCCCCACTAGGTCCATTAACTTTTTCGCCTTCTTTAATTGAGAAGGTTTCAAGCCAGATGCAATTTTGACGAACCCACCCTGATGGTACGAATATGCCAGCATTGTGTTGTCCACATCCGGCCACAGAAAGTCCCGGTTATTAGTTGGCCGGTTGAGTTTCACGGAATTGCAGTTTGTGCAACCGAGAAGGAAGTTCTTCCATGCCGTTTGTAAGCTCGGGTCTAAACTCTTCGGAATGACATGTTCCACCGCCAGGCTAGTGGGAAGTCGGCGTTCGCAATAGCTGCAATAGGTACCCATTCGCTGCTCCAGGTCCTCAATTGCATCACCGTATTTCTTGTATCTTCTCGGCGCCCGACCGCGAGTAATTGGTCTCATTGTTTTACTCAGTTTTCGATTTCAAAGCTGCCATCGCCTCAAGTTTTAAAAACGCATTTAACCCTGGATTCGGAGCAAAGGGCTCCGATGCCTCACGAAATGTAGCTTCAGCCTGCATTAATGCGGCCTTTGCCGCATGAGGATCCTGAAGCACTTTGAAATACTCTTCGACTGCCGTACTCAACACCTCGGCGCGATAATTTCGCTGAGGCATTTGAACTCCTTGCACCTCCTCTACAATGTCTTCAATCGATTGATTGGAATACTCGCCGAGGAATTGTCGACTTGTTTCCAGGGACATCAGTTCGCCAGCACTCAAAGACTGGATGACGAAAGGGGAATGTGTCGTAGCAATGAATTGGCATTCTGTGAAAAGGGACTTTAGAGAGGGAACAATTTTTCGCTGCCATTTCGGATGCAGATGTACGTCAATTTCGTCAATTAGCACAATTGCTTCACCGCTTCCGATTTCGTCGCGCGAATTCAGAAGCGAGAGTTGCCTCGCGATGTCAACGAAGAGAGAAAAGAGCCTCTGCTCACCATCAGACAACTGGCTCAGTCCAATTGACCCAACTCTCCTATGAATCATGATTCGAGGCGTTAGCTTCACCTCCAACGAACAACCATGAAGGAACTTTCTCGCCGTTGACGAAAGCTTCAAGTCATTCCAGATGTTGTCGAGCTTGGGAAGTTGATCGCGTCTACGTCCAGTCGACACTTCTTCTGTCGTGAGCACCACTTTGGACTGGTCGGGCCAATCGAACGGCCTCGAACGCCTTTTCGACTTTCCCTCTTGAAAGTAACGCATGGCAGCTGCGATTGCCTGTTTTGATACATCGTTCTCAAACGAATCGATATCCATTGAGCCTTTCTGCCGAAGAGGCTTCTCTCTGTCAGGAGGCAGCAGTGTGCATCCGTAAGGCTCGAATCGCCAAGAGAAGTCACCAAAATCTGAGGAAAATGTGGACAACACTCTCCCAACAAATTCTCTAATAGATCGACTGTTTCCGAAACGTCGTTCGTCATGAGATCTTGGAGTTCGCGCAAACTCCATTTCGACGTCGTAGAGGAACGCTTCACTGCTTCGAAGCTCGTCGATTTCAAACCCGCCAACTCGCTTCGCCGTCTTAACTCGCATTCCCGAGCAGGTGGCTTCATTCGACGAATAGAACAATACCAATGGGAGATCATGGCGTCTGCGCGATCGATGCACAGGTTCCCAGAGGGTCTTTCGAAAATTTACCTTTTCCAGTTGCCCCGATGATAACTTGACTTCGGCGTGCACCTCTCCGTAATTCGTATGAAGGCGAATATCCTCGTCCTCCAGTTTGGGGCGTCTCCGGCGTTGCCCCGGGGGTTGCTTCCCTCCTAGCGCCGCAAGCAAGCTACGAAGGATTGTTGTTTTGCCAGCTCCATTCTCTCCGACTAACAAATTGAAGCCGGGGCGAAACTGGAAAGATCGCTTGTTGAACTGGCGAATATTGATCAACGTAAGGCTGTTCAGATGCATTGCCGTGAACCTACCGTTTCGTGGCACCAGCGGGCAGCCTGTTAGGGCCTCAAAAGGTCAGTTCGATACTGGCGAATTGGAAGGAATTTGGCAACCATTGCAATCATTATTACTTTCTAAATAGCTCTACATCGGAATTGGAGCGTTGTTTTCAACTGGCATAGGAACAAAATAGGCTTGGTTTACGGTTTGGGAAGTTCTCACACAACCCTTTCCGAGGAGCCAAGCCATGGATGGCAGTATCCAGCTCACCGCCCAGGGACGCAAGATGCTTTTGCAGGCCTATCGCTCTGGAACCAACACGCGCATCGCCCGGCGGGCACACATTGTCCTGCTCCGAGACGATGGCCTGACCTGGCTGCACATGAAAGCCGTGCTCTTCTGCAGCTTCGACCGGATTTCGACCACGTTGAAATTGTTCACAGAAGTAAGAGTCGCTGCGGTTCTGAAAGAGCAGACTCCGTAGCGTTTCACCCCGAGCTGGATGCTGACGGTACTGCGGTGGATCACCCAGCACACTCCTCGGGACTTTGGAGACTTCCGTTCCCGTTGGTCGTGCGAGACGCTGGCTCACCTGCTGGCCTTTGAAACCGGACTGCGATTGAGCGGCGAAACGATCCGCCGAGGGCTGCATCGGCTGGGGTTGGTCTGGCGTCGACCTCGACCGGTCGTTGGTCCAGTTGATTCGGAGCACGCTGGAAAATTCCGAGGAATTCAGCAGTTATTGGAGAACCTTGCTCCCCATGATGTAGCGGTCTTTCAAGACGAAGTCGACCTGAATTTGAATCCCAAGATCGGAAGCATGTGGATGAAGAAAGGTCAGCAGGCCGAAGTGGTCACGCCAGGGAACAATCGCAAATACCATGTGGCTGGTTCGCATGTCTGGGGCACAGGGACTCTCCTTGTAAGTCCACCCTGCTTGCAACGAAACACAGTGCAGTTTCTGAATCATCTGGACGATCTGCATTTCCGGTTGCGGAGTTACCGAAAAATCCACGTCATCTGCGACAACGCTAAATTTCATGCCTCCCGGGCGGTTCAAGCGTATTTGCAGAAATGAGGGCATCGAGTTGAGGTCCATTTCCTGCCCAGGTATGCTCCGCAGAAAAACCCAATCGAACGTGTCTGGTGGCGCCTGCACGAAACGATCACGAGAAACCACAAACGCCAGACCTTGGAAGAACTCATCGATCAGGCGTATGAATGGTTCGAAGGAAACAACAACCATTACCTCGACATGCGACACTCCTTCGCCAAAGCCGCTTAACGCTCACTCCGGTTCGATGGAGGTTCTATTTAGATACAGAGGATGTCTGACCAGTGAATAGATTCCTGGCGTATTGAGCGAATTGGCGACCTGAGATCGCGTATTTCTTCCGGACCTTTCAGGAGGAACCTGCCCCGCAACCAGGCGTCTCACCATCAATCCCGACAGTGAAACAACTGACCGGGTCTACCGACTGAAGTCGGTAGGTTCATGGCGTGAGCTACGGACTGAAAGTCCTGACGCTCACGCATGTGAAAATATGGAGGTCTCCGACAAACGGTTGGAATCGACGCACCA
>Ga0182745_1000184_pt1 | contig 80622 bp, 62 predicted proteins | sample eDN3rd30CKraftBY_FD_128523 | JGI IMG/M metagenome (GOLD analysis project Ga0182745, IMG submission 128523) | Enriched backyard soil microbial communities from Emeryville, California, USA - eDNA 3rd pass 30_C Kraft BY (version 2) (version 2) | ecosystem: Environmental > Terrestrial > Soil >...
ATGTTTTGGCAAACTCTTCATTGACCACCGTGACCGCAGTGGAGCCCGGACGGTCCACGGTCTCATCGAAGCCCCGGCCCCGCAATATGCGAGCGCCTATGGTGTCGAAGAAACTCGGGCTGACACGGTTCCAGGATGAGCCTGCCTCCAGCAACGGCTTCTCTTCCAACGTGATGTTCATGCCCCAGTTATCCCCGGACATCGGCGCGTAGAGGGCGAGAGCCGCATTCCGTACTCCGGGGATATCCCGCATCCGGCGGTCGATGTCTGCGTAAAGCGCGGCCAGTTTTTCCGGCGCATACCCCCCAAAGTTCGCATCCACGGCTGCCGACACAGCACCGTCGACCTGGAAGCCAAAGCCCTGCGATGTCAGATTGCGCAGCGATTGCGCCATCAATCCCGCCGCGGTCAGCAGCACGACGGATAGCGCGATCTGTGCCACCAGAAGCACGCGTTGTGGTCGCATGGACCGTCCGGTCGCAGACCGCCCTAAACTGCGCAGCATGCTAGAGGGGCTAGACCTAGAAGTGGCAAGCGCAGGTACGAGCCCGAAAAGGATGCCTGCCAAAACGGAAACGCCCAGCGTGAACCAAAGGACGGCTGGGGATGGCGTCGTGTCAATGGGAACCACGCTGGATCCGCGAAATACCAGTTGGATGAGTAGCCCGGAACTCTGCCATGCCACGAACATGCCGGCAGCGCCACCCACGATGGAAAGGATGATACTCTCTACCAGCACCTGCCGAATCAATCGATAACGAGAGGCTCCGAGAGCAACACGCACGGAGCTTTGCGTAGCCGTCACTGCACCGCGTGCAAGCTGTAGATTCGCGAGGTTTGCGCAGGCGATCAGCAACACCAGAGTGGTCATGCCTAACAGAAGCGTCAACTCCTGCCGGTAGCGTTCGCGCATCTGGGAAATGCCGGAGCCACCCGGCACGAGCGCAATGTGCTGCTTCGCCAGGTCCTCGGTCTTCCCTTGTTCGTTCTCACGAAGCCACGTTTGCAGCTTCACGTTCAGCCCGGCTTCCACGTTCGAGGCCTGCACGCCCGGCCTTAATCGGCCAATCACGTAGAGCCAATGCAATCTGCGATCTGCTTGGAGGCTCGTCCCGCCGTGAACAGCGGGTTCAGTTGCAATGGGTAACCAGAAGTCTGGTGGATCTGTGCGTACCACCGTTCCGAAAAACGCTGGTGGCGCCACGCCAACAACAGTAACCGGGAAGCCTTCGATGGTGAAGGCGGCTCCGACCACGGAAGGATCGCCGCCGTACTGCTGCTGCCACGCGCGATAGCTGATCACCGCGACAGCCGGTGCGCCTTGCTGATCATCGGCGGGGACCGTGAGGCGACCCGCATAGGCACGCAGGCCGAGCACCTCGAAATAATTGCCACTCACAAACTGACGGACGAGTCCCTCGGACACTTCCATCCCGGCGCGGCGCACCCCCACCCTACCGAAGCCAGCCTGGAACGCGGCCATTCCCTCGAAGTCTGGCGTATGATCGCGCAGATGTTTGTAGAAGGAGTCAGAGAATAACGAGTATCGACCCTGTTGCCACCCAAGCCCGCAACAGTTGTCTCCATCACCCAAGCGGACGACCGTTTCGGGATCCGCAATAGGCAGTGACTTCAGCATGACAGCATGCATCAGCGTGAAAAGGCCTGTGTTGGCACCGATGCCGAGCGCAAGAATCACGATGGCGGTCAGTGTGTAGGACTTGGATGCCGACAATCGCCGGATCGCGTAGCGGACATCCTGGAAGAAATTGTCGAAGGCCGTCCAGCCCCACGCGGACCGGCTGTCCTCCGCCAGAAGCGCCGCGTTCCCGAACTGCCGTTGGGCAGCCCATCGTGCCTCCCGCGGTGACATGCCGCGCGATTCGTTCTCCTCGGCCTGCAACTCCAGATGGCAACGCATCTCGGCGTCCAGCTCTCGTTCGAAGTCCTCACGATGCCGCAACATCGCAATGCGGCGGCGGATCTCACGGAACCATCTCATCGTTGCCTCCGGTTATGCAGGCTCGATCACCCGTTCAATGGCCTGGGCAATACGACGATACGCGGAAATTTCCGCGTCCAGTTGTTCCATGCCCAAGGTGGTCAAATGATACACACGCGTCTGTCGCTTCGGTCCTGCTTGCACCCATTCCGCCGTCACCCAACCCTTCACCAGCATTCGTTGCAGGGCGGGGTACAACGAACCTTCTTCTACCTGGAGCACCTCATCCGATGCCTGCTGGATTGCCTTTGCGATTGAGTACCCATGCGATGGACCAAAGCGCCGGATCGTTTTAAGAACCAACATCTCCAACGTTCCGGGGGGTATCGTCTTTTTATCCATAGTTTGTCTATGCATATAGTGCCTTTGGAAAAATTGCCTGTCAATGGTGGAAATAAGAAGAGTGAGATGTCGCCTACCGATTCGGGAGGGAAGAGACCTTTTACGACTTTCAGAGCTGTAATTCGGAAATAAAGCTTCGCGACAAGAAGGCGAAGGCGCCTGCGCACTCCTTCGTGTGGGTGCAATAGCAGTCAGATAAGCCACGGACAAGTGGAACTCAGAGTCCGCCCGGCATCACATCGCGCTCGGCGTCCCTGATGCCACCGATGGCGTAGACGTTGCGCTGAATGGTCTCCGCAATCTCTTCCATGGGTAAATCGTTTTCGTCATAACCGAAAGGCCCTTCAATTTCCACCCCGATTTCTTCAATGCCGAAATAGGTATAGGAAACCAACAGCACATCCAGAACGGTGAACCACCCATAGGTTTCCACCAGCGCGAAGGGCAGCGTGATGCAATAGATCACCAGCACGCGCCGCAGATGCACGACGTAGGCGAAGGGTAGCGGAGTCTTTCTTATCCGTTCGCATCCTCCCAGATAGCCGACCAGCAATTGTACGTTCTGGTCCAACGACACAAAAAGGATATCCGTCAGTAGACCACGTTCCCGGGCACGATGCAGACAATCCGTGATGCGTTGGGCCACGTGAAGTGCCAGATGCTGGGACTCACGCGCCGCCTGTCTTTGCTCTTCGGAAAACGACTCAAAACCCGGCCCCAGCTTCAATTCCCCGCGCAGGGACGCCATGGTCGCCCAGGGGAAAGCCCCCACCCATAACGTGAGCTCCCACAGAAGATCAGGCGCGTCTTTCAAATGTACGCTCGCGGAACGGGCCAGATTGCGAGTTTCATTCACAATGCCGCCCCAAAGCCGACGGCCTTCCCAGTAGCGGTCGTAGGAAGCGTTCGTGCGAAAGACCAGCAGCAACCCCAGGGCCAACCCCACCAAGGTATGGATGACCACAGAGATGCCGAGCGGCCGCCAGTAATAGTGCGCGGCCACCACCAGTAGCGCCCAAAGCACGCACAGGCCAACTCGGGCGCCAATCTCCTTGATGAGCGTGCCCCGAATGTCAAAGAAATGATCGATCCACCGATGCGGGTCGTACTGAATCATATAGACAGTCGATTTATTGTCGCGCAGTCCATGAGCTTCCACACGAACCGGTCTCGCGTAGTCTAGGAAGGATGCTAAGTCGGAATTGGGTTCCGCTTCAAGCACCTGTTCTTCGCAACCTAACGCCAGGAGTGTGCATGGCTACCGCATATGATGAAGTGCTTTACCCATCCGGACCGCAGGCGCGCTTGCACATCGATAATCTGCACCTCTGCGCGGCTCTGAACGGGTACCGTCCTGCGGACCTAGACCGCGCGCGCGTGCTCGAAATCGGCTGTGGCACGGGCTTCAATCTGTTACCAATGGCCCTGGAGTCCCCGAACGCGAGCTTCGTTGGCCTGGATTATGCCGCCCTGCCCATTCGCATCGGAACCGAGGTAACGGCATCCCTGAAGGCCGATAACCTCCAATTGGTGTGCGCCGATATCTCACAGCCAGATCTGGACCTCGGTCAATTTGATTACATCATTGCCCACGGCCTTTATTCCTGGATACCGGAACCCGTGCGTACTGGGCTGTGGAGCTTCATCGCCCGGTCGCTTTCTCCGAATGGCGTCTTCCATGTCAGCTATAACGCGCTGCCCGGTTGGTACACGACCATTGCCATGCGCGATTTCATCAAGACCCTGAGCCCGCAGGAAAAAAATCCTCGCAAACGGTTGGATCTGGTTTGGGAGGCCCTGGGCGCCCTAGCCTCCCACGCGGATTCCGAACACCTGCTGGCATTGGAAGCCGCGCGCATCCGCTCCCATTCCAAGGAAGTGTTGTTCCACGACGAGATGGGGGAATTCACGCAGCCCTTCTATCTGCACGATGTGATGGCGCGCGCAGAAGGGGTAGGACTACGCTACGTTTCGGAAGCCGACCTGCGCCGCCCCAGCGGCATCGATAAGTATGAGGACGTCTCCGCACTGCTGGCCAAGCTGGTGCCGGACGACCCGATGTACCTGCGACGTGCGCGTGACTTCACCAGTATGCGCCGTTTTCACGACAGCCTCTTTACCCAGGCAGACCACAAACAGCAGAGCTTCCGCCGTCACGAAATTTTGGAGCGTTGCTGGGCATACTCTGACATTCGTCTGGTAGGCCGCGATGCCGATGGTTCGCACGTCTTCGAACATTCCAAAGGATTGCGCATCACCACCAAACATCCCTTGTTATGTGCGCTGGCAGGGTCGTTGCAATCCATCGCACCGCAATCCGTCTGCCTGGGAGAGTTCTGGCGCATGGTGGCCGAGGACAATCCCAAGGTGGCGACGCAACTGGCTCCGCAATTCTGGTCGATCGTGATCCAGTTGGTCGAATCGGGCGCGCTGCATCTGCGCCTGCATCAGGTCCCCGTGGCCAACGCACTGGAAGAGCGGCCCCGAGTCTCCCCTTTTTGCCGGGTGCATGCCGTGTGGGACAACTACGCCACCAATGCCTACCATCGGTCGTCCAGTGTGCCAGAGGGTTGGCAGCGCGCCATGTTGACGTTGCTGGATGGCTCGCGCGACAAGGCAGCCATTGCGCAGGACCTTGCCGCCATTTGCTGGCAGGAACTACAGAATGGTCGCACCGTCGATCACCCGTCGCATGCGCAGCCATTTGGCATCGCCGATGCAAACTCACTACGCGAGGAACCAGGTCGTGCGCAGTCGGAAGAAGCGCTACGCGCCTACTTCGAAACGCGTGTGGATGAGGTGCTGCAGGCCTTCCTGAGAGCTGGCTATTTGGTGTAATGGCAGCGTGTTGAGGAACTAGCGGTTCCAGCGCATGTTATCGATCAGCCGTACTCCGCCCAGCCACACCGCTGCCGCCAGCAGACCTTCGTCGCCGATGGTTTCTACCGGCGTCATCGTATCCGCGTCCACCAGTTCCAGATACTCCACCTGCATCTGCGGGGTGGCGGCGAGCAACTGATAGGCAGCCTGCTTGGCGCGCGCAACGTCTTGTTCGCCGGCCTGTACGGTCGCAATCACGGCACGGAGGGCTTCGGCGAAGCGCGGCGCCACCAACCGGTCTTCCGCACTCAACAACTTGTTGCGAGAACTCAACGCCAGACCATCTTCTTCCCGCACCGTGGGGACAGGAACGATTTCCACTGGCAGATTCAGATCCGCCACCATACGGCGAATCACGGCTAACTGCTGCGCGTCCTTTTCCCCAAAGCACGCGAAATCCGGCTGCACAGCGTTGAAGAGCTTCAGCACCACGGTGGCCACGCCGCGAAAATGCCCGGGCCGGAACGCGCCGCAGAGGTATTGCGTCAGCACCGGCGCATCCACGAAGGTCAGTTGTTCCTGTGGATACAAGTCCTGCACGGTGGGCGCGAACACCAGGTCCACGCCCTGCTCTTCGCAAATCGCCAGATCCGCTTCCCAGGTGCGCGGGTAGCGATCCAGGTCATCCTTGCGGTCAAACTGCAGCGGGTTTACGAAAATGCTGGCCACCAAAACATCGGCCTGGCTGCGGGCCACTCGCAGCAGTTCGGCGTGGCCACGATGCAAAGCGCCCATCGTGGGCACGAAGCCCACCCGTGCGCCCCCCTTGCGTGGTTCGGCAACCTTATGGCGTAACGCGGCCACTTCGGCGATTGCTTCAACCATTGGACTTTCCTTCGCTTTGCTCGCCCCCGCCCTGCTTAATCGTGCCTTCTTCTGCCTTGGGCGCTGACTCTGGACGGACCGGAGGGAAGACGCCACGACGCACTTCGTCCGCGTAGTTGGCGACCGCCTGCGTCACTTGTTCTCCGAGTTCCACGTAGCGCTTGGCGAACGGCGGCGAAGTCTCTCCACCCAGGCCCAGCAAATCGTGGGTTACCAGCACTTGCCCGTCACACTCGTTCCCCGCCCCTATGCCAATCACCGGAATGCGACAGGCCTTGGTGACGGCAGCGGCGGCGGCAGCGGGTACACACTCCAACACCAGCGCGAAGGCGCCAGAGGCCTCCAGGGCCAGGGCATCATCCAGCAAGCGCTGCTGTTCTTCCGGAGTTGTCGCTTGTTGCCGATAGCCCCCCAACTGGTTCACCGATTGGGGCAGCAGGCCCAGGTGGCCCACCACGGGAATACCGGCGTCCACAATGCGCTTCACGGTAGGCACAACGGAAGCGCCACCTTCCAGCTTCACCGCGTTGGCGCCGCCATCCTGCATCAGGCGTCCAGCGTTACGCATCGCTTCTTCCACACTTACCTGGTAGGCCAGAAAGGGGAGGTCCGCAACCACAAAGGCGTGCGGAGCGCCATTGCGCACTGCACGCGTATGCCGCACCATGTCCTCCATGGTGACCGGAATGGTGCTGTCATAGCCCAGCTCCACCATGCTCAGCGAATCACCCACCAACAGCAGGTCGATGTCCCCTTGGGCGCTCAACAGCCGGGCCATCCAGCAGTTGTACGCGGTCAGCATGGTGATCTTTTCACCACGCTGCTTCTTTCGCTGTAGACCGGGAATGCGCAATGTGCGCGTAGCAGTTCTCATTTCAGACGACTTTCCTTCAACAGAGAGGCAACGGCGTCAGCCGCGGCAGCGGGCAAACCGGCTCGGCGTGCCAAAGGCAATGCGCTTTCCGCAGCCGCAAGATACAAGCGCCTTGATTCCGGCGGAGCCGTGTCAAGGGCATCCAGGTGTCTGCGCAGCGTCGCCGTATCGCCCCGGCGCAAAGGACCCGTAAGCGCCAGCTCCGGACCCAGGTTCAGCAAATTCTGAGTATTGGCGAGAATGATGGGACGCATTGCCGCCAACGCCGCTTCCCGGGAAATACCCGCCTCTTCAAACATCCCGAGCGCCGCATCCATCAGCACCACCTGATAGTTGCAGGCCATTACCGACGCGGCGTGGTAGCGAGCAAGCTGAGAAGCATCAATGCGCAAGGGAACGCCGCCAACAATTCTTGCCAGAAGCAGGGCCTGCTCCACAGCCTGCTTGTCCCCAGCGCAGGTAAAGGTAGCGCCAGCCAACGTCTCGATGCCTCGTTCCGCCGAGGGAATTACCTGGAGCGGATGCAGGACGCCTGTTGCAACCCCTGCCTGCTGCAAGGGTTGCAACACGCCAAGGCCCGTCGCCCCGCTGACGTGCAGCACCACCTGGGGCAATACAGGACACGCGACCAGACGCTCCGCCATTTCCGGAATGGCGTTGTCACTGACGGAAATCAGAATCAGGGGTGCTCGCGTGCTCAGCTCATCGATGCCGCACCATGTGGCAGCCCCCATGAACGCGGCTGCTTCAGTACTTCGTTCGGGGTTCCGGCCGGCCACTGCCTTCACGGTGACGCCGTTGCGACGCAGCAGTTCGCCCAAAGCCAACGCAAGCCGTCCCGTACCCAGAATGCCAACCGGCAGCGGCGTGGCGACCACGCCGGAGGGGAACTCTGGATTTTGGGAAGAACTCGCCATCATCGCGGGCATCTGCCTGGCAGTGGACGGCAGAAACCTCAATTTTAGCGCCTTTGCGTCGTCTCCCCCCGGCGAGAAAGCTCTGTTGTAGTCTGCCGGAGCCCTATTCCGTGAACAGACTGTTCACAGAAACATTGCGGTTTGTCGATATGCTTTTTCTTTCGATACACTTAGCCCATGCAGATCAGCCGTAGAACCGCTCTGGGGGTCGCTGTCTCCCCCTTGCTCGCCGCTGCCGCGCCCAAGCGCGATGCTGCTGGCGCAACCGTTGTCCCCAAGGGCATGTGGCCCGCCATGCTCACCCCGTTCAAACAGGATAAATCCGTGGATTGGAACGCTTTGGACGCTCTGGTCGATTGGTACCTGGAAAGCGGCGCTGATGGCATGTTTGCCTGTTGTGCCTCCAGTGAGGTGGCGACTCTATCCGAAGAGGAACGCCTACAGGTAACGGCGCGTGTAGTGAAACGCTGTGGCAACGTGCCCGTGGTTTCCGCGGGTCTGCCGGGTTATGAGCCCAAAACCGTGGTCCCCTATGTGAAGAAACTGATGGATACCGGAGCCGTAGCGGCCGTCCTGATGACGAATCAGGTGGCGGAACAGGCAGACCCGGATTCGCTTTGGCAAGACCGTGTGGAGACCTTGTTGGCGGCAACCGGGAACGTCCCCTTTGGCGCCTACGAACTGCCTAGCCCCTACAAACGTCTGCTGACGCCGGAGCTGATGCGCTGGGCGGGCAAGACCGGGCGCTTTGTGTTCCTGAAAGACACCGCCTGCGAAATCAACGCCATCGCCGCCAAATGCGAGGCCGCTAAGGGTACGCCCTTCCGCCTCTTCAATGCGCACGTACCCATCCTGGTGGACGCCATCCGGAAGAAAGCAGACGGCTTTTGCGGTATTGCGGGCAACGCCTATCCCGATATCGTTGCCTACGCCACGCATCACGCCCTGGATAAGAACAAGGCGGAGGCCGCCCAGGAATTCCTAACCAGGAACGAGCCAGTCATCGGCAAGTCCTATCCTCTTTCGGCCAAGGTAATGGCCAATCTGGCTGGCATTCCCATTGAACCGGTATGCCGCAAGCCGGTCCGCACACTCACCGCAGAACAGATGGAAACCTTGCGAGGACTCCGCAAGGCGGCGAATGCGCTGTTGGCCTAGCCGCTGCGGACAACCGAAATAGCGAAACGAAGCCAGATCGCATCACCAACACCGAGAAGCGCAAACACATCAGGCCCCGGAACCTTGATATTGGACCCGGGGCCTGATGTGTTTCTGTTACTGCCGTTCCGTACTGGGTTTGACGGCTAGAAGGTCACACTCACCAGGATTTCCAACTGATTCTTGGAAGAGCGTGTGGGGCCGTCGTCGAAAGTTTGCGAAAACCAACGCGTGTACCGAAGCTCCGGCACAAATGCGGCTCGGGACCCGGCACGCATGCTGAACCCGGCGCCAATGACCGCGCCCGTGATGTTGGTGTTGCGGGGCTTTACCGGCGTCTCATCTCGGGACGTGCTTCCGTCCTCCGCAGCTATCTCCCGGTAGGTCTCGATGCTGCACGCGTGCCGAAACGCCGCGCCCGCCTGAAAGAAGCCGCGAAATTTCTTGCCGCTATCGCCCGAGTCATAGAAACGCATCAGCACCGGCACGTCAAAGTAACGCGAACGCGTGCGTTGCAGCGAACTGCTGTAGACGCGCTCATCCTCCTCGGTATCTTCGTCATCTTCCCCAAAGAGTGACTGCGTGCCGGCGTTATAGGAGGCTCCCCGGAAGATCAGTCCGGAATGCACCGTAATCCGTCGACTTAGCGGAACCTCGATACTGAAGCCCGCGCCTGCCGGATTTGACGTCGATTGGCTGGCGAGCACCGTTTCACTCACCGGGTTTGAGGTCGTGGTGCGCACCGTCTCGCTGGAGATCATGTCGAAGGGCAGCACGCTCAACGTGGCGCCAATGCGAATCCCCCCTGGCAGATCTTTGTATTCCGGCTTGTTCACCGCGTTGGCGCCCGTCCTGCCCAGATCACCTGTCTGATCCTGGGCGCCTGTCTGGTCTTGGGCATTCGCTCCCAGGCAAAGCAGAAGCGCGCCCAGTCCCAGAACCTTTATCTGTTGCAGCAACCGCTTCATGTTCATTTGATTTGATATGTTCCTTGGCATCTTGCGCGCTCCTTAAAATTCCAACCGCAATCCGAGTTGCAGGGTGCGTGGCCCGCCCCGGCCAAAGGCCGCGGGCATGCCACTGTTGGCGGCGCTACCCAGAGTGCCGGAAGAAAGTCCAAACGAACTGCTGGCCATGTTGGCGCCTTGCGTTGCCAGTGGGTCCAGGAAGTTAGTGCGGTTGAAGGCGTTGAATGCCTGCGCCTGCACTAGGAAGCGCATACGCTCGTTTAGGTCGATGCGACGGGTCAGTGAGAAATCCGCCTGCCACATGTTGAAGCCGCGAATCAGGCCGCGACCCAACGTGCCTTGGGAATAGGTGCTCTGGATCGCAAAGGCGTCCGGGTTCAGCCGTTTTCCCCCGGGCGCGCTGGCATCGGAAATCCATACCGGCTGGCCCATGTAGTTGGGGCGCACAAAGGCGAACAGGCCCGGGTTGTCTTCTTCCACGGTGCCATCGGTATTGCTGGTGACGGCCGTAAGCATGCGCAGATCCACAGGCATGGCGCTGCGGGCTGTAAACATCCAGTCGAGGGACCAGTCTTTGAACACCGCCCCCAGGGCTCCTTCGCTCGCGCTCGGGAAGCGATAGGTACCGGCGAAGTTCAGCGTATGCCGTATATCGAAATCGGAATCTCCCCTTTCATACCCCGATAGCGTCGCCAGCCCGGGCAATACAGCGCTGTGGTCATAGGACATGGTGTCGATGGAGTGGGCCCAGGTGTAGCTCAACTGCGTCGTAAGGGCACGGCCCACGGGACGGCGGTAGCTGAACTGCAAACCCCGATAGTCAGAGCTGGCGGAATTGCTCAGTACCCGTAGCAGGCTGTAGTAGCTGCTGAACTGCGGTTGATTTTCCGTCAGCAACAAATCGCTGGCTTGGGTGCCGACGATGCCGATGCGGAAGGAATCGCCGTGGCCCAGCATCTTCTCGATGGACGCGTTCCACTGCAGCACCCGGGGAGCACGCAGCAGGCCATCGCTCACCGAAACTTGCCCATACGGAATTTCGGCAGGCAGATTTGGAATAGCTCGATTCGTGGCGGATAGCGGGAATGCCGTCGAACGTAGAATGTTCATGGCGCTGAAGGGCGCTCCGGAAATGAACTCGGTGGTAGAGCTGTAAGGCAGTTCCTGAAACAGACCGATGCCCGCCCGCAGAATCATCTCTCTTCCTGGCGTGGTATCCAGCAAGTAAGAAATGCCACCACGCGGTGAAAATGCACCCCAGCTTGTTTTGTACAGCGGATCAAAACGGGAAATACCCGATCCATCGCCCAGTGTCACCGGCGTCGGTCCACGACGGATTTCCGGAGCAGGGTTCACGTCCCAACGCACGCCGTACATGATGTTGGTTCGTTCGGAAACCCGCCAGTTGTCTTCGCCATAGAGCGAGAACTGCGTGAAGCCCGGATAGACCTTGGGTTCATTTGCCGAAACAACTGCCGTGGCCGCGACACCGGACAACAAAGCGCCGTCGTCACCATCCAAACCATTGAAGGTTGCCGTCAACGAATACGCCGGCTGGAAGATGGTGGAATAGAGCCGCCGATAATCCACGCCAAATTTGAAGGTGTGCTTGTTTTCGGTGATGGTGACGCCGTTCACGACGTGCACCTGCTCCTGCCGCTGTCTTTGCTGCAAGCCCGTGGTGTAGCTACCCAAGCCAAGCACGTTCACCTGCACCAGGCTGTTGTCCGCAGTTGCGCCTTCGGGCAACAGATTGCCGAGGTTCAGCGGAATGGCGCCGCCGATGCCATCCTGATAGTTGGAGCTTCCGGCTGTGGTGCGACTGTAATTGACGCGCAGGTCGTTGGTCACCCGTGGGTTGGCGCTCCAGCTAAGGCCGCCGGTCAGGGCGTGTGCCTTCGAATGGAAACGCGTGACGGTGGCGGCGGTTTCGAAACCCGTTCCGCGATAGTTCGCATCCGTCGGCGTCTGGCTGTAGCGCAGAAAGGCGTGTACGTTCGCGTCAACTTGATGATCGAGTCGCACACTCCACGGGTTCATCTTCGAATGGGCAGTGGTGGCCGCCGTGTACCGCGCCGTTCCATTGCCGTTGGAAGCTCCGTTCGCGATCGGGAAGGCCGCGAGATAGGGATGCAATCCAGCAGCTGCGGAAAGCCGCGTGGCCTCGTCTGGAACATCCATCACCGAGGTCTGTGGCAGGTTAGCGCGCATTCCTTCGTAAGAAAGAAAGTAGAAGGTGCGATTCTCTTTAAGCGCCCCGCCCAGCGTCGCGCCGAAGTTCTGAAAACTCTGTTCCGGCTTCTCCAGACCAGCCTGATTGGCAAACCATTCGTTGGCGCTTAGCCCCTTGTTGCGGAAGTAACCATAGAAAGAGCCGTGCAGTTCATTGGAACCACGCTTGCTCTGCAGCACCACTTGGGCGCCGCTACTTCGGCCCAGTGATGGCGTCAACGCTCCACTCTGGATCACTACCGTTTCCAGCGCGTCCAGGGACTGTAGCCAATCACCAGAAGAAACGCCGCGAACATTTGTAGATGTCCCGTTGTTCCCGGCATTGGCAGCTACACCGTCAATAGTGAGGTAGCTGGAGTTGGGACGAAGCCCGTTCGCAAAGAACTCCGTAGTGCGTGCACCGGGAAGCCCGCTCTGCAAGCTGAGCCCATTCACGCCAGGCGCCAGAGCCACGGTCGCCGCAGCGTTCCTTCCCGGCAGCGGAAGTTCGCGCAGAAAGGCGGATTCCAGCGGAGTAACCTCTGCAAAGGCAGTGGAAACTCCTGGTGTATCCGAATCGCCGGCAGCATCACCTGTACCTACGGGCAAGGTGATAGTTACGGTGCGTTGATCTCTTGGGTGTATCGGGAAAGCAGCCAGACGCACCGTTTTGAAGCGCCGGTGGGAACTCACCAAGCCGTAGTTCCCTGCGGTCAGTCCGTCGAAGGCAAACACACCTTTGTCGGCAGTGGTTGCTGTACGCAACACCTCGCCGGAGGACGACACAAGCTGCACGGTTGCGGAATGAATGCCTACTTGGTTTTCATCGACGACCGTTCCCGCTAGGGTTGCCAGGTCTTGGCTTCGTGCATCGAAGGTCCATAGCAACAACAAAACATAAGTCAAATATCTGAATCGCATGCAACAGATTCCTTTGGGGGATGACCGGATTCTTGGCGAGACGCCAACGGCTAGAACGTGAACCCAATCACCGCTTCGGCTTGGTTCAGGTTCGATTGCGCCAACGGACCATCAAAGATCCGGCGCAGCCAACGCGTGTAGCGCAGCTCCAGGTCAACCTTCACGCCAATCTCATCGCGGAACTGCCAGCCGATCCCGACTGTGGCGCCGGGTACGGTGGTGCGTAGCGTAGGCGCGGGAACCGTGGTGGAGTCGCTCAGGCCGTCGGAATTGATCTGTTCGTTGAAGCTACGAATGCCAGAGATATTCCGCAGCGTCAGGCCACCCGCCACGAAAAGACGACGACCAGCTTCGTCTTCCACGGGCCCCCGGTAATAACGCATCATGATCGGTATGTCCCACAAGTCCGCGCGTGTGCGCTGATAGTTGCCCGATACATACTCCGCATCATCATCTTCAGTTTCCTGTGTATTGATTACGGTTCCGGCATCATAACCAAGACGACGATATAGAAAGTCTACGTTTACGGATAATTTCGGACTAATATCGAACTGCACTGTGGGGCCACCACCATAGCGTTTCGATTGATTATTGGAATAGTTGAGAATGGATAATGGCGGCTCTGTCTGGCTAGTAAGCGTTGTATTGGCTAGATCGTTTTGAACCGGCAGCAAAAGAACAGAGCCTCTTAGTCCATAGGAGATGCGATCAAAGATGCTCTTCTCCGTTGTTGTGGCCGTGGGAGTAGGCTGCTGGCCGAACATGGGCACGCTGCCGACCATCAGCATCAACGCTATTAGAGATAAGTAGACACACGTATCCCGTCTGAATAAAAACATCAAAAACTCCTGTAACCCCGAAGCGCTAGCTTACGTATTCCACGTGCTCGCCGGTGGGTAAAATTGCATCAAGTGACAGTGACGGGGGTTACAAAAACCAGGTTGCGTAAAATTACCTTTTCTCTGTTGATTTGATTTTCAGTAGAGCCGATATGATTTCGAGGATAGATAAAGAGAAGATTAGAAAACTCTCATGGACGATAAATGAATGCTCAAAAAGAGCCACCTCACTCTTTCCCCATGCCTTTTCTATTGAATCGATGATGTATTGGGCCAGCCACCAGGCGTTGGCCCTGGTGGCGGAAGGCGAGTGCAAGGGAATGAGGGCAGGCGGGAGCGAGCCAGCCTGCGATCAATCCCGCCGCAATAGGGTGGAATCCGGATCCAGCTCGATCTTTGTGGGCATGGCTGACAGATCCCATTCCGCCTCTTCCCCGTCGTTGGAACTCAGCAGAAAGCGACGCTCGGTCTTCCCCTGCGCGTAGCGGATCTGAATGGGAACATGGACCGCAAATTCGTCGCCGACCATGGATTGCAGAAGCTTCACCCGCACCCTGGGCTTGGGCGCGCGACGCAGGATAGTGCTTTGTAGACTGAGCTTCGGGATACCCGTGGATTCCACCCACTGCGCAAAGAACTCTTCGAGTTTGGGATCTTCGCTCTTGGGTGGCATGTACGCGGCGGCGAATAGCCGGAAGTCTTCGGTGGAAATGCCTTGGCGTTCGAAGCGCTTGGGCAATTCGCGCAGCATGCGCGCAAACGCTTCATTGCCCATCTGCTCCCGCAGCATGTGAAAAATCCACGCGCCTTTTTCGTACATGATGATGGCCCAGGCATTCTGGTCTTTGGAGTTCACCAGACGTGGCCCCCAGATGATGGGACCCGCGCTTTCCAGCGTGCGCTCGTCGCCCTGGTCAGTCACCAACCGGTCACGATAGCTGCGTAATACATCGGCAGCCGCGCGCTGGCCTTTTTGCTCTTCCAATATCATCAAAGACGTATACGTCGCCAAACCTTCCATCAGCCACTCATCCTGCTCGGTGGCCGCGAACACCAGGTTGCCCCACCACTGATGCGCCACTTCATGCGCAAGCAACAGATCGTTAAAGAACACCTGATTGGCGGGTTGTCTGGCAAAGGCGGGCCGATCTGCTTCCGGCAGATAACTGATTGTGGATAGATAGACCATGCCGGCAAAGCCCTGTCCGAAGTGACCCGGAATAGGGGAGACATGCAGGTGCTGCAACGGTGGAGGGCCAAACCGCTCGCTGAGCTTCTCCATTAGCTCCGCCACCTCTTTGCCGAGATCTTGCAGGCGGCGTGTGGGGTCCAGACGATTCGGTGTGATGGTAGAGATCTGCGTCGGGCCTTGATGACGCCGGTTCTGCGGACCTGCAGGTGGCGTCACGACGACCTGGGGCCGTGGCTCCAGCGCTGTTTCCACCTGCTGGTTCGCATGTACGTGAATGGTGAAGCCGTTGCGTTGTTCCGCCACGCTCTTGTACCTGCCGATGTTGAAGCCAAAGGTGCGCACCGGCTCCTTCACCTCTACGTGGTACAGCGCCATATCGCCGTCTTCGCGCCGGGTGATGACATCGCTGGTGGCGGCGAACTGCAGATTGGCGGGCAACCGGAAGTCGAGATTATAGGTGGCTTCGGCTGGCCCTCCACCCGGATACCAGCTTCCACGCGACCCAACCAGATAAACGCCGTTGCCTGCATCCTGTATCACCTGCCCCTGGTGCGCTACGTCCACCTCAATCACCTGTCGTGGCTGCACCGTCGGTGGCAGACGTAGCAGAAATACCGCATCGCCATCGCTGCGGTAGCTGTTCAACCGCATCGAAGGCGGCCGATAGTACTCCACGGCCTCGCCGCCAACTTTGGCGCTGGTGATCTCCATGCCCTGCGCCAGCAACATGGCGATGGTGCGCCGCGCGCCGCTCAGTTGCAGACGAATACGCGTGTTTACCTTCAGCGTCAATCCGGCTTCCAACGTGGCATCCATGTCATAGTGCTGCACGCGATACTCGTCCCCAGCTGGCTGCTTCTTGCCCCCGGCAATGGAACGCGGGTCGAACTGCGTCCACATGTCGAAATAGGGACGGTTCTCCTTCAAAGAAAACTGCCCGACACGCACACCCTTGCGAATCGCGGCGTCCACGATCATGTCGAAGGACCCCAAGCGCAGACCGCGAATACTAGCCAGAAAGAAAGACGAGCCACCCGCGGGGTCGCTAAGATCTTTCACCAGCCTTGCCTCCACGCTCTCCGACAGATTCTTCACCAGCGAGGTATAGCGTTCCACATACAGAGAGCCCATTTCGGGAACGCGCTTCCCCACCTCCCCGGAGCGGATGCGCTCCAACACTTCCTGATGGGTGTCGTCGGTGAAAAGAAATGCCGCCAGCTTAAAGTGCTCGTTCAGATTGGGAGATTCCGTGAACTTCGCCAGGGACATGCGTTCACTGCGCAGTGGTGGGAATAGCAGAACCTCTGCATCGCCGCCATCGATCTCGCCCACAAAGACCGCCGAAATCCGTTTGCCCACCACAGGTTTACCGAAGATCAGAAAGCCTTCCGTCAGGTAGATCCGTACGTCTTCCCGGGTAAGGTCCAAGTCTCGTACCCGGTAACATTCGTCTGGGTCAAGACCGGCGTCTCGAATGGCGCTGGCAAGGGCTGACAGGCTGAGCGTCTGGTTGGCCGTGGCGTCTGTTTGTGGAGCGACAGGATTTGAAGTGGCAGGGCCTGGCAGAACAGAGGAGGCCTGAGCCTGGAAGCCGACCTGCGCTTCCGCATGGATCAGTGGAGAGACCACCGAGGAAGGGTTTGCGCTCTGCGCCAGCAGCACAGGCGCACTCAAAGCGGTGAAGCTGATGGCAGCGGAAAGAAGAACTCGGGATGGTACGAGGAAAGCGAAGGGCGCTCGCGTAACGAGCGCCGCACGTTTCTTGGGCATCTACCTAGATGAACATATCATCGTCCTGCGTGGCACGCTGCACCGTGGTGCGGCCCTGCGCCAGGAAGCCCAACGCGGTGGTGACTCCGTTGACAATGCCATTCATCTTGCGGATGGGGCTTAGCACCCCTTGGTTCACATGCGTGGAGGTGTCCCGTACATTGCGCAGCACATGCTCCACCGTATCTTCGACGTTTTCCATCTGCACACGCGCACGATCAAGGGTCTCAGTAAGCGCAAGGTCCAGGCGTTCTGCCTGCACCTGACCACGGGTGACAACTTCACGCGTTTTGGCGGTAACGTCCTGCAGGTCTGCCGTCACTTTGACGACCGAAGACATAATAGGCTGCAGCTTTTCGTTGGTCTCGGAAATCGATTTGCGTGCTTTATCCAGCACGTCCTTTACCTCTTCGGCGATGGGCGCAAACTGGCTGCGCGCCTCGTCCACGGAGGCCTTAACTTTCAGCACTGCCATCGCTGAAATCACAGCGGAAACAGTCTGCAGTACAACAGCAATGGCGATCACCACAATGGCGATGGTGACGATCGAATTTGAAAGCTGTGCGTCCATACTGGTCCTGTGATCTCCCTACGTGGATTCCTGAATGTCACAAACGAAATTCCCAAACAAATGGCAGTTTCGTGTAGCTCGCCCCGAAAGTGACTCGGTGATAAACGCGGCTATCGGTTGGCCGCTGCGGTAAACGGGTTTAACCGCTGTGGGTGGTCGCCGACTCGGACGGGCTTTTCGCCCGCGCTCCCTATCTTCTGCTGACGAGGTAAACCTTGCCTGTCAGAAAAACCTGGGGCACGCGGGCGTCCCGGCCTATATCAATCTTCAAACGTGTAGTCTGTACAACAGACCGCAATTCACGGACTGACTACGACTCGGCGCCACTGCCGGTGCTGGTCACGGATTCACGGTAGGCCTGACGCCCCGCCTCGTACGCTGCGGCAATCTGTTCCTTCTGGCGAATCAGCGCATCCTTGCCCTTATCCACTGCCGTAGCCGCACTTTCCTTCAGGTGGTCTTTTTCACGGGCCAGGTAATCCTTGCCCTCAACCGCCTTTTCCTTGATGTACTCGATGGTCTCTTCACCGGAACGAGGCGCGGTTAATATGCCAGCCACAAAGCCGACTCCGAGACCCAGCAGAAAATAGGGAAACTTGTTGTCTTCAGCCATGATTTCCTCCTCAATGCCTAGTAAGCATCGCCATCTATCCAGCGAATTCGACCTAACGGGAAGCTCACTTTACCGTCTATTGCCAGCATGCGAGACCCAATCCCTAGGATACTCCGATTGACGCCGAAGGACTTGGCGAAACACTCTAGTAAAACGAGCCTTTGCGGGCTCGCAGTGTTTCCGGTCCCTATCACTTTCGTCGGGTGGTCCTGGGAAAGATGGCGGCGCCGGGTGAGGGTAAATGAGCGAGGAAAAGAAGAAACGTCCCCCCCTTGATCGGGATCAGTTGATGGCCAAAGCCCTAAAGCTGCTTGGCCAGCGGGACTACGCCCAGGCGGAGCTGCAGGATCGCCTGACCCGGCACGCCGCTTCCGCCGAAGACGTGGCGTGGGTGCTGGCACAACTACAAAGCGCCAACTTCGTCAACGACGTCTACGTCGCCGAACGCCGCGCCGTCACCGGCAAGGAACAAAGACTGGTGGGACGCCGCCGCGTCGCCCAGGAAATGGCAGCTCAACGTCTGGACCCCGAAGCCATCGAGCAAGGGCTTTCCGCCGCCTACGACGATGTCGATGAAGATCAACTGGCCCTGCGCTTTCTGCGGGAAAAGTTAGGCCCTTTCCTGCAGGACAACAAGCTGGAAGACGCGAAGCAATTGCAGCGCGCCTACGGGCGTCTTCGCCGTGCCGGTTTCCCCCACGGCTCCACCATCCGCGCCCTACGCCACCATTCCGAACTGGCAGGCAGCTTCGATGAGATGGCCGGGGACGAGGAGTTTGAAATCTAGGGATTTCACAATTTTTGTGGGTGGAGAGATGTACTCGACAGTGCTTTTGTAATCTAGAAGTCCTTCATTTGCAGTTCTGCCCTATCAGACTAAAAATCGAATGAAATCGGTAAATGTCTGGAGGCGAAAGAAGAGGCCAAGTGGCGTTTAAGTACATAAAGTATTTCCCAAAACCGGTCCTTGATGATCTTCTGCGAGGGCGATGGCTATCCATATTGGGTTCGGGCATGTCTCTCAATGCGGTCACACCAATCGACAAAAGGATGCCACTCTGGCGCGATCTGGGAGACTCGCTGACAAGCGAGTTAGATGATTTTTCACCTACAAGTACCTTAGATAGCATTTCCGCCTATGAACACGAGTTCGGGAGAACCCGTTTGATCGAACGACTTTCAGAAATTCTTCTGGTTGGTAACTCTAAACCCGGAATCGCTCATAAAGCATTTTGCGAAATTCCATTCGATCTGGTCTGTACTACTAACTTCGACTTCCTTCTGGAGCGGCAGTATGAGCTAACACCCCGATACGTGTACCCAGTCGTAGATGAAGAGCAGCTTTCTGTAGGTAATGAGACGGGCGGTACAATCCTATTGAAATTGCACGGCGATCTGCGGCATCCCAGCCGCCTAATTGTGAGTGAGGGAGATTATGATGCTTTTCTCAATCGATTTCCTCTTCTTGCAACTTACCTCGCCAATTTGCTAATTACAAAGACTGCCATTTTTATAGGCTATAGCCTAGACGATCCGGACTTTAGACAGATTTGGCATATTGTTTCTAATCGGCTCGGCCGAAACCGAAGGAAAGCCTACACAATAGGCGTGGGTGTACGTCCCGCAGATGCGGCGCGCTACGAGCGACGTGGCGTAAAAGTCATAAATTTACCGGGCTCCCACGAAAAATACGGAGAAATTTTGGCCGCCGCTTTTGTTGAGTTGCATAGGTATATGCTCGAGAATGTAATTTCGGTCAGCAAAGTCACAGAAGAACGGCCATTGCAGCAGTTGTCGCTTCCTCGCGATGCATCAACTAATCTCTGCTTCTTTTCTCTCGCGCTAGAACGCCTCCCTTTCTATCGAGAGCGCGTATTCCCCATTGTCGAAGAGGTTGGGTTGGTCCCAGTGACTGCTGACGACGTCATAACACCGGGTGATAACTTCAATGCGAAGATTGCTAGTTTAATTGACCGCGCTTCGGTCATGGTTGCGGAGATCACTTCGTCAGCTACATCGGCTGAATTACGCATGGCGCTTGCCCGAGAGAAAGGCAGACCAGGGTCAGTAGATAGATCACGGCCGTTTCGGCTTATCCTCATCGTCACCGATATTGAGCAGATTCCTCCTTATGCTCCAGAGGTTTTGTACATAGAGCGTCCGAACAAAACTGAGGAAGACTCTGAATCCTTCATCAGCACGCTCCGCAAACTCCTCGTTACGATCGTAGAGAAGGATGGGCTTCAGCGAACTGCCGAACCAAGCAGACTTCTGGCAGCAAGGGAATATAGAGCAGCTGTAATATCGGCGATGGCTTTGCTGGAGGTGACTCTTCGAAAACAGCTTAGCAAAGATTCTTTGGGCTCTTCGAGAGACATTCGTTCCATGCGCTACCTAGTTGATACGGCAATCGATCAGCGAATTATTGACGAACTCTTTGCAGGCAATGTAAGGAAGTGGATGAAATTGCGTAATGACGCTGTCCATTCCGGGGCATCGATATCAAAAGGTACAGCTATCGAGGTGGTAAATGGAGTGCTGAATTGGATTTCTCAGCAGTAATTGAAGTGGATAAAGACAGGGTAGTCGGACCAGACCTTCCCCTAAATCGCGTCAGACGTCGACGTAAAGCGGAAGCTCTTCACCTTCATCGCAGGCAGCACCATGCGGTAATCACGATAGCGTTCGCCCGCCACCACCGGTAGCGTCTGACCAAGTTCCTGAATTTGGGTCAGCAGCCGATAAGGGCTTTCGTTAAAGCGGAAATTCTTCAAGGGGTGCTGGATCTTACCGTCCTCGATCCAAAAGAGCCCGTCGCGCGTGAGCCCAGTGAACAGGGCCTGTTGCGGATCCACCATGCGGATGTACCAAAGGCGGGTCACCAGGACGCCGCGCTCCATATTCGCAATCAGCTTCGAAAGCGGCGTACCAGCGCCATCCATGATGAGATTGCTCAGAAACGGGCCTGGGCCTCGCTTGTTGCGCTGCGCCCAGAAACGGGAATAGCTCAGATTCTTCAGCACGCCCTCGCGGACAAAATCTACCTTGTGGATGGGGTAGCCGTTGTCATCGAAGGGAATGGAAGGAATGACTTGATGGGCGGGGTCCGCATACAGGTTGACGCGAGGATCGAAGATCGTTTCCCCCAGCCGCGTCTTGCCTTCTGGAGCGGAAAACACGCTACGACCTTCATCAGCGAGCCGCGCATCCAGCACCCCCGGCAAGGTGTTCCCAATCAGGTCCGCAACGGCTTGCGGCTCCAGAATGGCGGGATATTCCTGCGGTTTGATTTCTTTGCCATCATGCGATGCCACTGCCTTCTGCGCGGCCACCGCTGCTATTTCCTTGAAGTCGATGCTGGAAACCCGGCTGGAACTGACGGCGTTGTAGCCGGAGCCCCGGTCATCCGGCGTGCGTGCGGTCACCGACATCGTGGCCACACTTCCGCGGTGATAGGCAAACAGCCCCGCTGAGTTCGCCACTGTGGAATCCGTGCCGCTTTGTTCAAAGAAGCCGGCCACCACCACTTTGCGTTGGTTCGCTTCCCGGATGGCATCTGCGACCCGTTCCGCCCGTGCGCCCGCTGTCATCTCCGCAGTCGCCGCATCATAGGCATTCACTTTGGGGTATTTCTGCGGACCCAGCAACGGCAGATATTCACGATCTTCGGGAGCAATCGCCGCAAGCTGTTCCGCTTGTTTCACCAACGCGCGCAATTCGGTAATCGCGTTCTTGGGGTTCGCCAAATCGACAGCGCCCACCGCACTGGCCCTGCGTTTGCCCTTCCAGGCTGTGACGTTCGCTGTGCCAGTGAGGGTCAATCCGCTGGTGCTCGGGTTATTCCGCGCAAAGCGAATGAAGCCATGGCGGCGGTGATCGATGCTGATCTGCACCTCAGGCACGGAAGCGGCTTTCAGCGCCTGTGCCGTGATCTCGCGGGCTTGTTCCTGGGTCACGCCGTCCTCCCGGTGCTGATCACATTCACGCCACGAAACCGTGTGGGCGTACAACCGTGGCTGACCGCATTACTTTGTGGCGGCTCACCTTTGCCGTCGTTGAAAGCGCCACTCAGTTTATACTCCGCACGACCGGCAACCCCATCGCAGGAATTCCAGAACTCCGGGGTGCGGGATTGATAGGCCACGTCCCGCAGCATCTGGGTCTTCTTGCCCTTCTTGATCTCCCAGAAGGTCTGGCCGCCAAACTGGAAGTTATAGCGTTGCTGGTCGATGGAAAAACTACCGTCCCCAATGATCAGAATGCCGTTATCGATGCCATCCATCAGCTCCGCTTCCGTCAGCTTGCTATCCATGGGATCAAGCGAAACATTGGGCATACGTTGGAACACGACACTGCTCCAGGAATCCGCATGGGTGCAGGCATGCGCCTTCACACCAGGAACCAAACCTTCCTGTTCGCGCGTCGTCTGGTAGTCGATGAACACACCATCGCGCACCAGATACCATTCCTGCGCCGGAGCCCCATCGTCGTCATAGGCCACCGTCGCCAAGCCGTGAGGCTGGGTCCGATCCGCCTTCATGTTCACCCATTTGGAGCCGTACTGGAATTTCCCCAGCTTATCGGGAGTCAGAAAACTGGTGCCCGCGTAATTGGCTTCGTAACCCAGCGCACGGTCGAGTTCCGTCGCGTGACCGCAGTTTTCATGAATGGTCAGCCACAGGTGGGATGGATGCAGCAGTAAGTCATACGCGCCCGGCGCCACGCTGGGCGCTTTCAGCTTCATCATCGCTTCTTCGCCGGCCTGCGCTGCTTCCTGCACCAGGGGATACGCTTCAATCGCCTCCCAGCCTTGCTGCGTGGGAGCCATCAGCGAGCGTCGGGACTGCGAATCTCCCTTGGCGCGATCCACAGCTGTCACGTTGAACTGGGCATGGCTGCGTACGATGTCCTGTTGAATCCGAGACCCCAATGTGGAGGCAAAGTAGCGGTCTTCCCGCACCGCGCGCAGATAGCTCGAAACAAAGCTGATGCCCTTGGTTGCCAAGGCAGCTTCGTTCACCTTCATCAGCAGGTCTACTTTGCGCTCGATGGGGATGGTGAAAGGATCGATCTTATACGCAGATTTCCAAACTGCGGAGTGTTTGTCCAAGGGAGCCAACTGCACCGGCTTGGTCTGGATGGCTGCATTCGCTTCCGCAATGGCAATGGCGTCTTTCACCGCCTGCGTCAGCGCTTCTTCCCGGAAGTCATTGGTGGCCGCAAAGCCCCAAGCGCCTTTTTTCAGAACCCGTACGCCATAACCATAGCTGGAACTGGAACTGACGTTCTGAACCTGGCGTTCCCGCGTAAACACGCCTTGGTTGTCATAGCGGCTGACCCGCAGATCGGCATAGTCCGCGCCAGCTTTTTTCGCCAGCTCCATGGCCATATCCGCCAGTCGGTCACGATCTGCCTTCTCGGCAGCGTTCAGCCTGGCCAGCGGCACAGCAGCCGCCAATGCAAGCACATCTCTGCGCGTGAACATAGGCACTCTCCAGGGAATTGCTCCGGTGTGACGAGGAGGAGACTTCCTCGCTCATCATCCCACATTGGCCTAAGACGGTCGCCTGCCGTTGAATGTCACGCAGCGCCGCAGATTCTCATTGGCGATTTGCACCGTTGATGCACGTGGGCAAGACCGACGGAGGTTGTTCATCTATCGCGACTGGCCGCATCAATTGGCGACTTGGCTGGCACGGGCATTGGCGGGAATTCCAAGATCCGTGGGCACATAAAACTCGTGCCGTTGGATGCCAAAGAGGTTTGCCACCAGATTCGACGGGAACAGCGCCAAGCGTATGTTGAAGCGCTGCACGGCTTCGTTGTATTCCGTACGGTCATGGTGAAGACGGTTATCCACGGCAGCGGTTTCATCCAGCAACTGCTGTAGCTCTTTGTCCCTGGAGAGATGCGGGTACTGGGTAACGGCAGTGAGCAACTCCGCCAGAGAGCCTTCAATTTTCCGGTTCGCTTCGATGATGCCAGCCCGATCTTCTGCCTTCTCTACGAGTTCCAGGGACCGCGCCAGTTCACGCGAAGGAGCCGTTACAGAAGGTCTGGAAACTTGCGGGCTCCGCGCCACGGCATCCAACAGTTTAGGCAGGGTTTCCACGCGCTGTTCCAGATCGTCCTCTAATTTGCTCCAAGCCGCTTCAATCCCCTGCCGTTGCGCCACAAGCTGATCACGCACTTCAAGCGCGCGCTCGCCCGCAACAGCCAGCACGGCAATGGCCAACAGGATGAAAACCCAACGCAACAAGAACGACCTACTCCTGTCAGAAGGCTACCGACCGGGAGCAGCCCCGAACTGACCGGAGCCGCTGATTCCAAACTACTAGCCCTCGTTCAACATTGTAGTGGAGCCCTGACGTAGCGCAAGAACCTGTACTGCCGGACGCCCCGCGAAATCGCGCTTAGTGGTTCGGGCTATGCTCCGGGCGTTCAGAAGACCTGCATTTGGGTAGCAGGAATGAAGGGCTCCGTTATCGTGGGACGCCGACACCCTGATCTTGAAGCATCCTCCGCCCTCCCCCCCATCCCAGGAAAATCAAGGAGATGCTAGCCTGAAAGAAGCATGCCCGAAGCGCTTCTGGGGTTGGATCGCGCGGATATCGAAAGCCAATTGGGCGCCATTGTGCCCGGTTATCGCGCCGCTCAACTCTACACCGCTCTCTACCGTCAGCGGCTCCAACAGGTCGACCAAATCACCACGCTTAGTCGTGATGTACGGGCGCGTCTGCAGAACGATTTCTCCGTCGGCTGGCCTACCCTTCAGCAACGTTTCGATTCCGTCGATGGAACCCGCCGCTACCTGTTGCAGTTGGCGGACGGCAAAACCGTCGAATCCGTCATGATGCCCGAAGGCGAACGCAGCACCATCTGCATCTCCACCCAGGTGGGATGTCCGGTGGATTGCAAGTTCTGCCTTACCGCGCTGATGGGTCTGGAACGGAATCTCACCGCTGGCGAAATCGTTGGGCAGATTCTGTATGTGCTGGAAGACAATCAGCTCCAGGGCGGCTTACAGCGCGTCAACGTCGTCTTCATGGGCATGGGCGAACCGCTTCTGAACCTGCGGAACGTGCTGAAAGCCACCCAGATTCTGACGGACGAAGACGGCGTGGGTCTATCGCAGCGCCGCATCACGCTCTCTACCTCGGGCATCATTCCGCGTATTGCGGAATTGGGGGAAAGCCCCTACCGCCCCAAGCTCGCCATCTCTCTAAATGCATCCAGCGACGAATCCCGCCGCCAGTTGATGCCGATCACCCGTAAGTACAAGCTGGCGGAATTGTTGGAAGCCTGTAAGCAGTATCCGCTGCGCTCTTGGGAAAAGCTGACCTTTGAGTATGTGCTGTTGCGCGGCGTGAACGACACCGATGCCGACGCCCGCCGTGTCGTCAAATTGCTTTCCAACCTGAATTGCATCGTCAATCTGATCGCATTGAACCCTGGACCAGGTATCCCCTTCGATACGCCAGACCCCGAACGCGTCACCAGCTTTCAGCAGATCGTACGCAAGTCCATGCCTTGTTTCGTGCGCAAGCCACGGGGCCGTGACGTTTACGCCGCCTGCGGTCAGTTGAAACGGGTATCCCAGGCAGAAATCGAACAGTTTCCCATCCTCAGTAACAACTAGCCCACGACCAGAGGCATCCCATCTTTGGGTCTCAGTCGGCTGGCTTGTTCGCGCGGACAACCACGAAGTCCCGGTGCACCGTCTCCCCAGGACCTTCTTTGCTCGCGATTAATTCGGAGTGGATCTCTGTTTTCACGGTTCGAAATCCCGCTGCATGTAGCAGCCTTTCCACCTCCTCCGTCGTGTATAGCTGGAACCCATACTGCGCAAACGAGAGCGTCCGCATGAAGTCCCGGGCAGCGAAAGCAACTGCAAACGCTCCGCTTGGCCGAAGCGTCCGGTAGACCTCATCAAGAAACCCGGAGGGCTCTGGAAGAAAGTACAGCGTATTCACACTCATCGTCCGATGGAAGCAGGCATCGGCAAATGGGAAGATCTCCCCTTCATAGAGGCTGAACTGCGCCGTGCCTTTCGCAACCTGACTCTGATTGTTAGCGACAGCCTCCCGATGCATCAGCTCGGAAAGTTCCAGCCCCTGATAGGTCATCCCCGGCTGCATCTCAAAAAGCTCCGCCACATGTGCGCCGGCGCCGTGCCCAATCTCCAGCACGTGGCGCCCATCTTCCACTTGTAGGCTGGTGAAACATGCTCGCGTCATACCGATGTTGCTAGCGTGCATGCTGGCGGCGACCTGCGTACCATTGGAGCCATGCGGGGTGCGCAGTTGTCTTGCCAATTCCTGCATGCTTTCTACGTCTTTCGCTTGCATTGCCGTCTTCTTTCTTCGTTATCGCCGGGCTCCACCCGTTTGCAGTCGCGGGCAGTTCCGCATCCTGCTACGTTCAGCGGACTCATTGGCATCGGTACATTACCTGCCTTCGATACGCGACTCGATCTGGCAGGGCATGTTAAGGTGGCATTGTCTGCCCTGCTCCGCTGGGCGTTCAGCAGCGGTCCTGGTGATCGACGGCACTCAGTCAGGTTCTTGTTTCAGTATGAGCACTCAATCCCCCTTACAAATCATTGTCCTTGGCGCGCATCCGGATGACTGCGAGTTATTCTGCGGAGGCACAGCAGCCCTTTTTGCGAAGCTCGGCCACGAGGTGACCTTCGTCTCGTTGACCAATGGAGACTCCGGCCACCATTTGAAGGGGGGAGGCGACCTGGCTCGTATTCGATACGCCGAATCGATGGAAGCCAAAACGCGCCTGGGCATCGAGAACTACTACGTCCTCGACAACCACGACGGCGAGCTGCAACCCACCATGGACTTGCGGCGACAGATCGTGCGCCTGATTCGCAAGCATGGCGCCGACTTGGTATTTACCCACCGTCCCAACGACTACCACCCGGACCATCGCTATGGCAGTATGGCCGTGCAGGATGCAGCCTACACCGTCATGGTGCCCAATATGTGCCCGGATACACCGGCACTGCGCCGCAACCCCGCATTTTTCTATCTACAGGATCATTTCCGCAAACCCTACCCCTTCATTCCGGATGTAGCAATTGGTGTGGATGAGGTATGGGAACAGAAACTCTCCGCCGCTGCCGCGCATGTCAGCCAGTTCGGCGAGTGGCTGCCCTGGGTGGATGGTTACGAAGCGGAAGTTTCGAAAGATCCGGTGGAAGCCTCCAACCAAGCCGTGCGACGCTACTCATTCCCGATTCAGGCCGACGTACGCGCCACCCTTCTGAAGTACTACGGCGAAGCCGGCGCTGCCGTCCAACACGCAGAGGCTTTCGAGCTTTGCGAATATGGCAGCCAACCCGACGAGGCTACCATGCGCAAGCTCTTCCCTATGGTTCCGGCTTCGCTTTAGCCATGTCGGAATAAAGAGCTTCCAGCAATGGAAAGCGATTGGATTGAAAAGAAAAGGGCCCCGAAAGCGAAATCGCTTTCGGGGCCCTTCTTATCTTTGGTCCGCATCCGGACCGATATCCAACCGCAGCTTAGTTCGCGCGGGAAACGTAGCTCTGTTCGGCAGTATTCACCACAATTTTGTCGCCTTCGTTGATGAAGGGCGGCACGGGCACCACCAGACCGGTTTCCAGCTTCGCCGGCTTGTTCACGCTGGAGGCCGTCGCGCTCTTGATGCCGGGTTCGGTTTCCACCACGGTCATCACCACCGTCTGTGGCACTTCCACACTGATCGGCTTGCCTTCGTAGAACTCCACGGTTACCTTCGCGTTGGGAATCAGGAAGAAGATGTTGTCTCCCAAGTCATCCTTGGAGAGTTCCACCTGCTCATAGGTTTCCACGTTCATGAAGGTGTAGACATTTCCCCCATCGTCGAACAGGTACTCCATGTCGTGTTGTTCCAGAATGGCGCGGTCCACCGAATCGCTGGATGAAAAACGGTGTTCAAACATGGACCCGGTGCGCAAGTTCCGCAACTTGACTTGCACGAAGGCGCGCAGGTTGCCGGGGGTTCGATGCATGACCGAAAAGACAGAGTGCAGCTCGGTCTTGAAGATAATGACCATGCCCGGACGCAGACTGTTCGCAGATATCATTTCGTGTGAGTTCTCCTGGTTGGATCGGAAAGGGGATGTCAGAAAGGAAATTCCATTTTACCAAGAGCCGGGCCAACGCGGGTTGGCGGAGCACAGATCGCCCAACCAAGCCGATAACTTGCTGGATATTCTCTTCCTTTTCTGTGATTTACAGGTGGATGCGCGGTGTAGGCGTTTCTCCCGGCAGCCCTTGGGGGCCCCCCATCTTAAAAGGAATCCCCTACATCACATAAAGGTATAGCGTGTGGCTGCGTCCCTCGCCATCGTCTTCGATCGTCTCGACCTTTTCCGGTTTCAACTGCGGAAAGTCGAAGTCGTGGCATACGATGCGCGTGCCGGGCTTCAGTTGTTTCTGCAGAATCGGCAGCATTTTCTCGTTCGATACCGGCAGTAGATATACCGTCACCACCGTGGCGCTGCTGTAATCCTGCTTCATCATGTCGCCCTGGATGATCTTTGCTTTGTCACCCAGCTTGCGGCGCTTGATGGTCATGTCACTCTGCGTTACCAACTCTTCGTTCAACTCCACGCCCACCGCCTTCGCGCCGTAGCGGGAAGCCGCAATCACCACAATGCGTCCGTCGCCGCTGCCCAGGTCAAACACGGTATCCGTCGGTTTCACCTGCGCCAGTTTCAGCATGCGGTCCACAACACTGTAAGGCGTCGGGTAATAGGGAGCCAGCTTTTCCGACGCATTCTCCGCCTTCACCGCGTTCGCGGGGTTTTGCGCCAGCGCCACCGACGCCGCAAATAAGGAAACTGCCAACAGCATCGCCATGCGCCGCGTTCCTAGTCCCGTGCCTAGCGGTGCGAACGGTTTGCCCATCCATGCGGAAAGAGAAAAAGTAGTCTGTCGACAAGTCATAAGCTGGTACCTACGCCCCCATTTGGTGAACTACACGAGTACGTGGAATCGAGATAAAGGACTACGCACGTCCCCTTCCAGAGTTCCACTATCTTACGCCTCTAGCGCCTCAATCTGTCCGATCCGAACTTCGACCAAGACGGTAAATATCCCAAACGCCATTACGATTTCGCATTTGGCGCAAAATGGTAGGCAAGACATGGCGCTCGATGCACAGAGGCGACACACGGAGCCGATACACAGCGCGCCTCAATAACCTCTAGAACCTAGCCGTTGGATGGATTGACGAAGGAAACTGTTGCAGGTTTCACGAAAAGCCTCGAACTACCGATTCGCCACGTGGACGGGAACCACATTGCTAGCGACCTGATCCACCAGAATCTGCACTTCACTCAGGCCGTCATCCAGTACACCGGGTAACACCACTTCCACCAGATAGATGCCCGCATAGCCGGGAGCCAGTTTGGCCTGCGATACCGGAAGCCGCAATCCATTCACAGTGGCTTCCACGGGAGCCGCTACGGGGAATACAGCGTCTTCGGGTACAGGCAGACCGGCCTGCCAATCGGGACGCACCGCGCCTAGGCCGCTCGCCAGAATGTGAATGCGTTCTCCAGGGAGAGCTGGCAGGTTTTCGTCGATGATAGCGCCGCTATCGGCGTGCAGCACAAAGGGGCTGCCATCCGGATGCAGGAAGATCGCGGGCGACACTCTGCGGGACCGCAGCGCGGCCAAGTGGCTGCTGCCTTGGGCTGTTGCCATCTCCAGCAGAATGCGATCCTGCGGCGCGCCATAGGGCAACTGCACCTGCGCGGAGTTGCCGGAGACAGCCAGAATGGAGGCATCGCGGCCGTTCGCTTTCGCAGTCGCTGGATTGAAGCCTTGCACGCTCACCAAATCTCCGGGCGCTACTGGTCCCGCCGATAGATCCGCCGCGCGGCGTACACGGGTCCCCGGCACCTCTGCGGGCAGCCCGGTGAAGTAGACGCCCGCCCGGGCTGTCACGACAAACAGCATGGTGCCGGAAGGGTCCAACCGCAGGTCGCGCACCGGTCCCGGCAATCCTTCATTCGGCAGCCGGCGCAGCAGCGCCGGACGTCCCATTGCCCGGAAATCGAAACGATACACCAGAATGGCCTTGTCGGAAGCGACCAACAGAACCCCGTGCTCCCAGTCAGGAGCCGCAGCTTCTATCTTCCGGAAACTGTCGCTGGCGCCCAGGCCCTCCGGTGTGATGTCTTCCCAGAATTCGCCGCCGTTCAGGGTGCGCAGAATCAGCACGCGGCCAGATTCCGCCTGCATCAGCGCCAGGGCGCTTTGGGTATCAGCAGGGTTCACCGTAATGCTGAGCGCTTCGGTCCATCCCGGCAGGGTGAACTCCCGCCACGTTTCTCCGTCGTCCCCGGTGGCCAGCAAACGGCCATCGCTGAGGCCCACATAGATCTGGCTTTCACGCCGGTCCCAGGTCTTTACGCGATCACCCAGTGCGGCGACCACAGCAGGCGAGTCCCAGGATGTGGCGTCTTCACCCGTAGCGCGTTTCCAGCCACCCACGGCGCCGGGCACCCACTCCAGCAAAGCCCCTGCCGTGTCTCGCGCCAGCAGCCCGCGGCGCGCCGCGGGGAAGGCCACCAGTTTGGAAAGCGGAAAGTTATCCACGCCTTCGGTTGAGACGGGAAACCAGGAAAGGCCCCCATCTCGGCTTCGCCAAAGGCCCAACTCACTCGCCACCAGAAGGTCTTCCGGGTCGTCTGGGTTCAGCGCCAAATCTCGCAAAGATTCCCCTATCAGGGCAATTCCGCGATAGCTCGTGAGTCCCGAGAAGCTGCGCCCCCCGTCGAGGGAACGGTACACCTGGCTGCCAAGCGCGTACACCACTGTCGGCTGCATCGGGTGGGACACAATGAGGCTCGCACCCGCCGGGGGACGAGGCGCGGAGGAATGTTCGGGAAGCGGCGGGGCTTCAACATCGGGCGTCGCGACCCAGGCGCTTTCGTCGTCTGCGTTGCTCTGCTGGAAACGGTAGACTTCGCCGGAGTCAATCTGGATATAGATGGCGGATCCACCACGCCACACCCGCTGGACCGGACCGGCGGCATAACCCGCCACCCCGGAAAGCACCCGCTGGTTGCCGAAAGGAATCCAGGAAATAGCGCCACCATTCGCGCCTTGCAGGACACTGGCCGAAACCGGCGTTGTCGTGGATGCAGATGTTGTGGATGCCCCGGTGTTGGGCCCGTTAGCTTCAACGGTCTGGGCCTGGACCGGGCCGACCAACAGCAGCAGCAAGGCAACTGCGCCAAGACTTAGTGATTCGAGGCGCCGCGATTTGAGGCATAGCGTTTTGGCGCCCAGCCCACTACCCGCGCAGCCACACGGGAACCGGCGCGGCTCGGCCAAGCTCGATGCGTTGTAGCGCAACGCTGTGCTGCCCAGGATGCTCCAGCCCTTGTGCATGCTACTTTCCGTTCCACCCAACCGTTTCTAACCGCCACTTCTATCCATCGGCGCGGTCTGGCGTGGGCGTTATGGTGTTAGACGCGTACGCGCGCCCACTTTTTCCCGACCTGCACCAACAATTCATCACTTTCCGGAGTGTATTTCAACTCGGTTATCTTATTTCCATTGATTTCGACCGCGTTTGCCTTCAAACGGCGCACTGCCTCGGTCACCGATGGAGCCATGCCCAGTTTCGCGAGCAGCTTGTCCACGCGAACCTGCCCATCCTGCAGCACGCCCTCTGGCATAGCAGTGGTTTCCAGATCCGAAGGGGCTTGGCCCTGTCGCACCACCCGGGTAAACTCTTCCGCCGCCTGCGCAGCGGCGTCGGCGCTGTGGTAATCCTGCACGATGCGCTTCGCCAGGGAGATTTTGGTCTCCATGGGATGGCCCTGCCCAGCTTCCACCACCCGCCGCATTTCGGTGATCTCGTGCACCGGCAGATCGGTCAGCAACTCATAGTAACGCCACATCAGTTCGTCGCTGATCGACATCAGCTTACGGAACATCTCCGCAGGCGGCTCAGCGATACCTACATAGTTGCCCAACGATTTGGACATCTTCTGCACGCCATCCAACCCTTCCAGCAGCGGCGTGGTGGCCACGATCTGAGGAGACTGGCCGTAATCTTTCTGCAGATCCCGCCCCACCAGCAGGTTGAACTTCTGATCTGTCCCGCCAAGTTCCACATCCGCGCGCAGCATCACGGAGTCATAGCCCTGCGATAGCGGATACAGGAACTCATGCACCGAGATGGGGCTGCCCTCGCGATAGCGCTTGGTAAAGTCGTCGCGCTCCAGCAGCCGGGCCACCGTATACCGCGAGCATAAACGGATCATATCCTCGAAGCTCATCGCGTCCAGCCACTCGCTGTTGAAGCGGATCTCGGTCTTCTCCGGGTCCAGCAGTTTGAAAATCTGCTGCCGGTAGGTCTCGGCGTTGTCGGCAATCTGCTGGCGCGTCATGGGAGGCCGGGTCAGGTTGCGTCCCGTGGGATCGCCGATCAGGCCGGTCATGTCGCCAATCAGAAAGATCACGGTATGGCCCAGGTCCTGAAAGTGCTTCAGCTTGCGAATCAGAACCGTATGGCCCAAATGCAGATCAGGAGCGGTGGGGTCGAAGCCGGCTTTCACGCGGAGCGGGCGCCCTTCTTTGGCTGCCTGCACCAGACGTTCGCGCAAATCTTCCACGCGAATCACCTCTGCGAAACCTTTCGCCAGGTAAGCCAGTTGTTCGTCAATGCTTAGCGGGTTCACGGATCTATTTTCGCACTAAGTCCGCTGCTGTAAGGCGCAGGGCTCTGACCGAGGACTGTATTTCCAGCGACTTGCAGGTGGAGGCGTGCCAAAACAGCGCCGGGATATGCCCGAAATTACGAAACGAAGCCAGATTGTGGCGAAACCGGGACACACAGGCCTGACTGGCTGACCGCCGACGCGACGCCGATCCATCACCCCAGGCACACACTAAAGCAGGCTGGAACGATCCGGCTGTTCTGGTGGAAATGTTCGCGGGGCCTTGCCCAGTTCCGGGCTACCGCGCATTACGCAACGATATTGCGCGTAGGTGTTCGCGTTCAGCACGTATTGTCCGGTCATCAAATTCACGGCTACCGTCCAGCCATGCCATTGGTGGGTGCACAGAGGCACGCAATCTTCCGGGCAGCTTTCCGCCGGAGCGGCGTTCGGGTACCCCGCCACGGTTACCGGGGACCAGCGCCCGAAATGGATCCATCGCATCATTGGTGGTTTCGCGATCAGGGTTTGCCTGGTGGAAACCGTATAGAACATGTGTCCCGGGCACTGCCCTTCATTCGCATGAATGCCCGGGATATTGTCGCCACCGGCAAGCACCGTCCACCAATTGCCCACGCCGAAGAGTGCGGATAGCACCTCCGGACTATCCTGACGGGTAATCAACGGCCCCAGTGCCGCCTTCGAGGCCTCGTGGGCGCGCGTGGCCCTCCGGAAACGCACCGCAGCCCAGCCCATGACAGCGCCGAGCGCCGATAGCAAGATGATGAGTCGTTCCATGAATTGAAAAGGGTCTCACCCAAGCCTTTCGACCCCGTAGTTACGGAAGGTCCTCGGAAACATTTGTTTCTGCGAAAATCAGCATAGGTGAGATCAAATTATACGGCGTGTATAGGGATGTCACGCAATGGATACTGTCGCATCAACGTTTCCCTGAATCTAGCCGAGCGTATCACACCCATCCATCGTCAAGCCTTGAAAATCGGCCCGGGAAATAGCCCAACGGGAGCGCCCCTGAAATGACAAACGCCCGACCGAAGCCGGGCGTTTGCGGGGAGAAATCCGGTAGGCATCCACACTCGCGCATGTAAGCGTGGGTGGCCCGATGCCTTAATCCGCCTTGACGGTCTCCATGGGAAGCGCCTTTGTTGCGCCCCTCCAGATACCGCGATATTCCTCATAAAGCGTCGTGAAGCCAGCCCAGTAATAGCCGCCCACGAAGATCATCAGGAAGGGAATGCACAGGAACTGGTAGGCATTCACGGCCCACACGACCGTGCCTGCAAAGTAGGTGCCAGCGGCGATTTCCAGCCAGGGCAGTAGACCACTGGGACGCTTATAGCGCCGCGTGGTTTTCACTGCAGCCTTGGTCTTGCCCGTGATCGCATATTTCGCCGTACGCACGAAGCTCGATTGCACACCGAAAACCGCTTCAAAGAAGGCCTTGGTGTTGATGAGCGTCAAGGCGACGCCCACGGCCATCAGCGCCGGAATGAACAGGAAGCTGCGCTTCCAGTTGTTGGGATGCAGTTCGCGCTGAGCCCCCACATAAAAGGCCACCAGCGAAAGGAAGCAGGCGGTCATTACAGGAACGTCGAGAATCAGAAACTCAAACCAGCCCATGTAGAACCGGACGATCATCACCGGCAACATCAGCGCGGAAACGCCGATCATCATCGGGTAGGACATGTTCGGCACCAGGTGCAGAACAGCCTGGATTTTGGCGTGCCGCGGAACATCCGCCTTCAGCAGATCGGGCAGCAACTTGCGCGCCACCTGGGTAAGGCCCTTGGCCCAGCGGAACTGCTGGGTCTGGAAGCTGTACATTTCTACTGGCAGCTCAGACGGGCAGACCAGATCGGGCACGTAGACAAAGCGCCAACCCTTCACCTGGGCGCGGTAGCTCAGGTCCGAATCTTCCGTCAGCGTGTCGTGCTGCCAGCCACCAGCATCCCGAATCATCGAAATGCGCAGAATGCCAGCCGTGCCGTTGAAGTTGAAGAAGTCGCCGTTGGCATAGCGCGAACCATGCTCCAGCACGAAGTGACCATCCAGCAGCAGCGCCTGGATTTCGGTCAGCAGGTTGAAATCCCGGTTCGTATAGCCCCAGCGCGTCTGCACGACGCCGACCTTGGGGTCGGTAAAGTAGTGGACCGTCCGCTTCAGGAAATCCGCCGGGGGCAGAAAGTCAGCATCAAACACCGCGACCAGTTCGCCGGTAGCCGTCGCCAAGCCCTCTTCCAGGGCGCCCGCTTTGTAGCCGTGGCGGTTGGTGCGATGACGCAGCTCAATGGGCAAGCCCATGGCCTTGTACCGAGCAACTACCCGGGCGCATACCGCCGTGGTTTCGTCCGTGGAATCATCCAGCACCTGAATCTGCAGACGGTCGTGGGGGTAATCCATCTTGCTGACCGCTTCGATCAGCTGATCGATCACATACTGCTCGTTGTAGACCGGCAGTTGGATGGTGACGCGGGGCAGTTCGTCAAACAACCGCTCCGGCGGTTTGCCCAACTTCTGCTTGTTGCGGTGGTAGCGCCACAAGATCTCGAAGCGGTGCAGGCCGAAGATTGACAAAATGGCCAGCAGACCGAAATAAGGAACCATCAGGGCGTAGTCGAAGAACGCCGGAGTATGGATGCCCGCGAAGGTATCGTCAAAAAGCTGCGTCCAAACCCGATCCATCGTGGACGGGGTGGCGAAGAGCAACAGGAACGCAAAGGGATGACTCATGGCATTAGCCGCATGTAGTGAGAGAGTGCGAGGAAGTTCCGATATAGAGATCGAAGTAGGCCAAGCAGTGGCTGGGGGCCGCTTTCGTGGGGCCGTATAAGCAGAGGGCAAACGGCGCAAACAAGCGCTCGTTCCCGGCTTCTTCCCGCGAATCAATTACTTGGCGCATGCTTTTGGCAGTTTTCATTGTACTCCGAATTCCGAATTTTTCTTCAGAAATCGTAGTTCGTGCCAGGACCGCGACCGCTGAGTCGCAAACCGTCACACCGGTCGGTAGGAAATCGAAGAAGCGAAAGCCCATGTGCATGAGCGTAAAGGGGGTTACGGGGGCGCCGACGGTGACGAACCGTTTCACCTGCACACGGAGGCCGCTTCGCTGCGGATGCCGGTCAATTGGCGCGGCGATTTTGGCTGGCGCTGCGGTTAGCTGGCGCTGCTGGGGCCGTGTTCGTCGACAGCGGTGACGGGCACGGTGTAAAGATAAACCATGCAGTTGTCGCAACGGTGCAGCTTGTCGGTCAGAGCCAATTCCTGAATCACCTGCAGCCGGATCGTGATGTTGCAGGCTCCGCACTTCCCGCCCACCACTTCGGCCACTACCTGTTTGCGCCCCTTGGACTTCATGGACAGATAGTTAGGCTTCACCTGGTTGGAGAGTTGGGGCACCAACTGCTGACGCTCGGCTTCGAGCTTTTCACGCTGGGCGCGGACGGCGGCAATGCGCTTTTCCGCATCGGCAGCTTCGGCATTGACGACCTTTTCGCGTTCCTTCAGCGCCGTTTCGGCTGTGGAGACATTACCCGTGAGCTGTTCCGCCGCTTCCATCAGCTCGATTTCTTTGTCCTCGGCAGTCCGTATGGACGTTTCGTGAAAGGTGATTTCCTGCTGAAAGGCCCGGTACTGCTCGTTGGTCTTGGCCTGCATCACCTGATCTTTCAGGCGGGAAATCTTCTGCTTGTGGGTAGAAATTTCCCCTTCCAGATCCCGATTTTGTTTCTGGTTGGCGGCGAGCGCGTCTTTGTCGGCCTGCAGGCGGGCTTGGTGGGCGCGGAGCTTCGAACGAATGTCCGCGATGTGCTTGGGGAGGGTATCGATCTCCGCGTCAAACTTGGCGATCTCTTCGTCCAGAGCCTGGACTTGAACTAGGTGGCGGATATCGTCATGCATTAAGAGCGAATTCTACCACGCGCACCCCCGAAGATCCGGCGGAGCGGCCCGGCCACGGCTTGCAGGGCCATGGTGACTTCTTCCACACCCAGCAACCGACAGGCGGCCAGAAACACCAAGCCGCCCAAGGGCACGGAGACAAACACGTCGGCCAGATAGCCGATCTTCGTATAGCCCAGCAGTTCCATAATCAGGCTGCTGCTTCCCCAGCAGACCAAGCCCATCAGGGTGGACGCCAAGCTTATCAGCAGAAAGCTGCGCAGCAACCGCCGGCCCCAAACGCCCTGCAACCGGTTGCGAATCACCACAAACAGCACCAGGAACCCGACCATCGCCACCACCGACGTGCTGAGCGCCAAGCCCTGGAAACCAACGTGGAACACCTCCACCATCGAGTAAGCCACCACAAAGTTGGTGACGATGGATGAAAGGCTGACCCACATGGGAAAGCGCGCATCGGAAATCGCGTAGAAAGCCGGCGTCAGAATCTTCGTCGCTGCATAGCCCACCAGGCCAATGCTATAGAACTTGAGGGCCAGCGCGGTCTGCTGCGTGTCGTAATAAACGAAACGTCCGCCTTCATACACCGCGCCGATCATGGAATCGCCCAGCAGCGCCAACCCCACGGCGGAAGGAATGGTCAGCAGGAACACGAGCCCCAACGAACGGCTGAGGGTCTCGCGGAATTCATGGAAATCGGCTTTGGCGGCGCTGCGGGAAATAGACGGCAACGTAGCCGAAGCGATCGCCACCCCAAACAGACCCAACGGCAACTGCATGAAACGGAAGGCATAACCCAGCCAACTGATAGGTCCGCTGGCCCCGCGCTCGGGGTCAAACACGCCGGCGGCAAGCGCCGTATTCACCATTACATTCACCTGCACGGCCGCGCCGCCCAGAATCGCCGGCCCCATCAGCTTCATGATGTGCCGCAACCCGGGGTGCGACCAATCGATGCGCAACCCGAAGCTGAACCCGGAACGGGCCATGCTCGGCAATTGCCACAGTAGCTGCATCGCCCCGCCGCAGACCACACCATAGGCCATGCCCAAAATGGGCGAAATTCCCAACATGTCGCCGAACCAATAACCCAGCGTCAGGCCCACCGACACCGAAACGATGTTGAAGAAGCTGGATGCAAGCGCCGGAATCGCGAACTGGTTGCACGCGTTCAGCACCCCCATCGCCTGTGCGGCCAGGGAAACCAGCAGCAGGAAGGGGAACATGATGCGCGTCAGTTCCACGGCCAGCTCAAACTTGCCCGGAACCGCGTGGAAGTCGTTCGCCAGCAATCCCACAAACTGCGGGGTGAAGATCATGCCCAGCAGGCAGATGCCACCGACAAGCAACACAATGGCCGTGGAAACCAACTGCACCAACACGGCGGCATCCTGACGGCTCTTTTCCGTCAGATATTGCGTGAAGGTCGGGACAAAGGCGGAAGACAACGCGCCTTCGGCAAACAGATCCCGCATCAGATTGGGAATGCGGAAAGCCAGAATGAAGGCGTCCATTACTGGACCCGCGCCGAAAAGACGCGCCATCACCACTTCCCGCAGAAGTCCCGTAATACGGCTAAGCGCTACCGCGCCAGAAACGATTCCGGCGGATCGGACAATGCGAGCGTGTTCCTGTTTGCTATCGTTGCCGGGCGTAGGCCCCTGCGCGGATTCCCCCTGTGGTCCGGCGGAGGAGGTAGATGAAACTGGCAGTGTCAGGACATTTCCCCGTATTGTTCCAGGAACTGGGCAACTGTTTGGATGCCTTTGTAGAAATTCTCAACAGCGAATTTCTCATTGGGCGAATGCAAACCGTCATCGGGCAAACCGAAGCCCATCAGCACGGTAGGAATGCCGAGATGGGTGGCGAAATCACCGACGATAGGAATCGAGCCGCCGCTACGCACAAACACCGTTTCGCGGTCGAACTGCGAAGCAAATGCGGCTGCCGCCACACGAATGGCGGGATGGTCAGGATTCACCACGATGGCAGGCCCGCCACTGAGCACGTTGAGCGACACGGTCACGCCAGCGGGGCAGCGGTTGTTCAGAAAATGCTGGAAGCTCTCGACGATCTTGTCGGGATCCTGCCGAGGTACAAGGCGGAAGCTGACTTTGGCGGTCGCCTCAGCGGGGATGACGGTTTTGGCGCCTGCGCCGGTGAATCCGCCAGCGATGCCATGAACCTCAAGGGTAGGCCGACTCCAGACACGTTCCAGCACCCTGCGGTTGCTCTCGCCCGTCAGAGACTTGGAGCCCACCTCTTTGGTCAGAAACTCTGCCTCGTTAAAGGGCAGACTGTCCCAGCTTTCCAGCTCAACGTCGGCGGGCTCTTCGACATCGTCGTAGAAGCCCGGAATCTGGATGTAGCCGTCAGCGTCCTTGGCTTTGGACAGCAATTCGATGAGAGCGAAGACAGGGTTTGGGGCAGCTCCGCCATAGAGCCCGGAATGGAGATCGCGGGCGGGCCCCTGCATCTTCACTTCGGTATAGATCAGCCCTCGTAGCCCCACGCACAAGGTTGGAAGACCCGGCGCATACATGGCTGTGTCAGACACCAGCGCCACATCGGCCTTCAGCTTTTCGGGGTTCGCCGCCACGTAGGCCGCCACGCCCTTACCGCCGATTTCCTCTTCGCCCTCTACCAGAAACTTGACGTTTACCGGAAGTTTGCCTGTGGTGCGCATCAGCGCCTCCACAGCCTTCAGGTGCATGTACATCTGCCCCTTGTCGTCCGCCGAACCACGGGCATAGATCTTGCCATCGCGCACCACGGGCTCGAACGGTGGAGTTTCCCAAAGCTCCATGGGGTCGGGGGGCTGCACGTCATAATGCCCATAACAGAGCACCGTCGGTTTGCCCGGCGCATGCAACCAATCCGCGTAAACCAGCGGATGACCATCCGTCTCAATCAGCTCAACATTCTCCAGCCCGACGGTGCGCAATCCATCCGCGACAAACTGGGCGGCAGCGCGCACATCACCCCGATTTTCCGGCAGGGTGGAAATGCTGGGAATTCGAAGAAACGTGAAGAGTTCTTCTAGGAAACGTTCCCGGTTCTCTTCAACGTAAGCGGATGTACTGGACATGCGGCACTCCTTGCGGAATACACCATTATATGGTCCTTCCCAAGCAGCCGGGCGATTGCCTGTACTGCATGCCTGCACTGCCCGCCGATTCCGTACCTCCCGCCTATACTGCCGTTTCCAATTGCTTACCCGCTTCTCTTCCCTGGCCCACACTCAGCAGGCAACGGCGCACTTCCGGTGCGGCAAACGGGACAGCCAGAAACTCCGCAACTCCGGCGGCAGCGGCCTCAGCCCATACGGTAGGACTATCCGAAAGGGTCGTCACCACCACGGCGGGTGGTTCAGGCAGTTCGCCGCAGACTTCCAGCACATCCCGCCAGTTTCCGTCGTCCACGACGGATTCCGTCCACACCGTGGGTGCGGCCGTTACGGCCAGGTGGTCCCGGAGGGCCTCCAGCGAATTGACAGGTTCAAAGGAATAACCGAGCGGCTTCGCAATGTGGTTCAGACGCTCTAAAAGATGGTGGTGAGAGATCAGAAATGGAATGGATTTCATCGGCCTGGTGGAACCAGGGTCGGTGGGAGAAAACTCCCGGCGCGACGGGGCTTCACGGGGCCCCAACTGGTTTGTTGTACACGTCATGGTGCGCATCTACTTGGACGCAGTTCAAAACTATATCTATACAATCTATATCGTTTTTCTTTTAGGAATGTGTGACGCCCACCAGTACTAGTGGGTACCCACAGTGTGAGTTTACGCAAACGCGGTTGAAAATTTACCCTTGCACCGGGCGAGTGAAGGGTCAAAAGCGGCTGTGACGCAAACGCTTAGCCCGCAAAGGGTGGGCGGCGACGGTGCCAATCGGTTTCCCGCTGATAGGCCACGCCCAACGCCAGAATGCGGTTTTCATTGAAGGGCCGCGTCACCAGTTGCAGGCCCACGGGTAGATTTCCCGCAAACCCACAGGGGATGGAAAGCGCCGGCCAACCAAGCAGGTTGCCGATGGCGCCCAAATCCGTCAGGCCTCGCGACGCGGGTTTTGCCGTCACCGATTGGGAGGGACCGCCACGCAGCGGTTGATCAATCGGGTTCGCCGTCCGCGTGCGGCTGGGGGTAATCAGCACGTCATACTTCCGCCACAATGGCGTCAGTTCCTGCTGAATGCGGGTGCGAATGCGCATGGCCCGTAGATAATCTGTCGATTTCAGATCCAGAGCCGCCTTTAGCCCGGCGATCTGGCCGGCATCCGCCAGTTCGTCCACCTGCCCGCTTTGGATCAACGGTTCAAAGATCGACCCGGCTTCGGCATCAATGATCGTCCCGGCCACGGTCCCATAGGGCATCTCTGGAATCGTTACTTCTTCCAGTTGCACGCCCAACCGCCGCAAGGCAGCCAGGGCTTCCCGGAACGCGGGCCGCGTGCCTTCGTCCGCCCACTCCGCAAAATCCACCGGGTTGTAGCCGACCTTCAGCTTGCTAAGATCCTGCACATACTGCGGACCGTAGTAGAAACTCTTTCCCGCCGATGCCAGGTCGTTGGTATCCGCACCGGCCATCACCTGCAGCACCAGCGCGCAGTCTTCCGCGCTGCGGCACATGGGGCCAATCTTATCCAAGGTCCAGCTAAGCGCCATCGCGCCGTGCCGACTGACATACCCATAGGTAGGCCGCAAACCGGTAATGCCACAAAACGCCGCAGGGGTGACAATGGAGCCCCAGGTCTCGCTGCCAATCGCAAAGGGAACCAAGCCCGCAGCCACGGCGCTGCCCGACCCGCTGGACGAGCCCCCAGACCAATGCTCCAGGCTCCACGGATTCAGACCAGGCCCGAAAAGCGAGGCGCCCGCGCGTTCGTACCCGCCGCCACCCGCCAACTGCACCATGGCCAGCTTGCCAATTAGCAGCGCGCCCGTGGCTTCCAGGCGCTCAATCGCCGTCGCTTTATATTCAAATGTCTGTTGGGAAAAGGGCTTCGCGCCCCAGGTGGTGGGATATCCCGGATAGGCCAGCAGGTCTTTCGCCCCGAACGGAATGCCTTGCAAGGGACCACGCAGCCGCTTCCGTTTCAGTTCGTCATCAACCTCTTTGGCGCGATCCAGCGCGGCCTTACGCGTGCTCACGGCCAACGCATTCAGCTTCGGACCCTGGCTTTCCAATCGGTCGCAATACGCCTTGGCCAAATCCCGCGTGGAAATCTCCCGCTTCACCAGCATCTGGTTCAGCTCGGTAATGCTTCGAAAGAAGAGCTCCGCTGCCATAACTTAACCAACCACTAACCGGAATAGGGGCTCGTCGTCATAGTCGAGCGCAAACTGACGTAATTCCTCAGAACTGCGAGCACGGGATGCGCGCCGCTCTTCCAACAGACTATCGCCAGACCCAGAGACTGGCGCTGCTGCTGTCGCGGCTGCGGTTTGTGCGGCATCGGGAGTTTGTGCCGCGGCGTCTACGGGCGCAGGCGCTGCTTCGGCAATCACAGCCGTCGATGCAGCCACGCCCGAAAGGCGCGCCCATTCCCGTCGCGTCATTGCTACACCCGCTTTGTTACCAGCCCGCAAATCCTTCGCCATAAGCCCCTTAGCCTTGCTGCGTTTCCTGCCCGGCATTCCCCTGTACGTAATCGGTTTCCAGCGCGCGCGCAGCAGCGTTTTCCATCGTCTTGCGCGGCGCGTCCTCGCCCGTCCACAGCGTGAACGATTCGGCTGCCTGCTCAATCAACATTTGCAGTCCGTCAATACAGACCTTTCCCTGCTGCGCTGCGTTTCGCAACAAGGTGGTTTGCCGTGGGTTGTAAACCATGTCGAAGACGATATCCGCCGGAATTTTATCCGGGAAATAGACGCCTTCCGGGTTCGGGTACATACCCAGAGACGTAGCGTGAATCAGTACGTCGTAATTCTCTTTGACCGCTTCCTCGCCGCTGATGACCGTGCCGTTAACCACTTTGGCCAGGGCGCGCACCTTGTCCAGATTCCGGCCGGTAAGGGAAACCTTTGCCCCCGCATCGCTCAACGCAAAGGCCGCCGTGCGGGCCGCGCCGCCACTGCCAGCCACCAGAATGGAGCAACCCCGAAGTTTGATTTTCTTCTCCAGGGGTCGCAAGGTACCAGCCACATCGGTGGTGGTTCCGCGCCACTTCCCTGCCTTTTTCCACACCGTGTTTACCGCGCCAATACGGCGCGCCAGCGGCTCCACCGCATCCAGATAGCGCAGAATTTTCTGCTTGTGTGGAAGGGTGACGTTAAAACCCTTCACCGGCAGCTCGCTCGCCACCTGCATGAAATCTTTCAACTGCCCGGTTTCCACCAGAAACGGAAGATAAATCCCATTGATGCGCCGAAACTGCAACGCGCGATTATGAATCTGCGGGGAAATGCTGTGCTTCACCGGGCTCGCGATCACGCCATAGATGCCTGTGTCCCGATTCAGCTTCTCCGTCGCGTACACAGAGCGCATCTTGTCCGACGAAACCTGGCCCGGGGCCGTGCCCTGCGCGGTGTTCGGCGCGGCATAGGAATACAGGCAACCCATCTTCACCGAAAGCACGCGCGACGGAAACCCGATTTCGCCCATGCTCAGCAGAATCAAAGGAACGCCGGGTTTTTCCCGCACCAACGACAACAGCCGCATCAAATCGCTGGGCTTGCGCGCGGTTGTCACTACCTTATAGGCATCCGCCGGGTAGCGCTGCATGCGCACCATCAGCTTCTGCAAGGGGGGCGTCCCACTATAGCTGTGGAAACTGATGATCAGGTCGGTCAGATTACGCAGACGATCCACCGTCTGGGGAGCCGCTTCCGCGCTTTCGATCTCGACATCGACAGCAATCGCGCCAGCCTCCACGGCCTTTTCCAACACGGCCACCTGCTCGTCGATGCTGCCGTTGAACCGGCCATAGTTCTGGTGACGGCGGCACGTAGCCAGAATCTTCGTATCGGGATGCCGCTTCAGCAACTGCCGAATCGCATCACATCCGTCCAGAGGTTGATCGAGAAAATCCAGCCGGAACTCGAAGAAACGCGATCCGTTTTCGATTTCGCGCTCCGCCATCTCGAGCAGTTGGTTTACCGTGGGCAAGCCGAGGGCCACGCAGATTTTCGGTAGGCGGGAAGAATGTCGCATGAGGGATTATGCCTGCGCTAGCCATTAGGCTGCATGGCACGCAATATTCCGTATTGTATACCGCAGCCTCAACTGACCGTTGCCGTATCTTCATCTTCAGGAGTTTCGGCAACCACACCGTGTGGGGTTTCGACTGGCTGCGGGGCAGCATTCCGCTCAGCTTCCTTTGCCTTCGCTTCGGCCTCGCGCCGATCCAATTCTTCCCGCCAGGCGTTCAGCAGCGAGTCGGCCTGTTCGGTGACAATGCCCGCCACGCCATCCTTGCGCAGCGCTAACGCATCCTGTAAAGTCAGCGTCGGGCTGTGCAGGCGCACGGCCAGCTTTCCTTTTGCGTGGTGCATCACGTACCGGGCGACCCCCGCCTGATACTCCGCGCTCGCCCGACGGAATAGCAGATCCATACCCTGCGCGGCGGTCCGCTTACAAAGTCGCACACCAATCAAGGTGTGATCCTGCTGAATCTCTTCCACCTCAAACAGAATGCGCAGCGTCGCCTCATTTTCCCGGCAGCTTTCCGCCATTTGCAGCAGTTCTGATTCCAGGTACAGAAACTTCCGCGACACCAGCTTGCCCAGGTTGATGGTGACCACCAGGTCTTTCACCCCTCGGCGCAACAGGTCCCGCGCTTCATACAGCCGGGCAGCGGTGGTGGATGATCCGCCCGGGTAACCCATGAGGCAGCCCAGCGTCAGACCCGCGGACTTCGCCCAGTTCCGTGCCAGGTCCACATCCGACGGACGCACCAGCACGCCACCCATCCCCAGTCGCTTCCCCTGTTGGCAGCCATCGAAAACCTGCTGCTCCTCCATTGCCGGAGCATGCAAGGGTAGTGTCAGCAGACCTGCCAGATCTTCATACCGGCTAGCTGGCGGAATTTCTTCTTCGATGATGGTTGATTCTTCAGGCAGTGGCGGTAACATCAATCTCCTCCCGAACGGCGGGAATGCGCGGGTCCCCGGAACACGGCATTTAAGAACAGCAGATTGTTGCCATCCATCACACCGCGGAAGTTGGGGTCGGCAATGAAACCTACCACGTTACCGCGTCCAGACGTTTGCGCCACCAGAAAGGGCTTGAAGGCCAACTGCGCACGCAACGAATCCCACAGATATCCGCTTTGGAATAACGAGTCCGCCTGCTCCAAATATCCGGCGTTCACGCCGTCCTTCAATTGCAGCGGCGCATAGATGGATGTTCCGTTGTAAAGCACATTCACCCCATTCGAATAACCCGCGCTCAGCCAGTGGTCCGGGTCCAGCCGCGCTCTCACCAGAACGCCCAGCACGTTGTCCGGCGAAGTCTTCTCTCCGGCAACGGCGTTCAGATACGCAGATTCGTTCACGAATAGATTGGCCGCAACCTCCGCGTCGTCCTTCGATCCCTTTCCGTCCTTACCCGATGAGGCAGTGGAGCCACGCTCGCGTTTCAGACTCAACAGACCCGGTTGTTCGGCCCGTAGAAAATCTACGGCATTGCCTATGCCGATCAGCGTACCCCCCGCGCGCACCCAGCGCGAAAGATTGTCGATACCCGCGGGCCCCAACCGTCGCGCATAGCCACCCGGACTCGTCGGCGGCAGAATCAAGCTGTGATAGCGCGATAAATCCGCCATCGCGAGGTCTGCGGTACGAATCACCGTCACCGGGTAGCCAAACTGGCGCTCCAGCACGAAACGCGCCGCGCCAGCCGCTGTCGACATGGTGGGTTCATCCCAGGCCAGAGCAACATTCACTTTCGGAATTCGGTTGGCATAGCCGCTACCAAAATTGATTCCGTCTTCCACCCATCCCGAAGCAGTCGCGATCACTTCTGCGCCCGATTCCTGGGCGATCTCCGCGACCGTCGCCGCCAAGTGCGCTCGGTTTTCCGAAGTCTGCAGAACCAGTGTTCCTGCTTCAAACTTACGACCGTTTTGTGTGAAGCCCTTATCTAGCGCCAGCAAGTGCAGGTCTTTGCGCAACGCCGCAGTCAGAAAACGTCCCGACGCTGCCGTGCCCCACGGCACAATGTACGCCATCGCATTCGACGGTCCGGTCACCGTACCCGAGACCGTGGAAGTCGGCGTCCACGCTTCGAAGTCTCCATTCGATTCGCTGCTGGTGGTCACGGCTTCCACATTGAACATCACCGGCAGGCTCCAGGCTGTCACGTCATAGATCTCATCACCCATGCCCTTCGCGCGCCGCCGTTCTTGTTCTTTCAAAAACGCATCGTCCATGGCCACATGCTTTTCCAGCAACACGCGCACCATGCGTCCCCCCGGCTGCGCCAACGACGTCACATAGCTACCCGCCGGAAACTCGCGATCTCCATTGCGGAAGGCCGTCTTCGCGCGCTTCACTTCCAGACCGTGGAAGGCCAGCACAGACGCCAGCTTATCCACCGCCGCCGTGTCGTTCTTGCGCACCAGCACAAACTCGCGCACCGAGCCCGTACGACCCTGCTCCACCGCGCTCCGCCGATACTCATAGAAGTTCGATAGCAACTCCGTGCGCCGGTCCGCCGCTGTCTCGCACGTGCCGAGGGATGCCAGAAAATGTCCGCGCACCGTGTCACTGTAGGGGAACTCCACACCATCGCGGCGACGCGCCTTCAAGCCTCGCGACGAAGCCTGTTCATAGGTCATGGCTATGGCTCCGTAGTAAGCAGGCCAGCTTGCCCCATAGCCCGGAAAGAACGCGTCGAAGATTTCCCGCGTGAAGTAGCGCAAGCCCGCTTTGTCGAAGTAACGTGCGTTGGTCTTGCCGAACCAGTCCAGACTGGTGCGCTGATTCTCAGTCAGCCACGGATTGAAGGGCACCGCTTCGGGTGCAAAGTAATACGTGGAGTCCGAACCCATCTCATGCAGGTCCACCAGCACCAGCGGCGTCCAGTCGCGCAGGGTTTCAATGCGAGCCCGAGTCTCTGGCTGCGTGGCAGTTAACCAGTCCCGGTTCATATCGAAGAGATAGTGATTGGAGCGTCCCCCTGGCCAAGGTTCCTTACGCTCCGCCGATAGCGGACTGGCATCTGCTTCCAACCCCATCGATTGCGTGAAGTTCTGCACAAAGCGATTGCGTCCGTCCGGGTTCTGCAGCGGATCAATCTGCACCACCACGTTCTGCAGCACCTTGTTGACAACAGCATCATTGCGGGCCGCCACCAGGTGGTAGACCGTCAACAGCGCAGCATCGCCAGGCGACAGTTCGTTGCCATGCACGGCATACGACAAATTGATCAGCGCGGGCATCTTCTGAATCAGCGCCTTCGCGGCATTGGCATCTGTCTTCCGCGGCTCCGCCAAGCGGCGCATCTCCGTGCGGAGCTCGTCCAGCTTCTGTATGTTTGCTTCGGAGGCCACGAAGACGTACATCAGTTCCCGGCCTTCCCAACTCTTCCCGATGGTCTGGACCTTCACCTTTTTGGAAGCCGCTTCCACGGCCCGCAGGTAGCGATACATTTCCTCGGGAGTGGCAATGCGCTCGCCCGGTTCAAAGCCCAGCACCTTCTTCAAGGTGGGAATCGCGGGATCATAGTCGCTCGGGGAAAGCATGCCGACGGAGCGGTAAGCTGCCTCAGACTGCGCCTCAGCTGGCAGCACTCCGATAGCAAGTAGACTTGCAGCCAGCGTCACCACCCAAAGCAGAAAGGCGCCATCCACGCGCGCGCAGCCTTGTCTCTCGCGAGAACGCAGAACGGACAGACACAAGTTCGGGAACATACATCACTAGCATACGGCGGCGCGAAGTCCTTGCATGATTTCGCAGTCAGCGCAGCTGGATATAAGGCGCTAAGGGAAAACGCCGATATGGTTTAATGTGATGCAGCTAGACTTGTTCCGCTTCTGCAACGACGTTGATCAGGACGCTGATCTGGATTGGACCAGCAAGTCTGACTCCCATGCCACTTCAAGCACATCTAACAATCCTGACCAGCATGTTTCCTCCGGATATCTACGACCGCACGAGCAGCTTCCATCTGCACACCACCCATTTCCTGGCCCTGACCTCATCATGGAGGGCGCCGCAATGAAGCCGCTGGCCTTCTACGAGTTCTTTGCTGGCGGTGGTATGGCAAGGGCTGGCTTGGGCAAGAAGTGGAAGTGCTTGTTCGCCAACGATATCGACGTCAAAAAGGCTGCGAGTTACGCCACAAATTGGGGCGCCAGTCACCTGAAGGTCGCGGATGTTGGCAGCTTGGATACGTCTGCTCTCCCCGGAACCGCTGATCTTTCTTGGGCGTCATTTCCCTGTCAAGACCTTTCCCTGGCGGGCAGCTATGTGGGACTGCAAGGGAAACGATCTGGAACCTTTTGGTCGTTTTGGTCCCTGATGCAGAATCTTGCCGAGGTTGGCCGAGCGCCGCGAGTAGTCGTGCTGGAGAATGTTTGCGGCGCCTTGACCTCTCATGGAGGGCGAGATTTTCTTGCGATATCCGAAGCACTTACCAATGGTGGTTATCGGTTTGGCGCCATGGTGATGGACGCCGTTCATTTTCTGCCACAATCGCGGCCCAGATTGTTCATTGTTGCAATCAATCGACACTATGACTTTCCGGACTCCTTTCTGCGTACCGGACCTTCACCTCTTTGGCATCCGGAGAGGCTGACTAGAGCATGGAGGCAGCTTCCCGAAGACGCCAAAGATGCATGGGTCTGGTGGGAACTCCCAGATGTCTGTAGGAGAGAACAAGCCTTGTCGGATTTCATTGAAGAAGATCCGGAAGGCGTTGATTGGCATTCCGCGGCCGAGACTCGGCGTATCTTGGCGATGATGAGCGCCGTGAATCGGAAGAAGGTTGAGAGCGCGAAGCAAGCAAGGCGTCGGATGGTGGGGACCATTTACAAGCGCACAAGAGAAAGTACAACTGGTGAGAAAATGCAGCGTGCGGAAGTTCGCTTTGACGACATCGCGGGTTGCCTTCGAACTCCGGCGGGCGGATCCAGTAGACAGTTAATCATGGTTGTGGATGGAAATCTTGTTCGTTCGAGGCTGTTGTCTCCGAGAGAAGCCGCGCGTCTGATGGGATTACAGGACTCCTATATCCTGCCGGCCAAATACAACGAGGCCTACCATCTCTGTGGTGATGGAGTGGCCGTACCCGTAGTCCGCTTCCTGGCTGCCAATCTTCTCGAACCGCTAATCGCCAAGTCGATCCCCGCTAAGCAGGAAGCAGCCTGATGACACGCCATACGCATGATGAAGCGCTGAGGGCATTCGTCGAGCAACATGCCTTTCGTGGAAAGGGCCCGCTATGCGTGGGGCTTGTCGTCACACAGCATGCTCGCGAACTCGGATTGCCCCTTGTGCCGGACTCACTGATTACCGCGGGCGGTGGCCAAGTCCTCGGGCTGGGTCGGTCCTCGGTGCAGAGCATTCTCACTCGTTACGGAATTGCGCGAATTTTGGCTTCTGAGGGAGGGCGCACATCGCGTGGAAGCATGGGTAACATGCGCGAGTACGTCCTGTTCTTGAACGATCTGGCGGAAAGAATTTCCGTCGACCTGGATGCGATTGAGCAGTTTTGGGTTGACCGCGTACTGGAATTCTTTGCCGCAAAGCCATTCAGGGTTACCCTTGATGCCTCACGCAGTTTACGCGTAGTCATTCGGGATCTAATCGCCCAAGCGGTAGAACGCCAAAAGTCATCTTCGGGCACACACTATAGTGGAGCTGTCCTGCAGCATCTGGTTGGCGCAAAACTCGATTGTGCGCTGGGCCCAGGAAGCGTCACTCACAACAGCTTCTCCACAGCCGACCTCGCAAGTTCGCGCGACGGTGACTTCGGTCTGGGCGACGCGGCTATTCACGTTACGACGGCTCCCGGAGAAGCCGTCATAGAACGCTGTCGAGAGAATCTGAATAACGGCATTCGGCCCATCATCGTCACCCTCCAGCACAGGTTAGTGGTTGCGGAAGGACTCGCGGACAATGTGGGTCTCGCTGCCCGCATTGACGTCTTTGAAATTGAGCAATTCATCGCTCTCAATTTGTATGAACTGGGCAAATTTGCGGAGAAGGGGAGACGCACCGCCATCACCGATCTAGTGCGGCGGTATAACGAAATTGTGGAAGAGTTCGAAACCGATCCGAGCCTAAGAATCGACCTCCGCAGTTGACGGAATGCCAGAAACGCCTGAACAAAGAAGCCGCGTGATGCGCGCGGTAAAGGCTGAAGACACGCAACCCGAACTCATCGTTCGCAGATTGGTGCACAGCCTAGGCTTCCGTTATCGTCTCCATCGTAAAGATCTTCCAGGTAAACCCGACCTCGTATTTCCGAGGCGTAGGAAGATCATTTTTGTTCATGGTTGTTTTTGGCACGGCCATGATTGCCCTCGGGGAGCCAGATTACCTGTTAACAACCGTTCCTATTGGGTCGAGAAGATTGGCCGCAATCGTTCTCGTGACGCAACCTCAACAGCCGTACTGAACGCAGCAGGGTGGGAGGTACTGGTGATCTGGGAATGCATGATACGCGATCACGATGCTCTAGGCACTTCAATCAGGGCCTTCCTGGAATCGTGATCCGAAAATACATTCGTATCCTCGCGCCCCACATTGGCTCCCATCCCCGATACCTGTAGCATGTAGGGGTGAAACTGATCCAGGTACGAAGGTGGCTACTCGAATCGGACAGTGTGGTCGTGATCGCTGGCGCGGGCATGTCTGCCGAAAGCGGCATCCCGGTGTTTCGCGGCCCCAGCGGGATGTGGAAGAACTTCCGCGCGGAAGAATTGGCCACGCCCCAGGCTTTTGCCGAACGGCCCAATCTGGTTTGGGAATGGTACAACTGGCGGCGCGAAATCATTGCAGCGGCTGAGCCCAATCCCGGCCATCGTGCCGTCGCGGCGCTGGAATCGCGGGTGAACGACTTCACACTCGTCACGCAGAACGTCGATGGCTTGGACGAACGAGCCGGGGTGCGAAACATCGTGAAGCTCCACGGCGATATTTGGCAGACCGTGTGTACACGTTGCGGCGAACGCCTGGAAAACCACCAGGTGCCGCTTTCCAGTTTTCCGCCTTTTTGCCACTGCGCTTCCGATGCTCCGCTCCGCCCTGGTGTCGTCTGGTTCGGCGAGACCCTTCCCCCGCATGCTTGGGCAAAGGCCGAAGAAGCGGTGCGCCGCGCGAAACTCCTTCTGGTTGTCGGGACTTCTGCCGTCGTCTACCCCGCCTCCAGCCTCATCAGCCTTGGCATCCGTCACGGAGCCCACACCGTAGAGATCAATCCGGAGACCACGCCCTTCAGTGACGAAGTGGAAGTGCATCTAGCCGGTAGCGCCGCCGAACTGCTGCCCGATATCGTTTCCGTGGTAGCCACCAATCTGTAGCTCCCGTTTTCTTGGCAACTCGTCGCGACGGCAGCCCCACACTCCCGCGAAAACAAGCGCCCGGTGATGCATTGTTGCGACAATTCATAATGGAGTAGCGCAACGCCTTATGAAAGTTTGTTACCTGGACGCGTTTTCGGGCCTCAGCGGCGACATGCTCGTCGGCGCCCTGATTGATGCTGGCGCCGATGCCGCCCAACTGACCGCCGCCCTGTCTTCCCTGAATACCGGAGCCACCTTCCGCGTGGAAGACACGAAACGCAATGGCATTCGCGGCATGAAATTTCATGTCGATGGCACGGACTCCAAGAAACATCGCCATCTGCCGCACATCATCAAGATGATTGAGGAAGCTGAGCTTCCGGAGAAGGTGAAGGCCAACAGCATTGCCGTCTTCGAAAAGTTGGGCGAGGCCGAAGCGAAGGTCCATGGTGTCTCTATTGAGAAGGTCCACTTCCATGAAGTGGGCGCCATTGATTCCATCTGCGACATCGTGGGCGCCTGCCTGGGCTTCGACCTGTTGGGCATCGAACGCGTGGCCTGCTCCGCCATCAACGTAGGCGCCGGCACTGTGAAGGCAGACCACGGCATCATGCCCGTACCTGCGCCTGCCACCGCCACGCTGCTGCAGGGAATCCCCATTTATTCCGCCGGCCCCGCAACTGAACTCTGCACTCCCACGGGAGCCGCCGTCGCCGCCACCCTGGGAACCGACTTTGGTCGCATGCCCGCCATGCGCATTGAAGCCACAGGCTTCGGCGCCGGCACCAAAGATTTCCGTGAGATGGCCAATCTGCTTCGCATCCTGGTCGGCCGGGATGGCGTCATTCCCGAGGCCAGCCGCGTGCGTATCGTGGAGGCGAATTTGGATGACAGCACGCCTCAGGTGATTGGCAATGCCATGGACCGTCTCTTCGCCGAGGGCGCGCTCGACGTCACCTTTGAGCCGCTGACCATGAAGAAGAACCGGCCCGGCATCAAATTGACCGTCATTTGCAAGCCGGAAGATTGGACACGTCTCTCCCGCGTGGTCTTCTCTGAAACCTCCACCTTCGGCGTGCGCGCTTATGAAGCTGATCGACTTCTGCAGGAACGCCACTGGGAAGACGTGGAGACGCGTTTCGGAAAAGTACGTATGAAAGTGGGCGATCTTGGATCCTTCTCGCCGGAATACGACGATTGCCGTACCGTGGCTAGTCAGGCCGGCGTCGCCCTGAAAACCGTGCTGACGGAAGCAACCGCCGCGTATCTGGCGGCTAAGGCTTAAAGCGCGTCAAACTGAAATGGATGATTTCGGGTGCGCCCAGGGGCGCACCCGTGTGTCCGCAACCCGTGCTTGCAACAAACTGACGAACCGGCATGAATTACTACCTCACCACGCCCATCTATTACGTGAACGCTGCACCGCACATCGGGCACAGCTATACCACCCTCGCTGCGGACGCCGTTCGACGCTTCAAGCAAATGCAGGGCTACCATGCGGTGCTCACCACCGGCACCGACGAGCATGGTTTGAAGATTGAACGTGCCGCCCGCAAGTTGGGCAAATCCCCGCAGGAATTTACGGATATCATCTCCGCCGAATTCCGCCGCCAGTGGAAGATGCTCGGTCTGGTCGACACGGAAACAAACCCGCAGGATCGCTTCATCCGCACCACAGATCCTCGCCACGTCAAGACCGTGCAGGACCTCTTCCTGCAATGCCAGGCCAATGGCTTCATCTATAAGCAAAGCTACACCGGCATGTACGACGTGGGTGAGGAGACCTTCGTGCAGGGAGCCAAACCCGGCGACGTTTCCCCGGTGAACGGCCAACCCCTGGAAGAGGTCACCGAAGAAAACTACTTCTTCCGGCTTTCGGCCTTCCAGCAAAAGCTGCTCGACCTGTATGCGGCGCAGCCCGACTTCATTCGGCCAGATTTCCGCCGCAACGAAGTCCTGCGTTTTGTCGAAGGTGGCCTCGAAGACCTTTCCATCAGCCGTGGTTCCATCAGCTGGGGTATCCCCCTGCCCACGGATGACAACCAAGTCTTCTACGTATGGTTCGACGCCTTAAGCTCTTACTTCACTGCCGTCGCTGACGAAAACCTTTGGCCAGCAGACCTGCACCTCATCGGTAAAGAGATTCTCCGCTTCCACGCTGTCTACTGGCCGGCTTTCCTGATGGCCGCTGGCTGGCCCCTGCCCCGGAAAATTTTTGCCCACGGCTGGCTGCTCTTCGAAAACGACAAAATGAGCAAATCCCGGGGTAATATCGTCCGCGCGGAACCCATTCACAAAGTGATGGGCATTGAAGGACTGCGTTACTTCCTGCTGCGCGAAATTCCTTTCGGACAGGATGGCAGCTTCAGCTATGACGCGTTGGTGCAGCGCTTCAATTCCGATCTGGCCAATGGCCTCGGCAATCTGGCGAGCCGCACGCTGTCGATGATCCACCAATACCGGCAGGGTGAGGTTCCCGCCCCCATCGAATCCGGGGATGCGGACGTCGCGACTCTGGCCCAACAGACCATCGTCACCACCGTAGAAGCCTACGAAAAGTTGGAATTCTCCCGAGCCTTGGAGTCCATCTGGGCCTTAATCGCCCGGGTCGACAAGTTCATTGTGGAGCGGAAGCCCTGGACACTGGCAAAAGCTGAAGGCCCCACCGAACAGGCTCTGCTCTCAGACACGCTGTACACAGCCGCAGAAGCCCTGCGCGTCGTCACCGTGCTTGCGTCCCCCATTCTGCCGGAGACTGCCCAACGTCTATGGACCCTGCTCGGCGCGGGCACAAACCCATCCCTGCCAGACCAGGTCGGCGCTTGTCTGCTGCCCCAACTGGAATGGGGACAACTGCAGCCCGCTTCGCCCGTAGGAACCCTTTCCGAAACTCCCCTATTTCCCCGATTGAAGCCCGAGGAGGCAATTGAACGTATGCGTGAACTGGAACAGCAGGTGGCCGCCGAGCAGGCAGCCATGTTGGGCAAAACGCCAGAAGCTGCCGCCGAAGCCCCTGCGGACCCCCTGCCCACCATCGATCTGGCCCCCCAGATCACCATCGACGATTTTGTGAAAGTCGATATCCGTGTGGGCCTGGTGCTCTCCGCCGAACCCGTCCCCAAAGCCGACAAGTTGCTGCATTTGAAGGTAGATATCGGCGAAGCCGAACCGCGAACCATCCTGGCTGGCATCGCCTTGGCCTACAAACCGGAAGCCCTGGTTGGCCGTAAGATTTGTGTGGTCGCCAACTTGGCCCCGCGCAAGATGCGTGGCATCGAATCCAATGGCATGTTGCTGGCGGCCTCGCTCGAAGGCGGAAGCCCCGTGCTTGCCGCTTTCCTGGAAGAAGTTCCGGTAGGGGCCAGACTGAAGTGACACTGCCTGAAGAGTCTCGGCCTGCTGCAACCTTGCCTACGCTCACTTTGCCGTCCGGGCCCACGTGGGTAGATACCCACTGTCACCTGGATGGCAGCCGCTATGGCGACGACCGCGACGCGGTCGTCGCCCGCGCCATCGAAAACGGCGTTGGGTTGATGATTTCCATCGGTACTGCGGACGGTCCTCCAGATCTGGAAGCAGGCATCTGCATGGCAGACCGCTACTCTTCGGTATATGCTAGCGTCGGCGTACACCCCCATGATGCCTCCAAGGCTGATGATGCCACTTGGAAAGCTATCCCCCAGCTTTGCCATCATCCCAAGGTATTGAAAGTAGGCGAGATCGGTCTCGACTACCACTACGATCATTCCCCTCGCGATGTCCAGCGAGCCGTCTTCGTACGCCAGTTGGAAATCGCAGCGGAATTGGGACTGCCGGTCAGCATCCACACGCGTGAAGCCTGGGCCGATACCGTCCAGTGCATCCGCGAGGTCTGGCAGGGTGGTGGACCTGGCGGCATTTTTCACTGCTTCTCCGAGGGTCCGGCCGAAGCGGCTCAGGGCCTGGAGCTGGGTTTCCATCTCGCTTTCGGTGGCGTTGTCACATTCCCGAAATCGGACAATGTGCGCGAAGCCGCCTGTGTCACCCCGCTCGACCGCATCCTGCTGGAGACCGACGCCCCCTATCTGGCCCCCATTCCTTTCCGTGGAAAGCGCAATGAACCCGCGCACATCCCACGCGTCGGCGCCTATCTGGCGGAGCTGTTAGCCGTCGATTCCACGCTGCTGCGCGACGCTATCTGGACCAACGTCGGTCGATTGCTCTTTGCCCGAAGGTCAGCGAATCAGTAAACTAAGAATTCGCTTCATGAGCATCGGCAGCCATCTGAGTCGTACGTTAACGGCCAAAGAGATCTTTGACCTGGTACACAAGGATTTGCGTCAGGTCGAAGACGAGTTTCGCCTGGAATCGGTCGCCGCCGAGGATGCCATCACCCGCATCGCTGCGCATTTGCAATCCAGCGGCGGCAAACGCGTCCGTCCCACTCTGGTTCTTCTCACCTCGCAACTATTCCCTGGCCGCGACGTGAAGACCAGCATCCGCCTGGCTGCCATTGTGGAGCTGATCCACACCGCGACGCTGATTCAGGACGACGTGATCGACGAGGCGAAGACGCGCCGCGGCAAAGCCTCCACAAACGCGGTTTGGGGTAATCAGACAAGCGTGCTTGCGGGTGATTGGCTCTACATGCAGGCTTTCCGCATTGCCCTCCGCATGCGGGATTTCCATCTGCTGGACCTGTTGATCTCACTCACCCAACGTATGGTGGAAGGCGAACTGCTGCAGGCGCGGCTGCTCGGCCGTATTGTCGATCGCCAGGAACACTTGGAATTGGTTGATCGGAAGACAGCCAGCCTCTTCTCAGCCTGCGCCCGCTTGGGAGCCGTTGCCGGAAACGCCCAGCAAGATCAAGAAGATAGCGTCGGCGATTTTGCCTGGAGCCTGGGTATGGCTTTCCAGTTGATCGACGACATTCTGGATTTCACCGCCACGGAAAAGGAACTGGGGAAGCCCGTCGGCAGCGATCTCCGTGAAGGTAAAGTAACTCTTCCCCTGCTTTTGGCGCTCGAATCAGCGACGCCAGCAGAACGAGCGGACGTGGAATGTGTTCTTGCCGACCGCAGCTACGACCGCGTGCCCTTCGTTCGCATCCTGGAAATTGTGAATCGATATGACGGGATTGAGCGCGCAAGGCAAGAGGCCATCGCCTTCACCGACCGGGCAAACCTGTTGATCGCAAAAATTCCAGAATCCCCAGCGCAGCGGGCCCTGCAATCGCTGCCGGATTTCGTCGTCCAGCGCAACTTCTAGTACCGAGCAGCCTAAAGTCAGCCAAATGGGTCTTCACGCATTTTGTGGGGGTTCAAAGGAAATCGCGGCCTGACTCGTTGGACGGGCCTAGAAGTCCAGAAGCCCAGCTCACCGATAAACGTATCATTCCTAATGACTTAGCGCCCGTAAGAAAGGCGTACTGCTAGCCGTTCTGGCAAGCCGGCCGCGAGAATTTTTGTCTGTGCGGCAGCAATTTCATAGGGCACGCGATGCATATGAAAAAGCCGGTTATCGCTATCCAGAACGGCATACGCCGCACGGGAGTCTTGGTCGCGAGGTTGCCCGACACTTCCCGGATTCAGCAAGTAGTAGGCGGTTTCTTCCAGTTCCACCGTTTTCGAATTCTCGTCAGACGTAGGTCGCGGAAGAGTCGTAGCTTGCCCTTGGAGCACGCAGAAGCCACCCTGTACGTGCGTGTGACCGAAACAGGTGACTCCTAGGTCTACCTTCTGGGCAACGATAGCTGCGTCGGTGGCCGTGATGATGTACTCGTCCTCATCAAGCGGCGAGCCGTGGCAGATCTGGAAACTATCCACCAGATCTGGCCCCTTCGGAAGTTCACGCAGAAAGTCCAACGAATCCACGGATAGTTGGTTAAGCGTCCAGTAGGTGGCATCCCGTGCGGCGGGATTGAACCACTCAACGTTTTCGCCGAACGCAACAGCTTTGTCGTGGTTCCCGCGTATGCAGCGGTCCATGATGCTGCGGGTGAGCGAAAGAACAGGCTCCGGATCCGCACCGTACCCCACAATGTCGCCCAGGCAAAGAACTTGATCCACCTGCGGGTATCGCTCGTCGATGTCGCCAAGGACGGCCTGAAGCGCTTCAAGATTCGCGTGTAGGTCGCTGAGAAGGACGTAGAGCATGCAGGCGGTGGGCGCTTTCTAGTGGAGTTCGAAATCTACAATGAGGGCAGTTGTGGGTGATGTGCAACGACGGACATAAACTCTATCGTAACGAAAGGTGGGCGGAAAAATACGAGCTGCTCTTCTTTCTGCGGGGCGCAGGCAGCGCCCCGCGCGGAAAATTTTTTTCGGGCTTGCTGGTGGGCCGCTAAGCGGCCCACGGAAACAGATAGAAGAGAGCGTCGCCAGTAGAACAAGTTTCTGTAGAAAATGTGGATCCCGGCCACGGCGGGAAATTTTTTTGCACATTTCCACAGGTTCCGGTAGAAAAAGCCTGTAACTGCTATTTTAATGAGTCAGTTAGACTGTGGATAAGTTTGTTAGTTTCCGGGTCTGTACCTACTTCGCTCGCCACTTTCTGTACCGAGTGAAGCACGGTGGTGTGATGTTTTCCACCGAAGGCCCGGCCGATTTCGGCGAGTGACGCGGAAGTCATCTCTTTTGCCAGGTACATGGCGATTTGCCGGGGGTACGCGATGCTTCGGCTATTCGTGCGCTGGCGCAACTGGTGCTGCTGCAACTTGAAGCGATGCGCCACCACCTTCTGAATCGAGTCGAGCGTCACTTTCTTTTCCGTTTGCTCACCCAATCCGGCCAGAACTCGTTTCGCCATCGCCAGCGTCACAGGCGCCGACGTCAACGAAGAGTAGGCCAGCACTTTCACCAGCGCCCCTTCCAACTCGCGCACGTTCGATTTCGCTTTCGTCGCGATGTAGATGCGCACGTCTTCCGGCAGCGGAATCCCTTCGGCCTCTGCTTTCTTGTCCAGAATCGCCATCTTGGTCTCGAGGTCCGGTGGCTGCATATCCACCATCAAACCCCACTCAAAACGCGATCGCAGACGTTCCACCAACCCGGGTATTTCCTTCGGAGCGGAATCGCTGGAAATCACAATCTGCTTTTTGTGCTCGTAGAGATCGTTGAAGGTGTGGAAAAACTCTTCCTGTGTGCGTTCCTTGCCCGCGATGATGTGAATGTCATCAATCAACAGCACATCCGCCGAACGGTAATGCGCATGGAACGACGGCATTCTCTCCTGCTTGATGCAGTTCACCATGTCGTTCACGAATCGCTCGCTGGACGTGTACACGATGCGCGGTGGCGTTGCCCTCTGTGTGGAAAGGGCAATCCCGATGGCGTGCATCAGATGCGTTTTCCCTACGCCGGTGCCACCGTAAAGGAATAACGGGTTGTAGCTGCCCGCAGGCTTCGTTGCCACGGCCTTACACGCGGCATGGGCGAATTGATTGCAGGGCCCTACGACGAAGTTATCGAAGTTGTAGCGCTCCACTAGCGTCGGCGTGGTCGGAAGACCCTGCAGCCCGGCCACCGCTCCGTTAGCGCCCTGTGATCGCGTTTCTGGGGCGTCGTGGTGCGAGTAGCCGTTCGTGGAACCGTTCCCGTTGTGGGAATGGCCGTTGTTTACTACGTATTGGATCTCCTGCAGGTAGACGCCAGCTCGTTCGCATGCCGTGCGCAGCATAGACCCATAGTCTTCTTCCAACACCACTTTCGTGGCGTCGTCCGATACGCGCAACAGTAACGTTCCATTGTCTTTATACTCACCAGTGGTGGGTAGAATCCAGTTGTTGTAGGCCTCACTCGGAACCAAGTCTCGAAACTCAGTTTTTATCCGATCCCATTCATTCATCACCGCTCCAAAAACACCGCTCCAAAAATTGGCACGCAGATATCCACATGGTTTTCCACATGTGGAAAACTCGCTCTGAAGGACACAATCTCTGCTCGGATAACTAGTCGCTGCGGTATACGGGGCTGGGGGTGCGCGACGTCATCTGTTCTCTTCGTTTGCTCTCGCGGTCTCTCAGTCTAGCACAGCGAACTTTCTTGGCAAGCTCGCCATTCTGGACCTCTAAGTGCTTCATTCAACCGAACATAGCGCTCAAGAATTGTTTCTTTGTAGCTGCCATTAACGCTCTTTCGGAACGTCGAACATTCTTGTTTTCGTTGCCCTTAGCAACGCTTCTTGCAGTAGAACCCTTCTTATATAGATTCGCGCGTTCCTACAGGTTTTGGGTAGTGCTGCCAATGCTTCTAGGGAAAACATGTTTTGGCGATCAACGGACTTCCTTACGCCCGTATAACAATCGGGGTATAGAAGAAATGTTTTGTAGAAGTACTTTCGTTATAAGCGCTGTGGAAATGTGGATTCCGTCCTAAGTGATTGCCTTTCCTTCGGTTACAGAAACATGAATTTGTGGAGCACGCCGTGATTTCTGTGGGCTGTCGGCAGCCTCCATACTTTTCAAACACCGATTCACCGGTTTTCTACGGGGCACTTGTGGAAAACTTGCGTAAATATGTTTTATATCAATGGCTTATACTGTGTACGACCCTGTGCAAACCGCGCTCCATTGTCCTGCCCGGAACATTTTTTGTGGGGAGAGAAAAAAATTTTTCCTAATGTGGTTATGCATTCTCTCTCGCCGTACTTTTCTCCCTCATCTCGGAGTGTCCTCGCTTTTCGCTTCAGGAATAGTTGACAACTCGATCCAGGTACGTGACAATGAAAGTTACCACTTGAGCGGGAGTAACTCAGTTGGTAGAGTGCAACCTTGCCAAGGTTGATGTCGCGAGTTCAAATCTCGTCTCCCGCTCCATTCCTCTTCCTTCTCCTTTCTTATCAGTAGTTTCCCCGTCCTGACCTTCTTCTACACTTTTTCCCGGCATTAACGTTAGGCGTACAGCTAGAGTTGCGCTAGCGATTCAGCGCCGCTTACAACTACCGGCGCAGACCGTTCGATCCCTTCCTTCCCCGCTGCCAGCCCTTCTCCATGACGAGGTTTATCGCAGGCCTCTTATTGAGGTCGGTGGATGTTTGCGCCTATCGGCGATGACGTCGGGTCCTGTGGGTCTGTGTGACCAGGCGCCGCAGGCGGCGGAGGCCGCGAGAAAAGCGGAGAGTGGCTGTGGCGGGAGAAACCTTGAGCAGAATAAAAAATTTCCGGCGCGAGCGCATACGCGCTCGCTAGGGCTGATATACCCGGGCGACCCGTGGCTGTATGTTGCACAGCAGCGCATAGGCAATCGTGCCTGCTCTTCGAGCCAGGTGCACGGCGTCGATCACATGCTGCTCTTCTTCGCCGAGCAGCGTCACTGTCTGCCCCACCGACACATCCGGTATCCCGCTGATGTCCACGGTAGTCACATCCATCGACACCGCACCCAGAATGGGAGCCAAACGGCCGTTTACCAGCACGGCCCCATTGTTTGAAAGGGCGTGTGGGTAGCCATCGGCATAGCCGACCCCCACAATCGCTACCTTTGTTGGCCGCTCCGTACGGAACGTGGCTCCGTAGCCAACGTTTTCACCGGCTGGGATGTCCTTCACCAGAACAATGCGCGCCTTCCAGGTAAGTGCCGGCCGCACCAGGAGACGTCCGTAAGGACTAGGCGCAGGCGGTTGTGTCACGTAGCCGTAAATAGCCAAGCCCGGCCGCACCAGTTGCACAGCCGTATCGTGGCGCTCGAAGTGGATGGAGTTCGTGGCGTCGAGGTGATAGAGCAAATTGCTGTACCCGGCTTCGCGAAACCCGGCAGTCATCTCATGGAAACGTGCTACCTGTTCTTCGGTTTGGCTGCTCCGCAGATTAGCGGACGACGCCAAGTGCGTCATTACGCCGGCCAGACGGATGTGCGTTTTGTTTCGCAGCTCCGTCAGCACCGCTGCCGCAGATTCCTGCACGCCGAGGCGTGAAAGACCGGTATCAAGTTTGAGGTGAAAGGGAATTTGCCGACCGGCGTGGATAGCTAGAGACTCCAAGGCTTCCAGATCGCGCAGGTCATGGATAACCGGAGTCAGATGGTATTCCGCCACTTGCTGCCATTCAAAGGGCAGCACGCCAGCCATTACGACAACCTGAACATCTGCGGGTACGTCGGCTTCCCGCAAAGCAACCCCTTCGGCGACGCTGCTGACCGCCAGCCAACGCGCCCCTGCCGCGATAAGCGCATTCGATACGCGGCCTGAACCATGGCCGTAAGCGTTTGCTTTCACAACGGGCATCACCTGAGTACCCGGTTTGACAGTGCCAAGCACCGCCCGATAGTTCTCTTGAATGCGTGTGAGCGAAATCTCGGCGAAGGAACGATAGGCCGGATCGGTGACGGGGGGCACGAACAACGACATGTTTAGCGGAACTCGGTTTCGGTCAGATCAATTTCAGGATTCCACTGAATGGCCAGTGGATCTGTTCCTGCTGCAAGCGCCTGGAAAAGCTGCTCGTACAACGTCGTGACGGCTTCCCAGCTGTATAGCCGCGCCACGCGATCGCGCGCTGCCTGCTGATAGTGATGTCTCTCGGTGGCGCTCATGGACATCACTCTCTCCATTGTCTGCACCAGCGTGTCTTTTTCGAAAGGAATTCCTGCGTTTCCGGCAACTTCGCGGTTTTCCAGCGTGTCCAGATAGAGCACAACGTTCCCTTTGCCCATTGCCTCGATCAATGCCGGATGGGTGCCGCCCACCTCGGTGGCGTGCACATAGGCCAGACAGTGCGACTGTAGTTCGTGGTAGCCCGTGCCATAGATGCCCCCTGGAATATGTACCCGTGGGTTCTGTGTATCCCGAATCGCGGCAATATAGCGATCTGCATAGGGAGCATCTCCCACCAGCACCAGGTGATGGGAACAGTTGAGCTGTTCAAATGCCTGCCGAACGAGCAGCGGGTTATTTTCTGGCTCGAAACGCGTGACGTAGAGAAAGTAATCTTGGGGCATCACGCCCAGCCGGTCCAGAGCCTCATAGGTCACCGTCCGTTCCAGGGGGGCTCCATAGGGAATGCAAACGGAAGGATGGCCGTACTCATCCTTGTAGTAACGCGCGATGCGTTTGGCATCCGTTACCGTCACAGTGGGAAAGCGAGTGGCTAGGTATTCCGATGCGTGGTACCACAAGCGGGCCGCGCCATTCCATTTTTTTCGTAGCCGCTCAATGCCATCCACGTTCAGCGCCACTGGCATTCCGGCTAAACGCGGTAACAAGGTAAATACGGCATTCGCCGCGTTGCAGTACAGCACCGCGTCGTGCCGTTTCGTTAGCAGATGTAGGGTACTGAATGCGGAATGTGCCAGGGTATCCAGATATTTGTGGCGGATAGTTGGCTGATAGACCAGCCGCACCCCCCGATAATATTCGCTCTGTGGTCGATGGCGGCAATACACCGTCACCTGATGGCCGCGGTCGACAAGTCGACTGCACAACTCCTCTGCGAACGTTTCATAGCCACCGTAGTTCGCAGGAATGCCTCGGGTGCCGAGAAGGGCAATGCGCATGATTCGCTACGCGCGCGCCACCTTTGACTTTTGCACAGCTTCCAGCCGTGGAGCCCGAAGAGAAGTTGGCTTCGATACCGGTTCATAGGCGAACCAGCTTTCCATATACCGATTCGATACCCGTGTGATGCTACGAATATGCCGCCGCTTCGCCAGGGTCTTTGACCAGTTTTTTACCAGGAACGGAAACGCCCGTAGCGACGAGTGCTCCCACAATAGGCAGCATCCCACCACAATCAGATCTCGCCACAGGATGGATAGAAAAAACTTCCCATACATCGCTCCCGATATATTCTTGATGCGCATCAGGAAGCGATTCTTCACGGAGTGCATGTTGATGTCAGCGGGTAACGCCCGACGGTTTCCCGGCAAGACATTCCGTACGTGATAACCAAGGGCGTGGGGCGTATATAGGCAAGTCCAACCAGCAAGTTGTGCTCGCCAGGCGACATCGGCGTCTTCACGATAGACGAAAAAATCGTGGTCGAAGAACTCACCGTTGACACTGATATCGTCGATCATCTCCCTGCGGTACAAGGCCGCCGCAGCCGTGGCGCCAAACACATACTCCATCTTGGAGTAGTGCCCCATGTCATAATCCCTGCTGCCGCGATCCAGATGCCGCAACATCGGCGTGAAGTAGATTCCCGTCGAATCCACCACCGGCTTGTCGTGAAAATCAAAGGTGGGTCGAATGGCCAGCAGTTTCCCGCATACCGTTCCTATCTTTGGGTCAAGATTGCCGGTCTTTACTAGAACTTCAATAAATTCCGGCAACAGCAGCACATCCGGATTCAGTGTCAGAATCCAGTTGCCTTGGGAAAGCTGAATCGCCTGGTTCTGCGCCGCCGCAAAGCCGACGTTGGTCTCATTCAAAACCACCGTACACCGGTCGCTAAACTGCTCCAGCAAATCTACCGTGCCATCCGTGGAGGCATTGTCGACAATAATGATTTCTTTGTGTGGGTAGCGCTGATCTAACACCGATTCCAGACAACGCTTGATGAATCGGCCGCTATTGTAGGTAACCAGAGTGATGGATACAAAATCGTTTTTAGGCTTCGGCTTCATCATGGGTAGGTATGGGTCTCCTAGCAGAAAGATGGCAGCGCGATTTATGCGCTCATCTTCGAACCACTGGAGGGCCTCCCGTAGATAAAGGCTCCTAAAGCCAGCCGTGCAGCTGGCATGAACTGGGACAGTCTTCCCTTGCGACTAGGGTTGTCCGAAGGACTCGTTTTGATTGTCCCCGAAAGACTCGCATTGATTGTCATAGTCACGATTTTTCCCGCTAAGGCGACGAGAACCGAAAGTGCTAGTATTCGAACCCATACAACAGAGAAATGTGTCGAAGCATAGCGGAGTAGACTTCGGTACCAGTATAGCTGACGCACGCCTGGTTCTAGTTCCTCGATAGAGTGTCCGCCCATGTGGGTTCCTACCTCAATCGGATAGAACCGTATATGCCATCCTGCGTGGATAACCCGGTTACAGAAATCCACATCTTCAAACCAAAGAGGGTGAAAGCCTTCGTCAAACCCACCTAGTTCCAGCCACACTTTCCGGCGAATCAAAAGGAAGGCTCCAGCCGGCTGCTCCACATCCCGCACCACTTCCCACCTTTCGTCCTGGTAGCGATACCGTTGATTGACAGGGTTCCGCGGCCACAGCCGGTTTAGCCCGAGGTTTTCAAAAAGTAGGGTCACCGGCCTGGGAAAACGACGGAACTGAAAATGGTGTGTGGGCTCTCCCCCTTCGTCCGTCAGAATGGCAGTGGTCACCGCCACGCCCTCATCATCCAATCCGTCCAGCACGGCGCTCCAAGTCCCGCGGACGCGTACATCCGGATTCAGGACGAGAATTTTTTGCAGGTGTAACGCGCTAAACCCCTGGTTTACCGCTGCGGCGAATCCGCGATTCTCGGAATTTGCGATCACGCGTACTGGAAACTCTCTGGCAATCTCTACAGTTTTGTCTCGGGATGCGTTGTCCACCACCACCACTTCACACGGATAGTCCGCCAGAGCTTGCAAACAATCGCAAATGACGCCCGCAGAATGATAGGTGACGAGGACAACACCGAAACGCGCGTCGCTGTGACGCGGTGCTTCGACGTGACGCGGTGCTTCGTCGTGGCCTGGAGACTCGGCCGTTGTGGGGTGCTGCGTCATTGGTCTGCCGTCACCTTCAGCACTGCGGGGCACAACAGGTAATATAGTCGCCAGAAGCTGCTGGGACCTTCGGACACGGCTTCTTCCCCGTTTGCCGATTCTTGGTCTGCGGACATATGGGTTGCAGACGCACTGCCTGTCTTGGGACCCGTGCCCCTGCGGGGATGCGTCAGAGCGTACAGCTCCGCATCGCTCTTCTCGACAATCGCCCGGATTGACGGTCCTTCTTCTTTGCCCCGCAAACGCTTCCACTGGCGAAGGGCGCGCCACTTTCCTCGTAATGCTGCTCCACCCTGGCCATGGCGCAACGCCAGCAGCAGATACAACAGATTTCCCACCAGAACCGGCCACCACCAACGGCGCAGTAGCTGCGGCGAGTAGTGTCTACAGATCAGAAGCAGCTGATTGCGTGCGATCAGCGCCGTTGCCCGAGCGCTCCACACTCCTAAGGTCGCGCTTCCCACATGGGTGGCGTAAGCTCTAGGCTCCCAGTATCCGAAGGAGCCGTGGCCTGCGGCACGCAGTCCAAACTCCACGTCCTCCAAGTAACTTTCGAAGCTCTCGTCAAGCAATCCCACCTTGTCAAAAAGCCCTCGCCGGAATAGTGCCGCCGTCATAGGCGGGAACTGGATGCGCCGTCTGACCTCCCTTTTCACTGTGGCTAGCGGAGCGCCATGTAAGGCGCGCAGGGCGCAACCCGAACGGCTTAACAAATCATATGCGCCATCAGCCATACCGGTTACCGTCCCGGAGGCCAACAATGGACAGGCGAAATCGGCTTTCGTCTCATCTAGAGTCTCTTCCAGACGCGCCAGCCATTCGGGATGCAGCAGAACGTCATTGTTCAGAATCGCCACAAATTCCGTGTTTGCAGCTTCAATGCCCCGGTTCACCGCATAGGCGAAGCCATAATTCGTGGTCAGCGGCAGCACGTCCGTAGTTCCCTGCACCGTTGCCAAGCTGTCGTCTGACGATCCGTTATCCACCACCAGCACGCGCGCTGGGGCTTGTGTCTGGGCGATGATCGTAGGAAGTAACGCTTGCAGGTGGCGCGCGCCGTTGTAGTTGGGGATGATGATGGTGGTGCGTGTCTTCGCCAAGGGGCATTCACCAATTACGCTGCGATTCGGCTTTTTTCCTGTTGAAAGCGTCTCTGAAGATACATTATGCGCATCCGTTCTCTCATTCGTCATGTCAGCCGTCAAGCCTTCGTTCTGTTGCTTGCGGCGGCGCCTTGCGTTCTGCTGAAAGCGGAAACCATTGAGCCTGGCGCCAAAGTCTACATTCTCCGCATGAAGAGCGGTTTCGACGTGCACCTCGCCAATAGGCTAACGGAGTCCGGTCTGGTTGTCGTGGTCGCGAAGCCTGCTGATGCGGACTATCTGTTCACCGATGCTGTCGGCGAGGGTTTTGAAGACAAGCTGAAAGAGTTGTATCCTCCCCCTCCGGAAGAAGAGAAACCCAAAGCCGAAGGCGATGACGATGAGCCCAAGCGGAAGGAACCACCCGTGGTGAATACCTATGCCACCCGCCGGACTACCAGCTTTGGTCGCGCTGAGGGCGCTATCTTTCTGGTGAGTCGCGACGACACCTCCGTCCGCTGGAGCACCTTTCTCGAACGACGCGATACCCGACCTACCACCATGAACAAACAAGCCGGCACCATCGTCAAGCGCATGAAGCACTGGATTGTCTCGGATCGGAAGGCGACAGAGAAGCAGTTGAAGAAAGAAGCGGAAGCCGCCGCTGCCGCCGCCCAAACGCAACCGTAGTCGCGCGGCTCCGACCACCATGACAAATGGATCGGACACAAGAGCGCTTTCTCGAACACAAGAACAAATGCCCACGGACGCCTCAAGCTGCCGTGGGCATTCTACTTAGTAGATCATCTACTTAGATTCAAAGACAGCCGCTCAATTTCTTGCCGCCGCTCGCATGTGCTTCTGCCGAAGTAGTTCCCGGTATCGCGCTTCCAACACGCGGGTATTCTTTTCCGCATCCCAGTCACTCTCCACCAGTTGCCGCGCCGCACGCGCCAAGCCCTGTGCCGCCTCGGGATGATCCAGCAATTTCAGAATCCAGCGAGAGAATCCTTCGGGGTCGTCCGCTACGGCACATACCGGTTCCACGGTGCCCGTGATGCCTTCCGCGCCAATGGAGGTAGAGATCACCGGAATGCCGCTGGCATAGGCTTCCAGTAACTTTACGCGAACGCCGGAACCCGTCAACACCGGACACACGAACAGCGAGCATTCTTCCAAGTGTGGCGTCACGGAAGGAACCTCGCCGCGAATGTCTACCCACTTCGGCAGAGGGTTCGGCAGAGCCATCTGGTCGATGTTGGCGCCCACCACTCGCAGCACCACGTCGTCACGTCGTGAGTTCACCAGCGGCATCACCTCTTCCAGCATCCAGGCCAGCCCTTCGCGGTTGGGCGTGTGCCGGAAATTGCCCACAAAAAGTAACGTCGCTTCCCTGCGCGGCTGCGTGCTCAGCGGATAGTTGCTCAGCCGGATACCTGCGCGCAACGAGGCGTCCATGCGGCCATCCAACCCCGGCAGAAACTGCTTCAGATAATCGGCGTTGGTGGGCGTGCACACCTGCACGTAGTCGAAGGTCTTCAGCATCTGCAGTTCATAGCGAATAGCCCGTAGATACTCTACTACCGTCTTCGCATCTGCGGTTGCTCCGGTGGTAAGCACGCGACGTTCTACGGTCTGGAAGTAAACGTCGTGTTCAAAGATGGCGGTCAACACGTTGTCATAGGGTCCGCCATATTGCGCCATCTGCGTATATTCCAACTGGATGACATCAATGCCAAACTGATGAACCAGCCGCGGCAGCGCATGATGCAGATCTGGCAGATCAAACTCGCGCACTGCCTTTGGCTGCAACCCAAAACGTCCGTGGCGCGAATGTGATCGTCGCACCACCAAATGCATGGATGCGAACTCATCCGCGTGTGCTTGATGCGCTTCATACTCGCGCTCTTCTTCCAGAACCACCACTAGGTGCACTTCGCAATATTTGCGTAAGTACTCGAGCGTCTGCGTAATCAACACTGCCCCGCCATGCAGCGGAGGAAACAGCGGATACGGGGAGACAAAGAGAACACGCAGCGGGCGGCCCTCTTCATACCGATGCAGATAGCGGTCATAGTAGATGCCGGGATTGTGGCGGGCCAGCACTTCTCTATCAGAAACCTGTGCATGCTGCGAAGATCGCCAGCGACATGCGATGGCTTCCGGTAGTTGCGGTAACGCACGAAAGAACGCTGGCGCATACGCGGCGGTTTCCGTGGATGGCGCAACGCTTCCACCTAACAACTCCGCACCCTGCCGCAACAGAGAAGCGAAGAGCAAAGAGAAGTCCTGAAAGTTCTTCCACTGAAAGAGAATGCGATTCTTTCCCACAATCGCCGCGATGTACAACGGGCTAAATCGCTTTCCAATGGTGCCGCGATGTTCGTGGTACACAACACTCCGCGGTTGATACAGCACCCGCCAGCCGCGCCGCCATGCTTCCATCCCTAAGTCGGTATCTTCCAGATAGAAGGGACGGTACAGATGGTCGAAGCCGCCCAGTGCGAGCAACCGTTCACGGTGGAACGCCGCAGAACCTCCGCCGGGATAGAAACAGGGCATCACCGTTTCGGTTTCGCAATCGATGTCGTGCCCAAGTTCCAAACGCCCATGCCGCAGATGCGCGTAGGTTAGGCCGCTTTCTTCACGGCGTTTGTTTGGGTCCGAAAACAGAATCTGCGACGATACCGCAAACACATCCGGTTCCCGAAACGGCTCCGACAAGCCGTCCAGAAAATCCGGCAGCACGCGCATGTCGTTGTTCAGCATCACCACGATGGGGTTGCGCGCCACGCGGATGCCTGCGTTGGAGCCTCCGCCAAAGCCGAGGTTTTCCTCCAGCCGCAATACAGTCACTTCGGGATGATGCTCACGCATCCAGGCTTCGCTGCCATCTTCGGAAGCGTTGTCCACCACAATCACTTCATCGCCACGCTCAAAGTCACACGCTGCCACAACGGCGGGCAGGAACTTCTGCAGCAGGTCTTTTCCGTTCCAGTTGGGGATCACGATACTGCAAGCAGGCCGCCCGTCAGCAGGAAAGAAAATCGCGGTGAAGTCTTGTGGCGCCTTGCGAAACACACGACCCAACCAGGAGCTGCTTGCCAGAACCAGCAAGAGCAATGGCAGAAGTAACAGCCATACAAGAAAGGCCAGCAGGCTGATAGCAGATTGTCCAAGAAGTCGCCAAGCTCCACTCATGCGTTCAGCCCTGCGACTCCTTCTGATGCCGGTCTGCATTTGGCCCAAGCCCCAACATGCCGCCCAGTTTGTTCCAGCGGGAACGGAAAGCGAGTTCCAGTCGTTCGCTGTCGTGCCGATGCTTGGCGACCGCATGCTCCAGCTCGGTAAACAGGGCCTGTGCCTGTTGGAACTCTTCCTCGGTGCTTAGCAACCCGCCTTGTTTGGGTGCTTCTGGCTTCGTGCTGATCAAGCCCGCGTGGTACGCCAGTGCATTCATCTGGGCCGTAAATTCTGTGCGTAGTTGCCCGAAGCGAAGAAGCAATTCGCGGTGAGGTCCCTGTAGACCATCTACGGTTACGCGTAAATTCGCACACTCCTGATTGCGCTCCGCAAGTGTAGTTGCCAATTGGTCGCGTTCATCCAGCAGCTGTTTATAGAGCGGTCGCAGTTGCTCCAGTTCCGCGTCTAATCCCTTTGCCCAAGCCGAGCGCGCCACGATAGTTTCCTCTGCGGCGTTCAGTTGGTTCACTGCGGTCTCTAGCTCGTCGCACTTTGCCTGTAATTGATCGGCAAGCTGCTTGTTGATCGCTTCCAGGTTGCTGATGGTCTCCATCGCCCAGGCGGAACGTTGATCGTGCTCTTTTTTCAGAGCTTCATGCGCGGTATGTAGAGTGTCGAGTGCTTTCTTCGATTCATCCAGCCAGGACGTTTTCAACTCCATCTCATTCTGCAGAAGGCGAATGTGCGCATCGCGCTCCAGCAGCACATTCCCGTCGTGCGCCACGTACAACGCGTCGGCAATTGGCGGCAACGGACTCTGCGAACAAACAGCAATGAAGAATTGAGCAGATAGTAGTGTGTCTACGTCATTCTGCACAGAGCTGAAAACCGTAAGCGGTCCAGCGGCTTTATCCTTGCGGAAGGTGATGGCGGGCGTATGATTTTGCGCGAATAGACTGACGTACGCAAAGCGTGATCGGAGCAGTTCTTGAAATTCCTGCAGACTGAATTCGTGCTGGTGAAATGGATTTGGTCCCGCATCGCCACGGGAGACATTATAGGCTTCGCGATTTGGCGTTGATAGAATTACCAGCCCGGAAGGCTTGGTGACATGCCGTAGAGCGTCTACGAGCGCTGCCGGTTCGGATAGATGTTCGATCACCTCAAAAGACACCGCGCAGTCAAACGATGCCTCCTCATAGGGCAAGTCCTGTACATCAGCGACGGCAAAGCTCAGGTTGTCCTTGCCATAGAGGACCGTTGCTTCGGCGATCGTGGCTGGGTCGTTATCGACGCCCACCACTGTCGCTGCTGCTTCGGCCAGTGCTGCTGATCCATAACCCAAACCGCATCCGGCGTCCAGACACTGTCGTCCTTGCACAAAACCGGCGCAGAACTGGTAGCGCGAAAAATGCTCATTGAACAGGTCGGTATCCACCTGTCCGGGAACTAGTCGTTCGCCTGTGAACTCAACCATGCAAAGCCTCTTCCGCCACGGGGCCGCGCAACCGCTGGTTTACCCCCACACGGCACGGTAGATGCAGGTACGCATAGACCAGATCTTCACCACGTTCCATTTGAATACTCACGGCATTTTCTACAAAATCACACATCACAAAGCCGTCAAGGTCTCCGTCGGCAATCGCGCCGGAGAACGCAAACCCTGCCGGATAGAGTTCCGGTATGGATAGGTGGAAATCGACCGTCATCACACGGCCTGCGGGTAGGGGCGGCAAGACAACACCCTCCCGTAGGGTATTCGATACGGCGAAATCTAACCCGAGATGATTACGCAGGACATAGCCCACGATGGGTTGTGCGATCAGTTCCTTTGCCCGCACGCTCACGCGCAGCACCACATCGCGGAAGGGACGCAGGGTGTGGACGGCTTCCCCGGTCTCGTCGGTTAACGCAATACCCAAGACCTCGGCCCGTTGGTCGCCGTAGCGATGGTCGACGTTGGGTAGTCCTTCCACCAGTTCCGGAGCGTCCTCGGCAAAGCCCTCCGTATGCGGCGCCAACGCCATACCTTCCCGTTCCTGGTACCTGCCGTCGCGCGTGGTCATCTCAGCCAGATAGTGGGAAATCACGCTTTCCGGGTCGCCGTACTCGCGGGCCTTACCCCGGTCTAGCCATAGACAGCTATCGCCGATAGCGCGTACGTCCGCGGCGGAATGCGTGACATAGATCAATGTGGTGCCGGAGCGCTTCAGTTCATGCACCTTCCGCATGCATCGCTGGCGGAAGTAGATGTCGCCCACGGCTAGGGCTTCATCGACAATCAGGATCTCGGGTTCCACGTGCACGGCTACAGCAAAGGCCAGGCGCACCAGCATGCCGCTAGAGTATGTCTTCACCGGCTGATCGAGAAAGGCGCCAATTTCGGCGAAAGATTCGATGCGAGGCAGAAGCCCGCTGACGTCCGCGCGTGACAGTCCCAAAAGGCTGCCGTTTAGGAATACGTTTTCGCGACCAGTGAATTCTGGATTGAACCCGGCGCCCAGTTCCAGTAGCGCCGCCAACTTGCCGTTTACGCTTAGCTCACCACGGGTCGGTGGAAAGATGCCCGCAATCAGTTGCAACAGAGTGCTCTTACCGGATCCGTTCTGGCCCACCACGCAAAAGGTCTCGCCGCGTTTTACCTGGACCGTGACGTCATCCAGAGCCCAGAAATTGTCCTGTTGCGCTCGCGACCCCAGCAATAGTTGTCGTAGGCGTGCGCCAGGTGTGGAAAAGACCGGATACGCCTTGCCGACATTGCGTATGTCGACGGCGATGGTGGAATTTTCGGGACTGGGCATCTCCATGGTTTGCGAGGTGACGTTTACCTGTGTGCGTGTGTTCTCGACCGGCTTGCCTGCGGTCGAAGGGTGTGACGGCTGCTGGTACCGCCCTGTTCCCATATTCTCATAGAAACACGTGTCTTCTTCCACATGGGTTGTGTATTCTGGTGTACAATGGGAAGTTTGGCGGCGTAGCTCAGCTGGTTAGAGCGACGGTCTCATAATCCGTAGGTCACTGGTTCGAGTCCAGTCGCCGCCACCAAGTTTCCCCCTTCCTCCCCCGTCCTTCTTTTGTTCCTGACGCCCTTCTGTGAAGACTTAGCGGGTCGTTCTACCTCAGTCCCACTCGTGTCCCAATAGGCCTGCGCGCATAGGCATAGGTTTATACCTTTGCGGACACAGCGGGAGGCATTCTCTGCTCTCTATGGCGATTTACGAGTGTTTCTTGCAGGTGTTATGGAATCACGGGTCTGTAGGGAATGATGTGGGGGCCCGACGTGATAACGGGTGTGACCTGAGGGAGAGGAAGAGTGGAGCGGCGGCGGACCTACGGGACGGCGCACCACTGACGCTAGCCGCCCCGTCTCATCCGCATGGAACAAACCGGGGAATTAGTTGTCCGAATCGCCAGCCAATAGTTCGTAAATACGCTGCAGATCCTGGTGGCTGTAGAACTCGATTTCGAGCTTACCATTCCCCTTCTTCGAAAGCTGCACAGACACCTTGGTACCCAATACTCGCTGCAGTTCCTGGATGGCCGCTTTCCAGTTGGCGTCCAGGGTCGGTTGCGCGGAGGGTTGCTCTTTCTCTTTCTTTGCTGCGGACGAATAAGCCCGGGCCAGCTGTTCCAGCTGCCTTACGGACAAACCCTCTTCCGCTGCTTTCTTGGCCAGGGCGATTTGGGTCTCTGCGTCTTCAATCGCGATCAGCGTACGCGCATGGCCCATGCTCAGTTGGCCCGACGCCAGGTATTGTTGGACATCACCGGGCAAGCGAAGCAAGCGTAGATGATTGGTGACGGTGGAACGTTCTTTGCCCGTGCGCTCCGCAATCTGCTCGTGGGTTAGGCCGAGTTCCAGCATCATGCGTTGATAGGCATCCGCCACTTCGAGCGGATTCAGATCTTCGCGCTGGATATTCTCGACCAGCGTGATTTCCAGAAGACGCGCTTCGTCGATCTCCCGGATCACCACCGGGACACGTTCCAGCCCGGCGATCTTTGCGGCACGCAAACGACGTTCACCAGCGATCAGCTGTGGCTTGCCATCCACCATGCGAACGACCAGCGGCTGAATGATGCCGTTAGCGCGAATGGATAGCGCCAGTTCGTGTAGGGCTGGAGGATCGAAGATGATGCGCGGCTGCAGCGGGTTCGCTTGAATCTCGTCGATTGCCAGCGTCGTGTCTGCTGGTTTCTCCACAACCGGTTCAGGCGGCGGGGCTGCGCTGGTCTTCGAGCTCAGAAGGGCGCCCAAGCCCTTTCCCAGAACTTTCCGCTTAGGATTTTGGTCGGTCATTTTGCAGGATCTCGTTTGCGAGCTGAATGTAGCATTCCGCCCCTTTGGAGCGCGGATCGTAGGCAATGATGGGTTTTCCAAAGCTTGGAGCCTCGGCTAACCGGATATTGCGGGGGATGACAGTGTCGAAGACATCACCAGAGAAGAATTCGCGTAGTTCCTGGGCTACTTGCCGCGTCAGGTTCATCCGTTCGTCGTACATCGTCAGCAAAACGCCTTCGATCTGTAGCGGATGCCCAAAATTCTCACGGATCTGAGAAACGGTGTCGATCAGCTCGGAAATGCCCTCTAGCGCGAAAAACTCGCACTGAATGGGAATGAGAACACTCTGGGAGGCCAACAGTGCGTTCAGAGTCAGAAGATCAAGGGCTGGTGGGCAATCGATGATGATGTAATCGAAGAACTCCAATGCTTCCTGCAACTTCTGGCGCAATTGCAGTTCTCGCTCGGGCACTTCCACCAGCTCGATATTAGCGCCCGCAAGGCCCTTTTCCGAAGGAATCAGGAAAAGCCCTTCAAAATCGGTATGAATCACCACTTCGTCGAGGGGTAATTCATCCACCAGCAGGTGATAGAGGGTATTTCTGGTGATTTTGCGGGAGAGGCCGAGGCCAGAAGTCGTATTTGCCTGGGGATCGGAGTCGATCGCCAGAACTCGACGCCCCGCTGCCGCTAGGGCTGCGGAGAGATTGATAGCGGTCGTCGTCTTGCCGACACCGCCCTTTTGATTTGCTATCGCGATTACCTTGCCCATGGTCAACTACGGAGACGCAAGTGTCATGCTAGCACACGCCTTCGCCTGCGCCTCGTTTTGGACAATGTTCCACGTGGAACATGCCGCGCAGACGCTTCCAGGACTGTGAGTGAACGGCATAGAACGCAAATTGGGCTGTTTCGGCGTGATTTTGCGGGAAAGTGTCCCTTGCTCGCGCCGCCTCCGGCTTGCGTCGTGATCTGCAACTTTTGACCGTATTATTAGTGCTCTATTCGAGCGGTGCTAAGGGCTGCGTCTGAATGGCTTCCATAGAGAGTCTCTTTGAGTCGGTAGGAATCCGTTGTTGGGGGGGAGGAATCGGATTTGGAGGGGATTTCAGTACTGCGACTATGATGTTCCACGTGGAACATCAAGAAAGGGGATGTGGATCCGCCCTTCCACTGTTCCACGTGGAACATATGCTCTATGCGTCGCGTTTTGGCGGTGTGGAGAGCACCACCGACGCCTGTGGCCGCCAAGGTAGCTCCCAGCTCTCTGTTTCCTGGCCAATTCCGCGACAAGATTCCTCCAGCCGCGCCACATCACCGCTACCTGCCAGTAGCAGCAAACTTGCGCCATGTTCCTGCGCGGGACCGAAAAGATAGTCCCCAGCCACGCCGCGAGAGCAAATCCAGTCCACGGAACCCTTATAATCCGCCGCCAAACCGCAAAATACCGCCACATTGCCCCAATCGCGCGTGGATTCCCGCAAAAAGGTCGCCTTTTTCGTCCGCGACTCGATCAACACCATGGATGCTTCCCGGCGCATCGCCGCCACCGGAGCCCCGGGGAAACCACCCCCGGACCCTATATCCGCCACATTTCCCACGCCTTCCGGCAAAAACGTCGCCAAATAGAGGCCCTCGCCATAGTGGCGTTCCACGGCGGTCTGCAGGGAAAGATCCCCCACCAGGTTCATCACGCGGTTCCAGCGTTGCAGCAGTTCCAAATGGCGTTTGCAGCGCGAAACGGCTTCTTCATCAGCCAAAATCCCCCATTTTGCGCAAAAATCCCGCAAAGTCGCGGCAAAAGCATCCAAATCGATCGGTGTCGCCATCTCAGCAGCCCTCCTTCGCACCCAACGACAGGCGAATGTCGATCAGCGACAACGCAGCAGGCGTCACCCCCGGTATGCGGGCTGCCTGGCCTAGTGTGACCGGGCGCACACGCTCCAATTTCTCCTGCATTTCCAACGAAAGTCCGGGAATGCCGCGATAAACGAAGTCCGCAGGCACCGGACGGCCTTCCATCTCCCGCAAACGGCCGATTTGGCGTTGTTGTTGGTCCAGATAGCCGGCGTACTTCAGTTCGGTCTCTACGGTCAGAAGGGCCGCCAAGTCGAAAGAACGGCCCAAAACCGCCTCAATTCCGGCCTGAATGCTGCGTAAACCCACTTCCGGGCGTCGCACCCAGTCCGAAACCGCGGGATTTTGCCCCTCGGCGACCTCTACCCCACAAATCCGAGCCACTTGGCGCATACGCATCCCTTCCAGGCCGCTGCGCAGCAGTTCCCTCTGTTCCTGGCGGTCCACAAACAGGGCGGCACGTCGGGAATCAGCCAATCCGAGTGCAATCGCCTTCCCCGTCAGGCGTTCGTCGGCGTTATCAATGCGCAAATGCAGCCGATGCTCTGCGCGCGACGTGAACATCCGGTAGGGCTCATCCGTGCCCTTGGTCACCAAATCGTCGATCAAAATGCCGATATAGGCCTCACTACGGTCCAAAATCAGCGGATCACGCCCAAAAACGGCGTTTGCGGCGTTGATTCCGGCCATCAGACCCTGCGCGGCGGCCTCTTCGTAGCCCGAAGTGCCATTGATCTGCCCAGCGAGGTATAAAGCGGCTACCTTCTTCGATTCCAGGGAATGGCTGACTTCCCGGGCGTCAATGCAGTCATATTCAATCGCATAACCGGGGCGGATCAGTTCCGCCTTCTCCAAACCAGGAATCGACGCGATCATCCTCTCCTGCACGTCCACGGGCATACTCGTGGACATGCCGTTGACGTAAACCTCGTGCGTATCCAGCCCTTCCGGCTCCAAAAAGATCTGGTGCCGTTCTTTGTCGGGGAATTTCACGAACTTATCTTCGATGGAGGGGCAGTATCGCGGGCCAATTCCCTTGATTTGGCCGCTGTAAAGCGGCGAACGGTCCAGATTCTGCTCAATGGCCGCCCGTGTCTCTCCGGTCGTATATGCGTGATAACAAGAGATTTGTGGCTGTACGGGCTTCTCAGAAAGCGCGCTGAACATCACCGCCGTTTCATCTGCCTTCTGCTCCTCAAACTGGCTCCAGTCAATGCTTCGGCCATCCAAACGGGGCGGTGTTCCGGTCTTCATCCGCGTCCAACGCATGCCCAAACCGCGAATTTGGTCCGCCAGCATCACAGACGGCAGTTCCCCGCTTCGCCCGCAGCCGAAAGTCTGCTCCCCTACCCGAGCCATCCCGTTCAGAAAGGTGCCTGTCGTGATAATCACCGCGCGAGCGCCCAATTCGCGCCCATCGGCCAGCAAAACGCCGCAAACTGTGGGGGAAACGCCCTCTTCGAAGCGCAAAGATGCGATTTCCGCCTGCACCAGGCGCAAATTGGGCTCTTGCTCCAGCACTTCCCGCATCCGGGTGCGATAGATCTTCTTGTCGCACTGGGCTCGCGGAGCCCATACCGCCGGGCCCCTGCTGGTGTTGAGCAAACGGAACTGGATGCCCGCATAGTCCGTGACCTCGCCGATTACGCCGCCCATGGCATCGATTTCCCGCGCCAGGTGGCCTTTGGCGATGCCACCCATGGCCGGGTTGCAGCTCATCTGGGCAATCAGGTCCAGATTCATGGTGACCAGGGCTGTTTTCGCGCCCAGACGCGCGGAGGCTCGGGCTGCCTCACAGCCGGCGTGGCCGCCGCCTATCACAATCACATCGAAACTACGCATAAGTATTGGAAAGAGAGGGCTTTCACCCCGTCGCCGGGGTCTTCTTCTCGGGTGGAATGCTACCTCCATTGTAAGGATCACGCCTTTCCGTTGACAAAACCTTCCTTACGCATCTAGCCTCAGGTTTGCTGGAGGTTACGTTGAACGTTCTGATTGTTGGTAATGGTGGCAGAGAGCACGCGCTGGCCTGGAAACTGGCGCAGTCGCCCAGTGCGCCCAAACTCTATGTGGCGCCAGGAAATGCGGGCACGGCTCAGCTAGCCGAGAACGTCGCCATTGCAAGCCAAGGCACTTCCGAAGACAAGCACGCTGGCTTCGTTTCGTTCTGCCGTGAAAAGGCGATTGATCTGGTGGTCATCGGCCCCGAAGCTACACTCGTCGATGGACTCGCAGATAGCCTGCGCACGGCAAAGATCCGCGTCGTCGGTCCCGGCAAAGCAGCCGCAGAACTGGAAGGCAGCAAGGTCTTTGCGAAGGACTTTTTCGCCCGCAACAATATCCCCACTGCCGCCTTCGTGAACGCCACGTCCGCGCAGCAAGCCATCGACGCTCTGGATGGTTTCACCTATCCGGTGGTCGTAAAAGCCGATGGCCTCGCCGCTGGCAAGGGCGTCATCATTGCCGAGAACCGCGACGAAGCTGTCGCCGCCATCCGGTCCTTGATGGAAGAGCAGACCCTCGGCTCTGCCGGTTCCCAGGTCGTCGTGGAAGAGTTCCTGCGAGGCGAAGAGGTCAGCTTCATCGTTCTCACCGATGGTGAGCGTGTTCTACCCTTCCCTCCCGCACAAGATCATAAAGCCATCTTCGACGGCGATAAGGGCCCGAACACCGGAGGCATGGGCGCCTACTGTGACCCTCGTATTCTGACTGCGGAACAGCAGCAGTTCGTCCTCGACGCCGTCATCCGTCCCACCCTTGAGGGTCTGCGCAAAGAAGGCCGGCCTTTCCAGGGTTTCCTCTATGCCGGGCTGATGATGACCGAAGCCGGTCCCAAAGTCCTCGAATTTAACGTCCGCTTGGGTGATCCCGAGACGCAAGCGCTCCTACACGCCATGCAGGGCGACTTTTTGGCGCTTCTCGAGTCCTGCGCTGACGGTGCGCTCGATCCTTCCCTGGTTCATTGGCCCGCGCAACCTTCCGTCTGCATCGTCCTCGCCGCCGCAGGATACCCCGGCAAACCACGCCTAGGCGATGTCATCACCGGCTTCACCGAAGCCGAAAGCGATGGAGCCGTGGTCTTCCACGCTGGCACTAAGCTCTCGAATGAAGAAATCTTCACCTCTGGTGGGCGCGTTCTCGGAGTCACCGCCAGTGGAGACACGCTACAGGCAGCGATTGATGCGGCCTATCGTGCAGTGGAGAAACTCCATTTCGAAGGAGCGCAGCGAAGAACGGACATCGGCCAAAAAGGTCTGAAACGTTGGGTTTAGCCCCACCCTTCAGACACAGCTGCTTCCTTGAGCCCGTCCTGCAAAGGGCATCCCTCTAACAGCGGAGCCTCCCCCCAACGCGGAGGCTCCGCAACCCTGCTCCCTACTTCCCTGCTCTTCTTACGGCTAGGCCCTTCGCGGCCCTTCCGCCAAATGTATCCATCCCATTCCAGATCCCGCGATACACTGAAAAGGATCCGGGCACGTAGCTCAGCAGGATAGAGCGTCCGCCTCCTAAGCGGAAGGTCGCTGGTTCGACTCCAGCCGTGCCTACCATCGCCTTCTTTCGATCATCTCCAAGACCACGGGGCGTACGGCGATCTCTTGTCCGAACGACGACGGTGTCAACGCCCTTAGGTCATCCTTTCCAGGCTGCGTCCCACCACTGATACTGCCAGATGCTCCGCCTCGATGAGGTGGAGCATCTGGCATATCTAGTACGCCTGCTCGAAGCGCGGCGCTTCTGAGGGAAACGCGGTCAGCACAGTAGATTTCCGGAGGGAATTTACCATGTCGGGCTACTACCGTGGTGTGGAATTCTGCGACGCTAAGAAATGCGACCTTAAGAAACCGTGCGCAAAACGTGTCAGTCTATAAAGTGATAACATTCTCCTGTCGATGAGTCGCTGGAGGACCCGCAATGGTACAGAGCAGTAAACAGCAACACGGCGATTCGATCAGTCTGTGCGAGGCTACACGTCGCATCTACGAAGTATATGGGGCCAATCTGACCACATTCTTTCAGGCGGTGCAGAAAGCACAGTCGCGAAGTGATACTAGCCAGCAGAGTTTCGACTTCGCAAAACTAAGGGCATCCATAGAGTATGGACATGAGCGGACGGAAAGTCGCGTACACTTGCAGGCCGGATCCGGCCCGTGCGATTTTCCTGCAGGGAACGATTGACCGGCAGCTGGTCGCTAGGCTCGAACCTCAAATCGTTCAGCTCCAGCATGCTAGCCGCGACCCTATTTCCATTTTCATACACAGCCCCGGCGGAAATATTGCGAACGCCACGGAGATACTCGCGCTGTTGCGCTGTGTGGATCAGGACGGGCGCGCACCTTGCAAAACAATCACAGTAGTCACGACGTACGCAGCCAGTGCAGCGGCTAACCTCCTAACTGCTGGCGAGTACGCTATTGCGTACCCCAATGCGTATCTACACTTTCATGGCGTGCGGATGTACAGGGACGATGCGATCACGGTCGAAAAGGCGGCTGACGCGGCACGCGATCTAAAGGCGAACAACCACCAAGCAGCGCTCTCGCTTGCAAGAAACTGTCGTTCCAAGTTCTTCTTTCGATACGTTTCCGTCCGATCAGAGCTTGACCGCTTTCGTGTTGCTGGAAGCTCAACATCAGAAAAAGACGCCTTCGTGGCGTTGTTACGTGATCGTCTCTCTCCTCTTGGTCGACAAGTTCTTGACAAGGCTGAGCAGAGGAATGAGAAATATGAGAAGCTCTCTGCGGCAATTCTTAAGTCGAGAGCGATGGATAACCTGTTCGGTTCCCTAAAGAATGCTCAGCCAAATCAATTTTCCAAGTACTATCGCAAGATAGAAGCGGAGATGATTAAGAGTATTGTTTCTTTTGAGTTGCAGCGTAATGCCAAAGATCCGGCATGGTCTTTTTCCGGTACGGGCATGACCCAAGTTAACGACGATTTCATTTTGTTTAATGAGTATCTCGGTCAGCACTCAGATGACTGGATTGTTGCCTTCGCTGAAATTTGGTGGCATTTTCTGCTGAGTGAGGAACAGAAGCGTGACGTGTCTGCGATCTCTGAAGATGAGGCGAGGAAAGCCGCGATTGCTGCAAAGCTCACACCCACCCTCCTGCCGCTATGGCTATTTCTTGGCTCGATTTGCTATGTATTACAGGAGGAAGAGAACCCCTTGCGACCCATGGATGCGTTCTGGCTCGGTCTTATAGACGAAGTCGTTGGCGAGAAAGTCCCAACGGTCAGAGATGTTCTTGAATGGAGCCCATCTCCACAAGACAACTCGCACGAACGGACTGCACCTGGGAGCTAAGACAATGGCTCTTCCGGCATTCTAGTGGCTAGGGGTTCAGGTCCAGAGCGCCGCAATGGAAGTAAATGGCGTTGATGAAGTTCTGCTGGTTGCGGTAACCTCTTGCGGTTGCCTTCACCCATTGAAT
>Ga0182745_1000185_pt1 | contig 80158 bp, 54 predicted proteins | sample eDN3rd30CKraftBY_FD_128523 | JGI IMG/M metagenome (GOLD analysis project Ga0182745, IMG submission 128523) | Enriched backyard soil microbial communities from Emeryville, California, USA - eDNA 3rd pass 30_C Kraft BY (version 2) (version 2) | ecosystem: Environmental > Terrestrial > Soil >...
CAGTTGGCGACGGAAATCGAACGCCAGGCAAAGATTGTTGATGACCCCATCATCAGCGAGTATGTGAATCGCGTCGGACAGAACCTGGTGCGCAATTCCGACGTGAAGGTGCCCGTATCGATCAAGGTGATCGATAGCGACGAGGTAAACGCCTTTGCACTACCGGGTGGCTTCTTCTTTGTGAACACCGGCCTGATTCTGCGCGCGGACAACGAGGCCGAGCTTGCTGGCGTGATGGGACATGAGCTGGCCCACATTGCGGCCCGCCACGGCACACGTCAGGCAACCCGTGGCCAGATTGTGAACCTTGCCAGCATCCCGCTGTTGTTTGTGGGCGGATGGACAGGGTATGCGATTCGACAAGGTGCAGGCCTTGCGATCCCGATGACCTTTCTGAGCTTTTCCCGCGGCTTTGAATCTGAAGCCGATTTGCTGGGGATTCAGTACCTCTACAAAGCGGGTTATGACCCGGCGAGCTACACGGACTTCTTCGAGAAGTTGCAGGCCATGGAGAAGCGGAAGCCGGGAACACTTTCCAAAGTATTCCGATCTCACCCGCTGACGGAAGACCGTATTCAGAACTCACAGGAAAACATCGAAAAGTTCCTGAAGGAGAAACCGGAATACGTGCTGACCACCAGTGAGTTTGAGGAAGTGAAGGACCGTCTGGCCATGCTGATCAACAAGCAGCGCGGCGAGATCGAAGACCCGAACCGCCCGACCCTGCGCCGTGCTCCAGGTAGCGACAAGATTGAAATGGGCGATGACAGCAAGAAGGACGACGGCGTGGATAGCGACGAACGTCCGACACTGAAACGCCGTCCGAACTAGTTTCTGTTTCCTCCTCTGATGAGTCCTTGGCAAGGGACTGAAGAGCTAGCTGGCTCTTCAGTCCCTTTCGTTTTTTCTGGATGAGCCTGGCTGGCGGAGCGCGCCAATTTCAGATGTTCACATCTTGTAATCAAATCGAAACATTCCGATAATGAAGTTTCACAGGTTAAAGAGTGGTTTTCTGACGAGACAAGGTTCGCAGGACCGGAGCCCCAGATAGCCACGACGGGAGGCCCAAATGGAGGGGACCTGCTTCCGGAATGGCATTCGATGCGTGATGCGGGCTCTGCATGCAGGGGTAGCGGGCGCGTTCGCGTTGTTTTTTTCGGGATATGGCGCAGCGGAGCCAGCAAAGCCGGTGGAGCCAATAACAGCCAGTCAGTTGATTGTGGTGGTGGACTGGCAGATGGAGCCGACAGAGCGGATGCGCGTGCTCTTCGAAACGGAACTGGGAGAACTGATCAGCAGCCTGGGAATCCCTTACCAGTTCAGCAGCGTGGAAGAGGCAGAGGGACGCTCCTTTCCAGGCAGAATCCTCATTTTGCGGATTCTCCGGGACAGGGAAAAGCCGGAACACGGAAGCGCTCGGTTACACGGGACCAAACCCAGAGTGCCACCGAAGGCGCTGGCCTGGGCGCACGTGAACGACGATGGGGTGGCTCCGTTTGGCGCCGTGGATATGGTGGCGCTGGAGCGTTTTCTGGGAATACCAAGAAACCCCACACCTCCGCTGGAACGAGCGATGGCAAGGGCGATGGCGCGGGTGGCCGCGCATGAGGTCTATCACATGCTGACCCGCAGTATGACACATAGCAACAAGGGCGTCATGAAACCCTGGCTAGGCCGGGAAGAGCTGACGGGCCCGGTGCGTCCAGAGTGGACGACGGAAAACCGGAGACGGGCCCAGGAAGAAATACCAGGTATTTCATTGGAAGAGCTGATCAGCTTCCACTTGATCGAGGACGTTAGCGCGTCGGAATTGGCGACAGCCAGAGACTTCTCGGCAAGAAGCGCATGCAGTGCCAGGGCCGACCGCGAAAACAGTTTCTACCTGGAGGCGCAGCTCTACTGCGGAGCAATCGCCGGAAGCAGGTAGAAACCAAGGGCGATGCCCGCGATGCCAAGGAAGCTTCCCAGTGGCAACTCGTAGGTAGCGAAATCTTTCCGGTTCCAGGCCATGTAGGCGACGCCGAGCACAACACCCAGAAGCGAGGCGGAAGCCAGGGCGAGCAGGGAACCTTGCAGTCCTAGGAAGGCGCCCAGCGTGGCGAGCATTTTGACGTCGCCTAGTCCGAGCCCTTCCCGCTTACGCAACCAGTAGTAGATTTCCCCAAGCACATACAAAGCCCCACTGAGGAAGACCGTCGCGACGGCAGCTTCCAGCAAACTGGCCCCCTGTTCACCAAAGCGATGGGTAAAAAAGAAGATGAAGGCCCCCTGCTGGAAGGGGGCGAACCAGGAGAAAACGAGCCCAACCAAGGCGCCACCAAGAGTGAAGGCGTCCGGCAGGAAACGTTCCTCAATATCCGTAAAGATTAGGGCCACCATGATGGCCATGAACACCACCATCTTGAGGGTATAGATGGCAGGCAGACCCTGGGCCGCCACAGCGGCAAACAGACTTGCGGTAAGCAGCTCTGTGACCGGATAGCGCCAGGATATGCGTTCCTGGCAATGGCGGCATTTGCCGCGCAGCAACAAATAGCTCAGGACCGGAATGTTGTCGTACCAGGCGATGGTGCGTTCGCAGGAAGGACAGAAAGAACGGCTGGGGCTCCAGACTTTCAATTCCAGCGGCAGACGGTAGATGCAGACATTCAGGAAGCTGCCAATCAACAGGCCGAATAGAAACAGACTCCAAGGCTGCAGCAGCCATTCCAACACCATCGAATCGGCGAGGTTCAATGCAACTCCTTGTAGGCCGCCAAGGTACCTTCGACCATGTGGCGGTAGAGAAAACGGCTTTCGACCCGCTGTCTGCCATGCAGTCCCATGGCGTGGGCGGCCTCAGGCTGGTCGAGCAAAGCCCGAACCGCACGCGCCACTTCCGTCGCTGTATTTTCTACCAGCAGACCGGATTCAGCATCCACGACTTCGGCAAGGCCTGGAATGCGAGATGCAACGACAGGCACACCATGCGCCATGGCTAGCAAAGCCGCGGAGCCAAGGCCCTCAGACTGGCTGAGGTAGACGAAGACCCGGCTGTGCTTCAGATCCTCCGGCAAGAAGGAACTAAAGGTGACCGGGAAGTTGCCGATGAGGGCGGCTTCCCGCATCAAGGCGTTACACTTGCCGGGATCGTTGCTGCGCAGTGCGACCACCTCATCCCCGATTGCTAGATGTGAAGGTAGCTCCACGCCATCATAGACCACCCGGACCCGGGATGGAGAAACGCCAGCTTCTTCGAGAATGGAAGCCACATGATGAGAGACTGCCAGAAAGAGGTTGGGCTGGCGGTATTTCCAGCGACTGAGCCATCCGGAACGTAGCGGGAAAGCGACCCGGCGGGAAACCACAAGCGGTCGCATGTGCAGGGCAGCCGCGCGGGTGTGAGAGGCCCCGTCGTGCGCGTGGACAAGTGTGGCCCATCTGCGGCAGGCAAGCAGGCGCTCCAGGTCGAGCGTGGAAACATCCAGTTCGTGCTGTGCCGCAGCGCGCGCGAGCGGGGAATCGTGTCTGGCAAGAAGCCGCTGTTCCACCCCCAGATCGCGCAGGCCGAGCATCAGCGATAGGACCTGCCATTGGCCACCTCGCATTTCACGACCGTTGTCCAGGTGCAGAATTCGCATGAGTGGCCCGTCGCGGCTAGAGGGTACCTGCGCGGTGAAGCACTAAAGCCGCTTAGTGGTTGGCTCCCATCATCCTGGCCTTGGCGTATTTCAGAAAAGTGTAGTTGGCGGCCATAAATGCAATGATGAACCCTTCCAGGCCATCAAGGAAACCCCGTTTGAGAATATAAGTTTTCAGAAAGGTGAGGGGAGGATCAAGGAGCAATCGTCCCCAGCCTACACGACGCTTACGCGCCACTAATTCCTGGGCGGCAAGGGTGGTGTATCCGTTCATGGTCTTCACGTGTTCGGTAAGAGAGTCACAGGTGAAATGAAGAAGGTTGCCCTCCAAACACTCGACCTTGCCTTGGACGACGACACTTTCGTGCACAAACTCGCCTTCCCAGCGGGCATGAGATCGGCGGTATAGGCGCACCTTGCGATCCGGATACCAGCCGGAATGAAGAATCCACTTGCCCAAGTACTGGGCGAGACGGGCGAACTCATAGGCATCTGCTTGTGGCCCTTGTTTGCGAAGCTGCCAGATTTCCCCTTCCAGCGCTTCGCTGAGGGCTTCGTCCGCGTCGATGGAGAGAATCCATTCGTGGGCGGCGAGACTGGCGGCGAAGTTCTTTTGGGCGGCGTAGCCGAGCCAGGAAGCTTCCACAACTTTCGCGCCGTGGAGACGGGCGATTTCGCAGGTGCGATCCGTGGATCCGCTATCCACGACGAGAATCTCATCGCAACAGCGGAGGCTTTCGATTGCGCGCGCAATGTTCCGTTCCTCGTTCAGGGCGATGATGGTGGCGGATATGTGCACCTGGCTACTGTCTGACGGCAAAGGTTCTGGATTCAATCACTTTGGTACCGCACATCAGAAATTTGTGCAACATTTGAAGCGGTACGATGTTCAACGTTACATGATATCCTGCGGGAGTTCTCAACACGGCAATGTGGCCGAGAGGTGGGCGCGGCATGGCGGACCACTGAAGCAGTGAACACGTCACGACGTAGCGAGATTGGCAGACCGCAAAAGAGGCAAGGGGCGGACTGATGACGCCAACCTTGGATATGAAAGGAACGGACGATGCATTCCCGAAAACAACAGATCTTGAGCGCCCTCGCAGTTTGCGCCATCCCCGTAGGCATGGCGCTGGTTGCAGCATCACCTGCTGTGGCAAACACGTCCTTCACCGTGAAGGCAATGACCCGTGGAGACGTGCCTAGCGGACAGGGGCAGTGTGACATCCGCGTGCGTGTGGACAACGAAATCGAGCTTGCGCTGCGTGGCAATCAGGTGCAGACGCGCACCCTTTCCGGCAGTGACACGCGGGACGAGGGATCGGAGTGTAGCGCGCCGCTTCCCGTTGGGACGATCAACAACTTTCGCTGGGAAAAACGGGATGGTCGCGGGAACATCGACCTGCTGGAGGAACCGTCCAGCCGCAACAGCATGCGGGCCATTTTCCGCGTACGCGATTCGGAAGGTGGCGCGGGACGCTACCACATACGGATCAAGTGGGATCTTTCGGGATCCACGGATAGTGGCGGTGGACGCGGTGGCAACTCGAGTTGGGGAAATAGCGGCCGGGATCGGGACCGGGGACGCGGTCGAGATCAGAACCAAGGCTGGGGGAACAGCGGGAACAACAATTCCGGCTGGGGGAACGACTCTGGCTGGGGAAATGTGGCGCCTCCCACGAGTCTGTCTAGCTCCGGACGAGGCGATGTGCAGTGGAGTGGTCGGCAAAACCTGAACGCCACGCAGAGCTCGGTGAACGTGAACGGCAATCGGGCTACCATCCGGGTGAATACATCCGAAAACCGGACGGTTGAGTTCAGTGGCAACGTACGCAGCTCGTCGAACGGCATTCTGGAAGTGGATCTGGATCAATCGAGTGAAGGCGCCTTCAATGGCGTGGCGCGCATCGACTATTCCAACCGCAACCGGCTGGACCGCGTGGACATCAATGGGACCGCCGGGCGCAGCCGAGTGCGTGTCGATTTCCGGCGTTAGGGCTTAGGTTCAGCATGTACTCGAAGAGGGAGGCCTTCGCAAGAAGGCCTCCCTCTTTACTTGACACCAGCGCTAGACTTGCGCACTACCGATTTCGTCTCCGCTACAAATTTCGCTTCCGGGCTTCCCTTCTCTGCTTTGCCGTGTGCTGTTAGCTCTCGTCAGAATGGACACTCTCCTTTCCCCGCAGAATTTCACCTTCGAGCGCGTCAAGCTTGGGCTCCCAGAAAGACCGAAAACGATCTAGCCACAGGTCCACGTCGCGGAGGGGGATGGTATCGATGCGATACACTCGCCTTGCACCCTCAACCCGGACGGCGGCAAAACCATTGTCACGAAGCACCTTCAGGTGTTGCGATACAGCGGCCTGCGTGATGGAGAACTCGCGCTGAATCACCTCCACGATGCCTCCGGAACGGTGGTCACCCTCGGCCAGGAGTTCCAAAATGCGGCGGCGTACGGGATCTCCAAGAACATCAAACGCGTGCATGCTTTGCCTTTCCTAGCAGGCGCCTCCGGTATAGAAGGCTGCAGTACGTTGGGCGGTCGCGGCCGCGGTATCCGGATCTTCGCCGCTATCGACGTCCGCCTGCCGCCAGCTTTCACTACTGTCCAAGATGAACGCCTTGCCTTCGGGAGAGCTGAAGGTTGCCTCTGCTTCTTCGTGGGTAAGCACTTTGCCCGAAAAATAGGCCGCAAGCCCAAGCAGACCCAAATCCCAACCGACTCCCGTAGCTCCCGGCCCATACTGCCGCCAATGATCATCCACCGGGCAGATATGGGTCAGGCTGAATCTGGCCTCGTTGTCACCCTGCCGCGTCAAGCGCAATTCCACCCAACTCATCCCTCCTCCAAATTCCCACGTAATGGAAAGGAACTGGGGGCGGTCACATTCCTGGATAGTGCCCCCAGCGTTTCCCTGCAACTGATAGCGCCCCCCTTGCTTCAGATCGCCTGTGATGGGGAGAAACCAGCGCTGTAGACGCTCAGGATTGGTGACGGCGTCCCAAAGATCATCGACGGAGGTGGCGTAGTTACGCGCCAGTGTCACAGCCCGAACGGGTTTTCCGTCCCGTTCGAGATCTTTGACGGAGCGTTGCACCTTGCCGAGATGTACGGCGAAATCAAAACTCATCTTCGTCTCCTATAAGCCTGCTCGAATATAAGTTAAAACTTATACGAATGGAAGCAGCGAGTCAATCCCAGGAGAAAGGGAGTGAAGCCAACCGATTGCCCCGGGTACCCAAAGTGGAATATGCAGCCCTGTTGGTACCATGGAAGTATCGGGATTGCAGGAAGTTGGAGGCCGTGCGGCTTGACGCCGGATGTTGGTCTTTGACCGCAAGCACCGAGTATTGCCGAGACGCAGAATACTTATGGCCGAAAAAGCTTACGATCCTCAAGAGATCGAAATCAGATGGCAGTCCCAGTGGGCTGGCGAAGAGCTCTACCGCGCGGAGCAAAGCACCGAGAAACCGAAGTTCTATGTGCTGGAAATGCTGCCGTACCCGAGTGGCACGCTGCACATGGGGCACGTGCGTAACTACTCGATTGGTGATGCACTTGCGCGCTATAAGTGGATGCGCGGCTTCAACGTGCTGCACCCGATGGGATGGGACGCTTTCGGCCTTCCGGCAGAGAACGCGGCGATCAAGAACAATCGCCACCCGAACGAGTGGACGCGCGCCAACATCGCGCACATGAAGAAGCAGCACCAGCGGTTCAACTTCAGCTATGACTGGAGCCGCGAGGTGGCTACCTGCGACCCGGAATACTACCGCTGGAACCAGTGGTTCTTTCTGCGCATGTACGAACAGGGCATCGCCTATCGCAGCAAAGCGCTGCTGAACTGGTGCCCGCAGTGTAATACAACGCTTGCCAACGAGCAGGTGGTGGGCGGCCGCTGCTGGCGACACGACGATCAGGTTGTGGAGCAGCGCGAGTTGGAGCAGTGGTTCCTGCGCATTACGGATTTTGCCGACGATCTGCTAAACGACATCAGCAAGTTGGACGGCGGCTGGCCGGAACGTGTGCTGACGATGCAGCGCAACTGGATCGGCCGTTCCGAGGGCACCGAGGTGGACTTCACCCTGGAAGACCCCACGGCCAGCGAAGCGACCAAGATTCGGGTATTCACCACGCGGGTGGACACGATCTATGGCGCAAGCTGCGTAATTCTGTCTCCGGGCCATGCGCTGGTGGAGCGCTTGTGCACGCCGGAACAGAAGGCCGAAGCCAAACGGATGATCGACGAGGGCAAACAAAAGGACCCCGGCGATGTGGAGAAGGAAGGGTTCTTCACCGGCCACTATGCCATCAACCCCTACAACAACGAGCGCACGCCGATCTGGGTGGGCAACTTCGTGCTGATGGGATATGGCACCGGCGCGATTATGGCCGTGCCCGCGCACGACGAACGCGACTTTGAGTTCTGCCAGAAGTACGGGATTCCGATCCGTGCGGTGGTGCGTCCGGTGGATGGAGAACTGCCCGACGGCGAGCCGAAGCAAGCATTCACAGAGTACGGCATTGCAGCGGTGGCGGGTGAGTACTCCGGCCTGCCAAGCGCGGAAGCCAAGCAGAAGATGACGGAAGAAGCGGAAGCAAAAGGCTTCGGCAAGGGCGCCATCACCTATCGCATCAAGGACTGGGGTATCTCACGCCAGCGCTATTGGGGCACACCGATCCCGATCATCCGTTGCGCGACTTGTGGCCCCGTGCCGGTGCCGGACGATCAACTGCCGGTGATGCTGCCACAGGACATCAACCTGGCGGACGTGAAGGGGAGTTCGCCGCTCGCCCACGTGCCAGAGTTTGTGAACACCACCTGCCCGAAGTGTGGCGGCCCGGCCAAGCGCGAAACCGACACGATGGATACCTTCATCGATTCGAGCTGGTATTTCTATCGCTACTGCGATCCGCAGAACACGACAGCTCCGTTCGGGAAGGACATCACGAGCTATTGGTTCCCGATCGACCAATACATCGGCGGCATCGAACACGCGATTCTGCACCTGATCTATTCCCGGTTCTGGACCAAGGTGATGCGCAAGCTGAACCTGATTACCTGGGACGAACCGGTGACCAACCTGTTCACGCAGGGCATGGTGATCAAAGACGGGGCCAAGATGTCCAAGAGCAAGGGCAACGTGGTGGACCCGGACATCATTGTGCAGCAATTTGGCGCGGACACCTGCCGGATGTTCTCTCTGTTTGCGGCTCCTCCCGAGAAGGAACTGGACTGGCAGGAGTCTGGCGTGGAAGGCCAGTACCGCTTCCTGGGCCGGGTGTACCGCTTTGTCACTCGCAACCTGGAGAAAGCCAACGCTGCTGCAGATGGCGAACTGACGGATGCCGACAAGAAGGCTCTGAGGAAACTGCACCAGACGATTGGCAAAGTGACGGACGACTTTGAGAGCCGCTGGCATTTCAATACGTCCATCGCGGCCATCATGGAACTGATGAACGAGTTGCAGTCGCTCGAAAGCGAGCTGACATCGGCGTCGCTGGGTGAGTGTTGCCGGAGCGTCGCGTTGATGCTGGCTCCGTTTGCCCCGTATCTTTCTCAGGAACTGTGGACCGAACTGGGCGGCGAAGGCGTCTCTCTGAAGCAGACATGGCCGGTGTACCAGGAAGAACTGGCGCGGGAAAACGAAATCGAAGTGCCTTTGCAGGTAAATGGAAAGCTGCGATCGCGGTTGACGGTCCCGGTGGGAACGTCGCGCGAAGAGTTGGAAAAGCTGGCTCGCGCGGACGCAAAAATCCAGGAATGGATTGGCGACAAAGCCGTCGTGAAAGTTGTCGTGGTTCCAGATAAACTGGTCAACATCGTAATCAAGGGTTAGGCAGCCCAAAAGGAGTATTGGCATGCAACAGTACGATGGCGGTCGTCGTTCGTTCATCAAGACTGCGGGGGTGGCAGCCGCAGGCAGCTTTGCGACCGGCAAGGTACTGGGCGCCAACAACAAGGTCAACGTCGCCTACGTGGGCATGGGCCGGATGGGCCGGGGCAACCTGGAGGTTTCCGCGAAACTGGCTGAGGTTCGGATCGCCGCCGTGTGCGACGTCTATCAACCCCACCTGGAAATGTCCGCAGCCCTGGCTCGCAAGCTGGGCCACCAGGACGTGAAGGAAGTGAAGAACTTCCAGGACATTCTGGCGGACAAATCTATTGATGCGGTTTGCATCTCTACGCCGGACCACTGGCATGCCTGGCAGACCGTGGAAGCCTGCAAGGCTGGCAAGGATGTCTACGTCGAAAAGCCCATCAGCGTGACCATCGAAGAAGGCCAGAAAATGGTGCAGGCCGCACGGAAGTATAACCGTGTGGTGCAGGCGGGGACCATGCAACGGTCTGGCCTGCATTTCCAACGCGCGACGGAAATCGTACGCAGCGGAAAGCTGGGCAAAGTCGCGACGGTGAAGACATGGAATTGCGGGGTGGCGAAACCCGTGGGTATCGGAAATCCGCCAGATGGGCCTGCGCCAGCCGGGCTTGATTGGGATCAGTGGCTGGGGCCGGCTCCGAAACGCGAGTTCAACGCAAACCGCTTTGGCGTGGACCCGAAGGCGTTTTCGCACTTCCGCTGGTTCTGGGATTATGCCGGCGGCATGATGACCGATTGGGGCGTGCATCTGCTGGATATCGCCCTGATGGCCTTTGATAACCCCATGCCGGAATATGTGGTGGCATCGGGCGGAAAGTTCTACCTCACGGATAACCGGGAGACGCCCGATACGTTATTGGTGAACTACCGTTTCCCCCAGGGCTTTGTGGCCACCTACGAAAACTGCCATACGACGAGCATCTGTCAGTTTGGGAAGACGTCGGGAACCGTGTTTTACGGAACGGAAGGCACGCTGCACGTGGACCGCAGCGGCTACACCATTTACCCGGAAAAAGGGTCGGGTCTGTTGGAAGCGAAGGTAAACCGCTCCAACGACATGAACTATGACCACTGGCGAAACTTCCTGGAGTGCATGCGCACCCGGCAGCGTCCGATCAGCGACATCGAAATTTGCCACACCAGCACGGCGACTTGCCTGTTGGCGAACGTCGCGTACCGGTCTGGCATGCGGGTGGATTGGGATTCGGCCAACGCAACGGTGGTGCAACCGGAAGCCCGCAAATACCTGTCCCGTGAAGAGCGGGATCCGTGGAAGATCGTGGTCTAGCGATTATCCAAGACAACAACGCAACGACACTGATAAGAAGAGCAAGGAATCGTGACGCAATCGGTCGCCGGTTGCGCAGCTCTTCACATTTGGCGCTGTTCCGGTATCGTTGTGACGATGTGGCCCCGGAAAAGCACTCGCCGAGCGCACTGCCCTTCTGGGTGGCGTCCGACCCCGTAGCGGGCATTTCGCCCCGCTGGAACCGTGCTAGCGTAAAATTAGAAAGTGGTAGGAACCCGCAGAGTTCGGGGGTCCTCCGGGGAGATTTTCATCGGATGGAATCGGGCTGTAGGCTGGAAGCGGTCAACCTCGAAAAGCGCTACGGAAACAATGCAACGAAGCTGACGATCTTCAAGCAGCTTCACTTTGTGGCCGAGCCCGGGGAAAAACTCGCCCTGGTGGGGGAATCCGGCGCAGGGAAATCCACACTCCTGTATCTATTAGGCGGTCTGGATCGTCCAACAAGTGGACAGATTCTTTACGAAGGGACCGACATCACCCAACTAAGCGACCAGAGTTTGGCGGACTTCCGAAATCGGACTCTGGGCTTCGTGTGGCAAACCCATTATCTTCTTCCGGAATTTACCGCACTCGAAAACGTCAGCATGCCTTTGCGTATCCGCGGTGTTGACCCGGATACCGCACACAAGGAAGCTTTGGAACGATTGCGGGAGGTGGGACTTGAGGCTAGAGCCCACCATCTATCCGGCGAGCTTTCCGGCGGCGAACAACAGCGCGTGGTTCTGGCCAGAGCGCTGATCGGCCGCCCCAAGGTACTTCTTGCAGACGAACCGACGGGAAACCTCGACGGGCGAACGGGTGAGCGAATCACCGGTTTGCTGGACGAAATGCACCGGGAGCACGGGCTCACCTCGGTGTACGTTACCCATAATCTTTCGTTCGCAAGGCAGTGTGACCGCATCTTAGAACTAAGGGATGGTGCGCTGGTGACAGTGCAGTAATCTCCGGCCAAGAGGCAACGCGGCACCCAAAGGTGGTGGAGAGAGTATGTTTGAACGCTACACAGAAAAGGCCAGGCGGGTGATTTTCTTTGCTCGGTATGAGGCTAGCCAATTCGGTAGCCCGTATATCGAGACGGAACATCTACTGCTTGGGCTGCTGCGTGAGGACAAAGCCCTGGCCAATCGCTTTTTGCGATCCCAGGCGGCCATCGAATCCATCCGTAAGCAAATTGAGGCACACACGACCGTTCGCGAGAAGGTATCCACCTCGGTGGATCTTCCCCTGAGCCACGAATGTAAGCGTGTTTTGGCTTATGCAGCGGAAGAAGCGGAACGGCTAAGCCACAAGCACATCGGCACTGAACATTTGCTGCTGGGCAACCTGCGCGAAGAAAAGAGCTTCGCGGCGGAAATTCTGCATGAACGCGGTCTGCGCTTGGCGCAGGTGCGGGAAGAGATTGCCCGCTCCACTTCGGAGAAGATGACATCGAGCCGCCCGAAGGAAAGCTCGCTGTTGGCGGAGTTCAGCCGTGACCTGACCCAGTCGGCCACGGAATCTTCACTGGATCCCCTGATCGGACGCGACTATGAACTGGAACGCGTGATCCAGATTCTGTGCCGCCGCACGAAAAACAACCCCGTTTTGATTGGCGAACCCGGTGTCGGCAAGACTGCCATTGTCGAAGGGTTGGCGCAGAAAATCGCCGACGGCGATGTGCCGAGCTTTCTGGCGGACAAACGGATTCTGGCATTGGACCTGAGTCTGATTGTCGCGGGCACCAAGTATCGCGGACAGTTTGAAGAGCGCCTGAAAACCATCATGAAAGAGTTGATGGAGAATCAGAACGCCATCATCTTCATCGATGAGTTGCACACCTTGGTGGGCGCGGGTTCCGCCGAAGGCTCACTGGATGCGGCCAATATTCTGAAGCCGGCGCTTTCGCGTGGCGAAATTCAGTGTATCGGAGCGACCACACCAGCGGAGTTCCGTAAATCGATTGAGAAGGACCGCTCGCTGGAACGTCGTTTCCAGGCCGTGAAAGTGGCTCCTCCGTCGGAAGATGATGCGGTTCGCATCATGTTCGGCATCAAGGAGAAATACGAGAAGTTCCACGCGGTGGCCTATACCGATGAGGCAATTTCCACCAGCGTGCATGCTTCCAACCGCTTCATTCCGGACCGGTTCCTGCCGGACAAGGCGATCGATTTGATCGATGAGGCAGGCGCCCGCGTGAAGTTGCGCCAGACGAGTCTGCCGCCGGAAATCGCGGAAATTCAGAAGCGGATCAAGTTCATCGTGCACCGGATGGAAGCGGCCATTGCGAACCATGAGTTCGAGAAGGCACGGTTCTATTCAGATGAAGAACGCAAGGAACGCGAAAATCTGCGCGAGTTGCGGGAGAAGTACAACCTCGACGACACCTCCACCGGTCTGGTGACCAAGGACGACATTGAGGATGTGGTGGCTCGCTGGACTGGCGTGCCGATGACCGCAATCCGTGAAGAAGAAGTCAGCAAGCTGATGCGCATTGAGGAGGAACTCCACAAGCGCGTCGTGAGCCAGGAACGGGCGCTTTCTGCCCTGTCACGCTCCATCCGCCGCGCCCGTGCTGGGCTGAAGAGCCCGAAACGACCTTCCGGTTCGTTCCTGTTCCTGGGACCAACCGGCGTTGGCAAGACGGAAGTGGCTCGCGCGCTGGCCGAATTCCTGTTCGGCAGCGAGAAGTCGCTGATTCGCTTCGATATGTCGGAATTCATGGAGAAGCATTCGGTCAGCAAGCTGATCGGTTCGCCTCCGGGCTACGTGGGATACGAAGAAGGCGGCCAGTTGACCGAGCGCGTAAAGCGCAATCCGTACAGCGTGATTCTGCTCGACGAAATCGAGAAGGCGCACCCGGACGTTTACAACATCCTGTTGCAGGTGTTTGAAGACGGCCAGCTGACGGATGGACTCGGCAACACGGTGGACTTCAAGAATTCCATCATCATCATGACCTCCAACCTGGGGGCGCGCCACATGACCAAGAAGACCGGCATGGGCTTCTCGGCGAGTTCGGAAGGCGTTATGCCGCAGAACGTGGAAGACATGGTGATGGGCGAGGTGAAGCGAGCCTTCAACCCCGAGTTCCTGAACCGTCTGGATGACGTGATTCTGTTCCAGCCGCTGGACGATTCGGATCTGTTGAAGATCATCGCCCTGATGGTGGAGCAGATCAACGTAAACTTGGCAGAAAAGCAGATCCGCATCCGCCTGAACGAGGACGCGGCGAAGTACATTCTGGAAAAGACTTGCGGCGACCGCAACTATGGGGCACGCCCCTTGCGCCGTGCGCTGCAGAAGTACATCGAAGATCCGCTTTCGGAGCAGTTGATTCAAGGAGCGTTGCCGATGCCTTCCGAACTGGAAGTCTTCCTCAACGACAACGGAATCTACTGCCGCCAAGTGGGCGAAGGGGAAGAACAGCCAGTAGGAGCTGGCGGCAAGGAACCTTCGGCGCCGACTCCGCTATACATGTTCTAGGCTGAAGAGGCCTTGGGCTATGCAGTAAAGAAACAGATAGAGGCTGAAATGGAGCGATCCATTTCAGCCTCTATTTTTGTATTGGGAAGATCTAGAACGTACTGGAAGTAACAGATGCAGTTGTACCGGCATTTGCAGAGTCTTACACTGGGTTACGAGCCCCTGTCATGAAAAAGCCTTGGATCGGTGCATCCGCCGGGTTTGCGCCGGATTACGGCGCCGGTCGCGCACCCATGTCAATGAGTAGTGCGGGGGGATTCCATGTAGTCGAACCTGCCGCGGCATCGACCACTCTCGGATTCAACCGCCAGCAGGAATGTGACTGGTTTTTGGGTGAACCGATACCCGCGCTTGATATTTCGCAAGCAGGCTCCATTCAAAAACCGCTGCTGCTGATTTTCGCGCGCGCCTTCAACGTACACGTGTTGCTGCAGGCGGCCCAGGACGCCGTGAAGGGCCGCAGTACGGTGCTTGCGTTGCGCTCCGAACTGGGAGTTTGGGAGGTAAACGTTTTGCCGCGCTTCAGCCAGGCAGAGGATGGCCCCGACGGAAGCATTCTTGCTGTCCGCGCCGCTACATCTACACCGCAGGACGATGCCCTGGAGGCATTGACGCGCACGAGTGAACGCTACCGATTGGCGGCGGAATCTGGACGTGTGGGCGTATGGGAATGGCACATCCAGTCTGACGAGATCATTCTGGACCCGGTGCTATTGGGCATTTTGGGGCTTCCCGAGGACTACAGCATCGCGAAGGGCGAGATCTGCCAGTCTGTGCTGGCTCCGGAAGAAGGGCAATTTCTGCGGCATTCCATGGCTGAGCTGATTGCCGGCCGTGTGGAATCTTTGGACATTGACCTGCGAGCCCGCTGCACTCGTGGTGAGATCCGTGTTCTGCGTGTAAAGGGAAACCTAAACCGCGACACTGCGGAAGAAGGCGACCGGGTGCTGGGGGTGGCTCTGGACATCACAGCGCTGCGCGAGGCCGAATACCGCTCCCGACAAAACGAAGCCAGATTGCGGGACGTATTCGAGAACGCCACGGACATGATGTACAGCACGGACATCGAGGGCAATCTGCGCACCGCAAACAAGGCCTTTCAGGCGGTGACAGGTTACACCCGCGAAGAACTGCTGAAGATGAATCTGCGCGACCTGGTGTTCCCTGAGGACCGGGAATCGATCGACCAGATGGTGATGTCGCGCCTGGGTGGGGAGAACCGCCCGATTGACGAGATTACCGTGCGACACCGGGACGGGCGCCGGATCTATTTGGAGACCGCCCAACGTTTGGTGTTTGAGGACGGAAAGCCCAGTTCCATTCACGGTATTGGCCGCAACGTCACCGAACGTAAGTTGCTGGAGGCGCAGTTGCGCCAAGCCCAGAAGATGGAAGCGGTGGGAACGCTGGCAGGCGGCATCGCACATGACTTCAATAACCTGCTGACAGGTATTTTGGGCTTTGCCGACTTATTGAAAGTGCGCCCGGACGACCCAGTGAAGACTCTGGAAGCGGCAGAGATCATTCAGAAGGCCGCTGAACGGGCAACACGGCTGACCAGCCAGCTGATCGGGTTTGCGCGCCAAGGCAAGACCCAGAATTCCCGTGTTTCCATTGCTGAACTCACCAGCGAACTGGTAGATTTCCTGGGGCATACCCTTCCCCGCTCCATACGCATTGATTGGGAAGTGGCAGATGAGACGCTGTGTGTGTTGGGTGACCAGAACCAATTGCACTTGGCGCTGCTGAATCTGGCGCTGAACGCCCGCGACGCAATGCCGGATGGCGGAAGGCTGCTGTTTCGCGCGGAACAGGTGCACCGCAGCCAGATTGATGGCCTGGACGTGTTTTCGACGGCTGGCGAGGAATGGGTCTGCATCTCGGTGAGCGACACAGGCGAAGGTATCGCACAGGAACAGGTGTCACGCATCTTTGAGCCGTTCTTCACGACGAAGCCGGTGGGTAAGGGCTCCGGCATGGGGCTCGCCATGGTGTATAGCATCGTGCGCAACCACAACGGCATTGTCGACGTGGTCAGCCATGTGGGACAAGGAAGCACGTTCCGCATTATGCTGCCGCTGATGGCACGGGAACGTGTAGCTCCGGTGGAGCTGGCGGGCGAGGATCTGCGGGAAGGCAGCGGCGTGATTCTGCTGGTGGACGATGAGCAGATTGTGCTGACCGTCGCCAAGATGATGCTGAGCCAGTTGGGCTACCGCGTGATCATCGCCGAGGGCGGCGAACGGGCTCTGGAGATTTATCGGTCGATGCACAAGAGCATCAACCTAGTGTTCCTGGACGTGATGATGCCGGGGATTGACGGGCGGGAATGCGCACGGCGTTTGCAGGCGGAATTCCCGGACATCCGCATTCTGCTGACGAGCGGCTACGTGCCTGAACTGGCCGAAGGACCATTCCCCAAGGTAGATGGGCTGCCGATGCTGAACAAGCCCTATCAGTTGTCGGACCTGAGCCAGGCGATCGAGCGGGTTCTGGCGCCGAAATAGGGTTTCCCATACGGCGCAGAGCGCCTGCCCTGATAGAGACCGTAGAGGCGACAGGTCCGAATCGATGATCATTCCCTACTGCGAGTGCTGTGGTTGCTTTACGATCAGCGCGTACGATAGCTGGGAAATTTGCCCTGTTTGCTTCTGGGAGGCCGACCCCGTACAAGCAGAGGACCATGACTACGCGGGCGGAGCAAACAGCCCATCCGTCAACCAGGTCCGCCAGACATACCTACACATTGGGGCGTCAGAACAGCGATGGCTCGAACGCGTACGTCCGGCAGACCTTGCTGAGATCCCTAGAGACTCAGGAAGCTTCTTTCGAGGGAAGGTAGACGCGGAAACTGACTACCGCTTTCGCGCAGCGCTAGCGAGCCTTTCTCGCGCGCTGGTTGCACAGCGAATTGGAACAATGGACGCCTATGCTTCGGCATACATGCTGCTGTTGCCGGTGGCCGAGGATCCCTCTTTGCGGGCCTACTGGCAATTGGTCTATGGGTGTGGCATACAGGTCGTGGAGGCGCGGACCACGCTGGAACGAGACCTCCTTTCGGACGAACTATCCAGCATGTTGCATCGGCAATTGAGGGATTTCGAAGCAGGAATGGAAGAGCAGGGGCAGCAGGACTTCCATGAAATTTTACGTTTGCTGATTAAGGACTCCGTCAGCCACTGACGGAGCCCTGTTCCTTAGTCGGGTATCAATCCTTCAGAATACGGACGCTGCTATTGCTGGTGGAGACGCGGATGAGGGTTCCGCCACCGCCCAGAGCGGTGCGTAGTTCGTTCTTCTTCACTTCGCCGGAGATCGTCACCGGAAAGCCTGTCTGGATGCTGCCGTTGCTGGTGGTCGCGTGGAGGTCCGCCTTGATATCCGCTGGCAGGCGAAGCGTGATGCTGCCGTTCGACGAATCCAGCAGCATCGGGTTGTTATTGAATTTCTTCACCGACACCTCAATGGAGGAATTGCTGGTCTCAAATTTCAAACTGCTTCCTTGCGACGCGTCAACGACGGAGGCACGGATGCTGCCGTTGGAAGTGTCGGCGGTAATGGAACCAGTGACATCATCGGCTTCGATGCGGCCATTGGATGTGTCTAGAGTGAGATCGCCCGGAGTTTGCGCGACGCGAATGGCGCCGTTCGAGGTGTCGGCAACCAAGGGTCCCTTGCAGCGGTTGATGGTGATGGAACCATTGGAAGTATCGAGCTTCCCGATCTTCTCCAGGTCTTCCGCGCGGATGCTGGCGTTGGAAGTATCGACGCCTACCAAATTGGCGGACATGGGGGCGCGCAGGATGTAACGAGCGCCTTTGCCGCCTCGGTGCCCGGTCTGGAATAAGGTATTGATGCGCAGAGAGGTATCGGTATTGGTGATCTCGACTTTGATGTCGTCGAGGTCTGCGCGGCTTCTGGCGTACTTGGAGCCAGTGATTTCCACATAGTCTTTCTCCCAGCCAAGAACCTCAACGTTGCCGTTTCGGGAGATCACTTCAATCGTGCCGCCAGGTTTGAGCGGGTACTGATAGGAAAAGTCCTCGGATTCCTTGGCTCCGCCCTGAAAGTCATCGACGTCGCAGCCGAGCAGAAAGAAGCTGCACAGCGCGATCAAAATGAGTGACAAATGCCGCCGATTGATCATTTTCCCTCCCATGAAGCGGATCTGGCATGGAATGCGCCGCTTTCACATCCTACAACAGGCCTTACGAGAGTCCCCTAGCCTTTGTTCCCAACAATTTTGCGATCATGGATAAAGCTCTGGACCATTCATGACGAAACTGTTAGCACTGAATCGCGGTGAAATCGCAGTACGCATTCTGCGCGCCGCCAACGAACTGGGAATGCGCACCGTTGCCGTGTTCTCGAAGGAAGACCGGCTGGCGCTGCATCGCTTCAAAGCGGATGAGGCCTATCTGGTTGGTGAAGGCAAGGGACCCGTTCAAGCGTACCTGGATGTGGAAGGGATTGTCGGCCTAGCAAAAGAGAAGGGCGTGGATGCCATTCACCCCGGCTATGGCTTTCTCTCTGAGAATCCGGAATTGCCGCGGGCCTGCGAACGGGCTGGCATCACGTTTGTGGGCCCTGATGCGCGCCTGATGGAGTTGCTGGGTGACAAGACCGCTGCGCGGCGTTTGGCCGAAGAAGCGGGTCTGCCGATCATCCCGGGCACGGAAAACGCCATCACGAATATCGATGAGGCCGAAGCCATTGGCAAGAAGATCGGCCTGCCGCTGATCGTGAAAGCAGCCTTTGGCGGTGGCGGGCGCGGTATGCGCGTGGTGCTAGACAAGAAGGACCTTGGCTCAAAGTTGCGGGAAGCGTCAGCCGAAGCGTTGGCAGCCTTCGGCAACGGAGCGGTGTTCCTGGAACGCTACATCCGTCGCGCCCGGCACATTGAAGTACAGATCTTGGCCGATAAACACGGCAACGTACTGCACCTATTTGAACGGGATTGCAGCGTGCAGCGCCGTCACCAGAAGGTGGTGGAAGTGGCTCCGGCCATTACCATTCGCGAAGAGTTGCGTGCACGCATCTGCGACGCGGCGGTACGGTTGGCGAAGCACTGCGGTTATGTGAACGCAGGCACGGTTGAGTTCCTGGTGGACGCGGATACCGAGGAGTTCTTCTTTATCGAGGTGAACCCGCGCATTCAGGTGGAACACACGGTAACGGAAGTGGTGACAGGCATCGACCTGGTGCGCAACCAGATTCTGGTGGCCGAAGGCGCAAGACTGGACGGCCCGGATATCCGGCTTGCCAGCCAGGAAGACGTGACGATGCGTGGTGTGGCGATTCAGTGCCGCATCACGACCGAGGACCCGGTCAACCAGTTTTTGCCGGACTACGGCAAGATCAACACCTACCGTTCCCCGGCTGGTTTCGGCATTCGTTTGGATGGTGGCACTGCGTATAGCGGTGCGGTGATTACACCGTTCTACGACTCGTTGCTGGTGAAGACCACGGCGTGGGGACGCGACTTCAAGCAGGCTTGCCAGCGAATGGACCGCGCATTGCGTGAGTTCCGTATTCGGGGCGTGAAGACGAACATTCCGTTCCTGGAGAACGTGATCAACCATCCGGTGTTCCAGGGCAGTGAGGCCACGACCGGATTCATTGAACAGAATCCGGACCTGTTCGCATTTACGCCGCGTCAGGATCGCGCCACCAAGTTGCTGACTTACCTGGGCGAAGTGACGCTGAACGGCAACGCGCAGGTTGCAGGACGACAAGCACCGACATCGTTCGGCAAGGCTCCGATTCCGGAACATATTTCCACACCGCCGCCAGATGGCACGCGGCAGCTGTTGTTGGAGTTGGGGCCGGAAGGTTTTGCGGAATGGACACGCAAACAGAAGCGCCTGTTGTTGACGGATACGACCTTCCGTGACGCCCATCAATCTTTGATGGCGACGCGTGTACGTACCCACGATCTGTTGGCCATCGCCAACCACGTCGCCCATCGCAGCCCGGAACTCTTCAGCATGGAGATGTGGGGCGGCGCGACCTTCGATGTGTGCATGCGCTTTCTGCATGAAGATCCGTGGGATCGGCTGGCTCAGTTGCGCGAGGCGATTCCGAACATCTGCTTCCAGATGTTGCTGCGTGCTTCGAACGCGGTGGGTTATACCGCCTACCCGGATAACGTGGTGCGTGAGTTCGTGCTGGAAAGCTCCGCGCAGGGAATCGACATCTTCCGTATTTTTGATTCGTTGAACTGGCTGCCGAACATGAAGGTGGCCATGGAAGCGACGCGGAAGACGAAGAGCATCTGCGAAGCGGCCATCTGTTACACGGGCGACATTCTGGACCCGAAGCGTGACAAGTATCCGTTGGAATACTATGTGCGCCTGGCCAAGGAACTCGAGAAGATGGGCGCGCATGTTCTGGCCATCAAGGACATGGCCGGGCTGTGCAAACCCTATGCGGCAAAGAAGCTGATTAAGACTTTGCGGCAAGAGGTGGGTTTGCCCATTCACTTCCATACGCACGACACCAGCAGCGCAGGCATTGCCAGCATGTTGATGGCCAGCGACGAGGGAGTGGATGTGGTGGATGCGGCTATCTCTTCGATGAGCGGCACCACCAGCCAACCGAACCTGAACTCGATTGTGGCAGCGCTGCAACACACGCGCCGCGATACAGGTCTGGATGTAGACGCTCTGCAACTTTCGGCGGATTACTGGGAGCGCGTGCGCGAATGGTATGAACCTTTCGACAGCGGACTGAAAACCGGTACGGCGGAAGTATACCTGCATGAGATGCCCGGCGGACAGTTCACGAACTTGAAGGAACAGGCCAAGGCAATGGGCCTGGGTGAGAAATGGCCTCTGGTGGCGCGCACCTACGCGGACGTAAACATGCTGTTCGGCGACATCGTAAAGGTGACGCCATCGAGCAAGGTGGTCGGCGATATGGCGCTGTTCCTGGTGAGCCATGGCATGACCGTGGCCGAATTTGAACGTTTGGATGAGCACCATCATCTGACACTGCCGAATTCGGTGGTGGATATGTTCAAGGGCTCTTTGGGCGAACCGGATGGTGGTTGGCCCAAGAAGTTGCGGAAGATGATTCTGCGAGGAGAAAAGCCTCTGCGCGGACGGCCCGGGTCTCAGTTGCCTGCTGCCAACTTCTCCGAAACACAGACGATGTTGGAAGAGAAGACCGGACGCGCGGTGAAGAAGGCCGACGTGTTGAGCTATCTGCTCTATCCGGACGTTTACCTGAACTTCGCGAAGACCATCCAGAAGTACTCGGATCTGGATGTATTGCCGACGCCGGAGTTTTTCTATGGCATGCGGCCGGGCAACGAAGTGACGATCGAACTGGAAGAGGGCAAGAGCCTGGTGGTAAAGTTGCTGACCGTGGGCGATGCGCACCCCGAGGGTTACCGCACAATCTTCTTTGAGTTGAACGGGCAGCCACGGGAAGTGGATGTCCGGGACCAGAGCCTGGAAGTTCGGCAGGAACTGCGTCCAAAGGCCGACCAGAATAACGCTGGCCATGTTGGGGCTCCAATTCCGGGTATGGTGTCGGCTATGGCTGTGGAACTGAATCAACAGGTGGAAAAAGGCGCAAAGCTGCTGGTGATGGAAGCCATGAAGATGCAGACGACCGTCTACGCCCCTGTAAGCGGAAAAGTGCTGGAGCGGCATGTCAACGTCGGCGACCAGGTTGAAGCCAAAGACCTGATGCTGGTGATTGGGTAAGGCGCTCCCGGCTCAACCAGGTTCTTCCAAACTGCAATGAGTGAACAGGGGCCGCACTGAACTGCGGCCCCTGTTGTTTTTGGGAGCGGCGAATGTTTTAGGCGCCGACGCGCTAGAAGGTCAGCTTGCCATCCGTAAGCCAGGAAAGGCTAAAACTGGAAAGACGTAGTGTCCCAGGCGTGTAGGCGCTACCTGATTGGCTGGCTCTTTCGTAGAAACAGTGAATCACGCCATCCCGGCTGACCGCGAGATCGGCATAACCCGCGCGCCCGGGGTCGAGACTCTTCTTCACGCTCCAGGTCTTTCCTTCATCGGAGCTCAGATAGACCGTGAGGTTCTGGCGATCGCGGCTCTTACCCGGTTCTCCTTCCGAGTCACCTTTGCGTAGATTGTCTGGATTCACGAAGAGCAGACGGTTGGGACGTCCGTCGCCTGCGCCACTGAGCCTCGCCAGACTACCAAAGCAGATGGGCTCCACAAGGTCTTGCTGGAAACGAGGAGTAGACCATCCGGTGGCCCCATCTTTGCTGGTAACCACGAGCCGCCGATGTCGCGTACTTTCCGAGCGGACATTCAACATGACCGTGCCATCGGAAAGCTGTACGGCGGCGGTTTCGTTGGGATTTACCCACTCCGCCGTATTCGGCACGGCAATGTCACCCCGATGCCAAGTGGAGCCTTCGTCGTCGCTGTAGATGGTGGATACCACGGAGGGTCGGTGCGCGTGTCCTCCGGCGCCAAGAGAAAGCCACACGGGGACAATGAGACTGCCATTCTTCAGTTCGATGCCGTGGCCAGGCCCGGTAGCCAGCACCTTCCAATCGTATTCGGGACGGAACGCATCAAAAGCAGCGGTGATTTCGACCGGCTTGGAAAAGGTATTGCCGTCGTCCAAGCTGCGCATGTAGAAGGCGCGCATGTACTCAACGCAATAGACAAAATGCAGCAGCCCCGGACGGCTTCCAGCGATAGCGACGGGGTTGTTATAGGTGATCTCCCCTTCGGAGCCGAGACCCTGTGCGAGGGCCATCGGGTTCTTCTTGAGTTCCCCGTCTACACGACCAATGACTTGTTGGCGAGACCAGGAACGGCCACCGTCTTCGCTGCGACGGAGCATCAGGTCAATCGCTGACCAATCGCCACGTCCCGGCTTGCGAGCTTCGGCGTATGCGACCAGAGTCCCCTTTGCCGTCGAGACGATACCGGGAATGCGATAGTTGGCATACCCTGCGGTATTCCCGGTGAAGAGATCCGTATGTATGGGAACGGCAGTGACGGTCTGCTTGGCCGCAGCTACCGCTGAAAATGCAGCGGGCGCGATGCTGCGCAACAGCCATTGGCGGCGCGTTTGCCGCCGACTGTACGACTGCGATGCCGATTGCCATGATTCCGATTGCATAGCCATACGGATGCCCCCTCCACGGAATGATGTGGGCAGGCCGCAGCATTGCCCGCCCGCAAAGCTCTAGTCTAGGCGGAGACGGGTGCGGATGGAAACGGCATAAATTTGATGGAGCTACCGGCGACCACGAAGGATGCCGAGCGCGAACAAACCCGCACCGAGCAGGATGAATGTAGAGGGTTCGGGGACCATAACAGATTCCAACCATCCCCGGTTGGCCGCTATGGAGGTGTTGCCGCCGAACTCGCCAAAGGAGGACTGCAGACCATCCAGGAAATCCGCCGTGGTCACCTCATTGGTTTCCGGATCGGTAAACGCCAGAGTGAAGCCGAAGGAAGTGACGGAAGCAATTCGTCCATTCACGAAACTGGGCCCACCAGAGTCGCCTCCGGCAGTCATGCTCTCGAGGTCGCCCAAGCCAAGGCCGAAATAGGAAGCACCGAGCCAGTAACCAAAGGCATCATTCTCTGGCAAGCCGTTGTCGAAGTCGAAGAGGTACATGGAGTCGCCCGTGGTGATGCCCAGATACGGGAAGAGTTCGATACCCAGGGCATCAAACTCGTTGAAGCCACGTATCCCCGTGCCCGCAGGGATGGTGTTGCCCGTTTCCCCTTGACCACGACGACCAAAGCCCACGAATTCGAAGGCGCTTCCTGTAGCGTCCCCATAGTAGAGCCCATAACGGTCCAGATTCGCTGGCGCTTCGCTGCCGAGATTGATGACGGCAATGTCATGCTCGTCGAAGGCAGAACCGGAGTACTCCGGATGGATGACGAAAGAGGCAGCCGTATCGACGTACTGCCCACCAGCATCCGGGAAGAAAACCGACTGGATGCCCAACACATTGGGATTTCCATTTTCATCAGCCACACAATGCGCCGCTGTCACTAGCTGGAAGCCGTTTATAAGGGTTCCGGTGCAGATGCTGGTTCCGCTAGCGGTGGTGATCAACAACCCAGCGATTCCCGAATAGCCCGACCCGATACCGTGAATACTGAGGTATTCCGGCGAAACCGGATCCACGGTGGTGACAATATTCCGGCTCGCTTCCCAAGAGACCAGACGGCCATCCAGGGTCGCTGAACCGCTGAGCATTGCGGCGAGCGCCGACGAAGCCACGAACACGAAGAGCGCGGCAAGCTGAAGGGTCAGCCGCACGGGGTTGTGCTGCATTTAGTTTTCCTGCTTTCACAAGATGGTAAACCGCGATACGCGGGTTGACCAGAAGTGATTTACAAAAATCCCACGAAATTTACTCTCTTTATTTTAGGGAGGCAGACAAGAGGATACCGCAAGCTACATGCGGCCCGCACAAGACAGCGGGGCCGCGACAGGCTATGACTCAAGCGCCCATGGCCGGATCGCTAGTGGCTGGCGCGCCCGTTTCCAGACGTCCGCCGAAACGACGGTGATAGCCGGGAATCTGCGGCGCAGTCATACTGAGGTCGTACCAGTTGCCATTGTCGGCAAGGGACCAGGAATGCCGCTGGTCGCTGTTGGCGGGAAGCGTAAGTTCCCAGGGCTCGACGCCAGCATAAAGCACAGACCGGACCTGGATGCGGATGGGGGATTTCCCTGTATTCTTCACGTGCAATGACACGGTTTGCGTGGAGGCCTGATAGTGCAACTCCGCTTCCACAGCAGACGCATCGCCGGATGCGGCTGAACAAAGTTCGCGGAAGAAGCCATTCGGGCCGTGCACTTCCAGTTCATACCTGCCTTGGTCGTCTTTCAGCAGCCAGTCATCGTGCAGAGACTTACCAGCTTCCACGGTGTAGCGCCGGGGAATGCGATCGAGGTGCAGACGGTCATAGACGTGGAACACCGCGCCTTGCTGCCCGAGGTTGTCAAAATGCAACGTCAGACGTTCTGTGGCGTGCGATTCGGCGCGCACCTGTAATCGATAGGGGAGTGGCCGGGACGGTCGCACACCACGTTCCTGCTGCGGCAAGATCGGCGTCTTGGGAGGTTCTGGTTTGGGACGCTGGCTATGAACGGCGACGATATTCTTCGAATCCGAGACATCTGGCATGGCAGGAAAGGCCTGCCGATTGGGATTCACGAAATCAAAGGCTGAGGTAAGGTCTCCACAGATGGCGCGATGCCAGGGGCTGACGGCAGGAACACGGATGCCAAAACGCTTTTCGAGGAACAGCCCCACGGAGGTATGGTCAAAGACCTGGGAGTTCACCCAGCCACCCTTACTCCAGGGAGAGATGATATAGAGCGGCACACGGGGCCCAAGCCCCCACGGACGCACTTCGCCGGAGATGGTGTCGGCAGGATCGCGGTACTTGCCCGCGGGGTCGTAGAAGTACTCACCGCGCAGGTCAACCGTGGAGGCTCCCGCGAGGCTGCCATCACGACGGTAAGAGGGCAAAGCTGGCGGCGGGAGATGATCGAACTGTCCATCGTTTTCATCGAAGGTGAGCAGGAACACGGTCTTGTTCCAGACTTCGGGATTGGCGGTGAGAGCATCCAGCACGCGAGCCGTAAACTCCGCGCCCTGCAGCGGCGTTGAAGCGCTGGGATGTTCTGACCATTCTGATGGAGGCAGCACCCAAGACACGGCGGGCAGCGTCCCTTCCTTAACGTCTTTGGCGAACTGATCGAGAGACCAGTGGCACATGCCTTTCTGATAGATCGGAGAATCCGGCTTTGCATTGCGGAAGCTTTCAAAGGCAAGACAGCCGTGCATGGCGCCGGTCCAGTTATTATTGGGGTCCTGATAGAACCGCCAATCGATTCCGGCTTTCTCCAGCAGATCGGGCAGCGTGGGCCAGCGGAATGCGGAGCCCTGGTAGGTATAACCGGGAGTCGGCAGGGAGCCTTTGATCCAGCAGCGAAGGTTATTGGGTTCGGAATCGGCGTCGGTGCAGTTTTCGCCGCGGGCGCCGAGTTCCGGATTGAAGTTGGAGCCGGACCAGAAGACGATGCGGTTTGGATCGGTACCGGTGGTGATGCTGCAATGGTAACCATCACAGATGGTGAAGGCTTCCGCCAGCGCGTATTGGAAAGGAATATCTTCGCGGCGATAGTAGCCCATTGCGTATTTGGTTTTGTAGCGAGGCCACTCCCCGAACTTTCCCTGGTTCCAGGCTGCCTGCGAATCGGGAAAACCATGCGGCGTTCCAGGCACGCGAAGCGCACTGGTGGTCTTGGTATCGAGATGATAGGGCGGAATCTCTGTTTCCCCATCGGATTGATACCAGACAGGCTTGCCAGATTCGAGTGGAACCGGATGTGGATCGCCCAGGCCACGCACCCCGCGCATGACACCAAAGTAATGATCGAAGGAACGGTTTTCCTGCATCAGGATGACGATGTGTTTCACATCCTGGATGGAGCCGTGTTCCTGCGAGGCCGGGATAGCAAGCGCCCGTTGGATGCTGGGAGGCAGCGTAGATAGAGCTGCTACGGAACCCGCAGTGCGCAGGGCGGATCGCAGAAAGTCACGCCGATTGTTCTTGTCCTGGTTGTTCATGGGGAACTAGCCTTGGCAGCGCTCGAGGCCTGACACGTGAGGACCAAGCAGGCCGCCGCACATGCGGTAGGAGAGCTTTCTGGCGATTATACCGGCATATGCTCGCGCGCAGGTGCGACAGGATGGCAATCCCGTGAAAATTACCGAGTGCGGATAGGTCTAGCGGAAGAGATCGTCCACGCGGGCACGATGCAGACTGGGCAGCAACAGATGCGGGCTATGCGCGGACAGGTCTTCCCTGGAATTGAGGCCCGTGGCGACCGCTATGCTGCGGATGTGATTGGCATGCGCGGCCAGGATATCGTTCGGTGAATCGCCGATGAGAACGATGTTCGCGTCGTTGCCAATCCACTGGCGTTGAAGCGCTCGGCGGATGGCAAGACCCGCTAAGCCAGCGCGGGTCTGCCGCATGCCCGCGAAGGCTCCGTCACGGAAATAGCTGCGAATGCCCGCGAGTTCCAATTTACGCCAGCCGATGGCGGGGAAATTTCCGGTAACGACCAGCATGGGAATAGCGCGAGCATGTAGGCGGTCAAGCAAGCGAGGTACTCCGGGACAGCGGCAGTCTTCCAAACTATGCGGGCCATGGGTGTGATAGCGCTGCTCCGTCTGCTGAATCAGCGTCGGCATCGCGGCCTTCACTTCCTTCGCTGGCACTCCGGCCCGAAGCAGGATTTGTAGCAGTAGGCCGGTATCCAACTGACCGTGAGTAGGAACGCCATCCAGCGTTGCAGTAACGCCAAGTACTGCCTTTGCCGCATACTCCAGAGCCTCACGATGATGCGGGCCCGAACGCCGGATGAGGGTGCCATCGATATCGAAGAGGACTAGTGCGTCGGAGGACACATTGGTTACCACGATTTCAGTCTGCCACAGCGTTTGGAACGCAGGCCGGGAGGCGCCCCGTGTGATTTAGGAAACAGGTCAGAGATAGCCCGCGGGGTGCAGGACACGAGACAAAGACAAGGAGTTTGGCCACCCGGCACGTGCACCAAATTCCACATGGACATCCACATTAAACAGCATAAATTGTGGAAACACCTAATAGATAAGCGTATCAAGTACGTTTCAGATCGATACAGGAGAACACGCACTCATATATATACACATGTCCATTTATGGAGCAGATATTTATGCATTACAAGTGCGCACAAAGGGGCATCAGGGCCTGAGACAACGCGAACAGATGGATACACGCTGTCACCGTACACGCACTCGGCTTCGACCAGAAGAATTCGCGAAAACGCTAGCCAAAGGAGAAATGAGATCCGGCGGAAGGGCTGTCGTCCGACCGCGACAGCGGATCAGACCTGCCCAACACCACAGAGCGGATCAGCTGGGATGAGCATTTCCATCCACGCGCCTTGATAGTTATTGATACTTATCTCCTTCTACTTATTTATCCTTCACCCGACACTACCCTCCGTTTCGCGATATATGGTACATATCATCTACACTGCAATCCGCAACAGGCTTTGTAATCCTACGAAGACCGTTGCGCGTTGCTCCCCCCTGTCTGCGGATATAGTTAAGAAACTTTGAGAGAGAGGTCAGAAAATTGCTAAGGACACTCCTTGCCTTCGCATGGTTAACATTGGCGTTTTGCAGCGCCACATTCGCCCAATATACGACTGCGAGTCTCGGCGGAACCGTGGTCGATGAATCGGGCGCTGCCATTCCTTCCGCTGTCGTCACCGTGAAAAGCCCGACCACGGGATTCACCCAGAAGGTGGAATCGGATTCGTCGGGCGCCTTCCTGTTCTCCCGTTTGCCCATCGGATCCTACGAACTCACCAGCGAGCTCAACGGCTTCACCTCTTACCGGCAAACCGGCATTCGATTGACGGTCAACCAAGCCGCGAGCCAGATCATCACCATGCGCGTTGGACAGGTCTCCGAACAGGTGACGGTGGAAGCCAACGCAGAATTGGTGACTACCCGCACAGGCGCGGTGGGACAGGTTATTGATGAGAAGAAGATTGTCGAGCTGCCTTTGAATGGCCGGCTTGCGCAGTCGTTGGTCTATCTATCCGCAGGTACTGTGGATTTGGGACGCAACGGATGCCGCATCTGCGGACACGGCGGCGTTTACCCCGGCGAGCAGACGGCCGGCGTGAATGGCGCAGGCATGGGTCAGGTGAACTATCAGCTTGATGGAGCCGGCCACAACGATACCTATCTGAATGTGAACGTTCCCTTCCCTAATCCGGATTCCATTCAGGAATTCAACCTGGAATCGAGCAATTTCACGGCAGAGTATGGGAATGCCGGTGGCGGCATCGTGAACATTGTGACGCGCTCAGGCACGAACCAGATCCACGGGTCCGCCTTCGAGTTTCTGCGACACGGCAAGTTAAACGCGCGCAACTACTTCGCGTCGGCACGCGATACGCTGAAGCGCAACCAGTTTGGCGGTTCGGTGGGTGGCCCCATCATCAAAGACAAGCTATTTTACTTTGGCACCTACCAAGGGACCAAGGTGCGGAGTGAACCGGGCGGACGTGTGGCCTTTGTGCCGACAGCAGCCGAACGTGCGGGCGACTTTTCTTCGACGACTCGGCAATTGATCGATCCGGTATCCAAGCTGCCCTTTGCCGGGAATCAGATTCCATTAACGCGATTTAGCCCGGCATCGACGTATTTCCTCGACCGGATACCGCTGCCAAACCGGGCAGGCCGGGAGGCAAACTTCCCCACGACCCCGGTGAGAGAAGAAGAAAATCAGGTGATGCTGAAGGCGGACTACAACGTCGGCGCGCACCAAATTAGTGGTCGCTACTTCTTCACGGACTTCGACAAGCCTGCCGTGATACCGACCGACAATCTGTTGGCGGCAACCAGCGCGGGGAATGCCGTACGTGTGCAGAACATCTCACTGAACCATACATTCACCATCGCGCCGAACGTGATGCTGAATTCCACCTTCGGACTCAACCGGCAACGCGGTGGGTCTCTTTCGAGTGCGCCATTTGGCTTTCCGGACGCAGGCGTACGCATTGCCAATGCGAGCCAGTCTCAGTTGCAGGCTCCGCCGGAACTGGTGATGAGCGTGACCGGTGCCTTTAGCGTCAACACCAACCACCTGGGAGATTTCAATCGGGGTGACTTCACGATTCGCGAGAACCTGACGTGGATTCGCGGCGGGCATGAGTTACACTTCGGCGGAGAAGCGGTGCGGGTGACGAACGAAATCATCAACACCTTCCGCATGGATGGAAACTTCACGTTCAATGGACAGTTGTCAGGCGATGGCTTGGCCGATTTCATTCTGGGACGGTCATCCCAGTTTGTGCAGGGTGGTGGCGAATTCAAAGACATGAAGGGAACCCGCTGGGGTTTCTTTGTGCAGGACAACTGGCGAGTGAACCAGAGACTGACCTTGAATCTGGGCGTTCGCTGGGACCCGTATTGGCCCTACTATGACCGGTCTGGCCGTGTGGTTTGCTTCCAACCCGGAGCCAAATCGAAGCGTTACCCCAACGCGCCAGCCGGCATGCTGTATGGCGGCGACAACAACGACGCGGGATGCCCGACTGGTGGGTCTGAACCCAACCTGGCGAACATTGCACCGCGTATTGGCTTTGCGTACCGGTTGACCTCTGACAGCAAGACCAGCTTGCGCGGTGGTATTGGCTACTTCTACACGCCGGTGCAATCCAGCACCTACAATCCGTTCACAAACATCGCTCCATTTGCCCCGGGATTCACCTTCAACGACGTTTCTTTTGAAGACCCGTATGGCAGCGCCGGTGTGCAGAATCCGTTCCCGAGCCAGTACGGACCGCAAGTCCCTGGACCGGAAGCGACGTTCACGACACCCGCGGAACTGCGTGCTGTGTTCGACCCGAACTTCCGCACGCCGCTTCTGACTACCTGGAACCTGAACCTGGAACGACAGATCGGCGCGAACTGGGTGGCACGGCTGGGTTATACCGGCAACAAGGGAACCTACCTGTTCTCTGCTGCTGAAAACTCACGGGAGCTGAATCCCGCGATTTATCGACCTGGCCAATCCACCATTTCAAACACACAAGCGCGGCGCGTCTACCAGGATTTCAGCCGCATCGGGCTTTACGAATCGGGGAACAACACAAACTACCACTCGATGATCGTGAACGTGGAAAAGCGATTCAGCCAGGGCCTTACCGTGTTGGCGAACTACACGTGGTCAAAGAAATTTGACGACTACGGGTGGACTAATCCCAGCTATCGACGCTTTGACTACGGGCTGTCTCGCGAAGACTTGACGCACAACTTCAAGTTTTCGAATGTGTGGGAAGTTCCCGCAATCTCTGCGCCGAAGCCGCTGGCGGTTGTGTTGAACGGCTGGATGCTGAACGGCATGGTGACATGGCAGAGCGGATTCCCGTTCAGCATAACCTCCGGACGGGACAACTCGCTGACCGGCGTAGCTCGTGATCGCGCGGACTACATTGGCGGTGGAGATCCGAACCTGGGCTATGACCGTCCCCACGGAGAAATGGTTGCCCGCTACTTCGATACGACACGCTTTGTACAGAACGCGGAAGGAACCTTTGGGAATTCCGGGAAGAGCATCATTCGGGGTCCCAGAATGTTTAACTTCGACATGGGTGTATTGAAGAACAACCGCATAAATGAACGGCTAAACCTGCAGTTTCGCGGAGAGTTTTTCAATGCCTTCAACAACGTGAATTTCAACATGCCGGATTCGAACCTGTCTTCGGCACAGTTCGGTCGTATCACGTCCGCACTGGATCCGCGGATTCTGCAGTTCAGCATCAAACTGTTGTTCTAGGCAGATATTCGTACCCAAGCAGACAATGGGCACGAGGGGGAGCGCTGGCAGCTCCCCCTCACTCGTTGAGGGGTCGTCAGCGTCCGCGCATACCGCGAGCGATAGCGGAAACGCCCGTCGCGGCTTCAGCTCCCGTGGCGTGCATCTGCATAACCTGGCGAATGTGTTGACTGAGCAAACGTCCGGCCAAGCGGCCATTGCCTGCTTCCAGCGCGTCCACGATGGGCCAGTGCGCCTTTTCGGCCTCTTCCATATCTACATAGCCCTTCATCAGCCAGAGGCGGACACGGACGGCGAGCGTCAAGGAATCCCAGGTGCGCAGAAGAACCTGGCTGCCAGCCGCCTCCACAATAAGACGGTGAAAGCGGATGTCATGGTGGGCATAACGTTCCGCGTTCTTCTTGCGAGCCGCCTCACGAACAGCGGATGCCTCGGTAGCCAGAAGCTTTACGTCATCTTTCAAACGTGAAGCCGCCAACTGCCCAGCGTGCCCTTCCAGCAAAGCTCGCACCGAATACGCTTCACAGATTTCTTTATTCGTGACTTCCCGGACATAGGTGCCCTTATAGGGCTGGGTGAAAACCAAGCCCATGGCCTCCAGCTCTCGAAGAGCCTCGCGAACCGGCCCCTGGCTGGTGTCGAATTCCTTCGCCAACTGCAATTCCAGAAGCCTGGTTCCAGCGGCGAGTTTTCCGGTAACGATTTGCTGCAGCAAAACTCGCTTCACGCGATCAGCCATGGACTCGCGCAGGTTCGTGGTGGACTCCACTGATGGACACTCCATTTGACAAACTGGTGAAGAACGAAGAGCGCTTCACTGGACTAGCCAGTATCGATTATTTATAATTTGGGTACCGAAAGCCAGTCAAAAAATGATGGGAAGCCGCAGTGTGGATCATTCGTATCGCCCTTGAACGGCCGTATACCTTTATTGTTCTTGCCATTCTGATTTTCCTTGTCAGCCCCATCGCGCTGCTCCGAACCCCCACGGACATTTTCCCCAACATCGACATCCCCGTCATCGCGGTGAACTGGACCTACACGGGTTTGAATCCCGAAGAGATCGAGGGACGCGTCACATCACCTTTCGAACGAGCCGTCACCACCATGGTGGACAACATCGAGCACGTGGAGTCGATATCGGTAAACGGCTTTTCGGTGGTCAAGATTTTTCTGCAGCCCGGGGCTAGCGTCGACAAAGCGAATTCCCAGGTGGCGGCGGCGTCGCAAAACGTGGTGAAGCTGATGCCCGCCGGCATGAATCCGCCGCTAATCATCAACTACAACGCAGCGACGGTTCCCATTTTGCAGATCGGATTGGGCGGCGAAGGCATTACCGAATCAGAGCTCAACGACTATGGGCTGAACTTCATTCGCACACGTCTTGTGACGGTGCCAGGCGCGGCGATTCCCTACCCCTACGGCGGCAAACAGCGGCAGGTTCGTGTGAATTTGAACCCCGGACTGCTGCAAGCAAAGGGCGTGTCGGCCTCGGATGTGGTGGCGGCATTGGCACAGCAGAATCTGGTGCTACCATCCGGAACGACCAAGATCGGTGAGTTGCAATATTCGATTGGACTGAACGCCAGCACGCAGACCATTGAAGAACTGAACGATATTCCCGTGCGCGTCGTGAATGGTGACCCCATTCTGGTGCGGGACGTGGCGCACGTGGCGGACGGCTTTGCGCCGCAGACAAACATCGTGCGACAGGACGGACGCCGGGGGTCTCTGCTGACGGTCTATAAGGCAGGTCAATCATCCACCATCACAGTGGTAGACGACATTCTGGCCATGCTCCCCATCGTGGCGACGACGGTGCCTCCCGAATTGAAGATGCAGCCCTTGGGCGACCAGTCTGTATTTGTGCGGGCCGCCGTGAATGGCGTGGTGCACGAAGGGCTGATTGCTGCGGGGCTGACGGGGCTGATGATTCTGCTTTTCCTGGGCAGCTGGCGCAGCACCATCATCATCGCCATCTCTATTCCGCTATCTGTGCTTTCGTCGATCATCGTTCTGAGCTGGCTGGGCGAAACCATCAACATCATGACGCTTGGCGGACTGGCGTTGGCAGTCGGCATTCTGGTGGATGACGCCACGGTGACGATCGAGAACATAGAGCGATTTCTGGAAGAGGGGCATGGACTGCGGGAAAGCATTATCCAAGGCGCCATGCAGATCTCGATACCGGCGTTGGTAGCCACACTCTGCATCTGCATTGTGTTTCTTCCCATGTTCTTTCTGGGCGGCGTGGCCAAGTTTCTGTTCGTACCGTTGGCCAAAGCCGTGGTGTTTGCGATGCTCGCCAGCTACATCCTTTCCCGTACGCTGGTGCCCACCATGGCCTACTTCCTTTTGAAGCCGAAGGCCCATGGAAAACGGAAGAGAAGCATTAATCCGTTTGTATTGTTTCAACGCGGGTTTGAATACTGGTTTGAGCGGGTGCGATGGACCTATCGCGGTTTGCTTGGTTTTCTGGTGCACGCGCGCTATGTCTTCATTCCGATTGCGCTGCTGGTTTGTCTTTCGGCTGGTCTGTTGATTCCGTGGTTAGGCCAGGATTTCTTCCCCAGCTCCGACGCGGGACAATTCACGTTGCATGTGCGGGCGAGAACCGGAACCCGCATTGAAGAAACGGCCAGGCTGTGTGATCTAGTGGAAAATGCGATCCGGCGCGTGGTGCCCGCAGACGAGATCGAAAACATCGTTGATAATATCGGCATTCCGTACAGCACCATCAACTACACGTACAACAACTCCGGCGTCATCGGTCCGGCGGATGCGGACATCATGGTGTCGTTGAAGCCGGGGCATGCACCCACGCAGGACTACATCCGTGAGTTGCGGCGCGTTCTGCCCAACGAGTTTCCCAGCGTATTGTTCTATTTCTTGCCAGGCGACATGGTGACGCAGATTCTGAACTTTGGCATGCCTGCCCCCATCAATGTGCAGATTGATGGAACAAACATTCAGGCCAACCGGATTGTGGCGAACAAGGTTCTTTCGGAGCTGCGCATGATTCCGGGACTGGTGGATAGCCGTATGCACCAGCGTTTGGACTATCCGAAGCTTCGGGTGAATGTGGACCGCGTGAAGGCCGCACAGGCCGGTTTTACGCAGCGTGACATAGCCAGCAGCATGTTGGTGGCCTTGAGCGGCAGCTTCCAGACAGCGCCGACCTTCTTTCTGAACCCGAAGAACGGCGTGAACTATAACCTGGTGACGCAGGTGCCAGAGTATGACATGCAATCGCTGGATGCGCTTCGCAATATTCCGATCAATGCGACGGACAAGTCCCATCAAGAAATTCTGGGTGGATATAGCTCCATTCGGCGTGATGTCGAGATGGCGGTGGTGAACCACTATGACATCCGGAGGACGTTGAACATCTATGCCTCTGTGCAAGACCGCGGTTTAGCAGCGGTGGGGCAAGAGGTGGAACGCATTGTGGAAGAGAACCGCAAGCTGCTTCCACGCGGCAGCGGCATTCAGATTCTCGGTCAGTTGACCACGATGCGCGAAAGCTACGAAGGCTTGCTGATTGGGCTGGGGGCATCTGTGGTGCTGGTGTACCTGCTGATTGTGGTGAACTTCCAGTCGTGGCTGGACCCCTTCATCATCATTACGGCGCTGCCTGCCGCATTAGCCGGCATCATTCTGGGCCTTTTCTTCACAGAGACGCGCTTGAGCGTACCAGCGCTGATGGGCTCCATCATGTGCATGGGCGTGGCCACGGCAAACAGCATTCTGGTGGTCAGCTTTGCGAAGGAACGCCTGCAAGTCCACGGCGACGCGGTGAAGGCTGCGATCGAGGCTGGATTCACGCGTTTCCGCCCGGTGTTGATGACCGCGTTAGCCATGCTGATCGGTATGATTCCGATGTCTCTCGGCGCGGGAGAGGGTGGCGAACAGAATGCGCCGCTGGGCCGCGCCGTCATTGGCGGCTTGAGTTGCGCCACCATCGCCACGTTGTTGTTTGTTCCCGCCGTCTTCGCTTTGTTGCATCACCGGCGCCACCCGAAATCACAGGTTGAACGCATGCAGGAGGCACAGTGATGCAGCCAGAAACCGAAGACATTCTGGAACGCGACGCCGTCACTTCCGACGGCCACCATCGTCCTGCCGGGGATCAGGAATCAAGCGCAGCTGACCCGGAAAAGCCGTCGCCGGTGTTTCTGGTGGTGGTCATCGTGATCGCATGTGTCATTGGATATTTTGTCTATCAGGGAATCGACAAGCGAGCAGTATCGGAAAAACAACTGCAGCGCGATACGGAAGATGCTTCCATTCTGGCGGTAAGCGTTGTGAAGCCCGGCTCCGGAATGCCTGTGGAGCACATCTCGCTACCAGCTAACCTGCAGGCCTATAGCGATACGCCGATTTTCGCGCGGACGAGCGGCTATCTGAAGGCATGGCATTTTGACATCGGCGCGCAGGTAAAATCCGGGCAATTGCTGGCGGAGCTGGAAGCGCCGGAAGTTGACAAGCAGTTGGAACAGGCGCGCGCAGAGCTGGCAACCGCTGAGGCCAATTTGGAATTGGCGCGCTCGACAGCCGAACGTTGGAAAGATCTGCTTCGCACAAACTCCGTATCCCGCCAGGAAACGGATGAGAAGATTGCCGGGTGGAACGTGCAGAAGACGCGTCACGAGGCTGCGGCCTCCAACGTACGTCGGCTGGAAGATTTGAAATCGTTCCAGAAGATCTACGCTCCATTTTCCGGTGTCATTACCGGCAGAAGCACGGATATCGGCGCACTGGTTGTGGAGCGTGGCAACCAGGAACTCTTTCATCTATCCGCCATTCATCGACTGCGTGTTTTTGTGAATGTTCCCCAAACCTATGCGGCATCTGCGAAGCCTGGCACGATGGCTGGCATTACCTTGCAGGAATTACCGGGACGCAAGTTCCAGGGCCGTCTGGTAAGAACTTCCAGCGCCATCGACCCGATCTCCCGTACGCTGCGTACGGAGTTTGATGTGGACAATCGCAGTGGAGAGCTTCTACCTGGTTCCTATGCCACGTTGGACCTGCCGTTGTCGGAATCGACACGGGTGTTTTCTATTCCATCAACGGCGTTGTTGTTCCGGTCTGAAGGACTACTGGCGGCTGTGGTGAAGGAGGGCAAGGCGGAGTTGACACCGATTACGCTGGGTAGAGATTTCGGAACAACGGTAGAAGTGGTGGCCGGCTTGAGCCCGGATGATCTTGTGATTGCCGACCCTTCAGACTCACTGGTAACCGGCATGTCCGTCCGCGTGGTAAGCAAGGGAGGGGCTGGAGAGTGAGACAAGCGCTCATCGCTTCCCTGCTTCTCTTGAGCGGTTGTTCCGTAGGCCCCAGCTACCAGCCGCCAAAAGCAGCGGCGCCGACGGCCTACAAACAATCCGTTCCGGAATCATTTCGTGCGGACGAGGGATGGAAGGCGGCCCAGCCGCAGGATCATATCGACCGCAAGCGGTGGTGGGAAGTATTCCAAGACCCGTTGCTGAGCGAACTGGTTCCACAGGTGCAGGACAACAACCAAAACCTTGCCGCTTCGGAAGCGCGATTGCGCCAAGTGCGGTCCATGATTCGCGTGAACCGGGCATCCCGGATGCCAAATGTGACCACCAGTCCGGGAGTAGGCGGCCTACGACTTTCCAACAACCGACCCGGCTTTCCCGCCAACCTGCGCGCGGAGGCTTCACCGAACCTAACGTGGCCGGTGGACTTTTCTTATGAAGTAGACCTTTGGGGACGAGTTCGGAAGAGTATTGAGGCGGCACGGATTGATACACAGGCGAGCGATGCGGACATGCAAACCGCTCGTTTGAGTTTGCAGTCTGAACTCGCGTTTCACTACTTCGAAGTGCGTATGGCGGAAGCGCAGCAGGACTTGCTGGAACGTACCGTGACGACTTTTGAGGATGCGTTGCGCATCACCACCAATCGCTTTGAAGGCGGCGTGGCTCCGAAGATGGATGTGACCCAGGCGAAAGCACAGTTGGAATCGGCTCGTGCAGATTTGATCGACATCAGTATCCACCGCGCACAGCATGAACACGCCATCGCGGTGCTGATTGGTAAGGCGCCAGTAGAGTTCACGCTGGCCAGCACCGATAGACCGATGCCACAGCCGCCGGTCATTCCGGTGGGTTTGCCATCAGAGTTGCTGGAGCGCCGCCCCGATGTGGCCGCAGGGGAACGCAGGGCAGCAGCAGCCAATGAACGGATCGGTCTGGCGAAGACGGCTTTCTACCCCACGATCCGGATTGGCGGTGGAGGCGGGTTCACGGGTACATCCGTGATGAACTGGTTCACGTGGCCCAGCCATCTGTGGTCATTGGGATCTTCCGCCGCATTGCCCGTCTTTGATGCGGGAAGGCGACGAGCACTGACAGATGGAGCGGTAGCGGACTTTGACGCCACGGTGGCGGAGTACAAGCAGACTACGCTGGCGGCCTTTCAGGAAGTCGAAGATAGCCTTGTGGAACTTCGGGTGCTGGAAGCCGAGGAAGCACAGCAGCGCCAGGCGGTGGAAGCAGCACGAGAGTCCGTAGAACTGGCCACGAATCGCTACCAGGGTGGCATCGACACCTACATACAGGTGCTGAACGCACAGACCGTGGCCCTACTGAGTGAACGAAAGACCCTGGACATTCGGCGACGGCGCATGGCGGCCAGCGTTGCTTTGATCAAGGCCCTGGGCGGTGGTTGGGACGTGAGCGAACTACCAAAGCCAAAGACGTAGACATCCTATGGAAGGGGTCAATCTGCTTCTTCGGCTTCAATGGCTTCCGCGAGGGTTTCCCATTCCGCCATGGCTTCGTCCAGGCGCGCCTTTAGCTGGTCGAGAAGCGCGCTTTGCTTCTGGGTCTCTTCAACACTGACAAAGTTCGAAAGAGCGGTCTCTGTAGCAGCAATCTTAACTTCAAGCTCAGCGCTTTCCGATTCCAGACTATCCCGCTGGTCTTTCATCTGCTTTAGCTTGATGGGATTGAGGCGCTTGGCTTTCCGCGCCACGGCATCGCCGGCCGCAGCATCCCCGATGGCGTCGACTCTACTGTCGCCGCGACTGTTGGCTGATGCAGAAGCGTTTTCCAGCGCTGCCTGGGCGGTCTCTGCGGCAGAGAGCTTGGCTTTGTAATCCAGGAATTCCGCGAAGGTCCCGGGACAATCGAGCAGCTTGCCGTCACGCACTTCCAGGACACGGTTGGCCAGGTTCTCAATGAAGTAACGGTCGTGCGACACGAAGACCAAGGAGCCGGTGTAGTTGGCCAGGGCGTTCAGCAGCACATCCTTCGCGCGGATATCCAGGTGGTTGGTCGGCTCGTCCAGTAGAAGGAAGTTAGATGGGAAGAGCATCAACCGGGCAAGGGCGTAACGATTGCGTTCGCCACCGCTGAGCACACCAATCTGCTTGAAGACATCATCTTCAGAGAAAAGAAAGCAACCCAGCACGCTGCGCAGTTCGGTTTGGCTACGCCCCGGAGCCAACGCAGTAAGGTCTTCCAGAATTTTGGCGTTGGGATTGAGCGTCTTGTACTGGTCTTGCGCGAAGTAGTCGACGTCCACGTTGTGACCAAACTTGCAATCGCCTTCACTGGGCGGATCCAAACCGGCAAGCAGACGAATCAAGGTGGATTTACCAGCGCCGTTTGGGCCAACAAGGGCGATGCGATCACCCCGGTTGATCTGGAATTCGAAACCAGAAAACACGTGCTTGGCGCCGTAGCTTTTGCCCAGATTGGTGGCTTCCAACACGGTGCGGCCACTGGAGCGCGGTTGCGGGAAACGGAAATGAATGGTCGCTTCTTCCGGGGGAACTTCCACGCGCGGAATACGCTCCAGTTCTTTGATCTTGCTTTGGACCTGCTTGGCTTTTGTAGCCTGAGCGCGGAAGCGATTGATGAAGGTTTCGAGAGCTTCAATGCGCTCTGCTGTGGACTTCTGCAAGGCCAACAACTGCTCGCGCTTCCCTTCTTTCTGTTTCAGGAATCGGGAATAGTTGCCGGTGTATACCCAGGCCTGCTTATTCCATAACTCGATGACGCGGTTCACGGTCTGATCGAGGAAGTAGCGATCATGGGAGATCAGCACGACCGCGTAGGGATATTGCTGCAGGTAGTTTTCCAACCAATCCCGGCTCTCCAGATCCAGGTGGTTGGTGGGCTCATCGAGCAGTAGCAGGTTGGGTCTTGCCAGAAGCAGTTTCGCAAGTGCAATGCGCATCTGCCAACCGCCAGAGAACTCTTCGACGCGGCGGGGCCAATCGTCCTTGCTGAAGCCCAGGCCATTCAGGATCATACCTGCCTTGGCTTCGAGCGAATAGCCGTCAGCGACAGCAAACTCGTTTTCCAGACGGTGGTAGGTGTCAGAAAGCTCTTTGTAGGCTGGGGAGTCTGGAGGCGCGGCCGCCATCTGCTCCATCAGTTCGTGGAGACGCCCCTCAATGGCGCGAACGTCATCGAATACCGAAAGACATTCCTGCATGACCGTGCGCCCGGACATGCGCAGGCCATCCTGCGGCAGATAGCCGAAGGCCAGACCACGCGCGCACTGCAACTCGCCGTCATCCAGTGACTCAACGCCCGCAAGAACGCGCAGCATTGTCGTCTTACCCGTTCCATTGGCCCCAACCAGACCAACGCGGTCGCCAGGGTTGATCTGGAAGTTAACGTCGTCGAATAGTAGTTTGGGCCCGAAACGTTTGCCAGCGTGTACGAGTTGGATCATTTTGCAGGAGTGGCAGGAACGGCGTCCGCAGCTTTCAAGGGAGCGGGCTGGCCGAGCAAGCGACGCAAGGTGCGCGCAATGTATGCCTTCATTTCATGGCGGGTGACGACGGCATCCAGGAAGCCGTGTTCCAGTAGGAACTCCGCGCGCTGGAAGCCCTCGGGCAGTTTCTGGCGGATGGTCTGTTCAATGACGCGCGGCCCAGCGAAACCAATGAGAGCTTTAGGTTCCGCGATATTCAAGTCGCCGAGCATGGCGAAGCTGGCCGTGACGCCCCCTGTGGTGGGGTTGGTGAGCACACTGATGTAGGGCACCTTTTGCTCATCTAACACGGCAAGCGCGCTGCTGATTTTGGCCAACTGCATCAGGCTAACCATGCCTTCCTGCATGCGGGCGCCACCAGAAGCAGAAACCACAATCACCGGATGGCCGGAAGCACCGCCTCGTTCGATGGCGCGGGTAATCTTTTCGCCGACCACGGAGCCCATGCTGCCGCCGATGAACTGCAGTTCCATGGCCGCAACCTCCACGGGCATGCCGTGCAAAGTTCCGGAACCGCAGACGACGCCATCGCGCAGGCCTGTTTTTTCGCGCATCGCCACTAGCCGAGAGGAATAGGGCTTACTGTCGTTGAACTGAAGAGGATCAGTAGAAGCAAGAGCTGCGTCCTGTTCCTGCCAGCCTTCATCCAGCAGCAGGTTGACGCGGGCACGCGCGCTGACCTGATAGTGGTGGCCGCACTTCGGACAAACACTCAGGTTCTCTTCCAGATTCTTCTTCCAGATAATTTCTGTGCAGGCTTCACACTTGAACCAAAGCCCTTCGGTCAGGACATGCTTTTCTGCCTGTTCCGCCGGTGTCGTCGGCTGTACTTTCGGTTTCGAACGTGTGAACCAAGCCATGTAGTTGAATCCCGTGCCGAGGCCGCTGGAATATCTGGCCTCATCTCTATTCTAACCGGGCTACCCGGACCGGACAGTGCCTGGTCCGGGTAACCCGTTTTCTGCGAGGAAGCAAAAGAGCAGAAACGCGGAACGAGTAATAGCTCCGCCCACCCGCTAGGACAAATCGGCGAGGAAGGCCTCGATGCGATCGAGCCCTTTCTGCAGGTCTTCCATGGAAGCGGCGTAGGAAATACGCAGGTAGTTCTCTGCTCCGAAAGCGGCTCCGGGAACAGCAGCCACCAGGGACTTCTCCAGAAGCTTTTCGGAGAAATCCAGGGAACCGACAATGCCACCCTTGCCGTAGAAGGCGCTGATGTTCGGGAAGGCGTAGAAGGCGCCCTTGGGCATGGCGCAAGTAACACCAGACATGGCGCGTAGGCGGCCCACCACGTAGTCGCGACGCTTCTTGTATTCCGCCAGCATTGCACCGATGGAATCCTGGGGTCCCAGCAGCGCTTCCACACTGGCCTTTTGCACGATGGAGGTCGGGTTAGAGGTGGACTGGCTCTGCAAGGTACCCATGGCCTTGGCAATGGCCGCGGGGGCCAAGGTGAAGCCCATGCGCCAGCCGGTCATGGCATAATTCTTCGACAAGGATCCGGAAACAATCACCGTATTCTTGGCGTTGGCGAAGGCAGCCGCCGAATAAGGGGAGCCTTCGTAGACCAGTTGGCTGTAGCACTCGTCGGTCAGCACGTAGATGCCCTTGGCGGTGGCCAAGGCGACGATCTTTTCGAACTCTTCGGGGGCCATTACCGCGCCCGTCGGGTTGTTGGGCGAGTTCACAAAGATGAGCTTCGTTTTCGGCGTGATGGCAGCTTCGATCAGTTCCGCACGCAGCTCGAATTCATCTTCTTCCGTGGTGTTGACGAAGATGGATTTGCCCTGGGAGTACGAAACGACGTCGGCGTAAGTTACCCAGTAAGGAGCTGGGATGATGACTTCATCGCCGGGCTCAATCAGAATCTGCATCAGGTTGAAGATGGAGTGTTTGCCACCCACGCTGATACAGCATTCCGCTGGGGAATAGTCGGTGCCGAAATCGAGACGATGGCGTTCGCAGACAGCCTTCTTCAGCTCCAAAGTGCCCGACGCCGCAGTGTAGCGAGTGAAGTTGTTATCAATCGCCGCGATGGCGGCCTTCTTGATGTTGTCGGGAGTGGGAAAGTCGGGTTCCCCGGCGCCAAAAGCCACGACGTCGTGGCCTTCCGCCTTCATGCGGTCCGCAGCCGCGGAAACCCGCATAGTGGGGCTTTCGCTGATCCACGACATCCGTTCGGCAAGAGTGATCGTTGCTGGCATGAATTCCTACTATGTCCTCTGCAAACTCTTGAATTTCTCACGCAGCCGGAGTTCGGTACTTGCGGGCACCAGACCAGAGACATCGCCACCCAGTCTGCACGCCTCTTTCACCATCCGGGAACTGACGAAGCTGTACGCCTCACCGGCCATCAGAAAAACGGTTTCGATTTCAGGGCGAAGCCTGCGATTCATGAGCGCCATTTGCAGCTCATATTCGTAATCGGAAATCGCACGAATGCCACGAATAAGCACACCGGCCCGCTTCATGCTCGCGTAGTTCACCAGCAAGCCCTCGAAGGAATCAACTTCGACGTTCGGGAACGGAGACGCGGCTTCGCGGAGCATTTCCATACGCTCTTCCACGCTGAACAAAGGATTCTTAGAGGGATTGTGAACGACTGCAAGAATGAGGTTGTCGAAGAGGCGGGCAGCCCGTTCCACCAGGTCGATATGGCCGTTGGTCAACGGATCAAAAGAGCCAGGATAGATCGCAATGGCTTTATGATGGCGTTCGTTTTCCACAGTCTTTGGCCTGGAACGGACTTTTTGTACAAGATGCCACGTAGCATCGCTCAACAGGCCCAAATTATCAGTGTACCGTGGAAAGGCCGCACTTCTTTGCCGTGCGGGGATTCTACTAGGGAATATCGATCAAACGAGGCCATTGGGCATGGTCTTCGCGAGCGCTGAACTGCCGCTGCTGTAGCGTTTCGCGCTCCGGCTGCACGTTCCCTTTGGCGTCAATCGCCCGGGAAACCAATGTGTGTCTGCCGGGCGTTGCAGCCTCCCAGGGGCTTCGCCAGAGGGTCCACGCATGAGGAGAACCTTGCCGGTCGAGCTGCGCCGTTTGCCAGGGGTGATCGTCGATGCGCAGTTCGACGCGCACGATGGGATGGGGGCCACCCCAGGCTGCGCCGGAAACTTCATAGGCAGGCTGCCCGCCGACGGATTTACGCACGACACGGGCAACCACAGATTTCAGACGATTGCGGGCAATGGACGTTTCCACTACCAGCGGATCGTTTTCTCCCGCCTGGCGCACCGCATGATAGTTCCGGGACATGTGTTGGCCTTCGTAGCGTCGGTCCAGCACCAGAATGCGATGCAGCCATTTCACATTGGCCATGCCGTACCAGCCAGGCACGACGACACGCAACGGAAACCCTTGAGCCTGGGAGAGCGGCGCCCCGTTCAGGTGGGTGGCGAGCATGGCTCCGCTTTCCAGGGCATCCTGGACGAAAAGGCTACGTCCGTGTGGAGCCGTAAACTCTCGGCCACCGGCTGGCCACTTCCGTTCACGTTCCGTATCGGCGCCAAAGAACACTACCTCGCGAGCCTCCGGCAAAACGCCACAGCGACCAAGCAGGGGGGCCAACAACGGACCACGCCATACGCCGTTACTCACCAGACCGTTCATCAGGCGAGGCTGGGGACTATTGCCCGAGCATTCGATGGTAACGGGCAGTTCGGCCGCCGGCATCTGGAGAATGTCGTCGTAAGACAGGGAGATCGAATTAGCGACACTGCCCGTGACGGCGAAGCGCCATGCGGAAAGATCGGCTTGGTGCGGCTGTTGCGTCTGATGGAAAGTGAAGAATTGATCGGCGGGCGTTTGCCAGTCCCGTAACTGACGAAAATCCAGCACCTTCACATGAGGGGAACGGGCCTGAGCGTCGATACGGAACTCCGGCAAATAGTCCGCAAAAGGAAGCAACTCATCCTGGGGCGGAACCGGTTGGGCGGCAAGCTGCGCGGCAACCTGGGCGGAAGCCAAGGTCAGCCACCCCAACGTTTGCCTGCGGCTCGTGATCATGCACTTGAACTCATGGACTTTAACTCATGCAGTGGAACTCACGGTGTAGTATAGCCGATAGTCATGCTTCATCGCGGTTTTCTGGCTCTGCTTGTGGTTGGCCTTTTGAGCTTCGTCATGATTGGCCACGCCCAGACAGCCGGGTTGGGCCGCATCGACTTTCCCACGTCAGAGAAGGGTGAGGCGCAGGAACACTTCCTGCGCGGCGTGCTATTTCTGCACAGCTTCGAATATCTGGATGCCAGGCAAGAGTTTCTGGAGGCCCAGAAGCTGAGCCCTCAATTTGTGATGGCGTACTGGGGCGAAGCCATGACCTACAACGAGCCGCTCTGGTTCGCGCAAAATGCGACGGCGGCGCGGCTCGCGCTGCAAGGGCTTGGTCCGACAGCAGAGGCGCGTTTGGCAAAGGCGCGTACGGACCGGGAGAGAAGCTATCTGGAGGCTGTTCATGCGCTGTATGGCGAAGGGACCAAGGAGACACGCGATTTTTCCTACGCGGCAGCAATGGAGCGGCTCCACCAACAGTTTCCCCAGGACGATGAGGCTGCGGCGTTTTATGCCCTTTCGCTGATTGGCACGTGTCATCGCGGTCGGGACTATCCCGTCTATATGCAGGCTGCAGCCGTGGCGGAAAGCGTATACGAAAGGAATCACGAGCATCCTGGAGCTCTGCACTATCTGATTCACGCCTACGATGACCCCATCCATGCGCCACTGGGTCTGCGAGCCGCGCGCATTTACGCGAAGGTTGCCGCCGATGCGGCCCATGCGCTACACATGCCCAGCCACATCTTCTTTGCAATGGGAATGTGGCCAGAGGCCGTGCAATCGAATGTCGATGCCTGGGCCGCGTCCCGCAGAAGTGCGGTGCGGCGCAAGACAATGCTGGATGCGGGCGGCTTTCACGCCATCTTGTGGTTGCATTACGCCTATCTGCAACAAGGCAGGTATTTGGATGCGGCCGACACGCTAAAAGCCGCGGAGCAAGCTGCGGGCAGTGAGGTAACCGGCCTGGCGCTCTACCACCTGGTGCAGATGCGCGTGGCACAGCAGGTGGAGACCGGAGCTAGCTATCAATCGACGGGCAGCACGGAAAGTATTGATCTGCCCCCACGCGGCGCGGATCTCTACGCTGCCGGTATTTCCGCTCATCAATCTGGCAAAAGCGACGTGGCTGCGTCTGCGCTGGCATCACTGAAGGAACTGCAGCGGGCTGGCGGAGGACGTTCTTCGCAGTCGCACGAGCACGGACACGGGATGCACGAGTCGGGAACACAAGCAGCTGGCGTCCAGAACGCAGCGGTTCAGACCCCGGAGCACCGCGTCTTGGCGATCCTGATTCACGAGCTAAGTGCAGTCCTATTGCTTGCTGACGGAAAACGCAGCGAGGCGCTTGCCCACATGAAGCAGGCGATCGCGCAGGAAGACAGCCTGCCCTATGAATTTGGCCCGCCGATTCCGCCCAAACCGGCGCATGAACTAATGGGAGAAATGTTGCTAGAACTGGATCAGCCAGCGTTGGCTCGCGTGCAGTTTGAACTGGCCCTGCGACGGGCCCCGAAGCGAGCTCTTTCGCTGCTTGGGATCGCGAAATGTGACGTGGCTTTAGGCAGGTGGAAAGCGGCTCGGGAAAGCTATGCCGTGCTGGATGCAGTTTGGCGCCAAGCCGACCCGGAAGTGCGGGAAGCACTCCGAGTCGGCTTGGCGCGGGTTAAGGACTAGCCGCCATTAGCAGATGAGTTCCGATACCTAGAAGGTGATACGGAAACCGGCCTGCAACTGACGCTCTTCAGTGGCTGAGGTGATTTCACCGAAGCCATTGTAGTTGCGAATGCTGCCATCCGCGTTTAACTGCAAGCTGCTCACGTTGCCTCCGGGCTGTCCGAACTTGGGCGTATTGGTGAAGTTGAAGGCTTCTAGCCGCGCCTCCATCTGAATCCGCTCATTGATACGGAAGAATCGGAACAGGCCGAAGTCCCAATTAACACGACCGGGCCCGCGCATACTGTAGAAGCCGGCGTTGCCAAAACGGGCATCGGTCACCTGACGGAAAGCCGTTACGTCGAAAAACGGCGTGCCACGGCCAACGCCGCCCAACTGTTCCACTTCGGCCTTCACCTGATCCGCACGCTGCGTGTTGCCCGGCGAGTTCAGGGATGTGGCGCTGGAGGTGATGCTAAACGGCTTGCCACTCATCAGGCTGATAATGCTGTTGGTCTGCCAGCCGCCTACAATTGCCGTTAGAACGCCATTATCGCTCAGGAATTTCTGACCCTTGCCGAATGGCAACTGCACAATGTTCGTGAGCTGGAAGTTGTGGCGACGGTCCATACCACTGACAGAGCGGTTAAGGCCGTAATACTCCGGAATTACGACGGCGAGTGTTTGATCGCTGCGGAAGAGGCCGGAGTTGCTAATGCTCTTTCCCCAAGTATAGGACGCGGCCAACGAGTAGTTTTTGGAGAAACGACGTTGCAGGCGCGTCTGCAAGGCGTCATAGTGACTGCCGCCCACCGGTGTGACCTCACGAGTATCGGCAGTGCGCCCGAACTTCTGATTCAGTACGCGACCCACGGTGCCACCGCCAATAGGCGCCCAGTTCAAGTTGGTGTAACCCAACTGGCGAACCTGTCTCGTTCCCACGTAGCTGGCTTCTGCCACCCAATCCCCGAAGAAAGAACGTTGCACGGTGAGATTCCAGGACTGGATATAGCCACGTTCGAAATTCAAAGGAACTGTCTGCGAAGAGACGTTGTTCGGAATGTCGATGATTCCATTACCTAGCCCTGGAGCAACGATCTCAGGAATACCGTCCTGCAGACGACTCGCTGCAGATAGTGTATTTGGAGCCTGCAGCACCAGTTCTGTCAGGACAGGATGGTTGGTGCGAAGGGCACGAGCAAGGGAGTAGGGATCCCAACTGATACCGTAGCCGCCACGAATGACGGTTTTGTCTCCAATCCGTTGTGCGAAGCCAAAACGAGGGGCAAACAACTTCTTGCTGGCATTGACTCCCATATTTTTGGGTACATCGCCGACACCACCGACGTAAATCTTGTTGTCGTCCGCGTTGTACCTTTCAAAGCCCCGGTCCGCACGCGTTGGGGTTGGGAAGTATTCCCAACGGACTCCGTAGTTCAAGGTAAGGCTCTGCGTGACCTGCCAGCGATCGCGCACATACAAGCTCTGTCGCCATGTGCGCGTGGTGTAGGGAAAGATATTCAGGGAATTCTTGCCCGCCAGCGTCGGCATGCCAAGCAGGAAGGTGGCAAAGGAATTCGAGGCAGAACCGGCAGTACTGGTGTTAGCACACCCTCCGGAAGGGTTCATCGCCAGACAAGCCTGCGTGGGTCCATTGCCAAAAGAGAAAAGACCTCGTGCGCCGGTGTTCTGGCCACCCTGGAACTCAGGCTGAGTGTGGTTCATCTGTTCCGAGTTCACATCAACGCCCCAACGCACCTCGTGCTTGTGCAACACCTTGGTAAAGTTGGACCGCATGGAGTATTGATTGTCATTGCGGTAGTAGGGCGACCAAGCTTCTTCCGTACCAAAGCCCGCATAGCCGCTGACAGCAAAGCGAGGCCAACCACTCTGGAAACGCTCCGGACCGTTGGTGCCGGGAATTCCAAGCACGGTCAAGCCGTAGTTTTCACCGATGCCTGGCTGTTCTACGTTGGTATTCTGGCGTGTCCAGCCGAAGAAAGCGTCCATCAACAGGTTGGGGGTGAAGATATAGTTCACACCGGTGCTGATGCGGTTGTTGTAACCCCAAGTATTGCCCGCATTGCCCGCGCCGACACGAGGTCCGTCCATGTAGCCTTCTCCAAAAGCGGTACGGTGCGTGGACTTGTGGTGGGCGTAGTTCCAGCTGACAAAGGCATTCAGATTGTCGGTTGCCTGCCAGTTCACTTTGTTATCCAGAGACCAACGATCTGCACCGAAGGGTTGCGACGCAAAGAAGTTGTTTGCGCTGGCGTCTTGCATGCCGGGCATGTTGGGCAGAGGCACCAGATCGATCACCTTCTGAGAAATTGGATTGATACGCCCGTTTGGAATGCGGTTATTCGCGAAAGGAGTACGACCGAAACCAATTTCATTTCCTGTCGCCGGATCATACACGGTCTCTGCGAACTGTGAAAAGTCTCCCTGCCGGACCGTAGAGTTGGGAAGTGAAAGAAGAAGACCGCCATTATCGCGCTGTAAAATGGCGCCCAAGCTACTGAAGAAGAATAATTTGTCTTTCTTGATGGGGCCGCCGAAGGTGGCGCCAAAACGGTTCTGAATGAATTTACCCTTTTCCTCACCAGCTGGCCGGAAGTAGTCGCGAGCCTTCATGTGCTGATTGAAGTGATATTCAAACATTGATCCGTGATACTCGTTTGAACCTGAACGAGACTGGACGTTAATCACCGCGCCACCCGCCATACCCTGCTCCGCATCAAAGCTGTTGGTGGTAACGTTCACGGACTCGATAGATTCCAGGGTGGGAACGATCGCCGAACGTCCCACGGCCCAGATATGCGCATTGGACGCGCCATCCACGTTGGTCACCGTTGTGGAAGTCGTGGTGCCGTTGACGGCAAAGCCCACGGAGCCGGATGGATTGCAGCCTCCCATGCGGCCGGGACGCATGTCTCCTTCCATTTCGAAACCCGGCAGCGTCTGCAACAGGCTCTGATAGTTGCCAGCGGTGGACACTGGCAGATCTTCGAAATCTTTGGTCACAACTTCGTGGCGCAGTTCGCCACGTTCGGTCTGCAACTGCGCGATTGCTGCGTCAGAGGTCACGGTAACCTCAGACGACAGGCTGGAGACCTTCATGCTCGCGTCCACGCGAACAGAACTGTTCGGAGCCACACGAACATTCTGCGTAGTGAAGCTTGCAAACCCCGCACTCGTCACCTGCACCGTGTAGAGGCCAGGAGGAAGGTTGGGCACACTAAATGAGCCCACATCACTGGTCTGGGCGCGTCGGGTCAGGTTGGTCTCCTGATTGGTAACCGTGATTTCGGCCCCTGGAATGACCGCCTGCGTGTCCTCCGTCACCGTTCCCACCAAAGATCCATACAGGACTTGCGCTTGAACCCCTGGCAGCAGAAGACAAGCGGAAACGATAAGGGTCGCGTAAAAGCGCCAAAATCGTTGTTGTTCTCGGAAAAGTTTTCCGGTCATAGATTCACATCCCCTCAAGTGAATCCGCCCTGACAGCCACTTTATTCTCTTTGAGAAAAATTGATGTCAGTTGGAATTGTTACCACGTTGTCGACAATTCTGGCGGTGATACATGGTGCGGATTATCACATAAGTTTGGCCAAAGAAGAGTTAGAAAATTCTGATAAGTTCGAAATGATTTTAGGCAGTACTGCGAGAATGCAAAAGTGGAGATTTACATGGTGGGAAACTGACCAGAGCGCTGGAAATTAGACACAAACGTAACAGCGCGAAAGCCCATACGACGGGGATAGGATGGGGCCTCCAGCAGCCTGAAAAGCCATACAAAATACGAATGCGATGCTGGGCTAAGGAAGTGGAGATGTATCGTTCTCCAAGCATATGGATCACATGCCATTCGTCGACGAAACAAAGAACCGGTCGAGCATGTAGAAAAGGAGTTCCCTGCTGGACTGGAAGGAGGCCGCATCAGCGTGCAGGGTGGAGCCATCCACGGGGATGCCGCAGACCTGCAACTCGTCATGGCTCTGTGCAGTTAAGGCAGCAATCCCTTCGGTGGTCATCTCTGGATGGCATTGGAGCGCCAGGACCTGATCGTTCCAGATATAAGCCTGATGCCGACAAAGTTCCGAGCGCAGCAGGTGCGTAGCATCGTCAGGAATGCTGAAGGTTTCCCCATGCCAATGAAACACGGATACGGTCGCGCCAGCAGCAATGGGCAACAAGGGATGGTCGGTAACGGCGGTCACGGGATACCAGCCGATTTCTTTGGCTCCGTTCGCCGTGACGGCGCCGCCCAAGACAACCGTCAGAATTTGGGCTCCCAGGCAGACACCCAGTATCCGGATTCCCTTATCGATCTGCTTACGAAGGAACTCCATCTCCTCAGCCATCCACGGAAGACCGAAGGCATCGTTCGCACTCAGGGGACCGCCCATCACAAACACAGCGTCGAAATCCGAGGGTGGCTCGGCATCCTCTGCAAAGGACGTCGGGGCTAACACGGACTGCAGAATATGGCCACGGGCAGCGGACCACTCCGCCAAAGCGGCAGGGCCTTCAAACGGCACGTGCTGGATGCACAGGATGTTCAAAATGGTGTCCTTCTCTGTCTGCTCCCACCAATGAAAAATGGCGCTACGAAAGAGGCAGCACAGTGTCTTCCTCTATCGTAGCGCCACGTTGCAATCCGGCGGTTCATGCCGCCCGGTTTGTCAAAGCCACTAGTGCTGCCAGACGCCACTAGGGCTGCCAGATGGTAGCGCCGATGTAGCGTTCGGTATCCGGCGAATCGTTGTAGTAGTAGATGGACACAATCTTGCCATCGGGGCGGACAACACTTCTCGGATAGCCAAGGTCCCAGCTGCCGGCATCCGTGCGAAGCACAATATCTTCGCTCCAGGTTTTGCCATTATCTTTGCTGATGACGGCGCGCACACCATAGGGCTCCCCACGATAGCCGTAGACCAACACCAGCCGTCCGTCCTTCAGGCGAAGCATGGAGGAAGGGTTACCACGCTTGGAATCCGGTACGGGCTTGGTGACAAACTTCCAGGTCTTGGCGCCATCGGTGGATTCATAGAGGTCAATGAATGTGCGGTGGCGCACTGAGGTCAGATAGTGACCCTTACCGAGTTGGACCGAAGAGGGCATGATGGCAAAGTCATTGCCTTCAGGCTCCGGTCCGACAAAGGAGAGCATTTTCCAGGTTTTGGCGCCATCGGTGGTCTGCACGGCGATCACGCGACCTTCTTTGCCATTTGCCTTGGCAGCGGTCAAGAAAGCGATCATGGAGCGCTTGCCGGTAACGATGTAGTCCGTGCGAGCAGCGATTCCCTGCTGACCAAAATTTGGCAACTTGCAGGGGCCAGACCAGTTGTGGCCACGGTCGTTGGAATAGTAGTAGCGCGAAGGCCCGACGTGGATATCGGCCATGCGAGCAGTAAAGATAAAGTCCGGGCTAGAAAAATCCAGGCCGCCCTTGCAATCGACGGGTTCTTTGCCGCCGGAAGCCGCAGGAACACCAGCAATCTTTACGCTGGCGGGTGGACGCAGACCCTCGGGACGTTCAATCTTCCAGGTCTGGCCGCCATCCATACTGCGGGCGAGCACGTGCTCGGCCGGCTTACTGTAATCGATGGAGTGGCCCCGGCTATTGTCTTTGAAATGGCCCAGCTCAAAGCCAACGAGGATTTCGTTCCCCCAGGACCAGATTCCGTGGTTTGCAGGCCAGCCGCCATAGCGGCCTGCTTCTTTGTGGACAATCACGTTTTCGACTGACGCGGTCTGAGAAAAGCCGACAATCGAACAGAGCAGCAACAAGGCAAGTGTGAGTCGCATGAGAATACGGGAAATTGTATACAACTTGCATTCATTCTTCAAGAAACGATGATGCCCATAGGCCGGTAACTACTTGCCCTACAAGGATTCAGCCCCTTATACTTCTGGCATGGTCCGCGCCCCTTCCAAGAAATCGAAGTCACCGGAATCCAAGAAGAATTTAGAGTTCACCTCGCTGAAACAGGAAGCTTACCGGCACATCCAATCCCTGATTCTTTCTGGCCAGCTATCGGCGGGTCAGGCGGTTTCTGAACTCTCTGTAGCAAAAGAAATCGGCATCAGCCGCACCCCTGTCCGCGAGGCCATCGGTCAGTTGACCGCGGAGGGAATTCTAGAACAGATTCCCGGCAGAGGGACTGTCGCCAAGCGCCCCACACGCATTGATGTGCTGGAACTATATGAACTGCGGGAAGCACTGGAAGTGTACGCCATCGAAAAGGTGGCTAGCGCCCGGGTCCCCATCCATGACACGTCCCGCTTGCAGGGACTGTGTGATGAAATTTTCCAGCTGATCGAAGAACTACGCAGCGACGGGCAACGCAATCTAAATGCGGAGCAGATGAAGCGTTTGCTGACTGTAGACCTGCGCTTTCACCTCGAACTGATCAGCGCGGCTGGCAATCGCCGCATCGTGAAGGTGGTGCGGGATACACGGCTGCTGATCGGTATCTTCTCCATGAGCATTGATGCCTATAGCCTGGATGATCTGGTGCGCATCCATCAGCGACACCAGGACATTCTGGACAGCGTGGTGAGCGGAGACCGCGAGCGCTCTGTAAAGCTGCTGGGCGACCACATTCGGGATAGCTGCCAGGAACGCTTGGAGAGCTTCGACCGCAGCGAACGCCTGGCCACAATGGCCGAGGCGATTGATGGGCCGATGTAGATTATCTATGCGCTGCGCACGACTCACCCTATCTATTGCACGGCCTCTTTCACGACAAAGTCCTGGGGCGGCAGCACCAAGCGCGCATCGGGGTTATAGTAGTCCGACACAGAGGACGGCTCTGACTTTGCACGCATGGGAAAGCGCGGTCGGAAGTTGAAATCGAAGGATGTCTGCTCTTTTGTCGGCCACACGTAGAAAGTCACGCGATCTGGCGCTACCTCATACGAGTTGACACTATAGCTATCGTTCAGAACGGCTTCCAAACTGGACCGATCAACTTCTGCTCCGGGCGGCAAACCCACCTCCACAAGCATCATGCCGTAGTGGCGGTAGGCCGGACGGATGACGTTCACGTCGCAGGTGATGACATCGTTCACAGTCGCGGTTGCGGACGAATACTGTACGTCCAGCTTAAAGTGAGGAGATTCACGCCGAGCCGCCCAAGGCTGGTACCACTCCGCGCTGGCCTGAACCTGCGCATTCAGTTTGCCGTCCTTGGAAACCACGGTGATTTCGTTGGCTGATCCGGGCTTCACAAAACGACTCAGGTCTATAAGCTTCGGACCATCAGCAGCAGGTCCGGTTGCCAGGCGCGCCTCCCCCGCAGGAACGCTATCCACCAGAACCTGTACGACGTCGGCCTTCTGACCCGCCACCGTTAATATCCGCGCGATCTCTTCGTTGCTGAATTGCTTCCTCTTCATCCTCGTCCCTCCCCTTCCTGAGGATGCTCTGTTTCTTCCTGGTCCAATTCTAGGGCGTCAGCTCAGGCCGACCACGTATGAGCGCCGTAGCGCCCTGATCGTCCCCGTTCACGAGGGAAGAGAAAGCCCCGCCGTCCAAACGGCGCTAGGACGCCGAGGCTTTTTCCAGCTACACTGCCATCTCTCGATAGCGCGTACCGGTTGTCTATCGACGCGGCTAAGGACAACACTCATTTGCGATGTCATCTAAGCAAGCGTCCGCCGGGTCCAGAGGCGTTCCGCATTGTCCCGAGCGACGGCGTAGGGCATCATACCGGCGTCACTGGAATGCTTCTATGCCCCAAGGAGTACGCTCATCCCGCTTCCTGATCGGGAAACCGCATAGTTTTCAAAGGAGGCATCGGTGGTTAATGCGAACCGCCAGCCATCAAGTCATTGAACTGTACAGTCGCGGCGTCGTCGTTGGGACCAGCGCCATTGCGGAGAACACCAACTCGCTCTGTGGATACCTCGATGGCATCCGTGCCGAGCACCTGCATGGTCTCATCGATGAAGTCTTGGAGCGGCATTGCACGCGGATCGGCGGCTTGGCCCGGCCCCATCAATTCGGTCTGTACATAGGGTGGTGCAAGCTCCAGTACCTTCACGCTGGTGTCTTTCAATAGATACCGTTGAGAAAGAGAGAAGCTATGCAGGGCCGCCTTCGTGGCCGAATAGGTCGCGGTGATAGCCAGCGGTACGAATGCGAGTCCGGAAGTGACATTGACCACGTATGCTGCCGGTTGCGCTTTTAGGTGCTCAATCAACGCGGAGGTCATCCGGATAGGGCCAAGGAGATTTGTGGTCACCATCGCCGTCACCACGGCATCATCCACCGGGCCTTCCGCAGCATCGGTCTTCATGATACCCGCGTTGTTGATCAGCACATTGAGGGTTGGAAACTTGGCGATCAGGTGCTCTGCAACCGAGGCGATACTGCCTGGGTCCTCGATGTCGAGTTCGACAAAATCCATGCCAGGATTCGCCTTCGTCACTTGCTCCAGGACGGCGCGCCGCCGTCCGGAGATAATCACCTGATTGCCCTTGGCGTGGAGCGCTTCAGCCAGACCTCGGCCAATGCCCGATCCTCCGCCCGTTATGAAAATCGTGTTTCCCGTCAGATTCATGGTCGTCTCTCCTGCAGTTGAAATCGTCCGACGAGCAGATTTGCCCGCAATTCCATTGAGCCACCAGATCGGGGTGACAGGATAGTAAAGAACTTCCAAGGTCTTGCACAATCCTGCCACTGTTGGAAATATTAGGCATTGGGATGATATGTTGCCATTGAGATAGATATGGCAAAGCAACCCGAACGCGCGCTACTGAAAGAGCTACAGAGCCTGATCGCGCGGTACGCGACCGATCAGACCTTGCCCCAGTTGTTGCCGAACATTTTGTTGATGTCATCCACCACGCCCACGCAGCCCAAGGCTCTGGTGACAGAACCTGTATTCGTGATGGTGGCGCAAGGAGCAAAACGCTCAGTGTTGGTCGACCAGACCTTCGACTATCACGCCGGGCAGTATCTGATCATTTCCGTGGACCTGCCTATCCACGGCTGTGTGGTAAGGGCCTCCGAGACCGAGCCGTATCTCGCAGTGGGCATGACGCTGAAGCCTGAATCAATCGCCAAACTGCTGTTGGAAACCGGTACGCCACCGGTTCCCAGGTCAGAGCGTCCAGGTATTGCCGTAAGCAACGCTAGCGATGAGTTGGTAGACCCCGTCGTCCGCCTGTTGCGGCTGCTGGAACGACCCAAGGACATCCCCGTACTGCTGCCATCCATCGAGAGAGAAATCCTATGGCGACTGATGAGCGGCGACCAAGGATGTCTGTTGCGGCAGTTGGGTTTGGCTGATAGCCGGATGTCGCAGATTGGGCGTTCGATCAAATGGCTTCGGAGCCACTATTGCGAACCCGTGAAGATTGAAGACCTGGCTGAAATTGCGGGGATGAGCCTGACATCGTTCCATCGGCATTTTCGGGCGATTACGGCCATGAGCCCCCTGCAGTATCAGAAGCAGATTCGTTTGCAGGAAGCCCGTACACGGCTGCTAACGGGGAAGGAAGACATGGCGACCATCGGCTACAAGGTGGGATATGAAAGCCCATCGCAGTTCAGCCGGGAGTACAAGAGGCAATTCGGACTACCACCTGGGGAAGACAGCGGGCGGTTGCGATCCGCCCATGAAGTTGGTGAGACGGTGATGCAGTCAGCGGCGAGGGTTCGACAAGGGTAGAGGCAGACGTAAGTACCGCACCCACGGTACCTCTCGAGGCAGCTAAGAACGGAAGACGCCACGCGTTGCGGGAAATGAAGAAGTTGCTGGGTCTTCCCAAGTGATTGAAAAGATGGAGCGGGAGATGGGGTTCGAACCCACGACGTCCAGCTTGGGAAGCTGGCATTCTACCACTGAATTACTCCCGCTCTTGGGGTGCCCGAAGGCGGCGGTGTGACGCCGTGTCCGGTTCCAGTTATCAATCTAGCACAGCAACGCGAGCCGCACGGCGACGGATGAACTCAACCTTGCAGTTTTTGGGCGGCTCATTCACCCAGATTCTACTGCTCGTAGAGACAAATCCCGTCAAGGAGGGAGTCGAGCTCTTCTTTCGCGGTGCTTGTCACGTTCCTGTAAGTAATCGTTTCTCCAAGCATGCCAATGAAGCGCCAGGAACCCTTGATGTTGTAGCCACGGGCATCGGTAATCCATCCTCGACCGGGTGTGTAGACCTCCTCGTCGTATTCCCGCGAGCCACCGATCAAATCGGCACCTGGAAAGCCCAATGACCAAAGTATCCCTGCTCCGTGCGATACACAGACATCTTTGCCATCAGTCTGGCGGCAATAGCTGCATGTGGAATAGTCGATATCACTGCCGCACCTCACCCGGTAACCCTGTTTTTTGGGGATGCAGAATGACTGGTAGCTGCCGATGCAGTGCTTGCGCTCACTTCTCTTGCATGGACGAATGGGCCCAACGGCCTTTTCCAACGTGAGCTGTGTTTCTATCTCGTCAGACGACTCACGCTGCAAAAGCTGTGATCGGTAGCCTGGGCAACGCACGATGACCACTTCGTCAGATACAGTCATGATGCGCGCTTTCCCGAACCCATTCGTCAGTTGGGTTGACGCATCATCGGGAACGCCAAGCACAGGGGTGACGATGCATTCCTTCAGCGGATGCCCTTCCGTAGACTTCACCGTAAAGTCCCAAGCGCTCCGCTGGGCAGAGGCCTGTGGAAGAAACGCCAGCACAATCAGCAGCAACAGGAACCATGACACGTTCACGGAGGCCATTGCGGCTGATGGCGGCAGTTTCACCTTAGCGTCAACTCCGCCGGGAATGCGTTGGCGATTTGCTCTTCGCGGAAAACCATCCGGTTGATCTGCTTGCGTCCGTTAGAGGTGTAGATCAGATGAATGGAGCCATCCTTTGCCTGAATGATGTACGGGTAGGCGTACTCGCTACGACCACCGGCAACATCCAAGCCGACCTTCCACGTCTTGCCCTTATCCGTGGAGAGCGCCAAGCTGAGCGGAGTGCGGCTGCCCTTGGAATGGTTGTAGACCAACAAGAGATGGCCGTTCGCCAGCGTCAGCAGGTCGACGGCAGCGTTGGGGTTCGGAAAGAGATCGGTCAGTTCCCTGCCCTTGGTCCAGGTGTCGCCAAAGTCTTTGGACTCCGCATAAACCATCCAGGCATCGGGCCGTGCTCCATAGCCGCCACCACGGCGGCAGAAGGAAATCAAGTGTCCCGGGGCAATCTCGGCTGGCGCGGGTTGCAAGTTACCCAGGCGGGACACGATGTCGCCACCGCGGGTCCATAACTTAGTCTTTGGGTCACAGATCAAACCGAAGGACACGGTGTCTTCGCCAACGAACTCACGGTCTTCTCCAGCTTCCCGGTAGACCGGTAGAAGATAGCGTCCATCGGATAGCACGATTGGTTTACCGCGCACGAGCGTGCCTCGCTCCAAGCTGATGATGGAAGGATCGCTCCAGGTTTTTGCGCCGTCGCTCGAGACCTTGGCGGCGATGCGGCCCTCGCTCCAGGTATCGCCGAAACGCACCACATAGAAAAGCCATACCAAGCCGTCGGGCGCTTGCCAGACAGCCGGATTCCCGACGGAGCGAAAGGGATCTTTTGCTAGCAGAACCGGCGCATGCCACTTCTTGGAACCCTTGGGAAGGCGCATGCCATACACACCGGTGTTCGCCGCATACTCGCCATCGCCGCCATACCAGGCGAGCAGCATGTCGCCATTGGTAAGCTCTGTGATCGCAGCGGGATGCTTATATTGGCCGGTCTGCAAAGAGGTGTCTGCGATGACCTCAGTGGGAAGCGGCAGCAGTTTGCGAGACCCTTCTTTCGATGGTGAGGTCTGCGCAGCAGCGCTGATGGATGCGATGCCAGCTACCGATGCGGAGAGCAGGGTGCGACGGGTAAAAGAGTTCATGGACATGTGAGACTGAATCACGAAGGATGCCACTACTCTATCCCAGCGCCACACCTCATTCCAATATTGTTAGGAAGGCGCCCGTGCCGTCTAGTATTGCGGCGTATTGCCAGCCGGGGCCTGCACAACGAAGCAATGGGTGGTGGCGACTGACAGACACGTCGGTTGTGGACTACGTTGTCGGCTTCCGCTTGGAGTCGCTGTTCCGCTTACCGGCACCCTGCTTCTGACGAGTGCCTTCATACTTGGCCAGGACACCCTTATCCATCTTGGGATGGTTACCCATGGCGGACAGATATTCGTTCCGTTGATTCTGGAACTGACGTAGACGATCTCCCTGCAGGGCGCTTTCGCGTGGAATATTCATCGTCTCGAAGTTGAAGTAACGGCCATTCTTGTGAATACGGAAGTCTAGATGTGGACCCGTCGAAAGACCGGTGGAGCCGACAAGACCAATCTGCTGGCCCTGCTTGATCGACTGCCCCTTTTTCACAGACCGTTTGGACAGGTGCATATACATGGTCTCGTAGCCGTTGGCATGACTGACCTTCACCAAGTTGCCGGCTCCACCGGAGTAACCGGAAAAGGTCACGACACCAGACGAAACGGATTGTACCGGCGTGCCGGTGGGCGCAGCGTAGTCGATGCCCAAGTGGGGGCGGCGTATCTTCAACACCGGATGGAGGCGGCTAAGAGAAAAACGGGAACTGATGCGCGCTGCGAAACTGAGAGGAGACCGCAAGAACGCCCCTTGGTTGGACTTCCCCTCACCGGAGTAGTAGACGATCTTCCCCTGCTCATCCTCGAAACGGTAGGCATCGTAGGCCTTGCCCATATTGACGTAATTGGCGGCAAGGATCTTTCCGTAGACAGGGGCTTGGCCGTTTTCGTAAATCTTCTTTTCCACCAACAGACAGAAGCTATCCCCATTTTGCGGATCTGTGTTGAAATCCAAATCCCAGGCAAAGACATCGGCCATGCGCACGGCCAGTTCCGGGCTTTCCCCGACGTCGGCAATACTCTGAAACAATGAGCTCTGCATGGTGGCGCAGATCGGAGCCACTTCCTGCGAACTGGGGATCTTCGCGACCTCAGCCGCAAACGCTTCTTCGCTTTGCGTGGAGGCCACCAGATCGATAGACATGATATGGTCCCGATCAATCTGGTATTCGATCCGTTGTGGCTCTCGCAACGCTGTTCTGGTAATCAGAAACGAGGCGCCTGCACGCATCTTGCGCACATCCATCGCATTGCTGACCGCATCCACCAAGCCGGCATGGAGGTCCGGATCAAAGCCGCCACGAGCCAACACCGCACTAAGGGTGTCTCCGCTAAGCACCGGAAGTTCTTCCTGAATGGGGGTGGTGTTGATGACGGGCAACGGAGCGGGCAAAGCTTCGGGAGCGATCCAGGACACCGGCAGGGAGAGTGACGAGGGTTCGTAGCCGGTGAAGAAGGCGGTTGCGGTGGATGCCAACGCAACGAAGGCAACGGTAGCAGCTAAGATTCGCAGGGCACGGCTCATCTCTAGTACTTTACGGGCCTATGCCGCGAAGGTCAAACCTTTATGGCCGTAAAGTACGGATTTACAAGATAGTTCACCCCGTTGCAGAGGCAATCGAATCCTCGTTTATCGAGATTTATTGATGGGAACCGGACCTCAACAACAGGTTGGCGACACGTCTATTTTCGCCTTGTCTTCTCCCTATTTCTCCGATACTCTGACTCCATGGGAAACGAGCTGTCAAAGGAGGCTGAGATTGCTCTCCACATCCTCTGCTGCTGGTCTCTGCGTTATGGAGTCACCCACTTCGTTCTGGGCCGGACGCGATCCATGGCGATCTCGGACGAGAGTTCTTGGGAGTTCCCAACCCTCGGATCCACTAGGGATTGGGACCAGCTGCTCGACTCCGGCTGGATCGAATTCCGGGCGGACGGCGCCACCTTTGGCCTGAGCCGAAAGGCTCGGGAATGGAGCACAGCGAAGGCGGCACGGACACCACAACTCACGTATCACGAAATGCGACGGCACGGATGACGACCGCACGCTGCATTCAACGAAACAGAAGAACGGCAGGAGTGCGTGCCGCTGCCTTTTTACAGCTAGCCGTGAAGCTTTACGACTAGTCGTGAAACACCGAGGGCTGAATGACGGGCCCGTAATATCTGCATTTGCAGGACCGGCAAAATAGCGGGTAGTCGCCGTTCAGCGCAGACCGTAGTTTTTCTAGAGGGCTACGACGGAGGCGTTTTGCGGCAAATGCGCCGCACTGTGGACAAGGTTTTGTACTGACGGACGAGAAATTTTCGTTCAGCACGCCACGAAGATCGATCTCCAACTTTTCTGACTGCACGCCCAAGCACTCCAGTGACTTTACTCGGTCTGATTACAGAAACTGCAAACCAGGGAAACCAACGACGGATCGTCGGTCTCTACTTTTCTATGTAACATGTGGATTTTGAGGGGAAAAGAAGCCTATCTTGCAGGATTCGAATTTGGACTCCTGGTTTATACAGGGCGCTCCTGAAAGATAGGTTTGTGACACGATTTCAGATAAAGGATCGACTAAACCCTTTAAAAGGAACTGGGCAAGTAGCTAAAAGTGACACTCAGTACTGATGACTATTGATTTGACTCTCGCAACGACCGCTTAAAAAAAGACCCCGAGCGATGAAACCGGGAATATTTCATGAGGTCGCCGCATCGCTTGTTTTGTAAGCAAGGCGATTGGAAATACGCCTTCACTGAAGAGAGGCCAGGCTTTCTGTTTCGGAGAACCATGAGACGAATCAGGAGGGTGCCTGATAGGACCAACTTGGCGGGACGTTCGGAAACCGCTGGCACGTGGAGTGTAGCATGGACGAGGTTACACGAGACGAGACGCGGACCTCAATCCGCTCATAAATCATTGATGATAAAGGAGAAAAATTTGGTGGAGGCGGTGGGAATCGAACCCACGTCCGAAAAAGTCCAACGCAGCAAGACTACGTGCGTAGCTTGTTCTGAAGTCTCGACCGTCAGCTTAGAACGAGCAAGGCGCCGACGGCCCAGTCTGATTGATCTCGACCTACCCCCTCAGACGGCGGGGTTCAGCCCAGTCCACTCTATGACGCTCGATCGCTAGCCCATGGACCTGCTAACGGGAGCGACGCTGTTAATTAAGCAGCGTATGCGTACTGCGTATTGGCAGTTGTTGTTTTTCCGATCGTTTAACGGGAGCTCGGAACCCGGCACGCCTTACCACACTGGATGCAATCCCGTCGAAACCGGAGCGCCCCCATATGGCAGTTCTCTTTTAGTATAGCGCGCAGTCAGGCCCACAGCGCCCATTGTTCCCCTTGGGAAGCTCCTATTGAGCCGTTCCCTGCGAGTCGGTTCCTGCGAGCCGGTCGCTGCAGAGGCTTCCCATCCGGCAGTTGCTTGCTGACGGTTCCTGCAGGCAAGCCGCCACTCCCGGGACAAACGATGGGGCGTCATGCCCCGGCATGGTAGCGTCAAACTGGCATTGTTCTGCCCCGGCGTATCCGCATCGGCAGCGCCAACCTGCCTAGCGGCCCTTTGGGATGTGAAGCTCGGCAAACACCGGGTAGTGATCAGAGGCCATGACGGCGGCTTCACTCTTGTCGACCTGGACGCTCTTAACCTCGATGCCGGGACTGACCAGGATATAGTCGATACGATTGCGGGCTGGCGCTTTCGGAGTGGAGGGGCTCGTGAGCCCGTCTCCCTCGCCACGTACCGCCCAGGCATCCCGGAACTGCGTGAGTAGCGCGGGCAGGGACTCTTCCTGAGGACGGGCGTTCATGTCTCCCATCAGGACGGTGGGAATGGTCTGTGCCGAAGCCAGGGCTTTCGCTACCACGGGAGTCTGCAGCAGACGGTCTTCGCGACGGACGTGCAGGTGGGTGTTCGCAATTTGCACTTTCTGGCCACCTAACTTGATGGTGGCAACCAACAGGCCACGCTGCTCACTTTCTGCTGCCGCCTGCGGGAGAGATGTGTTGTTGCAGGAATCGATGGGATGGCGGCTGACAATGAGGGTGCCGTATTCGCGGGACTCGTGGTCCGGCAGGTCAGCGGCCAACTTCAGATTGGCTCCGTAGCAGGAGTGCATGCCCAACAAGGAGGCAAGTTCGGCGGCTTGGTCGACGCCTGCGCTCCGTGCCCAGAAACGATCTACCTCCTGAAAGGCAATGACATCCGGCTTGTGCAACCGAGCGACGGCGGCAATCCGTGGAAGGTCCAAACCACAATCGGGCTTCCCCGACCCAGTGCTTTCGGGAGCGCAGACGTCGTTCCCCGCCCCGTGATGGATGTTGTAGGTAAGCACCCGCAACGAAACGAAGCCAGATGATGGTGTCTGCGCCGCAGTATTCACGACAAGACCACCCAAATAGACAGCCACGGCGCAGAAGGCGAGAGCGCATCGCCGAATACCCAACGACGAACCCACCTGTAGCTGATATCTGCTGGCAGAGAGGGACTCGAGTGCTCCAAAGCCTGGAAACCGGCATTTATTGAGAAGTGACATGGCGTTTTTCCTTACCGTAGCACCTATTTTTCGACAGAAATCGTGTGGGAAAGGGCTGCACAACACAACCCACGAGGGCCGGGTGGGAGAGCTATCTTGTCCAAAAGCATGTGCTGGTTTGGAACCTAGAAGCCGCCCGAACGCGCTAGGGGAATGTCGGTCTTCTACGGCATTTCCGCTTCGACGCAGCCCGGCAGGCATTCGACAAAACCACTCACTAGACACCGTCGCACGGGCATTCAAACTAGATGGGCCGTCAGGCTCGAACTCATCCCCCAATTCTGCTTGCAAGCCGACCCTCTGCGCGGAGGTTTTGGGATTTTCTGCGATGGTAGCGAAGTATCGACAAAAAAGCGAAAAACTCTTGTAGACGCATGCACCTTTTTCGGCTTTCGTTACGCATTGAATAAGTAGACGGTGCACAGATTCTTAACGGTCTGGATTCCGATCTCTCTGTCGAGTTGAACGTTGAACTTTGATGAACTCTCCTGTCGCGCGGGCGTAGCAACGCCCGCGTTCTTTTTTGGCATCTCCCCCGCCTTGGCCTTCTCCGTCTGATCTATTTCTGCCTTTTACCCACCACATTGCCGACTTCTCTTTGAAAAGCAGCCGACGGCGCGTTTCCCAAAGAAACGAATGTCATGACAGACCCCTACCAATTTACGAAACGAAGCCAGATTTGCGGGTGACATCCGGTTCAGCGCTCAATCACATCCCCCCATAAACCATTGATTTTTAAAATATTGGCTTCACCAATCTGGAGATATCAATCCCCGTGATAGGGGGCTGTGCCCGACGCTCATTCGGGAGTCGACATTATTTTGCGCGCCCCATGTGGACCAAAACGGTCCGAGTAGGATACGATCACAGCATCGAAACTGACACTGAGTTGCAATTGGGTCGGTTTTGGACAGATAACCTGGGCAGGCAAGGACGGACACACGTAAAAGGCACGAGTATCTCTTCCCCTGCCCCCCAATCATCAACGCTGCCCTGTGCAGACACAAGACCCACGCCGAAGGACAACTGTATGCTCGATCACACATTGGACTACCGGCTCGATGCCGGACTGATTGTTTCGTCCTGGCAAGAGACGGTTCGGGAACAACCGCATCGATCGCCCAGCGCGATTGCGGCGCAAATGGGAATCACAGAAGAGGATCTGTTGCTGGCGAGGGTGATGGAGCAAGAAGATCCGGAAAGTCCGCTATTTGAGGAACAACGGAGCGTCGCACCGCTGCGACTGGATTGGACCAGTCTGCTACGACATGTGCATGGCTTGGGCCGCATCAGAACGGTGACCCGCAATCTTTGGGCGGTGCTGGAAAGACAGGGAATCGCGCCCAACTGCCGGGATGGGATCCGGGAGACTTTGCTTGCAGGCGATGAGATCCAACTGCGAGTGAATTCTTCCGGATGGCGTTCGGGCTTCGCAGTAGTGGGACCAGGGCGCACGCACGGCGGCGCCTCATACAGCTTTCAGTTCTTCGGCCACGACGGGCACGCCAGCCTGAAGATCTTCCTAGAGGACGAAGCTTACGCAAGAGTGTTTAAGGATCTGGTTGAAGCGTACTCGGCATACGGCGGTCCGTCGTCGTTTGCCCGCTGGGTGCATCAATTGGATGCGGTGCGGACGCTTTCCAAAGATGAGGAGGCACCCAGTGTGCCCAGGGAGCAGTTGGACCGCGAGCAATTTTTGGCAGCCTGGGGATTGCTGCAGCATCCGCAGGACTTGGCGACGCTCTGTGCACGGTACGGATTGCGACGGGTGGACGCGCTACGTATGGCGGAAGGAGTTCATTGCGAGGTGGTCAGCCCCGGCGCGCTACGCGTGTTGTTGAATCATTTGGCTCCATCGGGAACACCGGTGCAGGTTACCGTGGCCAATGCTGGATGCGCCCAGACCTACACGGGACCGGTGACCAAGGTAATGGATTGGCGCGGATGGATGGACGCGGTAGGGTCTGAGATGGAGTTGCACATCCGGGAAGAAGCGCTTGCGGCAGCCTGGCTGGTGCGGACTCCGCATCGAGACCATGTGATGGGGAAGGACGACGTTTCAGAATCCCTGGAGTTTGCGGAAGCCGGAGGCGCGATGGTCGTGCGTGTGGAGGCGCCACCGGTGGAGGATGTGGTTGGACGTCGTTTCTGGCGAAAGGCTATTGACGAACTCACCCCTGGCGCCAAGATCAGAGAGACTCGCGCCTCTTAAGACCGCGTAGTTCGTGGATGGGAAGTGTTGCGGACTTTCAGACACCTCCCGATGAGCGGAAGTGAGGAGTGGCGCCGCGAAGAAAAAACACAATGGCGCGACGCCCTTCCGGGAATCGCGCCGTTGTGTTTTTGGGAAACGGCGCCGTGCCTAGAGTTTCAGAAGAGCCTGCACCATGTCGTCGTCAAGCGCGCGCTTCAGCTTAAAGCCCGCCTTTTCGCAGATGCGCTGCATGGCGAAGTTTTCCGCCAGAATCTCAGCAGCCACGTATTCCAACTTCTCGTCATGAGCAACCTGGATGATGCGCCGCAGCAGTTCCGTACCCAGTCCGATGCCCTGGTAGGCATCGGTGACCAAGATCGCGAATTCGGCTCCGTTGGTGGAGGTATCTTTGCGCAAACGACCAACACCGAGAATGGAGCGATTGCTCGTTTCGTCGGTACGTTCGGCCACCAACGCCATTTCCCGATTGAAGTCGATAAAACAGATGCGCTGCAGACGCTCATGGGCAATTCGTTGGTCAAGCTTGAGCATTTGCAGATAACGTAGGTAAACCGTGCGTTCGCTGAGCGTTTCGTGCAAAGCAACCATCAACGGTTCGTCTTCGGGACGGATGGGACGGATGAGCAGATCGAGGTTGTTCCGAGACGACCACGATTGCACATAACGCATGGGATAAGCGCGGATGCTGAGGCGCGGAAGTTCGGCATCCGGAATGGAAGCCGGGTGCAACACGACGCGGGCGTCCAGAGCCACCATCCGGCTTTCGCTGACCACCAAGGGGTTGATGTCGATTTCCTTGATGCGGCGCTGTTCCGCGACCAGACGGCTGAAGCGCACGAGAAGTTGTTCGAGTGCATCGAAATCCACAGACTTGCGGCCACGCACACCTTTCAACGCATGGTAGATGCGGGTCTGCTCCATCACACGGCGGGCGAGGGTGCTGGTGAGCGGCGGCAGGGATAAGGCTCGGTCTTTGAATACCTCAACCAGCGTTCCACCAGAACCAAAGAGCAGGACAGGGCCGAACTGGGAGTCCGTGCTGGAACCGATGATGAGTTCGTAACCATCCACGCGCACCATGGGTTGCACCGTGACGCCTTGGAAATGTTGCTCGCCCACCTTAGCCTTCACGTTATCGTAGATCAACTGATAGGCAGCCTGCACAGCAGAGGCATCCATCAGGTTGAGTTGTACGCCACCCACATCACTCTTGTGCGTGATGGTTTCCGAGAGCAGCTTCAGCACGATGGGGTAGCCAAACTCTTCAGCCTTCGCCACGGCTTCATCCGGAGTGGTAGCGATTGCCGTCGGCACAACGGGCAGCCCATAGGCGGCAAGCAGTTGCTTGGATTCCGTCTCTGTCAGAATCTCGCGTCCATCGGCAAGCACCTTGCTCGTAATTTCGCGAGCCGTGGCGGAGGCCGCATGGTCAGCAGCGCTGGGGCTATCGCTGACGGGTGTCTCGTAGAGTCCGCGGAGGTTGTAGGTATAGCGATACATGTACCCGAAGGCGCGAGCCGCGGTATCCGGGTAGGGGAAGGTGGGAATGCCACCGGCATTCAGAATAGAGATTCCATTTGCGACATCGCCGCCGCCCATCCAACTGGCCAGAACAGGTTTGCCGTTCAGCTTTGCATAACCCTTCAGAAGCTCCGCAGTGCCAGTGGCGTCAGTCATGGCCTGCGGGGTGAGGATGACCAGGTAGCCGTCGGAATTCGGATCCTTGGCCACGGTTTCGAGAGTCTTGGCATATCGGTCGGCCTTGGCGTCACCCAGGATGTCGATGGGGTTGGCATGGCTCCACGAAGCGGGTAGGAATTCGTTAAGTTCCGTGATCGTTTCTGGAGCTATGGTGGCCAGTTCCGCGTTGTTGAGGCTAAGCGCGTCCGCGGCAAGCACGGCCGGGCCACCGGCATTGGTGATGACGGTAAGGCGATTGCCTTTGGGGCGCGGTTGCTTGGCCAGCACCTCGGCCATATAAAAGAGGTCCGCGATGTTGTTAACGCGCAGCACGCCACTGCGGCGGAAAGCGGCGTCCAACACCTCATCGCTGCCCGTAAGGGAGCCGGTGTGAGAAGCGGCGGCCTTTGCGGCGGCCTCGGTGCGACCGGCTTTGATGACGATGATGGGTTTGGTGAGCGCGACTTCACGGGCGGCGGAAAGAAAGCTGCGGGCATCGCCGATGCTCTCCATGTAGATCAGGATGGATCGGGTCTTGGGATCGCTGCCCAGGTAGTCAATGAGATCGCCCCAGCCCACATCGCTCATAGAGCCAACAGAGACAAAGGCGCTAAAGCCAACCTTTTCGGTGATGCTCCAATCGAGAACGGCCGTGCAGAGTGCTCCACTTTGGCTGATGAAGCCGACGCTGCCGGGTAGGGCCATGCCGTTGCCAAAGGTGGCGTTGAGTCCGCTGATGGGGCTCATCAGGCCAAGGCAGTTGGGACCGATGATGCGCATGCGGCCACGACGGGCTTCCTGCAGGACGCGTTGTTCGAGTTCCGCGCCTTCTGGCCCGATTTCTTTAAATCCGGCGGAAAGCACGATGGCCGAACGAATGCCCGCATCCACACATTCCCGAATCAAGCCGGGCACCGCGGGGGCGGGGGTGGTGATGACAGCAAGATCGACCGAGGCTGGCACGGAGGCCACATTCGGATAGGCCTTGACGCCCAGGACACTGGGACGCTTGGGGTTAACCGGAAAGACAATACCACCGAAAGGGTTGCTAATGAGGTTCCAGAATACGGTACGCCCCACGCTGCCGGGAGCCTCGGTAGCGCCGATAACGGCGACGCTCGACGGTGAAAAAAAAGGTTCTAGCGGGTGTTTACCGGCTCCGAGGATGGATGTGGCTGGGTCGGCTCCGTGCTGCTGGGTGGCCATTCAAATGTTCCCCTCTCAGGTAGTTGCTGGGGATCCGCAGGGATCACGTTGGCGGGGCAAGGACGAGAGCGGTTGCGAAAGGCCTTACCCCGCCACTATTCACCGTATCAAACCAAAGCCATATTCGGATACGCGTGTCACAATTTACAAACAGCTAGTCACGCAGTTTCCACCGTCTGTCGGCAAAGTCCGCGTTGCTCTCATCCCAGGTGCCGAACTTGCTAGCCATTTGTCCGCCATCCACCAACAGAGTAGCTCCCGTAATGAAGGAGGCATCATCAGAGGCGAGGAAGGATACTGCACGGGCCACTTCATCGGGTTCGCCGCCACGGCCCAAGGGTACATGACGAAAGTAGGGTTTGATGGCCGCATCATCGTCAAAGGCAGACTGCGTGAGGCGCGTGCGAATGAGCCCCGGGTTTACGGCATTGACGCGAATGCCATAGGGACCAAGTTCGTTCGCGGCTGTATGCAGAATTCCCAGCAGACCGGCTTTGCTGGCGTTGTACGCGATCAGATTGGATTCGCCGTCGTAGGAATTGGTAGAGGCAGTCAACACAATGGAGCCTTTGCGTTGGGGCTTCATCTTTTCCGCTGCCAGTTGCAGGGTAAGGAAAACACCAGTAAGGTTCACCGAGATGGTGCGATTCCAGATGGCGTCTGTGGTCTCCCCGAGTGAAGCGACTGTGGCCATCCCCGCATTGGCGATGACAACATCAAGCTGTGGAATTTCATCCATGGCGCGCTGTAGGGACTCCCGACTGGTCACGTCCACCGCACGTCCCGCGCCCCCAATGGAGTCTGCCGCAGCAAGAACGCTTTTTTCGTCGAGGTCAAAGATCCAAACGGTCGCTCCGAGTGATGCCAGTTCCTTCGAAATCGCCAAGCCTATACCATTGGCGCCACCGGTTACCAGAGCGGTCTTTCCTTGAAAATCCAGAGACATGGTATCTACTTTAGCCCGGCCTACAGGCAAATTTGCCAGGGCGTGCCGGCAAAAAAAGGGCGGAAACGTGTCCATACCAGGAATTCCTGGAATGTTACGCGCATTCCACCCAAGATGGACGACTAAAGCTGTTTATTCGGGTAAAGGAATAGGCTCTGGCCTCGCGAAATCGGAGGTCATCTTTTGCGGCAAACGCCAAACACCCGTGCCATCTCTATTGGTGAAGTAGAGGTAAGAGACAGAAGGTTTCAGCGTTTCCCCGTCTGCCCAAAACGCATAGAAATCCGGATGTACATTGACAGGCTTTCGCGCGTAGGTATGGTTGCGTTCCGTACCTTTGGTGAGTTGCCGCACTTTGGTCCAGGTAGCACCCTGATCTTTGCTGGTCCATAGCACCATGTCGCCACCGGTGGTATACGGGAAGGGCCCCGGCTCGGTTGGCCCTATGATGCGCCACGTGCCATCGTCATCAATCCACAAGGCTCCGAAATCGTAGTTGTGATCGGAGGTGGTGAAGGGACGGATTTCCCATTTCTCACCGGTCCAGCGGGCGGTGTTCCACTGACGCAGACCGTTCTTGGGGCCGCTTTCATAACCCTTGCTGGTGATGTAGAGGATGACGGGTTTGCCGTCGCGTTCGAAGGCGACTTCCTTCAGATAGACCATCAGGTTCTCTGCGCGGGAGTCATAGACAAGAGCAGAGTTCTTCACCTCGCGGATGGGGATCTGCACGGTTTCACCCGCAGCATTCTTCCAGGTCTTTCCCATGTCGGAGGTTTCCAGGTAGTAGAGGTTGGAACGGAAGTTCACGCCCTCTGGCGGATGCACGTTGAAGACGGTGGCCGTACGGTCCCCTTCATGAGCAGTGATCTGGTAGTGGCCGGCTTCGGCGCGCGCCAGCAGTTGCGGCTTGGTCCATTCCCGACCGTCCTGGCTGGTGTTGAAGTAGAGGCTTCGACCTTTGTCTTCGTAGAGGGTCTGCAAGAAAAGGAAGCCCTTGCCGAAATGGCGCCACGGGTGCCCGTAAGAGAAGTTCGTCGTAAGAATCAGTTCAAAATCTCGAATGTCGTAAGGTTTACGGCTGCGGTGAATGTAAGAGGGCCGCGATGTGCCATGCGAGTTGGAAAAGACCCAGAGGTGGCCTTGCTCGTCGATAGAAAGCACCGGGTTATCGTGGGCGTCTTCGGTCTGCTTGTTTAGCAAAAGTGTGGGCTTGGGAACCATGCCCGTGGCGTGATCGTAGTAGCTGACCATGTGCAACAGTTCCTGCTTGCCGGGAACGGTTCCACCATAGACGAAGAAGGTCTTGTTGGCCTCCTTCGAATAGATGGCGATGGGCGATTCCTGCTGCGGGTAGGTGGCGAAGCCGCCGCTATATTTGTAAACGTACTCGTCATTGGATTTCTGGTTGTAATACCAGATGCCTTCATAGCCATCGGCCACTTGGAAAGTAGGTTTGGGCTCTTGGAGAGCACACCCGAAGAGCGCCAGCATGGACGCGAGCGAGAGAGAGGCGAGGCTGATTGTCTTCATGGAAATATTCATTTCGAGTTGGTGCTCCTATTGCCAGATTCGTTAGAAGGAGAGACGCAGAGCGAAGCGGAACTGCCGCTCGTCGGCCTGGGCGCTAGTAATCTCCGTGAATCCGCCGAGGGAGCGGATGCTGCCATCGGCGTTCCGCACCAGACTGGAAGCGCTAGCGCCGGGGTTGTTGAAGTGCGGGGTGTTGGTGGCATTGAAGGCCTCCGCACGGAACTGCAGGTTGAACTTTTCGCGAAAGGCGAAGTTACGGAAGACGCCCATATCAAGGTTCACGAAGCCAGGCCCGCGCAGAATATTCAAACCGGCTGTGCCGAAACGAGCGGTCGTCACGGGCGCGAAGGCATTCGGATCGAACCAACTTTGGCCGGGTCCGGTTCCGCCAATCGTCTTCACGTCCGTGGCGATCAGATCTGCCACCTGGCTGTTGCCGGGGGCGTTCAGGGAAGCTCCGGAGGTGCTGACGGTGAAGGGAGATCCCGAGTAGGCAGAAAAGATGCCGTTGATCTGCCAGCCGCCCGCCAGCATCGAGGCGAGGCCACTTTTCAGGAAGCTCTTGTTTCTGCCAAAGGGTAGTTCATAGACACTGCTGATACGCAGGTTGTGCGGCCGGTCGAAGCCAAGCAGAGAACGATTGCGGTGCAGAACTTCCGGGGTGTTGAAGAACAGACCGGAATCATTGTTTTCGCCAAAACCGATGGCCTTGCTGAAGGTATAGGCTACACCCAGGCTAAAGCCGTTGGTGAAACGCCGATCCAGTTGCGCCTGCAGCGAATCATAACTGGAGGTGTAGGCGGGTTCGTGCAAGGTGGTGGCGACGTTGCGACCGAAAGCGGCGAAGTAAGGCCGTCCCGCCGCAGCCCCGCCAGGGAAAGAGGCATTCAGATCGCGACGGTTGGTGAGTCGGATACTGCGCGAGCCCACATAGCCCACTTGCGCCACGTAACCTCTGCCGAGTTGGCGCTGTATGGTGAAGTTGTAGCTCTGCACATAACCGCGCCGGAAGTTTTCTTCCATGGTGATGGTGGTGACCGAGGCAGGCAACGGAATGCTGCCAGAACTGATATCCGGCAACACAGGAAGCGTAATGCCATTCGCAAGATAGCCGGCGAAGGAGAAGGTGTTGGGTGATACCTGCGATTGTTCGATGACCGTGGGATACGCGCTGCGCATGGGAATGGCAAGCGGGAAAGGATCAATACTGATGCCGTATCCCGTGCGAATGACGGTCTTTTCTCCCAGACGCCAAGCTAGGCCTATGCGGGGTGCAAAGAGTTTCTTGCTGACATTGACACCGGTATCGCGGGGGACGTTGCCCATGCCGCCTATAAGCATCTGATTGGTGGTCCAATCGTAGCGTTCCACGCCTCGGTCGTCACGAACCACCATCGGGTAGTATTCCCAACGCAGCCCCATGTTCAGCGTGACGCTGCGGGAAACTTCCCAGCGGTCTCGGATGTAGAAACCCATGTTCCAGAGGCGAGTGCGCATGAAATCCGTGGTGGGAATGCTCTTGCCCATGGTGGCGGGCATACCCAGCAGGAAAGCGGAAAGCGAGTTGAATTGATTGGGCGCTGCGGCTCCGGATTGATTCAGGCTGGTGACGCCCCCGGTGAAGGTGAAGCCGCCGCGCGGCCCGAAGGTGCCAGCAGGCTGGTAGTGATTCATGTGCTGGTTGGCCAGTTCCCCGCCCCAACGGAGATTGTGTTTGCCACGGGTCCAGCTCATATTGCCGGAGTATTGGAACTGACGGTCTGTGCGGAAACGCGGGCTGGAGGACACGTACCCGCCCATTCCTTCGTAGCTGCTGACGCTGAAGCCGGGAAAGCCGCTTTCTCGGATCGTGGGACCATTGGTGCCGGGAATGCCAAGTTCGTCGAGACCGATGTTGCGGCCGTAGAATTCGTCGTTTCCGTTCTGTCCCTGTTCGGTGTAGCCGAAGTGTCCGTCAAAAAGCAAGGTGGGTGTGAAGACGTGGCTGCCACCAATGGTGACGCTATGGATGGTTCCCGTATCGGTTCCGGGGAAGGTGGAGGCAACGCCACGTCCGCCAGCCTGGCCGAGGGTTGCCGGGTCGTAGGTGGCATAGTCGAAGATCGCATAGCGCCCAAAGATGGCGGTGTCGCTGGAGACGTTCCAGTTCAGCTTGATATCCCAATTGTCGCGATCAATCTTCATGGGAGCAGAGGCAAAGAGATTCTGCGCGAAACGATCACTGTAGGTGGGGGATGGCAAAAGGCCCAGCACGGTGGTGGCGATAGGGCTGATGCGGCTGTTGGGGATACGCTGCCCGGCGAAGGGCGTACGTCCAGATCCGTTGGCGGCTCCGGTAAGCGGGTCAAAGATGGTGGTTGGCGTATCACTGAAGTCGCCGGTGCGGTGCTGCATGGTGGGAATGGTGGCCAAGCGGCTGAAGTTCTGGCGCTGCAACATCTTTTCGTAGCTGGTGAAGAAGAACACCCGATTGCGGATGATGGGCCCGCCGACGGTACCTCCGAACTGGTTGATGATGTTTTTGGGCAGCGTGGCCGGGTCGTTATTGAAGACATTGCGGGCTCGCAGACGGCTATTGGTGTGGTAGTTGAACGCGCTGCCGTGGAACTCGTTGGAGCCACTACGCGTTTCGACGCTGACGATGGCCCCGGCGGCCAGACCTTGTTCGGCATCGTAGCTATTGGTGACGATGTTCACCGAACCGATGGATTCGAGCGGGGGCACGTAGGCCGTCAAGTGGGGCAGCCACAGGTAGGTGTTGCTGGCGCCATCCACGCGGGTGTTGTTGTTGCTGTTGCTGGCTCCGTTCACATTCGAAACAAGGGAGCCGGCCGGGTTGCCGGCGATGGAGTTCGAGGTGGCAGGCGGGGTGACACCCGGAACCAGCCCCATCAAGGACTGAAAGTTTCGGTAACCGGGAACAGGCAAGTTGTTCAGATCCTGTGCGCTGATTTCTTTACGTACGTCAGACCGATCTGTCTGTAGCAGAGGCGTGTCTGTGGTGACCACGACCGTTTGCGACATCTCACCCAATTCCAGGGTGACGTCGACACGCACCACCTCATTGGAAGGAACCTCAATGGGCGAGCGGCGGAAGCCCTTGAAACCTTGGGCGGTGCACTCCACTTCATAGACGCCGGATTGCACGTTGCGAAATTGGTAACTTCCCTGCGCGTCTACCGTGGTTTCCGCAACGGCGCCTGTACGCATGTTCGTTAGGCGGACGGAAGCGCCAGGTATGGTCGCATTGCTGGGATCGGAGACATTGCCAACCAAGGATCCATAAAGCACCTGGGCTTGCACGGAAGTGAGCAGGCCGAAAAAAAGCAGACAAAGAAGAACAAATCGGACAACGGACATGGGTCCCCCGAGCAAGAAACGAATTGTCGGCGCGAAGTTGCACCAAGTTCGTTCAGGTATATGCCGAGGGGCCCGGGGAGAGCCAGTTTCATGGGGTTTGTTACGTTCTGTTACGTCTATTTTTCAAAGACTTAGTGGATAGCACGAAAGGCAGAAATGGTGGCGTTCCTGGTGGTGGCTCCATCCATCACGGTGTGAACAATCGCTTCGAAATGCTCTGGTTCGCCGGCCGCCTTCCAATGTCGGGTGAGCTCTTCAAGACCGTGCGGGGCAGTTAGTAGCGTACCGATGGCGGATGTTTGGGTGCTGATAATCAGCATCAGGCTGGTGCCCGGGCTGTGCCCCGGAAGCACGGCGAGCACGCCATAGCGTTCCACGTATGGGTGATTCGAATCGCCGGCGGCTGGAATATACTCACTCCGCTCACCCCGCCCCGGCTTCCGATCGCGTACGGAGCCGGATCCATCGATCAGTTGAAAACTCAGTTTGTCCAGATAGGCCGAGAGTCGCGCGTGGGTCGGAGGAATCCCGAGAAAGACTAGATGCTCGTTGCCGAATTGATCGGGTGAGATGCTGCTGGTGGGACTTACCTCCATCGGCGTTGCGTGGCTGGAGAGGAAGCGAGTCAGTTGGACAGCAGCCAGAGCGTCCGTACCGACGGTATAAGATTGCGAGATTTTCGGTTTGCCCAGACGTTCAACAAGAGGTTGAAGGTTGGGGGATGAGGCGAGGTCTTCGGCGCGGCTGACGCGCACGTCGCGGACGCGAAGACTGTCCCATTGGTAGAAAATAGGGACCGGATAGATTACCCGCGTCAGACGCCCGGGCTTCAGGATGGTCTGCCAAATTTCAGGAAGTTGCAGGTTGCCTCGCGCTCGGTCAAGTTCTTGGCGAACCCCCACGTACTGCACCCACAGCACACCACACACCACAGCCAAACAGGCGGCAAGTACGGGAGCCCAAAATCGACGTACCTTTGTGGCAAGGGGAGAGGGCGGCAACTGCGGACGCGGCGCCTCTTCGATCTGCAGCCGTTGCGTGCCAGCGGGGACGACCAGACGCATGGGCAGATCGGAGCCATCCGTTTCCGCATACTCGCGTAATTTCTGACGCAGACGCGAAAGGTGGACACGCACGGAGGCATCCACCTTGGGATCGAAGTCTTCCCGCTTATTCAGAACATCAAGAGCGATGGCGTACTCGGATACCTCGTCGGCGCGATGCTCCCACAGATAGAGCAATAGCTTTCGGATAGCCGGGGCTCGTGCGAAACCAGCACTGGCGGCCACACGTTCCACGAGCTGATTCTGCTCGGAGAGCGCCACCATTTCTCCCGTCGTCCCCTTCGTTCCCATGGGCCAGATTCTATCTCAGGGAGTTTGCCAACGACAGGAGGAGGATCAGATCGCGATGACCTACCCGCAGAAGACCTTTCCCGTTGGAGACTTTGGGCGTCTAAACGCAGAACAAGGTCTGGAGCCCCCAGCCGACTCCAGACCTTGTTCTGCGTTTGCGCGCCGCCACTCTACGGAGTTATCAACATAACGATGTAAATCTCTTATCGGAGTGACGAAGTCCCGACATCACCCAGCGTCAGCGGCCGAGACGGCCGAAACGCGTGGTGAGTTTTCGCAACATCTTGCGCGAGGCACCTTTACAGGCGTCCTCTACGGTATTTGCCTGGTCTGTAACTACCATGGGGTCAAGACCGGCAGGTCGCACTTCCAGCAGACACTGCTTATCATTGGCGCCCCCACGGATCCCATTGATATCGCTGAGATGCAACTCCGCTCGAGTAAGAGTCCCTTCAAAACGGGAGAGGGATCTGCGTACATCCGTTCGTAGCGTGGCCTTTAGGCCTTCGTTCACCGGAACGGTTCGGTCGCTATTAATTTGAATGCGCATAAAGTCTCCTTTTTCCGTCCCCCGGAGGCCAAGTTGGGCAAAGCCGAAGAGCCGCCGGGCTATGATCTATCTTTACGAGCCTTTCGGCATGCGCATGTGTTTCAGATTTTCTGTAGTTTCCACTTCCCTCTTCGAAACAACAGAATGGCAACCACAGCCATCAGGGTTTCCGTAGCAAGAATCGCAACGAATACTCCTTGGCTGCGCATTCCCAGTTGCACGGCCAACCAGTAGGCGAACGGGATCTGGAAGATCCAATAACAAAAAAGATTGACGAGGGCAGGTGTGACGGTATCCCCTGCGCCGTTGAATGCCTGCACGACGACCATACCGTAGGCATAAGCAATGTACCCGTAAGCCATGGTGCGCAGACAGGCAGCCCCCACGGAGACGACCTCGGCTTCCGTCGAAAAGAGAGCGATGAACCATTCCGCGGCAAAGATGAAGGCGATGCTGATGAGGCCAAGGAAGATCGTATTGTAGAGCCCGCTTCGCCACACGCTTTTTTCCGCGCGATCTGGATGTCCGGCGCCGAGGTTTTGCCCCACCAGGGTAGCCGCCGCGTTACTCAGTCCCCAGGCAGGCAGAATGGTGAAGATGACCACACGAATTGCAACGGTGTAGCCAGCCAGAGCAGAGTTGCCGAAGAGCGCGATGATGCGCACCAGAGCCACCCAACTGGCTGTAGCAAGAAGGTATTGCAAGGTTCCTGTAGAAGCAACGCGCACCAGGCGTTGGATGACATCGAAACGCAACCCGAAGTGGCGTGGCCGCAGCACAATGCGACCGCTTCCCCGGAACAGAACCCAGAGCTGAAGCAATACGCCGATACTGCGTCCGATAGTAGTGGCGACAGCCGCGCCAGTGACACCCAGTTCCGGGAAGGGCCCGATGCCGAAGATCAGCAAAGGATCGAGCACGATGTTGATGAGGTTCGCGACCCACAACACGCGCATGGCAATCGCCGCGTTCCCCGCGCCCCGGAAGATGGCATTGATGAGAAAGAGCATCAAGACGCTGCCGCTTCCTCCCAGCATGATCTGCGCAAAGGCAACCCCGTGCTCCAGAATCCAGGGATCCGCGCCCATGAAGACAAGAAGATCCCGGGCGAAAAAAGCGCCAAGTCCCCCAAGGACAACCGAGAGCAACAGGCCGATCCAAAGCGCCTGGGCTGCGGCGATGCAAGCGTCTTCGCGATGCCCTTCGCCGATGCGTCGGCTCACCATGGCCGTCGTCGCCATACTGAGACCGAGAGCCAGGGCAAAGACCACAGTGATCAGAGATTCCGTAAGCCCCACAGCGGCCACGGGTTCGGAGCCAAGGCGAGATACAAAGAAAACGTCTACGACGGCAAACACAGATTCCAGCACCATTTCCAAAACCATGGGAATGGCCAGAAGCAAGATTGATCGATTCAGACTGATGGAGGTGTAGTCGAATTCTGCGCCGCGGACCGCGTCAAGCACGGTTCGCCACAGAGAATCCGGCGGAGTTAACGGCTCCGCCGAGGGAGTAATGGAAGACATTAGGTACAAGCTCCAGAAAGGGTAAAAAGGCGGATGGCGAGCCGGAAGCACACTCGCCACTGCTTGGCGGATACACGTACAGCAATGCTGCGTTGCTGTGTACCCAGCTCAAGAGAGATGCTAGCGAGGGCGCTTTAGCGTACGGAGGGCGTTTTGGTGATGTACATAAGACAGATACTGATCAAACGAATTTCAGGATAGCAAGTTGCGCTCCATTTTGTGGAGCGCAACTTCTTGCGCACGGATTAGCGGCTTAGGTAGCGTGTCTACCCCTTAGGGTGAGCACGCACATAGTCCTCCACGGAATCCCACAGACGTTCCTTGTACAATCGTCCGTTGTCTTCGACAGGCACAGTCCAGTTGTAGCCCCAGGAATCGTGCGTCTCCTGCATCCAGCCGGCGATGCGCTGCTCCATTTCCACTTGTAGGGAATGGGCTGCAGGATCGTCGGCGAGGTTATTCATCTGATAGGGATCTTCTTTCAGATCGTAGAGCACCCAGGGCTTTTCCCGATAGCGAGCGTACATGTAACGATCTGTGCGCACGCCGCGCCAGCCTTCCGTGACCCGACCCGCGAGATAGGGGCCAAAGATTTGGAAGAAGGCGGAATCCGGCATATCCTGCTTTTCGCCATGAATACGCGCGGTGAAGTTATGCCCCTGCATTTCACCGGGAATGTGCAGGCCGCACATTCCCAGAAGCGTCGGCGCGAAATCTACGATAGAGAGCAGCGAGTCTTCGCGTCCGCCCGCTTGCACTTCGCGCGGATACCGAATGATGCCGGGGACGCGGATGGATTCTTCCCACGGCTTGCGTTTCAGGGGCATGCCTTGCGAACCGAGCATGTCGCCGTGGTCGCTGGAAAAAAGCACGATGGTATCTTCCCGCAACCCCAGGTCGTCGAGACACTTCAGTAGCTTGCCCACCTGGTCGTCGATGGATGTGGTCATCGCGTAGTAGGAGGCGATGTCCTTGGGCGTCGGCAATCCCTCACCGGGTTGATAGTTCGGGCGCATGGTGAGGGTGTCCGGGTTGTACTTCGACTCGTACTCCGGCGGCGCTTTGTAGGGGTTGTGGGGCGGACCGGAAAAGACACAAAGGAAGAAGGGACGATCATCGTTCTTGGTCTCTTCGAGGAACTCCACGCCAAGATCTGCCCAGACATCGGTCTCGAATTTATCGGTCTTGATGGGTTCAGCCGTATCCCGGAAATACCAGTTGCGGAAGTGTTCGTGGCTGCATTGATTGGCCGCCCAGTATTCGAAGCCTTGGCGGCGTGGGCCAGGCGGCACAAAGCCGGGATTGCGCGGCCCACCATCCAAGTGCCACTTGCCGATGAAGCCCGTTCGATACCCACCGGCTTGGAACACTTGGGCAACGCAGGTATGATCGACGGAAAGGCGCAGATCGTTGGCCGTCATCCCATTGCTGTGGCAGTATTGGCCGGTCATTAGAATGGCTCGCGCGGGACAGCAAACGGGCGTATTGGAAACGGTATTTTCGAAGGTAAGCCCTTCGGCGGCAAGGCGGTCAATATTCGGGGTGATGACTTCGCTATTACCGAGGCAGCCGACGCTTTGGGCACGCAGTTGGTCTGGCAGGATGAAGAGCACATTGGGACGGCGTCGCTTGTGAACGGCAGGCGCACATCCACCGAGGAATGCCGCCGTCGCGGTCCCGAGAAAGGTACGACGGTCCCACGACGTTGCGTTCACCCCAGCTGCATGTTGCCCCATCCCGAACCCCCTATTCGGTTGAGTTTTTCACAGGACGGGTGATAAACGCAGCAATTGGGCGGAATTTTTGAGAAAGGGTTACGCCCCGTTTTCCTAACGCGATCAGCGGACGAGGTCGGCTTGGTGTCCAGACGCACTACGTCCCTTCCTCCCCGTATGCGCTCTTTTAATTTGTGACCTGCTCGTGCTACGTGCTCGGAACCATGAATCGATCTCGCCAAGTTCAGGACGTCCCTCGACCCAGAACCAGAAACGTTACGCCAAGACTTATCAAACCTCACCTATCGTTCCCTTGACAAACCAGAGTGCGCCTCGACCAAGGACACCGGACCTAGCAACATCACAGATACGATTCATTGGCAGCTCCTATTCAGGGAAAGGTATTCCAAGTGCTGGTTCAAACTAATAAAGCGTGCGGCAACATCTCGAGGTTCTTTGGATATCTGATCCCAGAAGACGACCTCGACTTTATATCCATCATCAATGAGATCACGAACGGCTGGAACAAAGTCGCTATTCCCTGAGACGAGAACGATAGGATCCGCGTTCGAGCTCATTCTCCTTATATGCATCTCTAACCATTTATCATACTATTCCGGCATCTATCTTCTTCTCTTTATTAGCAACATTCCGAACCTCAAGAATCAACTCAAACCATGCATTCTTTGCATACTTCCAGATAGAGTCATCAGGAGGAGGGCGAGAGCCAAAAAAAAAGCCGCTCTGGCAATCTGAGATTGGTCTCTCCCCGCCACAAACTCGTGGAGATGGCCAAGCTGATGATACAATCGGGGTCCAGAATGCGGTCATTCATCGCATCGTAGATATGATCCATGGAAGCAGCGCTAACACGCTTTCTTTTCATATACACACTAGAGTTGTCAATATATATAATTAGCCATTACTAACCTCAATTTTGACTTTTCAGCAAGAAACACCCAGCGCGCACTAACACCTAATCCTCTTCTGCATCATCAGACCTCTAGCGGCTTGAAATACGGATTCTTATGAAGCTGCGCTGCATGGATTTTCTGGATTAGGAATGAAGATAGGTCCATCTGGCGCTCGAGCAGGAGAACCAGTTCCTGTAAATGGCAAAGCGTAACAAGCTTGTGCTGCAGGAACTCGCGACACGTGTGGATTGCAGGATCTGTGAAATCGCTAGCTGAAATGATGATCCCCCGGGCCTCGCCGCGGCTCATCAGCCTGACAAGATGTTCAGAGATTTCTGCTTTACCTACCGCCTCTTTGTACCACTTCATCTCGACGAAGTGGAGGACATTCTTGGCTCTTCCGGCATTCTAGTGGCCTGCTAAGCAGGGGCTCTGCCCCTGCGACCCCAGAATTTATCGTTTTCCAGCCAATCCGGAGTTGTTGATTGCTCCGTGCTTCCATACCATTGGGAGCCTGTTCCATCCTGAAGAGGGAGCCGAAGTATTGCATCCGCTCCCGCATCGGTATTGGTCCTTGGATTGGAGCTCGTGTTGGATC